>WNFL01356941.1_pt1 | contig 10060 bp, 5 predicted proteins | sample 5400361 | NCBI WGS metagenome assembly WNFL01 (sample SAMN13153351, study PRJNA577476) | soil metagenome | isolation source: 40 cm soil on Douglas fir-dominated hillslope | place: USA:California | collected 2013-09-17
CGCCGCACCGGGATGGACCGCGACGGCGACGATGGCGAGCAGGCCGGCAAGGCCGGGTGCGAAACGAGTGCTCATGAGCGGGCTCTGCCCTCCCTGGCGGCCCCCGCGAGCGGCCGGGGCGCGGGCGATGATCCCGCCCGCACCCCGCGCCACCCGCGTCGGGGCGTTGCTATTCAAGCCGCAGCGGGACGAACTGGGTCTGCGTGTCGCGCCACACCAGCAGCACGGCATGCTGCTTCCTCGCCGCCTTGGCGTCCCGCAGCATCTTCGTCAATCCCGGGCCCGAGGTCACGGCTTTTCCGCCCACTTCCTCGATCACGTCGCTGGTCTGCAGGCCGGCCTCCTCGGCCGCGCTGCCCGGTCGGACCTCGGTGATCATGACCCCCCCGGGGATGCTGAGGTTGGTCTTCTCCTCGGAGGTCAGCTCGCGCACCGCCAGCCCGCCCAGCGCCTGCGCCTGGGGCAGGCCCGACGGGGCCTGCGGGTTGGCGTTCTGGGCGATCACCTTCTCGTCGCGGTCGGTGAGACCGACGGTGAGCGGAATGCGCTTGCCGTCGCGCAGCACCACGATCGGCACCCGGTGCGCGGTGGGCGTGTCGGCGACCTTGAGCCGGAACTTCTCGCGGCCGGTGACGCTCTCGCCGTCGAACTCCACCACGATGTCGTTGCGCTTGAGCCCGGCCCGGTCGGCCGGTGAGCCCGGGAACACGCGCTCGATGATCACCCCGTCGGTGTTCGCGAGGCCGAAGCCCTCGGCCAGTTCGGGGGTAAGCTCGGCGAGCATGACGCCGAGCATCGCGCGCTTGACCGAGCCGTGGGCGATGAGCTGATCGGCGACGTGACGGGCGAGGTTGATCGGGATGGCGAAGCCGATGCCCTGGCCGTTGGGGTTGATCGCCGTGTTCATGCCGATCGCCTCGCCGCGGATGTTGCAGAGCGGGCCACCCGAGTTGCCGAAGTTGATCGAGGCGTCGGTCTGGATGAAGTCCTGGAATTGCGGGGTGCCGCCGAAGATGTCGAGGCCCGAGCGCCCGCGCGCGCTGATCACGCCCACGGTGACCGAGCCGCGCAGCACACCGAGCGGGTTGCCGATTGCGATCGCCCAGTCGCCGACGCGAATGCGGTCGGAGTCGCCGAGCGGCACCGCCGGCAGGTGGTCACCGTCGATCTTGATGACCGCGACGTCGGTCTCGGCGTCGGAGCCCACCACGCGGGCCTTGAAGGCGCGCTTGTCCTCGAGCGTGACCGTGATGTCGCTGGCGTCGCGCACCACGTGGTTGTTGGTGAGCACGTAGCCGCGCGTGTCGATGATGAAGCCCGAGCCCGAGGAGGGCCTAACCTGGGGTCCGCGGCGCGCGTTGTCGCCGAACAGGCGGCGGAAGATCTCGTCCTGCGGATCGTCGGAATCCCCCCCGCCCACCTTCTTCTTGACGTCCACGAACACCACCGCGGGCAGCGCCTTGTCCACCACCGAGACGAACGGGCTCTCGGGCGCGCCCGAGCCGCTCTGCGACGTCTGAAGGCCGGCGTTGCGCTGCGCGGTCGAGACCGGCTGAAGATCGAGGCTCGCGCTCAGACCCAGGCCCAGCACCAGGCCGATGAGCACCAGCGCGAGCGCCCCGAGGTAGTAGTTGCGCGGGCGGGTGAACGACTCCGATTCGCGATTCATATATTGCCTCCCATCATCGGTCCCTGGGACTGTCATCGGCCGGTCAAATAAGCGCCCGACGCGGGCGCGGGGCCGTTGCTCATGATACGCAGGACGCCGCAACCGGTTCCCGCCAGCGGCCGCGCGGGTCCCGCATCGGTCACCCGGTTCGCCGCGCTTGTGAGCGCGAACGGCCGGTTGTTAGACTGCGCCCCATGTCCGACCGGGCCGCGTACTTCATCTGCGACGCCCACCTCGGCGCGGACCCCCCGGAGCGCGAAGCCGAACGCGAGCAGCGCCTCCACGACTTCCTCGGCAGCCTCGCCGGCCGCGCCTCGGCGCTCTATGTTATCGGCGATCTGTTCGATTTCTGGTTCGAATATCGAACCGCGGTTCCGGCCCGGCCGTTCCGCACCCTGGCCGCGCTGCGCGCGCTGGTCGCGGCGGGCGTGCCGGTCACCTACCTGAACGGCAATCACGACTTCTGGCTCGGCCCGTTCCTCGAACGCGAGGTCGGGGTCAGGACCTGGCACGGCGCGTTGCCGGTCGAGCTCCAGGGCCGGCGCATCTGGCTCCACCACGGCGACGGGCTGATCGGCGGCGACCTCGGCTACCGGCTGCTGCGGCGCGTGCTGCGCAGCCCGCTCAACATCGCGCTCTACCGCCTGCTCCATCCCGATCTCGGCATTCCGCTGGCGCGCCAGGTCTCGAGACTGTCGCGCGGCTCGCGCGAGGAGCGCGAGTTCGAGGGCGAGCGGCTGTGGCGCGAGATCGCGCTGCCGCGCTTCGCCGAGGGCTACGACGCGGTGCTGATCGGGCACTTCCACCAGCTCCACGAGCGGCGCGAGAACGGGCGCGAGTTCTTCGTGCTCGGCGACTGGATCACGCGCTTCACCTACGCGGTCCTGGAACAGGGCCAGTTCCGGCTCGAGACCTGGCCCACCCGCGCGCCGGACGCGCGCGACCACGCGCCGCCCCCGCCGCTGCCCGCCGTCCGCTAGAAGTGGGCGGCGAGTGAGAAGCGGTGCGTGTCCCCGAGGTCGTCGCTGAAGGGGACGAAGGCGTAGTCGAGCCGCAGCGCGCCCACCGCGTAGCCGGCTCCGGCGCTCAAGGTCGAGGTGCTGTCGTTGACGCGCCATCCGAAGCGCAGCGCCGCGCCGGCGGCGGGCGCCGTGAGCTCGGCGCCGATCAGCCCCACCGCGCTGCGGCCGCGCGTGAAGCGGGTCTCCAGCGCCGCGCCCAGCGCCAGCGTCGCGCTCAACGGCAGCGCATAGGACGCCCCGGTCTGGAGCGCGGTCGGCAGCGGCACCGGCGCGCCCTTCTCGCCGCCGAAGTCGTAGGTCGCCGCGGGCCCGAGATTCTGCGCCGCGACGCCGAGCTTGAGGCCCGCGGGGCCCGGCTCCCAGCCGGCGCCGAGATCGAAGGCGTAGGTGCCGGCGGCCTCGTTGGCGATGCGCTCGCGCACGATCTTGGCGCTGCCGCCCAGCGTGAGCCCGGGGGCCAGGGCGCGGCCGTAGCCGAGCGCGAATTCGAGGTCGTGCGATCCGAAGGTGCCGATCAGGTTGCCGATCGCGTCGCGCTCCGGGATCGCCTCGCTGTACTGGGCGCGCACCGACGCGGCGAGGCCGCCGCCCCAGCGCCGTCCCGCGATCGCGAACTGATCGTCGCGCAGCCCCTGGAACAGCTCGACGTGGCTGGCCGCGAGCTCGACGCCCTGCGTGCCCTGGAGTCCGGAGGGGTTCCAGAACAGCGCCTCCGCGCCCCGCGCGAGCGACGCGTACGCGCCGCCCAGCGCCGCCGCCCGGGCCCCGGCGGGCACCTCGAGGAACGCGAAGCCGGCGGGATCGGCAGCAGCCCCGCGCGCGCCGAGCACCAGCACCAGCGCCAGGGCGAGGGCGTGCGGGCGGGTGGCGCGGCGGATGCTCATCGGGATTCTCCGTGCGGACTGGGCCGGCTGGCGTGGGACTCGTGACGTGAAGCGGGGTGCGAACACACGCGGGCGGGGCTCACGAAGGGCCCCGCCCGGAGCGTGCCGGGAAACGAGTCTAGCACGAGGCGCCGCTCAATTTCCGCCACCCTTGCCGTGATCGGAGCGATCCCCGCGCCCCTTGTCGCTGTCGCGGTTGTTCTTGTCGCGGTTGCCCTTGTCGCGCGGCGGATTGGAGCGCTCGCCCCGCGGTGAGCGCTCGCCCCGCGGCGTGTCGCGGCGCGGCGCCGGCCGCTCGTAACGCGGCGATTCGCCGCGAGGCGGCGCGGGCCGCTCGACCCGGGGGTCGCCGCGGGGCGGCGCCGGCCGCTCGTAGCGCGGCGACTCGCCGCGGGGCGGATCGCCGAAGCCGCGCGGCCGGTTGTCGCGCCGCACCTCGCCCGGTGGCTGGCCGCGCGGGGTGTCGAGCGACGGTCGCCCCTCGCGCCGGCTGCCCGGCGTGCCGCGCGGCTCGTCGTTGGCGCCGCCGGCCGGCGCGCGATCCGCGCCCCAGCGCGGCCGCTCGACCGGGCGGCCTTCGCCGTTGCCCTCGCGCGGGGCCTCGCCCGCCGGCGTGCGCGTCACCGGATGGCGCAGCTCGCCGCCGGGACGCCAGTCGGTGCGCTGGATGACGCCGGTCTGAGAATCACCGCTCAGCGGCATGCGCTGCGCCGGGACGCGGCCGCGCACGACCGCACCGGCCAGGAATCCCGGAGGCGCGGGACGCTCGCCCTGCCAGCGCCGATCCCACTTGTAGCGCGACGGCGGCACGTAGTCGGCCGGCGGCGGTGGCGCCTTGTAGCGCGTGAGGTGCGAGCCCCACAGCGTGTTCCAGCGGCGCCAGCCGTCCCACGACGAGTAGCAGGTGCCGGACCACGGCTGGTAGAAGGGCGGGCACGACGGCCGCACGACGTACACGTAGTAGGGCACGCAGCCGCTCCAGTACGGCGTGCCCCAGAACCAGCCGAAGTTGACGCGGAAGTCCACCACGCTGCAGCTGGCGTAGTAGGGATCGAAGCCGTCCCACCAGGCGTAGTGCCCGGGCCGGTGGCAGTCGTTGCACACGTAGCGCGGATAGCGGACGTGCTCGTGGACGTAGTACGAGAAGTAGTCGGTGGCCACGCTCTCCTGGTCCTCGGGGTCGCCCACGACCTCGCGGCGGATGCGCTCGATCGCCACGAACGGATCGCCGACGATGCGACCCTCGGCGGTGATCCCTTCGTCGTCGTCGCTGCCATGATCGGGCCGGCCCACGTAGCCCACGCCCTCGGCCTGCGGATCGTAGGGCCGCAGGTACCACGGCATGGCGCGGAACGGCGCCCGCGACGCGACCGCGACCACGTAACCCTGGCCGACCGGGCCGCGCACCACCAGCTCGTCCTGGGCGTCGGCGGCGGGAATCATGAAGGTCTGACGGCCGTCGACGTAGCCGTTGTGGCCACGGTACGGGAACAGGACGTGGACGTAGCCCTCGGCATCGATCTCGTAGACCAGAAGATTGGCGTCGTCGGAACTGCGCGCCCGGATCTGGACACGATCGCCCGGCTCGTAGACCGCGTCGGCTCCCTTGTCGGCCCACACGCTGACCGAGAGGTCGCCGGCCGCGAACGCGACGGCAGGCAGCAGCGTGGCGGCCGCGATCAGCAGGCTCCAGCTCGTTCTTGCAGTCTTCATGGCTTCACTCCTCCGGCAGCCCGGCGGGGCTCCCCACGCCGCGCCCGAGGCGCGGAACGCTCCTATTCTTACCCTTCAGGGACTCGAGCGTGTCAAGTATTGCACCGGGGCCCCGGCGCTACGGGAGCGCCTTGGCGACCGGCCGCGCACGCAGCTCGCCGTTGCCCGCGGCGATCTGATAAGCCCAGTCGAAGATCACCTGGCCGCCCAGGCCGGTGACCCGGAACTTGGCGAAGTGGTCGTCGGCGGTCCATACCACGTAATTGTGCCCGACGATCAGCTCGACCGAGCCGGTCGGCGACCAGCCGGCCGGCGGCGCGAAGTCCAGCGCGTCCAGGGTCGCCGCGAACCCCATGTCCTGGATGCCCGTGAGCACCGGGTCGGGCGTCAGCATCTCGTCGATCGAGCCGTTGGAGCTGAAGTAGATGTCGGTGCGCGGGTCGTTCCAGGGGCGCACCATGTAGGCTGAGAAGTCCCAGCCGCTCAGCAGCGGCTTGTCCTGGAGCGCGCGCAGCACCGCGCCGGTGCCCGCGGGCCTCGGCGTGTCGTACACGTCCTGGTAGGAGAGGTCGCTCTCGTTCCCCGCCCGGTCGACTGCCGCGACCGCGTAGAAGCGGGTCACGCCGTTGACGAGCCCGCCGACCGTGAAGCTGGTGGCCGCGGTGTTGCCGACGCGATCGAAGGGACAGTCCTTGCCGGAAGCGCACGGCCCCTCGTAGACGCGATAGCCGGCGACGTCGGCCTCGGTGTTGGCGAGCCAATGGAGGGTGACGCTGCCGTCCCCGGTGACGCTGTAGAAGCCGCGCGGGGCCGCCGGCGGCGTCAGGTCGCGCGGGCCACCTTCGTCGATGCAGCCCGGGAGCAGCAGGGCCGCGAGCAGGAGACCGGAGATCGGGCGGAGCATGGGTTCCTCCTTCATGGAATCGCGTTTCGGTGATTCTCGATTCACCTAATGAAGGGCAACCGCTGTGCCAGGCGCCGAGTCAGGCCGCAACTCGCTGTGCCGCAATAAACAAACCCGCCCGCACGGGCTGGCTTCAGTGCGGGCGGGCGGTGCAACGGTGTTGCAGGTGTGAGGGGGCCGCTACACCCCCCAAAAATGGGGACACCGGTCGAACTTCCGCGAAGAAAGCCGAGACATCCCCCAGTGTTGGCCTTTCTCGCGCTGACCGGTGTCCTTTTCAACCCTACGACTTCGAAGACTGCGAACCCGGGTGGTGAGGCGGTACTTCGCTAGGACGACGATGTGGAGCTCGATGAACTCTCATGTACCGCCGCACACCCCGGGAGATTGCGATCACTCCAAGCTAGCCGGTCGTAGAGGACGGTGCGTTGTCCTTGAATGACTGGGGCTCGTACCCTCGACCGGCCCTCTACAGTGCCGGCTAGCCCAGAAGGTGGTTCAGCGTGCTGCTGCTGAACTTTTTGGAGGTCCCCCCCCTCCGCCGAAATCATTAAGCACCCCGTGTGCCAGCCTGCTCACACGGCGTTGACATTGCTTGCAACTGCTTGTACGGCATTACGATGTGAGATCATTTCAGGCAATTCAATAGCCCTCAGAATTGCCCCGTTGAGGGGTTGCATCGGAACATTTCGATAATGAATTCGGGGCATTGCCCGCAACCTGTTGCCCGCGTGCGCCTTATTCGTAAAATGTCTTAATAGCAGGGTGGGTAAACAAACTTCGGGATTTTCCTATGGCGGGCCACCGGACACGGCGGGGTGCCACGCCCAATGAAAAACCGCCGTCCCCTTGCCGGGGCCGGCGGCGCGTGGACCGTCGTCGCGGGGCTAGTCGGTGCGGCGACGCTCGATCTTGAAGGTGCGCACCTTGGAGAGCAGGGTCGGGTAGCTCAACCCCAGCTCGCGCGCGACCCGCGCCTTGTTCCAGCGGTTGCGCTCCAGCGCCTCCTCGATCATGCGGCGCTCGAGCATCGAGACGTTCGAGCGCAGGCTCTTGCCCGGCGCGGTCTCGGGCAGCGGTGCGGCCTGCTCGCGCATCTCGGGCGGCAGCAGGTCCATGCCGAGTGTGTCGCCATCCTCGGCCAGCACCACCATGCGCTTCACGATCTTCTCCAGCTCGCGCACGTTGCCGCGCCACTCGTAGTCCAGGAACACGCGCAGCACCTCGGGGGCCAGCCCCTTGACCTCGCGCTCCATCTGGCGGGCGTAGTGTTCGAGGAAGTGCTGGGCCAGCACCGGAATGTCCTCGCGTCGCTCCCGCAGCGTCGGCACCCGCACCGTGATGTCGTTGAGGCGGTAGTAGAGGTCCTCGAGGAACCGTCCGTCCTTGATGCGCTCGCGCAGGTCGCAGCCGGTGGCGCAGATGACGCGCGCGTCCACCTTCTTGCTGCGCGTAGCGCCCACCGGGCGGATCTCGCCGCAGTCGAGCACGTGGAGCAGCTTGGCCTGGACCGACTCAGGCACCTTCTCGATCTCGTCCAGGAAGATGGTGCCGCCGTGGGCCTCTTCGAACAGGCCGGTCTTGTCGCGCAGGGCGCCGGTGAAGGCGCCGTGGACATAGCCGAACAGCTCGCTCTCGAGCAGTGGCTCGGGCAGCGCCGCGCAGTTGACCTGCACGAACGGATGGTCGCGCCGGTTGGAGGTCTCGTGGACCACCTGCGCGAGCAGGCCCTTGCCGGTGCCGGTCTCGCCCATGAACAGCACGGTCGCCGGCGAGTCCCCCACCTTGGCCAGCAGGTTGAGGATGTTGGTCATCTCGCGCGACTGGTGGACGATGCGCTCCATGCCCGGGCGCGGCTTGAGCTTGTCGCGCAGCTCGCGGTTCTCCGCGATCAGGCGTGAGCGCTGCGCCTCGACGATCGCGACCGCCGCGGTGTTGGCCAGCACCGCGAGCAGGTTGAGGTCGCGCTGCTTGAAGGCGCCGAGCAGGTTGTCGTTGAGGCGGTCCACGTAGACCAGGCCGAGCGACTGCGACGGGAAGTTGAGCGGCACGCACACCAACGAGCCCACGCCCTCGAGCGCCTCGGCGACCGCGCCGTTGAAGCGCGGGTCGGCGGCGACGCGGCTCGAGAAGGTGGGGCCGCTCTCGGCGATGCGGTTGCCGTTCACGCCCTCGATCACGCGCAGGATGCGGCGCGCGCGCTCGCGCCCCACGCCGTGCTGGGCGACCACGTCCAGATGCGTGCCGCCGCTGCTGAAGGCCACGAAGCCGCGGTCGCCGCCCGCGTTCTCGACCGCCATCTTGACGGTCTGCGCCAACAGGCCGTCCATGTCCGAGGTCTGCCGGAACAGCCGGTTCGCGTCCTCGAGGGCGCGGAATTCGTTGCAGGTCGAGAGCGACACCGCGACGTATTGGCGCTCGAGCTCGCGGCGCAGCGCGCCGGCGCGATCCTCGGCCTCGGGGTCGCCGGACTCGATCAGCCAGGTCTCGGCCTGCTCGAGCAGCGACACCGCCTGGTCGTAATGCTCGCGCTCGGCCTCGAGCCGCGCCAGCGTGAGCAGCGCCTCGGCCGCGAGCGGCACCACGCCGAGCTGGCGGAACAGCGTCGCCGCGCGCTTGGCGGCGTCGGCGGCCGGCTCGAGCGGCACCCGCAGCCGCGCGCTCGCCGGCAGCACCAGCAGGTACTCGCCCCAGGCCGCGAGCGTGGCGGCCAGCTCGTAGGTCTCGCTCAGCTCCTCGAAGCACTGCGCGGCGGCGCGGATCTTGATCTCGAGGCCCGACGCGTTGCCGCGCGCCGCGTCGAGGCGCGCCAGCGCGCGCTGCGCGATCGCCTGCTCGATGCGGTCGCCGAGCTGCTCGTTGAGCGCCGCGCCACGCAGCAGGCGCGGCTGCGCCTCGTCGGTGCGGCCGGCGCACAGCAGCGCCAGGCCGAGCCGGGTCTCGAGCTCCGCCACCATGTCACCCTGGGGCGCGAGCCGTCTCGCGTCCTCGAGCGCCGCCTCGAACAACACGACCGCCCCTGGCGCGTCGCCGCGGTCGAGGGCCAGCTCGCCCATGAACTCACGCCCCAGCGCGTACTCGCGCTGCGCCCCGGACTCCGAGGCGAGCTGGAGCGCCCGGCGGAAATGCTCCTCGGCGCGGTCGTGCTGGCGGCGCCGGCGGCACAGCATGCCGAGCGCCAGCAGCGCTCCGGCCTCGCCCGGCACGTGACCGATGTCGCGCGAGATCTTGAGCGACTGCCGGAAGTGCTCGTCGGCGAGGTCCCACAGCCCGAGCCGGTAGCGGATCAGCCCGAGGTTCTGGTGATGGGTGCGCATCCGGGCGTAGAGGCCGGCGCGCTCGTCGATCTTGAGGGCCTGCTCGAGGAACCGGGTCGCCTCGCGCCCCTCGCGCAGGTTCTTGTAGACCAGGCCCAGGTTGTTGAGCGCGGCGACCAGACCGTCGCTGTCGTCGATGCGGCGGAAGGTGGCGGCGGCGTTCTGCAGCCACTCGATGGCTTCGCTGGGCTGGCCGAGACGGGCGCAACACAGTCCGCACACCACCGCGACGCGTCCCACGGTGCGGTGGTCGTCGGTGTCGCGCAACACGCGATAGGCGTAGAGCGCGAAGCGGCGGCTGCGGCGGTATTCGGCCTGCTCGACCAGCGCGCGCGCCATGCCGGCGGCAATGCGGGCATTGAGTCGCGCGTCCTGGAGCGTGTGGGCCGCGGCGCGCGCCCGGTCCAGCGCCTCGAGGGCCGCTTCGGACTCGCCGCGATTGTTCTCGGCCTCGGCCAGCCTCAGCAGCAGGCGGCAGCGCTCGGCCGTCGCCTCCGCCGGCGTGGCCAGCAGCGCGGCACGATATTCGTCCGCCGCGCCGGAGAAATTAT
>WNFL01030338.1_pt1 | contig 10057 bp, 12 predicted proteins | sample 5400361 | NCBI WGS metagenome assembly WNFL01 (sample SAMN13153351, study PRJNA577476) | soil metagenome | isolation source: 40 cm soil on Douglas fir-dominated hillslope | place: USA:California | collected 2013-09-17
CACCATCTCATCCACTATAACATTTCAACCTCAAGTGGCCAAGGACCCTGAGCACCAGTGTGCAATGAATGAGGTGCCTCATTGGATCCCCCATCACATTGGTCATGGCAGAACTATGGTAGCTCATGCTCACAGTGACCTCAATCCTGCTAATATCGGTCATCAAGCCTCAAGCCTGTCATCCCTGTATCTTTTACACACAGGACAGTGCGAAAAGCACTTGGGGTCAACCTCTTCTCATACAAAACAGTGACGACGTTCCCAACATCCAGAGCTACAGGCATTCCCATGGCCCCATGGCCAAGCCATCAACCTGGCTCACTGACTCTGACTTCCCATTGGACTTTGCCTTCAATTCTGCAAAGTCTTCTGCTGAATGTTAAAGATCTGCATAACGCATTCGCTTTTGACTCTCCGCCCAACTTGCCCCTGAATTATCCAGTATCATAATAGTGTAGATCCTTCTAGTCAATAGCCCAGATGAAGACATTCCTGTTCCAGGAGTTACTAGTACTGAGTACACATTTCTAGTTTGAGTCCTAGGCTGCTTCAAAATGATGCACCAGCTCCTTGGTGCTAGAATACAATGTCACTTGCCCATTTTAGAAATATGATCACCTTCTCCATATCAAGTGCACAGCAAAAAATCTCATGGCTGCACATTAGCAAAAGGGCTAAACTCGCTCACATCTCACTTCATTTGGGGATCTTGAACCCAAAAACCCTTTACTCCTGACACGAACTAACTACTATCGATGAACTACTGCTGGAACCTTTCGTTGACAAGTGGACCCCTGTTCTGAAATAACGAACTTTGCCTCACCTGTGAATCTACAAAATGTACACACTTCTCCGAAGGATGGACACCATACTCACCATATTCACTTCCAAACTTGCGCCACATGACAAACATTGCTCACCTCCCGTAGTCACCGCTTATGATAATAACACACATCTAGAAAAACATTTTAAGCCACCTCAAAATGCTGACACCTCCACTTCTAACTTGCTTGTTTGTTATACTTCTGCTTGCTTGTGGAATGTTTGTCCATCCACATGGTCACCTTTTACATTAGTCATACCACACCCATCATTACCATGTACACATGTTACTGGCAAAAGATATACTGGCAGCATACACTTTCAGACAATACTTCGAACTGATGCCATTGTGCCATTTTGCCATCCTTGTAGTGGTTGTCTTGCTGCAGACTGCCGTACATTGCACTAGGCAGAAGGTGTCTTGGTCCCAAGATGTGTGTCTGTTGCCTTTGCCATGTAGATATCCCCATTTCGTGCAAGAACAGAGTCTGATTTGCCACACAATGTATGCAATCACCAAGCCCCAGCTTGTATCTCCCCTTACGCATGAGGATTGGCAAGCACACGTAAACAGAATCAGGGCAAATTAACTGATTGGATACTTGTTTGAAAGCTTGCAGCTTGATCCAGGCAGTCCACCATTTGTGATCATCACAAGAGCCCAGGAGCGAGGCCTGCGAATTGGAAGACTTCAAGAGTATCTTTAATAATAGTGCTTACCTGCAATTGGTTAGAGAAACACATCATAGGAGTTCACAGTCATTTTGTGTTTCCAGTACTGTAGCTACTGATGAATCGATGGGGCCACCTGTATGGCCCAACAAGAAAATGTGAATCTACTTCCATATAAGGTAACTATATTCATGACCTATCTGTTAAGGGGCCGAGGCAGATATCGCATGGAGTTATGACAGTGTATAGGGCTGCCATCCAACAGTGCTTCCAGATTGAGATGAAAGATAATAATGTCAGTATAATCACTCCAGATTTACTCAGGGACAGAACATTATCAAGAATACTTTCATTTCTCATGAACAATGCAAACTTTCTCTGTTGTGTCTGAGGCTGCTCGATACATGCCCCATGCAAGGTGTGAGGTTCATCTGTTCATGCATTCATGGATATGAGTAATTTACGGCTTGAGGAAGACATTCCTCATCTCTGGATGTGCTTCCATCTGATCATGCTGGCCAGTATCTACCTTGATTATTTCCTTGCGAATATACATATGCTATAACAGCGAGCAATCACAGTCAGGTTGTAGGAAATATATTTTCATTATTGATCAGTGTGTTGGAAAATAATGCAAGCAGTTTCATTCACATCAATGACCATGTCGAAACCGGAAGCAGAGACCACCACAAGATGATGGGCTGGATTTTGCAACTATGCATAGAACCTTCTACTCTTTGCACAGAGGAAGCCTGAGCCTGAGCCTCAGGCATCAAGTGTATGGACGATACCCTAACCCGCTGTACAGCATTGTTTCTGGGATGAGGCTCATGCAACATATGTAAATATGTGGTCTGGGCATTCTGCGCTGCAGGGGACACCAATGAGTAAGTACTGGGATGATCGTTAAATCCTTGCAGAATGGCCCTCCACTGGACGTTGGTCTCATTCTACCATCTCTGACTTCATCAATGAACGAATGTGTGGATGTTGATGACTTACTGTCCTGGTTCTTGCTTGCTGGGACTCTGGCAACTGCTACTGACCTTGTGCTTGTGTGGCACATGCAAGAGGGATTTCTGACAACTACTCTAGGTAGGGTGTGGTATGCTATTCCCACATGTCATCCACCAATAGCTCTCTGCACTTATAGTATATCGCCAATGGTGATTGTCATGTCCATACTCTGCTCAAAAAGGTACAGTATATCCTTGCTATCAGGTGGAACATCAGCTACTCCAACACCAGCAGCATTGTCCCCAATGAACATGCAAGTAACTTTATCTAATAGTTTGTTGTCTGATATCACTATGGCACTTTTTATATTCATGTTCTGACATTCTCCATATTGTATACAGTGCCTTGGGCTATTTGGTTGTCAATCCTTTTACTTGCACCCCATCTCCAGCATGGATGCTCCAGAATGCAACCCAACAAGCTGTCTTTTGAGTCTAGAAAAGTAGGGCTAATATTGCAGGGTCACACTATAAGGTTTAGGTTAGACTGAACTTTCATTGTTAAAGTTACATGGCTAACACAGCCTACCAATCTTGACAACTGACAAACTGTCACCTGTCAAATGTCAGTACACTGAATAGTTTAGAGGCTCTGTGGCTGTGGCCCTGTGGGTATATAAGGACCCTGGTCTGAGCCATGTAGATATCTAAGTTATTATTAATCATCTTTTGCCCTCTCATACAGTGACTCAAAAAACTGATTGATAAAAGGTCACTTTTTTCTTTGGAGGCAGGTTGTACTGCATAGAACAAAGCTAAACCCATGTGAAATTTATTCAACAAATGAAACTATCCTGGCCTTGTGTGTGCCTAGTATTGGACATTTAGCCTTTGTTGGTAAATTGATATAGACTTTACAATGGGTCACACTCAATGAATCAGTTTTTGTGCTGACCCAAAACTCACCCAGATAATGGGGTAGTCACATGACTAAACTTAAACATCATGCAATCTGACCTTCTACAGTGTATAGGACCCCCTCAGTGCAATTACACCTCCAACAAATGCACCCAGTCAAACATAGTGCAATATCCTTACTTTGCTCTGAAATGGTATCAGGTGGCCTCTTGGATGAATGTCAGATAGTCTACTGTCAGAAGGCTTCACTCTGATGTCAGCAGCACAGCCCCCAGGCAGCATGGTGGGTACCAGAGCAGGCTTACACCAAGGGATCAACCCCCCCTCCCTAGAAATCATTTCTGGAGCAGTCAGTAATGCTTCCAAACTCATGAAACTTTGAGCTCTGGATGTTGTGGTTTGTGTAAATATAGGAATGCCCAACAAGGGGGGTTACAGGCCAGCTGAAGAGCTGTAAAGGCACTTCTTTGCCAGACTCAGTGGAGATGTTGCTTGGAGTTCACTCTGGAGCATCAGTGCTAAACTCAGGATGGCTGCACTGGAGTAATTTGATGTCATGGGACTAAGGGAAATACTGTAATAACAATAATTGTAGCAATGGTCACATCACACAGTGGGCTGATGGTTGCTTCCAGACATGAGGAATCACATCACACTTGAGGGGTCAGTTTCTACTGGCAAATTTTAGCTAGAATCCACAAAAAAGCCCAAAAATTCTTGTATATAATTCTAATCTATTTATTGTGCAAATGAAGATGGTTTGCTCAGTAAATAATTTGATCTGGCAATAGAGGATCAATGTGCTTACAGTTCTGGTCATAAGCCTCATTGTCCAATCGATGACCATGGGATCCTGTACACCTTCATCAGAGTCTTCAGAAACCCCATCTGACAACTCCTGGTTGCCTTCAGCATCCTCATCAGTCAACTCCTTGTCCAAAGCACTCTTTGCAACAAATCCACCATCCTCACCCACCAGAACTTCTTCTCCATTCATCATCACAATCATTTCCTCTGATGTGAGTGCAGTATCATCATGCACATCATCCCAGACCAACTCCTCTGCATCCATGCCTGTACCACCATCAGTGGCATTCTTGAACATCCAATCGTCATCCTGGAAGGCCTCTCAAACCATGTCTTGCATGTGGTTACTGGTGAGAGTTGCATAGGAGAGGTCATATCCAGAACCTTTGCAATTCTTCCAGGCCTGAAGAATGAATTAGTCATGTAGAGTAGGAATAAATGCACTTACATTTTGAACAAGCACTGGTTGTGATGCAACATGCTCATGTGCTGCATCCCATAAAGTTGGCATGTCTGTTGGGAATGAAACATCCTTCTTTCTGGCCTTCAGTGCATCCTGTACTTGATGCGTCATCCATTCCACAGTTCTACTTGTTATCTTCCATTTCCAGAACCGATTGATGCCAACATCATCAGGTTGGAAAAGATTGGTACCTAAAAATTAGGATTATTTGACATGAAACAACTATATATAAAGAGTAAAGGACCTACAGTTAGCAGGAACAAAGTGAATGTGGATGAGTTTGGAGTAATTTGCCTTCATCCATGCAAGGAACTCAGCACTACAATGAACACTCCAGCAATCAATTATAAGGATAGCACAAACACTATCAGGTGGTTTCCTCTCTGTTTTCACATGTTGGATATAAGAGACTACCTCATTGTTGATCCACTAGCCCATCTCAAAGTTAGATGATAACAAAATATGATGTAGAACTCATGCTTTTCATCATTGAAAGGTTGCTCCAATGCTTGTCACCACCACTAAAGTCATATCAGACCTTCTCATTCACAGCTGTCTGGAGGTGTGCAGCTGGTAAGGATCTCTCTGTCTTGCCTGCTACAATGACTTGAGTCCATAGGAGATGACTGGATGCAGTTATGGCAACCATGAGAGTTACTGCTTGCTTGTCATCTGCGCCTGCTATGGTTACTTGCCGGTCACCCATTGGGGCCCATGTTCAATTGGGGGTGGGGATGAGGTGGCATGGGGTTTGATCACCATTAATAACTAGTTCTGGAGGTGTTCCATATGTTCAAATTGAGTTTGAGATTCAAATTGCCATATTCCGCCCAAGCTCATCCCAATTCTGTGGGATAGAGCCAGCAGCTCTTGTCCCAATGCAGTTGGACCATCCAGTATAGTGTTTCATATATCTTGTGATGTACCCTGTCAATACTTTGAACTTGCCATCTTCAAGGAGATGGGGAGCCTTTGCTCTAATGAAGCCAAGCATGAGACCTCAAATTACTGGGATGCTGAGGGGTACCCCAGCACCTCGAAGTATGTGAAGCTGGGTATCTAAGGCATTGATGATATCCAGGGAGGAAGACTGTATATAGGTCAGGCCTGACTGGGAGATAGAAATGAAGAGAACTCACAAGCATTTGTGGGCAGCCTAGTGGCTTTGTAATAGTGCAATGATTCTCCTCAGAGAGTACTGCACACATGGTCTTCTCACTCCATGATTTCTTATCCTTTCCAAACATCTTCCAAAATGTCCCTTCATCAGGGGGTGTGGCAATTCTTATGTGAAGGTAATTTGGATGACAGAAATCAGCAATGTTGGAAAGAGACTAGCAAGAGGAGTAGCAATCAACATCTGCACAGTCAACAATGTTAAGGGCTTATGAGCTGAATTCAATTGTTGAGCCAGTTGTCTGAACTGGGCCCAGCCTGCCAGACCATCCTCCAGAGCAATACACATCTCCTTTGAACTGGGCACATGAGTCACAGTGATTCAAATACTTGACCTCTGCTGATGTTTGCACATTGCTTGGCTCTATCAAACCTGTAGTACTTGCATAATTCCACAATGTCCTCTTACACCTCCAATTGCTCCAGTTTGGCACTTCTCCATCCAGCAGGTTCCTGGTAGGAGATCTCAATGAGGTCCAAACAGGAATTCTACAACAAGTGGAGAACTTGATAGCCTCAGATAATTTAGTCCCCTCCATCCCTCAGTGGTGCATGGCCTTGACCTCTCCCAGTCTCTTGCAAATGGAATAGTCCTCATGCTCAATCTTTTGCTCCTTTGACTGACTACTTAGGTCCTATGTTGGCATGTCATGTGCATCACAGTAAAGTAGAGGACACACAGGAGTTTGGCTTTCTTTCTTGTGGGATTGATCAAATTAGAGTAAGTGCTTCAGTCCTCAATGAATTTCCTTTTGGAACTGACAATACAAGGAGGAACTGGAGGTAATGGCTTATCTTGTGCAATGGGATCTGTGGGTGGTGGCAATTTCTCAGTGCCATGTAGAGTGATAGCCAGGACCACATCAACCATATTGTATGAACACCTTCCCTAAAACACCAACTCTCATGTGAGCAAATGGAGGATAGATCCCATGCATATGTGACATACAAATGGCCAACCTTGGCACCATCCTTATTCTCAACTCCATTTTCATTATGTTCAATCAGAGTGTCAGAAGTGGGAGAGTAGTTGGTCTCTGTAGTACCAACAGCAAAAGGACAAAAAGAAATGGGAAGTGAGACATTGTTGATTGGGGCTGGTGTGGGTGGTTGTGATGTACCACATGCATGCATGCTATCTGGTCTGTCCATGCTGAAAGTCAGCTGCTTCAGCTGCCAAGAGCTCTAGGAAGCAAGGGAAAATGGAGGGGATTGACCAGAAGATATTCAGGCTTTGAGGAGCTTTTTTGATGACTGGTGGGTGAAGTGTTTGGGTTGAGCTACTGGATGAGGCATTGACTGGGGTGGAAGAGGTCAGTGAAGGTGGAATGGCAGGGAGAGTGAGAATTGGACAGGGTGGGTTCATGGCAGCTAGCTGTGAAAGGCCAGCTTCTATGACCTTGACAGGGCTCTCTACAGGTACTGGGAACCTGCCATCCACCTTGGTGGCTTCACTAGGCTCCACAGCAGCTGGCTTTATTTTGCTCTGAGAATGCCTTTCTCCAAGGGGCTTCAATGAAGCAGAGGAGATTTCTTTTCATGATTTTTCTGCCTGGAAAGATGGCCTTGACATGGTCTTTGGAGGCTTCATGTTTCAAGGTACCATGTGTTGGGATATGGTTCTGCCATAGCATCCCCACTCAGCTGACCAGTGGTACAGTTGATCACACTGGTAACTAATCTTCAGAGTTGGTATCTAGGTATTGGTAGATAGGTTTCATTTCCTGACCTTGCCTGGACTTGCCTGGACTTACCTGGACTCTTCCTGGTGCCTTGCTACCATGCTTTAACACATGTTTCAGCCCCTCCATTTGCATCCAATCCTTTAGCTATATAAGCACCCATGTTCTGGCTACATGTTGCTCAGTGTTTACTTGGTATTCTCACTGAGCAGTACATTCTATTTGTTTCTATTGATCTTGACATGTTTGCTTAATATCTTTGTAGCTTGTATCCTACAGGTGAACTATAATATATAGCGTTTACTTGGTATTCTCACTGAGCACTTGTATCCTACAGATCTATTCTAAAACCATGGCCAATAATGTCCAGCACTAATTGAGGAGAAGAGTGAGAAGAAGTTAAGGAATGAATTGACAAAGTGCTCACTTTGGAGAAGGTGAGATCTGTGTGGTGGGTAAGATGTGACCAAAGTTTTGTGAGCCTCTGCTGACAGGATGCACTCCATTGTGTTGTGCAATGAATGACCATCCAAGAAGAATGTTATCCATGTATAGTGATGCACATCCATATCCATCCACTGGATCCTGATTGCAGCTGTCATATAGCCAGAATTGCTAGCAACAAGACTCCAGGCATGTCAGCATACAGCCAAAAAGTACAACAGTTAGCTTATGAAGCATTGAGGGGGTTTTCCAGTCCCCAGTATGGTAAAACCTCTGTGGCTTTTCAAACAACCAGTGGAGGCCAAGCACAACAATCTGTGCAAGTTAGTGTCAGCAGTGTGCAGCTTTTGCAATAGGGTCTTTGCTGGTATTGATTTCGGATCCTTTTGGGGCCTATAATGCATAGTTTGTTTTGGTGGCCAAAGATGAAACCAACCTCATCAGCTCCAAAGATCTGTTTAGCTGTCTTGTGTTAGGTCACATGCATATGGCTGATTGGCCCAAGCCTGGCAGCCATTGCCAACTCCTCCCATGCCCCTAGCTGTCAGCCCACTTGAGTGGGAATGATCCCAATCAACACATCTCTGACCTATGATACCTTACCCACTTTGCCTTACAACCCAGTCACCCCATGACAACATATCAAACTGTGCTGGCCCAGCTCCCTTGCAACCATTTGGCAATCCTCACCCTCCACACAGTGTGAATGTGCAAACCAGATCATCAGCAAAAAATAATTAAACTTTGGGAGCTCTGGAGAGCTCCAGAGCTCCCAAAGTTTAATTATTTTTTGCTGATGATAGGCAGGAGTATTACAGAGGTCACAGGCTTCTACCACATGCTCTTGATTTGTTCCTCCTCCCATAATGTAGTCTCCACCTTCCCATTCCCTACCTCTCCTCCCCACCAATCCCTTCTCCTCATAGTTCCCAGTAGTTAGTCCATATGGTCACTGCATCCTGATCTACTTCTCCTCTTTCCTGTATGTTCTCCTCTGCTTTCCCTCATGTACAGTATTCTCTGCACAGTCCCTTCAGACTGTGGGTTTCACCTCTTGCATGTAAGGAGCAATGTACCTATGCTAGATACCCCAGTCTGAGAATTGAATTGGACCCACCTTGTTGCCCACACTCCCCTTCCTTGTATTGATCAACCTCAGTATCCTCTAGGCTGTCATGGCCACCGGCCATACTGTTGGAAACCATCTGCCCTAGTTGTGCTCCTAACATTTTGATACCAAATTTCATAAACTGATCATCCAACAGCTTCCACCAGTGCTCTAGAATCTCTGGTGACATGGCCTTGTGTTGTATTGTTGTCAAGGAGGTGGTTGAATACATTTGAAGTCAATTGTGATGGTGTTGACAGAAGTTGTATGCATATTTCTTGCCAATTTGGGAGTGTGGGTTATTATCACATATTATGGTGTACTCTTCAATCCACTGTGCTACCTGTTTTCCTACTTCACCAAAGCCTTGTGTTAGAGTTGCACCGATCTGTGCACTGTCGTCGAGTATCACATGCTTCACTTCATGTATATAGGAGCATGGATCGTAGACTTTGTATCGACACAGGGTTTTGCACGGTGTTCTTTGACACCTTGTGCTGCCAATGCAAGCAATTCATCCACTTGCACTTCCTCTTCTTCAGGGCTGAGCAAGCTTTGGATTTGTTGGACTCAGCCCTAGTCAATCCACCTGCCAGGTAGCAATAGGCAACACTTTTCAACAAGTCTGAAGCCTGGATAAAGGCAGATATACAGTGAGCAAAAAAACTGTCTCATAACAGGTCAAATTTCACTTGTCAGGCAAATTGCTGCCCAAATAACAAAGGTAAACCCATGGGAAATTATTATAACAAAGGTAAACATCCTGTCTGCCGCTGTGCCAAATAACAAACATTCAGCCTCCTTTGTTGATTTTATATTGACTTTAAGATGGGACCCATCCAATGAGACAGTGTTTTGCACACCATGAAATTGGCCCTACACACATGCATCACATGACTAAACCTTAAACATCATGTCAACTGACCTTCTACTATATATGGGACCCCCTCAGTGCAATTATACCCCCTGCCAATGTGCCCAGTGGGAGATAGTGAAAAATGCTTACTTT
>WNFL01164080.1_pt1 | contig 10057 bp, 9 predicted proteins | sample 5400361 | NCBI WGS metagenome assembly WNFL01 (sample SAMN13153351, study PRJNA577476) | soil metagenome | isolation source: 40 cm soil on Douglas fir-dominated hillslope | place: USA:California | collected 2013-09-17
TCTGAGCACCAAGCACTAGAATCAAGCCATGCAGCGAAAGATCTTCTGGATCACCATGACGGTTCTGGGAATCGTGGCCGACTTCGCCCTTCCCATCTGGTGGGCCCTTCTCTCGACCATCCCAATCGTTTTCGCAAGCTGGTGGATCGCCTACCGCAGCCAGTGGTTCGACTAGCTGTCTTCGTCGTCCCCAGTGCCAACCAGCTTCCACCTACAAGACCGCCTTCTGCTATTCTCGGAACGAATTAGTCCCGGGCCTCACCGCGTGTGGCCGGAGGCGGATGATGCGTCGCTTGAAACTTTGTACCCTTCTTTTGGTCTTCACCTTTTTCTTATCCATGTTTCATTCTGATGCCTTCGCTCAGACCCTAGACAAGCCAGAAACGAAGCAGGACGAGAACCCCCCGAAGAGTGACCCTGAGCGGGAGCATGCGATCGAACTCTACAAACAAGGCAAGTTTGTTTCCGCCATGCCCTTGTTCGAAAAGCTAGCGGCGGATCGCCCAACGGACGCCGGCGTCAGAGAAAGCTTTGCCTACTGTGTCCTGCAGTATTCCGGTACGCTTTCTGAACCGGAGTTGAGAAGGAAAGCCCGAATCCGAGCCAGGAAGATCGCACTGGAAGCCAAGTCCATGGGTGACACCAGCCAATTGCTGCAGGCAATCCTCGAGACTCCTGAAGATGGCACGGAACCAAAGTTCTCGGATCGAAAAGAAGTCGATGACGTGATGAAATCCGCCGAGGCCGACTTTTCCCGCGGTGACTTGGACAAGGCCCGGCAGGGATACGAACGGGCCCTGCTTCTCGACCCGAGGAACTACGACGCAGCGCTGTTTATTGGAGACGTCTATTTCAAGCAGCATGTCCTTGGCAGCTCTGGCGAATGGTTTGCCCAAGCGATCAAGATCGACCCGAACCGGGAGACGGCGTATCGGTATTGGGGCGATGCGCTAACTGCCCTGGGAAAAAATGACGAGGCTCGAGCCAAGTACATTGATGCAATCGTCGCCGACCCTTACACCCGCCGGTCCTCAGTGGGCCTTACCAACTGGCTTCAACGCAACAAACTCACGCTAAATTCTGTCCAACTCAAAGATGGCGCCGCAATCACACGGGAAGACGACAAGAACATCAACATTACACTGGATAGCTCCGTCGGAAAACATGACCCCGCAAGTTCGGCTTGGTTGATGTACGGCATGAATCGGGCATTGTGGAGCGGCGATAAGTTTAAAAAGGAATTTCCCAACGAGCCGAAGTATCGACGGACGCTCAGGGAGGAAGCCGATTGTCTGAGTGTGATGATCAGCTCTTTGAAGGAACAGAAAGACTACAAAAAACACCCGGAAAAGCTGGACGCATCCCTGCAGGAGCTAATCAAGATCCAAGATGCTGGATTCCTGGAACCCTTTGTCCTTCTGAGCCGTGCAGACAATGACATCGCTCAGGATTACGCTTCCTACCGCGACACCCACAGGGAAAATGTTCGTCGCTATCTCGATGAGTATTTGGTGCCTAAGGCGCCCGAAAGCGCAGCGAAATAGACGCACCGCCATCTAAGCGGAGTCGGCTAGCAATACATACAATGGATTGCCGAAAGCCAATAAACGCTGATGACTACCGGTTCGATAGTTGAGCACAATCCGTTCGGCCACACTCAACCCCGACTCGCGGAACAGTCCCGCCATCTCGCCAGCAGTAAACACATGTCCCTTTGTTTCAACCTCACCCGCATCGGTCCGCCACTTCACCGGAACTTCTCCATCGTGAAATGAAAGAAATCGCTGCAACGCCACCCCAACCCCACACTCCGCCACGTTGTACCGATTAATCACATCCAGAAAAATCAACCCGCTCGCGGAACAAACTCGCCCCAGATTCCTCAAAGCCGCCACCCGCAACTCCCGGCTCGCCACATGCCCCAGTACATTCCACAAACACAACACCACATCAAACGTCTGCCCTGCATCCGGCAGCGCTTCCATTCGTTCGTTCCAAACTTCAGAGCCCGATGGAATCAGTCCCCGCATCCCCTCGCTCGGTTCCACCAGTACAACCCGCGGAATCCTCGCGCGTTCCGCAATCTGCATGGCCCTGCGTCCATCCCCGGCGCCCACATCAATCAACGACGCCGCACCATCCGGCAAGCACCGCAAGATCTCCTCATCCACAGCATCGAGATACGCTCTTCGCCTCTGGCTTAGCTCGCGATACCCGGGCGCGATCCGGTCATACGCCGCAATTGCGTCCAGAACAGGCACGTTGCGCACAGGCGTGTCCGACACCTGCCCTTGCTCGCCCTCCGCGCCAGTTGTAGGATTAAGAGTCTTGCGCATCCCTTAGGAGAACCCCGTTTATGGCTACTGATACCGTTACCACGCCCGCCATTATGACCGGCCAGACGCAGACCAAAGTTTATAAGAACTTCATCGACGGTGAGTGGATCGCCTCAGCTTCCGGCGACACTTTTGAAAACCGCAACCCTGCCGACACGCGTGACGTTGTCGGCATCTTCCAACGCTCCGGCCAGGCCGATGTCGATGCTGCCGTCGATGCCGCTAAGCGCGCCTACGCCAAGTGGCGCCTCGTCCCCGCGCCGCACCGCGCTGAAATCATTTTCCGCGCTTCGGAAATGCTCCTTGAACGTAAAGAAGAGTACTCGCGTGACATGACCCGCGAGATGGGCAAGGTCATCAAGGAAACCCGCGGCGACACGCAGGAGGCCATCGACACCGGCTACTTTATGGCTGGAGAAGGCCGCCGCCTGTTCGGGCCCACCGTCCCGTCCGAGCTGCCGAACAAGTTCGCCATGGCCGTGCGCCAACCGGTCGGCGTCTGCGGGATGATCGCGCCGTGGAATTTCCCGATGGCGATTCCGTCGTGGAAGATCTTCCCAGCCCTCGTCTGCGGCAACACCTGCGTCATCAAACCGGCCGAGGATACGCCGCTTTCCACGCTCAACTTCGTCCGCACGCTCGCCGACGCGGGCGTGCCTAAGGGTGTGATCAATATTGTGACCGGACACGGCCCCGAAGCCGGCATGCCGATTGTGGAACACAAAGATGTCCGCGCGATCTCCTTCACCGGCTCCAGCGAAGTCGGACGCTTAATCGGCCAAACCGCGGCCAAGAGCTTCAAACACTGCTCGCTCGAACTCGGCGGCAAGAATCCGATGATCGTCCTCGACGACGCCAACCTCGACCTCGCCATCGAAGGCGGACTCTGGGGCGCGTTCGGCACCACCGGCCAGCGCTGCACCGCCACCAGCCGCATCATCCTGCATAAAGACATTTACGCGGAGTTCGTCAAACGCTTCGTCGAGCGCGCCCAGAAGATCAAAGTCGGCAACGGCCTCGACGAAAGCATTGAAATGGGCCCAGCCATCAACGAAGAGCAGCTCAAGCGCGACCTCAGTTATATCGACATCGGCAAAGCCGAAGGCGCCAAGCTCTTAGCTGGCGGCAACCGCATAGAGGACGGCGACAGGAAGCACGGCTACTTCGTCCAGCCCACCGTCTTCGGCGACGTGCATCCGAAGATGCGCATCGCCCAAGAAGAAATCTTTGGCCCCGTCGTCAGCCTGATCCCGTGCGACAGCTTCGAGCACGCCATCGAAATCGCCAACGACATCGCCTACGGCCTCTCGTCGTCGCTCTACACGCGCGACGTCAACCGCGCCTTCACTGCCATCCGCGACCTCGACGCCGGCATCACCTACGTCAATGCCCCCACGATTGGCGCCGAAGTTCACCTACCCTTCGGCGGGGTAAAAGCCACCGGCAACGGCCACCGCGAAGGCGGCCTCGGCGCCATCGACTTCTACACCGAGTGGAAGTCGGTCTACATCGACTACTCGGATAAGCTGCAGAAGGCGCAGATCGATCGCGCGGACTAACCCGCGCGGCTGGGTACCCCCCCTCTCCCCCCTACCCCCGAATCTTTTGGAATCAACGAGATACGTGGTGGAGGAGAGCAAAATCTTTGAGCTTAAAGGACTTACAGGCAAAATCCTGAAAACAAATGACTTAACTCTACAAGATCAATTTCGCCTGCAAACCACCCTATAGATATGGTGCGGTCGGTATTGCGCTAAGTCAACGACTATGTGGGAATTTCGGGAGGCGGGTTCCGAAATGGGAAGGGGCGGCGGACACCCGTTACGGTAGAGCGGCGCTTCAGCGCCGGCACCGCCTACCCCAGGGCCGCCAAATCCCTGAAATGCCGGGGCTGCAAGACTTCGAATCCCTTTTGCGGATATCGCCACACAATTTCTGTCAGGGCAGACGCGTTCTCACACCAGTTCTCCGCCGCCCCGTCCTTCTGCGAAACCTCCGACTACTCCATACCCTTCGTTTCGATTAGCCAATGCTGTCCCTCGGAATCAATCGCCGCAAAATCCGGATAGTACGAACGCAAGTTCATCCCGAAATCCACGTAATCAATCGAAAACCCAAACGGCTGCGGCAACTTCGCAAAGGCCTTGATGTCATCCGCGCTGTCCAGAAACTTCGCAAAGCTCTTCTCGAAATCGTTATCGCAAGGCACCATATTGAAGACGCAGTGGTTGGCTTCGTAGACCTTCCGCGACCATGGAAAGGGTTGACACGAGGAGAGCATGCGGGCGGGACCAAGCAACTGCGGCTCTTGGTCGGCAATGCTCAGTTGTTTCAGCACTCTGCTGAATTCTTGAACGCACACATAGGACGCCACCTGCGTGCTCATCGCTCTTACCGTGACCATATCGCTGAGATCGACCCACCGGCCAAACGCCTTGTTCTCGAAAAAATCGCGAACCTTTGGAGCCAATGTAGCGAATTGTGACGGCAGCTTCACTGCCTCCGCAATCCGCCGCGCATAGTAGCCAATCAATTCCTGTGCCGTCTGCGGCTCGGGCACCTTGTAATCGCGCTCGACAATTTTTAGCAGTGTGATGATGTCGTGGCCTTCATAACGGAAGGTCTTGTTGTTTGGATCGTCCGCGGTGAGCGGCAAGAGCATCGTTTGGAATGCCATAACGTCGAGGGACGCGATTTCTTCCGCCAAGCTCTTCTTTCGGACCAAGGTGGGCGTTAGCACGGGCATACCGATGTCAAATGACTTGCGCTCTTCGAGCGGCATGATGGTTAGAATTCTCAGCTTGTCTTTGCCGATCTCGAAGGTTTCCAGTTGCAGCTCTTCCAGCTTCTCTAGATCGTTAACAAACTCAAGAAACTTCTGGTTGCCGATAATGTCTACGTGCTCTGTGTAGTCTGCGATCAAATCGCGGAACATCAGGCGCAGACCGCGCCCAATCGCCTGCTCGGGAAGGATGTTGGCTTTCGCCGTGTAGGGTCGCAGGCCGACGACCACGGTTACATTCTGTACGTCCCAACCTTCACGCAGCATAAGCACGCTGACAATCGCGTTGATCGGGCTCTCCGCGCGATCCACGTTCTTTACGGTCTCGCGGGCCTTGTCGAGTTCCTTGTCGCTGATCTCACCGGATTTCTTCGTGTGGATCGTCTGGGTTCTGCCGTCTCCGAACTCTGCGGGGTACGCCTTGGCCAGCCAATCCGCCACATCGTCGGCCTCTTCCGTGCTGTTCATCATCACAAAGAGAACAGGTTTGCGGCGGAGAGCCTTCAGCTGCTCCCGATATTCCTTCCAGCGTTCTACTGCGGCAGTGAGATAACCACGGTAGCGTACGCTTGCGTGTTCGGACTTCGTCTCGGGGATTTTTGCGACTCCCTTTACTGGACGTTTGACCACGCCTTCCACAATAGCTTGCTTTAGTGGATAGTCCGAAACTGTCCAGGGGAAAATAGTGCCCGACTTCGTGAAGCGCGGCGTGGCGGAAAAGTCGAGCTGCGCTGCCATCGGCGTCTTCTCATGCAACTTGGCGATGATGGCGTTCCACTCGCTGCCTTCATCGTGAGTGTGGTGAGCTTCATCGTTGATGACAAGCAGGTTCCCCTCGCGGCCAGCGATCCGCTCGGCGAAATCAACTTTCTCGATCTTCTGCGTGGGTGGCTTCGGCCCGAGGATCGCCGTCATCACATCCGGCTCATCTTCGTTGGCGCGATCGGGCCGCTCGTAGAACTGCTGAATGTTTGTCAGGAAGAGAACGCCTTCGGAGTGCGCCCGCTCGCCTTCCCCGCGCATCACGCAATCAAAATCCCAAAAAATGTCGAATTCTCTTGGCCGGATGGGATCTTCCCGGAAGATCTTTCCGCCCGCAAAATCGGCCTTCAGGCGTTCCAGCACAATGACGTTGGGCGCAATCAGCAGAAAAGTCTTGGCGTAGTCTTTGGCAATTTCATCCTGCTCACGGCTGCCATTAAAGTACTGCCACGCGACCGCCAGGGCCATCACCTTGGTTTTGCCGCTGCCGGTTGCCATTTTGGTGCAGTAGCGGGCAAAGCCGTCGTCGGGCGGGAGGTGCAGATCCTTTACGTTTTGGGCATAGCGTTCGAGCAGGGCCTTGCGGGTACGAATCTTTTCTACTTCCCAGACGTAGATGAGCGTTTCGATCGCTTCCCTTTGAAAGTCGTAATACTTAAACGGTCTCCCGGTGCGCGTCTTGTGGCTGGCTTCGAACCAGTAGTTCAGCAGGATGCGGGTCGTATCCGTGATGCCCTTGCGCCCGCCCGCTTTCCAGGACTTCACCGCCTCCCGCAGCGCCGGAACACAAGCCCCCGACCGCAGCTTGGCCGTAATGTCCAGAAGACTGGGCGTCTCGTCAGCGGCTTTCTTGCGTTTTGCCATCGGTAAGTTTTCTCAGCGGCCCTGCATCGATTCCGCGGCGAATAGCACCTGCGCTCCCCACTTCTCCGCTAAGTCCACCCACCGTGGATTCTGCGCTTCAATCAAAGCAATCTTCTTCGACCGTCTCCACCCCTTCAGTTGCTTTTCGCGGTCGATGGCTTTTTGAACATCATCAAAGCTCTCGTAGTAAACCATCCGGTTGCAGTGATACTTACTGGCAAATCCTTCGAACGTGCCGGCCTTGTGTTCCAAAGCCCGCCGGTAAATGTCGTTCGTCATCCCAATGTAAAGCGTTCCAGAGCGGCTGGAAACGATATAAGCGAAATACTTGTGCTCAGCACTCATCGCCCACCTCCACGCTCGCCACCTTACTAAACCCTGTCATCCTGAGCGAAGTTTGCCGTGCGCTTCGCGCACGGCAAACGCAGTCGAAGGATCCCTACCTCTTCCAGCCGCGATACTGTTCAGAGGCATTCTCCCTAGGACGAGTGCATCGTGAGAATGCCTTTCAGCAGTATCACGGTCCTATAGTGCTAGGGGTCCTTCGACTCCATTTGTCCCACGCTTGGCGTGGGACAAATTCCGCTCAGGATGACAAATCTTTATTTGACGTCGACAGAAAGCACCTTCGTCGTATCATTCCCCAAAATATCAATCACCTTCACCACCACCGCATACGCCCCAGGCTCCCCATACTCATGCTTCACCGAAAGCTCCAGCTTAGGGTTCTTCCGAGTCCGGTACGACTGCCACTGATTGTGAAAAGTATCGTCCTTAAAGTCCCAGTCCACTGCCCAATAATCCACCATCTGGCTCCAGTGCTTAATCGCCCCTCGCACCTCCGCCGGTACATCATCCGACGGAATCACAAAGTCGGAAAGCGTCAGCGTCACCTCGCGCTTCTTCAGCTTGCTGTCCACCGCTAGCGCGCCGAGCTCAAAGAAATAGACATCGCCCTGGTCGACGGCCTTTTTCTCCAGCACCTCGCGAGGAATCTTCTTAAAGGCCGCATCCACCCGCGCCTCGGCGGCGACTTGCTTCGCCGTCTCGTTCATGTCCAGCGCGAACTCCCAGCCCAGCACATCCACGGCAGGCTTCTCCGGAGAGCCGGGTCCTCTGCCGCTGGCTTTCCACACCTCGGCAGCAATGGCGTTCACGTCCGCCCGAGTCACTGGCGCATCCACCGCAGCCACGTGCACCATGCGCCCGCCCTTCACGCCGTGCAGCCAGACGTGGCCGCTGACCGGAGTGGCTCCGCCAGCCTGTCTTTTCCGTTCGCGGGAAACTCGGCGACTTGCCATTGCTGGCGCTCGTACTTGCCCAGGTTTTGGACGATGAAGGGCTTTACATCGGGGATGCCGAGCAGGCGCTTGCGCGTCGTGTGGATGGCGAAGCGACCTAGATCGCAGGCGATCCAGCGGCGATTAAGCTTTTCGGCAACGGCGGCGGTGGTGCCGGAACCGCAGAAGCAGTCGAGAACGAGATCGTTTTCATTGCTACTCAATTCTAGGATCCGCTCTAACAGGGACTCCGGCTTTTGGGTCTTGTAGCCAAGAAACTCGCCGTTCGAATGAATGCCTCGAAGCATCTTAATGTCATTCCAGATGTCCTGAAGCGGGACTCCCTTGCTCTCATCAAGGTATCTCTTGAGATAAGGCATTCCTGACTGCGAGTAAACTATTCGACCTTCGGCATCGAGTTTTTCCATGCTCTTCTTGCTGAAACGCCAAGCGCGTGTGATACCTTTCCAGTCGAAGACCGGGTTGCCCTTGACCGCGCCACCCGGGCCGGTTATGTCAGCTTTGTTGTAACGACGACCGGTACCTTCTTCGACGTGGCGATACCACTTGTCCATCGTTGTCTGTGGCAGTGGCGTATATTGCATGTTCCACGTTTGGCCCTGTGGCACCTTGCTATAGAGAAGAATGTTGTCACAGATTCGTCCAAGATGCTTTGCGCCCTGTCCGCTATCACTGTGCGCGTCCGATCGCTGCCAGACGATTTCATTTATGAATGAGTCGGTACCAAACACTTCGTCCAGCACCATCTTCGCGTAGTGCACTACGTGCCAATCGAGATGCACATAGATGGTGCCCTGCTCCGTCAGCAAGTCACGAAGCAATACGGCAACCTGGTAGAACCACCGGGTGTATCGGTCTGTCGTTGTTACACCTCGTTCGCGGTCGACAGCACTTACGCCCCAGGTGTCCCGATATGCTTTCTGTTCTAAAAGAGAAGGCTCCTTTTCGAAAAACTCCTCCGAACCTGGGACATTGCTGACAAACGAGAAATCCGCGCCCGTATCAAACGGGGGATCAATGTAGATCAAATCCACCTTGCCTGCGAACTCGGGCAGGAGCGAGGGCAGGACGTACTTCTTATCGCCCCAGATGAGGCGGTTGCGCCACTCCGGATCATGGCCGGAAGAAGACAGCTCCAGGGTGCGCTGCCGCTCCTGCACGCTCTCATTGACGGTCTCGACAGTTTGAAACGGCAACTCAATGCGGACCGGAGCCCGCTTGTGCCCATGCTCGTCGTATTTGCCGTCCCAGATAAGTTCAGCCATGCACTACACAAAAAACGCGGGAGAGGAACATCTTACACGAGCAAGATGTCCCGCTGACCGTCTGTTCCGAAATGAAATCTATACAGCGAGACGGTCAGCACCTCAAACGGTGTTCTTTCTTGCCCACCCACACCAACTGCTGGATCGAAGATGCGGATCGTACCGCCAGACCATCAGTCCTCGAGCAGCAAAAAACCCCAAAAAATACTTGTTGACAAATTACTGTGTGTCATACACTATATGTCACATACTATGTTGAACACGGTACAAACCTGATGAGCTCTGAATCCTTCGAAAACCTTCGCCTGGAACTCCGCCGTGGCTGCCTGGTCGTAGCTGTTTTGGCGGCTTTACGTGAGGAGCAGTACGGCTACACCCTGCGCAAGGCCCTGGCCGAGCACGGCATGGAGATCGACGAAGGCACGCTCTATCCCCTGCTGCGGAGGCTCGAAAGTCAGGGTCTGCTCTCCAGCGAGTGGCGGGAGCAGGACAAGCGGAATAAGCGGTTTTACCGGCTCTCGCACGATGGCGAGCTGATTTTGAAGCAACTGGTCGCGGAGTGGCGAGGGATGGACGCGGCTTTGAATGGGATTTTGAACGGAAATCTGAAGCGCGACTCAAAGAAGGAAGACGCAAAGGAGAAAGGTCATGGAACTACTCGAGCGGTACTTGCAAGCCGTTAAGTTCTGGCTGCCCAAAGGACAAAAGCAAGACATCATCGCCGAGCTCTCGGAAGACCTGCGCTCG
>WNFL01276971.1_pt1 | contig 10057 bp, 6 predicted proteins | sample 5400361 | NCBI WGS metagenome assembly WNFL01 (sample SAMN13153351, study PRJNA577476) | soil metagenome | isolation source: 40 cm soil on Douglas fir-dominated hillslope | place: USA:California | collected 2013-09-17
CGGGTCGATGTACTTGTCCCAGATGTCCACCGGTTCGAGCACGTGGCCGTCGGCGTCGATGACGTGGTAAGCGCGTCCCATGGCGATCCTCCTCGTGGTAGGGAGATCAGGGCCGGGTCGGGGGAGACTGTAGCATTCTTGACAATCTCTCGCGAGTGGAGTCAGATTTCGCTCGCCCCCATGAAGCGAAGCACGGACCGCATTCTCACCACCCATACCGGCAGCCTGCCGCGCCCGCCCGACCTGGCCGGGATGCTCGACGGCCTCGATACCGGCGCGGCCCCCGACCCGGCCGCGCTCGAGGCCCGTGTCCGCGGCGCGGTCGCCGACATCGTGCGCCAGCAGGTGAGCGCGGGGGTGGACGTGGTCAGCGACGGCGAGCAGGGCAAGGTGGGCTACTCGACCTATGTGCGCCACCGGCTCACCGGCTTCGACGGCCAGAGCGGGGCCGCCAAGCGAGCGGACTGGGCCGACTTCCCGGAGGCGGCCGCCCGCGCCGAGCGCCGGGCCGCGATCATGCGGCCGGCCTGCAACGGCCCCATCGACTGGAAGGACCGCGCCGCGGTGCAGAAGGACGTGGCCAACCTGCGCGCGGCGGTGGACGGCGCCTCCCCCACCGAGGCCTTCATGACCGCCGCGTCGCCGGGGGTGATCGCCCACTTCCTCCAGAACACCTACTACCCGACCCGCGAGGCGTACCTGGCCCGGCTGGTGGACGTGATGAAGGAGGAGTACGACGCCATCCACCGCGCCGGCTTCGTGCTCCAGGTGGATTGCCCGGACCTGGCGATGAGCCGGCACCTGGCCTTCCCCGAGCTGAGCAACGCCGAGTTCGTGAAGATCGCGGCGGCCAACGTGGAGGCGCTCAATCACGCCCTGCGCGACATCCCGCCCGACCGCATCCGCCTGCACCTCTGCTGGGGCAACTACGAGGGCCCGCACCACCGCGACATCCCGCTCCGCGAGATCCTGCCGGTGGTGCTGAAGGCGCGCCCGCAGGCGCTCTCCTTCGAGGGCGCCAACCCGCGCCACGCGCACGAATGGGTCGAGTTCCGGCAGACCAAGCTGCCCGACGACAAGGTGATCATCCCGGGCGTGCTCGACACCACCACCAACTTCATCGAGCACCCCGAGCTGGTCGCCCAGCGCCTCGTCCGCTACGCGGAGGTGGTGGGGCGGGAGCGGGTGATCGCGGGCAGCGACTGCGGCTTCGCGACCTTCGCGCGCTCGCAGCCGCTGGTCGAGCCCGAGATCGTCTGGGCCAAGCTCACATCCATGACCGAGGGCGCGCGGCTGGCGTCCCGCCAACTCTGGAAATAGGAGACTCACCATGCTGATGCGCAAGCTGGGGCGAACCGGGCTCAAGGTGTCCGCGCTGTGCCTGGGCGGCAACACGTTCGGATGGACGACGGACCAGAAGGCCTCCGAGGCGGTGCTGGACGCCTACGTCGAGGCGGGCGGCAACTTCATCGACACCGCCGACGTCTACTCCCGCTGGGCGCCCGGCAACAAGGGCGGGGAGTCCGAGATCGCGCTCGGCCTCTGGCTGGCCGCGCGCAAACATCGCGCGAGCGTGCTCATCGCCACCAAGGTCATGGGGCCGATGGGATCGGGGCCGAACGACTCCGGGCTCTCGCGCACGCACATCATGGAAGGGGTCGAGGCCTCGCTGCAGCGGTTGAAGACCGACTACATCGATCTCTACCAGGCTCACTGGGACGACAAGGAGACGCCGCTCCAGGAGACGCTCCGCGCCTTCGACGACCTGGTGCGCCAGGGCAAGGTGCGCTACCTCGGCTGCTCGAACTACCAGGCGTGGCGGCTGACCCGGGCGCTCTGGGAGAGCGACCGGCACGGCTACGCGCGCTACGAGTGCCTGCAGCCCAAGTACAACCTGGTGATCCGCGACGAGTACGAGCGCGAGCTCGAGCCGCTCTGCCTCGAGCAGGGTGTCGGGGTGATCCCGTACTCCTCGCTGGCGAGCGGGTTCCTCTCGGGCAAGTACCGCTCGGGCGAAGCGCTGCCCAAGACGGCGCGGGCCGGCGGGGTGGAGAAGACCTACATGAACGAGCGGGGCTTCCGGGTACTCGGCGCGGTCGAGAAGGTGGCGGCGGCCGCCAATGCCACCCCCGCGCAGGTGTCGCTCTCGTGGCTCGCGCACCGGCCGGGAATCACCGCCCCGATCGCGAGCGCGACGTCGGTCGTCCAGCTCAAGGAGCTGGTGGGCGGGATCGAGCTCAAGCTGGACGCGGAGGCGACCGCGGCGCTCGATCAGGCCGGCGCGTGGCGCGAGAGCTAGACCCGATGGCCAGAGCATGATCTGCTCTGGCTGCGGCCAGCCGAATCCGGCCGCCGCCCAGTTCTGCGGCGGATGCGGTGCGCGCCTGGCCGCCGTCTGTCCCGCCTGCCAGGCGGAGAATCCGCCGGGCAACCGGTTCTGCCACCACTGCGGTGCCGCCCTCGCGGCGAAGCTTGAGCCCGCGCGGGCCGCTCCTCCCGATCAGTTCGCCTCGCCGACCGTCTACACCCCGAAGCACCTGGCCGAGAAGATCCTCACCACCGCGGGCGCGCTCAAGGGCGAGCGCAAGCAGGTGACCGTACTCTTCGTGGATGTCTCCGGCTTCACGGCCCTCTCCGCTGGCCTCGATCCCGAGGAAGTCCACCGGCTCATGAGCCGGGCGTTCGACCTCATGCTCGCCGAGGTCCATCGCTACGAGGGCACGGTCAACCAGTTTCTCGGCGACGGCATCATGGCGCTCTTCGGGGCGCCCATCGCGCACGAGGACCACGCGCGCCGGGCCGTCCACGCGGCGCTCGGCATCGCCCGCGCGCTCGACGCCTACCAGGCCGAGCTGCGGTCGCGCGGCATCACCTTCCGCGTCCGCCAGGGCCTCAATACCGGCCTCGTGGTGGTGGGCAGCATCGGCAGTGACCTGCGCATGGACTACACCGCGGTCGGCGATACCACCAACGTGGCGGCGCGCATGCAGCAGGTGGGCGAGCCCGGGCGGGTGACGATCTCGGAGGCGACCCATCGGCTCGTGCACGGCTACTTCGAGACGCGCGCGCTGGGCGAGAAGCAACTGAAGGGCAAGGTGGAGCCGATGCCCGCCTGGGAAGTGGTGACCGCCCGCGAGGCGCGCACGCGCCTCGACGTCGAGGTGGAGCACGGGCTCACCCCACTGGTGGGGCGCGAGCGCGAGCTGGGCCAGCTGCTCGACGCCTTCGCCCGTGCCCGGTCCGGCGAGGGGCAGGCGGTATTCGTCGTGGGCGAGCCCGGCATCGGGAAGTCGCGCCTGCTCCTCGAGCTGCGCCACCGGGTCGGCCCCCTCGGCGACTGGCACGAAGGCCACTGCCTCTCGTTCGGGAAGGCCATGACCTTTCATCCGCTCGTGGATCTGATCCGGCGCTGGTTCGGTGTCGAGGAGAGCGACGGCGAGACCGCCATCGCGGCGAAGATCGAGCGGGGAGTCGCGGAGATCGGCGCCGACCTCGGGCCCGTCACGCCCTATCTGCGGGCCTTGCTCTCCGTCGACCCGGGCGATGATGGGGTGCGGGCCATGAGCCCCGTGGAGCGCCACAGCGAGATCCTCGACGCGCTCCGCCGCCTTCTGGTCCGCGCCGCCGAGCGTCAACCCCAGATCCTGGTCATCGAGGACCTGCACTGGATCGACAGCGCCAGCGAGCAGTTCCTCGCGACGCTGGTGGACAGCGTGCCGGCGGCCCGGGCGCTGCTCGTGTTCACCTACCGGCCGGGATACCCGAATCCCTTCGGCGATCGCAGCTACTTCACCCGCATCGTGCCGGCGCCGCTGTCGGCCGACGACAGCGCCCGCATGGCGGCGGCGGTCCTCGCCACCGACACCCTGCCGGCCGAGCTGCGGACGCTCGTCGCCACCAAGGCCGAGGGCAACCCGTTCTACGTCGAGGAGCTGGTCAAGTCGCTGGAGGAAAGCGGAGCCCTGCGGCGGGCGAACGGCCGGCTCGACCTGGCCCGGCGGGTGACCGCGTCCGACATTCCCAGCACCATCCAGGACGTGATCGCGGCCCGGATCGACCGGCTGGCCGATGCGCCCAAGCAGACGCTGCAGCTCGCGTCGGTGATCGGGCGCGAGTTCACCCGGCGGCTCGTGGATCGCCTCGCCGAGATCCGGGAGCGGACCGAGGACTACCTCCGTGAGCTCACCGCGCTCGAGCTGATCCACGAGCGCCGGCGCTTCCCCGAGCTGGCGTACATGTTCAAGCACGCCTTGACCCAGGACGTGACCTACGGCTCCCTCCTCGTGCAGCGGCGCAAGGAGCTGCACGGGCTCATCGGGCGGGCCATCGAGGAGCTGTACGCCGATCGGCTCCCCGAGCACTTCGAGATGCTCGCCCATCACTTCTCGCATGCCGAGGACTGGGACCGGGCGCTCGACTACCTGCTCAAGGCCGCCGGGAAGGCGACCCAGGCGTTCGGCCTGCGGCAGGCCCTCGAGCTGTACACCGAGGCGCTCGTGGTTGCGGACCGGCGGCGCGAGCCAGTGCCTGCGGCCACGCTCATGACGATTCATCGCGCGCGGGCCGACCTCTTCTTTGGCATCGGCGACTTCGTCCGCTCCCGCGGGGCGGCCGAGGCCCTCGTGGACCTGGCCCGCCGCGCCGGCGATCGCGTCGCGGAATCGGTGGCGCTGGTGCAGGTCGCCCAGGCGCTCCAGTGGGCCGAGGATTTCCCGCCCGCGTTCGGACGGGTGCGAGAGGCGATCGAGATCGCCGAGAGCGTCGGGGCCCAGGCTCCTCTGGGCTTTGGCTTGTACATCCGCGGGTACATGCACGCGGTCACTGGGCGCCTCGATGACGCGGAAGCGGACGTCGGGCGGGCCCTGACGATCGGCCGGGCGGTGGGTGATCCGAATCGCCAGGCGCTCGCATTGCATTTCCTCTCGCTGCATCGGAGCTGGCAGGGGGAGTATGGGCCGAGTCTCGAGCTCAGCGAGGAAGGTGCCCGGATCGCACGCGAGCATCGGCTCGTCGTCCCGCTGCTCCGTTGCCTGTGGAACGAGGGTGTGGCGGCCAATGACGTGGGAGAGTACGATCGGGCGCTTGCCGCCCTCGGCGAGGGCTTCGCGCTCGCGGAGAAGATCGGCGACGACGCGTATATCCCGCGATTTCTCAACACGATCGGCTGGCTGCGCATCGAGTGCGGCGACTACCCGACCGGGGTCGAGCTGTCGGAGCAATCGTACGAGGTCACCGGACGCTCGTCGCGAGCCGGCCACGGCACCGGCGCCGAGCGCCGCGCGTTCATTCGCAACAACGAGGCCGAGGCCTGGATGGCGCAGGGGGATCTCGCCGCGGCCGCCGAGGCGCTCGAAGAGTCGCATCATGTGGTCCGCCATCCGCCGCCCTCGCGCTGGATGACCTGGCGCTACGCGACACAGTGCTACGCGGGCCTGGGTCAGCTCGCGCTGCTCCAGGGCGATCCCGAGCGTGCCCGGCGGCTCGCCGATCAGAGCCTCGAGATCGGCGTGCCGACCCGGTCGCGGAAATTCGAGAGCTGGGCGTGGCGCATCAAGGGAGAGAGTGCGACCGCGCGGCACGCCTGGGACGAGGCGGACGATGCGCTGCGGCGCGCATTGACCATTGCAGAGGCGATCGGCCAGCCGCGCCAGACCTGGGTGAGCCAGGTCGCACTCGGCCGGCTCGATGCGGCGCGGGGGCGACGGGAGGAGGCGCTCGGGCGCTACCGCACGGCCTGGGCTATCATCACCCGGCTACGGGAGGCAACCCGGGATCCCGGCCTGCGGGCGGGGCTCGAGTCGTCGCCCCTCATGCGTGAAGTCGAGGACCTCGCCAGGAGGTAGCGATGCCGGTCGAATTCGGCGTGCTGATTCCCACCCGCGAGGCGATCATGTCGGGCCGCCCGGAGACGGGCCCGCTGCTGGCCATGGCCGAGCGCGCGGAGGCCGCGGGCTTCGACTCGGTGTGGATCGGGGACTCGATCACCGCGAAGCCGCGGCACGAACCGCTGACCTTGATGGCCGCCATCGCGGCGCGGACCCGGCGGGTGCGCATCGGCACCGGTGTGCTCCTGCCCGCGCTGCGCCGACCGGTGGTGCTGGCCCACCTGATCGCAACCGTGGATCGCCTGGCCGAGGGCCGCGTGATCCTGGGCGTCGGCATCGTGGGGGACAATCCGGCGAGCCGGAAGGAGTTCGGTCACCTCGGGGTGGAGTGGGAGCGTCGCGTGGGCCGGTTCCTCGAGACCATCGAGATCTGCCAGGCGCTCTGGCAGCGCGACAATGTGAGCTACGCGGGCAAGCACTTCACGATCGACGGCGCCACCGTGGAGCCCAAACCGCACCGGCCCGGCGGCCCGCCGATCTGGATCGGCGGCAATGGGCCCACCGCGCTCCGCGAGGCCGCGCGCTTCGACGCGTGGTTCCCCACCGGCCCCGGCGTCGAGTTCTTCGCCGAGAAGTTCCCCGGCGTCCAGGCGGCGGCGCGCGCGGCCGGCCGCGCGCCCGATGCGGTCACCGGCGCGGTCTACGTCACGCTGGCGCTCGATCCGAGCGCCGCGGCGGCGGAGAAGCGGCTGGACGCGTTCCTCGAGCACTACTACGCGGCGCCCGCGCGGGCGATCAAGGCGCGCCAGGCCACCTACGCCGGGCCCATCGAGGGCGCGGCGGAGTGGCTCCAGCGCTGGATCGACGCGGGGGTGCGCCACATGGCGCTGCGCTTCGCGGGGGGCGATCAGCTCGCGCAGGTCGACGAGACGGCCGGCAAGCTGCTGCCGCGCCTGAAGCGCTAGCCCGTCCGCTACCGCGCCTTCAATCGCAGGTCCTCGAGTGGCCCCGCGTAGGGGAACGAGGGGATCAGGCTCAGCGCGGCCTCCTCCATGCGCGGCCCGTAGGCGCGGATGAACCCGTTCTCCCAGATCGGCGCGAACATCACGCGCTCCTGGATCGTCCGCTGGATCTGGTGCAGCATCTCCTCGCGCTTCTTGCGGTCCATCTCCTGGAGCTGCGCCTGGAAGAGGGTCTCGATCTCCGGGATCGAGCCGTAGGAGAGCACGCCCTTCGCGGTCGCGAAGCCCTCGATGCGGGTGGAGGCGTTGCCCGCGGAGCCGGTGGCGCCCACGAAGAGGTTGCGGATCTTCTTGTCGCGCCACGCGGAGAGCAGCGCGGCGCGCTCCATCGTGCGCACGCGCGTGCGGATGCCGACCGCGCCGAAGTAGTTCGCGATGGCCTCGCCCATCGAGTTATAGGGCGGGAACGGGGTGAACTCGCCCGCGTCGAAGCCGTTGGGGAAGCCGGCGTCGGCCAGCAGCGCCTTCGCGCGCTTCGGGTCGTAGGGGTCGGCCGCGACGGGCAGGGCGAACTCCTGGTGCCGGGGCACGATGTTGCCGGTGGGCCCCGAGAAGCCGAGCGACTCGGCCTCGTTGATCGCCTGGCGGTCGATGGCGAGGCTCGCGGCCAGCCGCACGCGCCGGTCCGCCCAGGGCGAGCCGGCGGTCCACTGCTCGGGGAACATCAGGAAGAGCACGCCGTTGGTGCGCATCGCGGTCAGGGTGAGCCCGGGAGTGCGCCGCACGTCCTCGGCGATGGGGCCGTTCAGGAAGTAGGCGATGTCGACCTCGCCGCGCTTGAGGGCGGCGGCCCGCGTGGACTCCTCCGGGATGCTCCGCATCACGAGGCGCTTGACGCTCGGGGTCTTGCGCCAGTAGCCGTCGAAGGCCTCGAGCGTGAGCTCGATCCCGGGCTGGAAGCTCACGAACTTGTACGGCCCGGCGCCGATGGGCGCCTTGCGGTAGCCGTCCTCGCCGACCCGCTCGAGGTACTTCTTGGGCACGATCCACGCGGCCCCCGACGCGCTCGTCCCGTAGAAGGTCATGAAGTCCGGCCACGGGTCCTTCAGGTGGAAGCGCACGCGGCCCGCGTCCACCACCTGCACGTCGCGGACGCGGTCCTTCAGGATGGGCGCGGCCGCGCCCCGGTAGCGCTCGAAGGAGAACTTCACGTCCTCCGCGGTGACCGGATCCCCGTTGTGGAAGCGCGCGCCCTTGCGGAGCACGAACTCCCAGGTGCGCCCGTCCTTCGACATGCTCCACGACTCGGCCAGGCTCGGCGAGTTGAGCGCCGCGGGCATGGGCTTCACGAGGGCGTCGTGGAGCGCGTAGAGGATCATGAACGGGGTGATCTCCGCGTCGGTCTCCGCCGGGTCGAGCCAGCGGGTCGCCAGGGTGATGTGGGCGGCGACGCTCACGGTGCCGCTCGGCTGCGCCCCGACGGGGGCGGCCCAGCACAGCGCGAGGACGACGACGAGGACGAGCGGTCGGAGCGCACGGGTCATTGAGCGCCTCCTGACATCTCACCGAGGGTCGGACGGCCTGAGACTACCACGGGCGGGTTCTGATAGACTCGCGCTCGACCCTTATCCGACCCCGCCAACTCCACCGGAGGTGGACATGACCCGGTTCTCCCGATCACTGATGATCCTCGGCGCCCTCGTCTCGATACTCTCGCTTGCCTCCGTGCCGGCCAGCGCGCAGGAGCAGCCCCGCTCCGGCGGCGAGCTGGTCTTCGTGGTCGCGGCCGAGCCGCCGAGCTTCGATGGCCACCGCGAAGAGACGTTCGCGATGCTGCACCCCACCGGGCCCCACTACAACACCCTGATGCGGGTGGATCCCACCGACCGCACCGGCACCAAGTTCATCGGCGCTCTGGCCGAGTCCTGGACGGTCTCGCCCGACAAGCGCGTCTACACCTTCAAGCTGCGCCGCGGGGTGAAGTTCCACGACGGTGCCCTGATGACCTCCGCCGACGTGAAGGCCTCCTACGACAAGATCATCTTCCCGGGGCCGGGAATCCAGTCGAGTCGGCAGGCGGCCTACCGAGGCGTCGAGGCGGTCGAAGCCCCGAACCCCGACACGGTCGTGTTCCGGCTCAAGACCCCCGAGGCCTCGTTCATCGCCAATGTGTCCTCCCCGTGGAACTACATCTACCGGGCCGAGATCCTGGCCAAGGACCCGCGCTGGTACGAGAAGAACATCAACGGCACCGGGCCCTTCAAGTTCGTGGAGTACGTACGGGGCTCGCACTGGGTGGGCAAGAAGAACCCCGACTACTGGGACAAGGGCAAGCCCTACCTCGACGGCTACCGCGCCATCTTCATCCAGGACGCGGGAGCGCAGGTGGCGGCCATCCGGGGCGAGCGGGCGATGATCCAGTTCCGCGGCTTCAGCCCCTCGCAGCGGGACTCGCTCGTGCAGGCCCTCGGCAACAAGATCACGGTGCAGGAGAGCCCCTGGAACTGCTCGATCCAGGTGGCGATGAACCAGGAGAAGAAGCCGTTTCAGGACAAGCGCGTGCGCCGCGCGCTGACCCTGGCGCTCGACCGCTACGCCGGCTCCGCCGCGCTGTCCCGCATCGCGGTGGTGAAGGACGTGGCCGGCATCCAGGTGCCCGGCACCCCGTGGGCGACCCCGCCGGACGAGCTCAAGAAGCTGGCCGGCTACGGCTCCGACATCAACGCCGCGCGCGCGGAGGCCCGGCGCCTGCTGAAGGAAGCGGGCGCGGAGGGGTTGGCGTTCACCCTGACCAACCGCGCGGTGCCCATGCCCTACGAGCCGGTGGGCATCTGGCTCATCGACCAGTGGCGGCAGGTGGGGCTCAACGTCAAGCAGGTGAGCCTCGAGTCCGCCGCGTGGCTGTCGGCGCAGAAGACCGGGGACTTCGAGGTCTCCACCAACGCCCCGTGCAACTCCATCGTCGAGCCCGACATGGATCTGCACTGGTTCCTGACCACGTCACCGGTCAACTTCAGCCGCCACAAGGACACGGCGATGGACGACCTCTACCAGCGCCAGTCGCGCTCCACCGACCCGGACGAGCGCAAGAAGATCCTGCGCGCCTTCGAGAAGCGCCTCTACGACGAGGAAGTGCACTACATCATGACCTTCCAGTGGAACCGGATCGTGCCCTACAACTCCCGGGTGCGCGGCTGGACCATCACCCCGAGCCACTTCCTGAACTGCCAGCTCGATACGGTGTGGCTGGCGCCGGAGTAGTGAGGCGGG
>WNFL01239285.1_pt1 | contig 10056 bp, 6 predicted proteins | sample 5400361 | NCBI WGS metagenome assembly WNFL01 (sample SAMN13153351, study PRJNA577476) | soil metagenome | isolation source: 40 cm soil on Douglas fir-dominated hillslope | place: USA:California | collected 2013-09-17
GTGGACCGCCTGACCGCCCTGATGATGGTGGTCGTGACCTTCGTCTCGTTGTGCGTCCATGTCTACACCATGGGTTATATGAGCGATGACCCGGGCTATCAGCGCTTCTTCGCCTACATCGCACTGTTTACCTTTGCGATGCTGATGCTCGTCATGGCCAACAACTTCCTGCAGCTGTTCTTTGGCTGGGAGGCGGTGGGCGTCGTGTCCTACCTGCTGATCGGGTTCTGGTACACGCGGCCGAGTGCGATCTTCGCCAACCTGAAGGCCTTTCTCGTCAATCGCGTCGGCGATTTCGGCTTCCTGCTCGGGATCGCAGGCGTGCTCTATTACACCGGCTCCCTGGACTACCGGGCCGCCTTCGAGCAGGCGCCGCAGATTGCGACGCAGACCCTGCATGTGGCCGGCACCGCGGGGTGGCCCGCGCTCACGGCCATCTGCATCTGCCTGTTCATCGGGGCGATGGGCAAGTCCGCGCAAGTGCCCCTGCACGTCTGGCTGCCGGATTCCATGGAAGGTCCGACGCCCATCTCGGCCCTGATCCACGCCGCCACCATGGTGACCGCCGGCATCTTCATGGTCGCGCGCATGTCGCCCCTGTTTGAGTATTCCGCCACCGCCTCGTCCTTCGTGCTGGTGATCGGCGCCACTACCGCGCTGTTCATGGGGTTCTTGGGGCTCGTCAACAACGACATCAAGCGGGTCGTCGCCTACTCGACGCTCTCACAGCTCGGTTACATGACGGTGGCGCTGGGGGTGTCGGCCTACAGCATCGCGATTTTCCATCTCATGACGCACGCCTTCTTCAAGGCGCTGCTGTTCCTGGCGGCCGGCGCGGTCATCATCGCCCTGCACCACGAGCAGGACATGCGCAAGATGGGCGGGCTTCGAGCGCGCATGCCGGTGACCTACTGGACCAGCCTCATCGGCGCGCTGGCGCTCATTGGTACACCGTTCTTTTCCGGCTTTTACTCGAAAGATGCGCTGATCGAGGCCGTGCACGCTTCGCACCGCGCGGGGGCGGGGTACGCCTATTTCTGCGTGACGGTGGGCGTGTTCGTCACGGCCTACTACACCTTTCGCATGATCTTCATGACCTTCCACGGCCCGTCGCGCCTTGACACCGAAACAGAGGCGCATTTTCACGATGTCGGCTGGGACATGAAGGGGCCGCTGGTCGCGCTGGCGATTCCTTCGCTGTTGATCGGATTCTTCACCATCGAGCCGGTGCTGTTCGGCGGGTATTTCGGCAGCGCGGTCAAGGTGCTCGAGGCCAACGATGTGGTGGCCGAGATCGGCCAGGAATTTCACGGTGCCGCGGCCTTTGCACTGCAGGCCCTGTTGAGCCTGCCGTTCTGGCTGGCCGCGGCGGGTGTCGCCAGCGCCTGGCATTTCGTGTTGCGCCGCCCGGACCAGGCGGAAGCGATCCGTCAGCGTGTGGGCTGGCTGTATCGCCTGCTGGTGAACAAATACTACTTCGACTGGTTCAATGAGAACGTGCTGGCGCGCGCCGGCCGCGGGCTGGGGCTGGCGCTCTGGCGCGGTGGCGATGAAGCGGTGATTGACGGCGCGATTGTGAACGGCTCGGCGCAGGCGGTGGGCTGGTTTGCGGGCCGGGTGCGGCTGATCCAGAGCGGGTTCCTGTATTCCTACGCCTTCTGGATGATTGTCGGCCTGGTGCTGCTGCTCGGCTGGTTCCTGATCAGAATCTAGCAGGCGCTCCCCACATGCACGGCACCGGCATACTCTCTGCGATCATCTGGCTACCCGTCGGCGGCGGAGTGCTCACGCTGCTCATCGGCGATCGCAGGGCGAGGCTGGCCCGCTGGTGCGCGCTGCTGGTGGCTGTGCTGACCTTCGCGCTGTGCCTGCCGCTGTGGCAGGGATTCGATACCACAACGGCCGGATTTCAGTACCTCGAGCACCTGGCGTGGATCCCGCAGCTGCACGCCGCCTACTATCTCGGGGTCGACGGCATTTCACTGCCGCTGATCCTGCTCACGGCCTTCATGACGGTCCCGGTCATCATCGCGGGCTGGAGCGTCATCGAGAAGCGCCCGGCGCAGTACTTCGCGGCCTTCCTGATCCTCGAGGGGCTGATGATTGGCGTGTTCTGCGCGCTCGATGCACTGCTGTTCTATTTCTTCTGGGAGGCCATGCTGATTCCGATGTTCCTGATCATCGGCATCTGGGGTGGTCCGCGGCGGGTCTACGCGACCCTGAAGTTCTTTCTCTACACCTTTCTCGGCTCGGTGCTGATGCTGGTGGCGCTGATCTACCTGTATGTGCACTCCGGCGACTACACGATAGCGGGCTTCCAGTCGCTCCCGCTGCCACTCGTCCAGCAGCGCTGGATCTTTCTCGCCTTCCTCCTGGCCTTTGCAGTCAAGGTGCCGATGTGGCCCGTGCACACCTGGCTGCCCGATGCACACGTGGAGGCACCGACCGGGGGCTCGGTCATACTCGCCGCCATCATGCTGAAGATGGGCGGCTACGGCCTGCTGCGCTTCAGCCTGCCCATCACCCCCGACGCCAGCCGGGAGCTGGACTGGCTGGTGATTGCCCTCTCGCTCATCGCGGTGGTCTACATCGGCTTTGTAGCGCTGATGCAGACCGACATGAAGAAGCTCATTGCCTATTCCTCGATCGCGCACATGGGCTTCGTGACGCTCGGCGCCTTTCTCGCCTTCGACATCCAGGGCGCCACCGGCGCACTGCGCGGCGCACTCAACGGACTCGATGGGGCCATGGTGCAGATGGTCTCCCACGGCCTGATCTCCGGCGCGCTGTTCCTGTGCATCGGCGTGATGTACGACCGCCTGCACAGCCGGGACATCAGTGACTATGGGGGTGTCATCAACGTGATGCCCCGGTTTGGCGCCCTGATGGTGCTGTTCGCGCTGGCCAATGCCGGACTGCCCGGAACGTCCGGCTTCGTGGGCGAATTCCTCGTCATCCTGGCGGCCTTCAAGGCCAGCTTCTGGTACGCGTTCCTGGCGGCGACGACGCTGGTGCTCGGCGCGGCCTACACCCTCTGGCTCGTCAAGCGCGTGATCTATGGGCCCGTGGCCAACGATCGGGTCGCGGCCATGACGGACCTCAATGGGCGGGAATTCCTGGTGCTTGCGATGCTGGCCGTGGCGGTGCTGGCGGTCGGCCTGTGGCCGGCGCCGCTGGTGCGGACGATGGAAGCCTCGATGCAGCACCTGCTGCAGCAACTCGTCATCAGCAAGATTCCGGTGGGATAACGCGATGAACGGAGCCGTCCTGACCCTGGATTCACTGCGCCCGGCCATACCGGAGATTGCTCTCAGCCTGGCCATCTGCGCGCTGCTGCTGTTCGACGTGTTCGCCGGCCCGGCGCGCCGTCAGCTCACTGCGATGTTCACGCTGCTTGCGCTGGCGCTTTGCGCCTGGCTCACCGTGACCGTCGGCGCGGTGCAGGAGCGCACGGTGCTGTTCGACGGATTGTACGTCGCCGACCGCCTCGGTGTGTTTCTCAAGCTGGCCGGGTTTCTGGCGATAGGCACCGCGCTGTTCTATTCGCAGGCCTATCTGGAGCGCCGCAGGATCCGTGGCGGGGAATACCAGGTGCTCGCGCTCACCGCGCTCCTGGGCATCTGCGTGCTGGTCTCCGCCAACAGCCTGCTCACGGTGTACCTGGGCGTCGAGTTGCTCGCGCTCTCGCTGTACGCGCTGGTGGCCTTCGACCGTGACTCAGGGGTCGCGGCGGAAGCGGCCATCAAGTATTTCGTGCTGGGCGCGATCGCTTCCGGCACGCTGCTGTACGGCATGTCCATGCTGTATGGGCTGACCGGGACGCTGAACCTGGACCGGCTCGCGACGGTGGGCGCGGCACACGGCGCGGGCTTTGTCATTGCAGTCACCTTTATCGTCGTGGCAGTGGCCTTCAAGTTCGGCGCCGTGCCGTTTCATATGTGGGTCCCCGATGTCTATCACGGTGCGCCTGCGAGCGTCGCGCTGTTGGTCTCCACGGCCCCGAAGCTTGCCGCCTTCGCACTGGTGATGCGCCTGCTGGTCTATGGCCTGGGCGCGGATCCGATGCTCTGGGTACAGATCCTCACGGTCCTGGCGGTGCTCTCGCTGCTGGCAGGAAACCTCATCGCGATCGCGCAGTCCAGCATCCGTCGCATGCTGGCCTACTCGGCCATCGCTAATGTGGGATTCATTTTGCTGGGCTTCATCACGGCCGCGCCGGGCGGCTACCGCGCAGCGCTTGCCTACACGCTGGTCTACGTGCTGACGACGCTCGGCTCCTTCGGCGTGGTGCTGCTCGCGGCCCGCGCGGACGGCGAGGCCGAAGAGCTCGAGGACTACAAGGGACTCGCCGCACGCGACCCGATGCTGGCGTTGCTGATGATGATGCTGATGTTCTCCACCGCGGGCGTGCCGCCGTTCGTGGGCTTCTGGGCCAAGCTGTGGATCATCCAGGCCCTGCTGGACGCCCACCACGCTGGCCTTGCCACGCTCGCGGTCCTGACCTCGGTGGTGGGCGCCTACTACTACCTGCGGGTCATCTGGTTCATGTATTTCGATGCCGGCCGGGCACAGGCGCCCATCGAGCGCCAGCCGCTGGCGCGCGGCGTGCTGGCCATCAATGCGCTCGCGGCGCTGGGATTGGGAGTGATGCCCAATGTTCTGCTGGCGCTGTGCACGAGCCTGATCGGGTAGGCTTACCGATTCAGTAGGGTTTTCCCCTACCGCAAGTTCCCGGACAACTTAGAGCATCTTCCTACTGTCGCGCTTCCCAATCATTACCTAAATTTAATCTGCCGGTAGCGACTCCTCAAGACAGTCGCGAAGCGGTGATCTGAGTACGGTGGCCGGGACTTCTCTGTCCGGCGCCGAATTCTGATCCGGGATGCAACGCAGTCCCGATTAACAATTTGTTGCCAGCCGTGGCGTATCTCACGACGCGCCACGCGGCGAAGTGCGGCCTGGATTTGGGAGCGAAGCGGCAGGGGCCGGTCACGACCAGGGGAGGGTGGGGAGATCATGGAGGCACAGCTCGCGCGCAACGCGCGTACTTCCATTCCGTCGCGGTCTGCACGATTGCCCGTGAACCTGTTGCTCGCCATGACGGCGCTGGTTGGGGCCACGCAGGGTTACGCCGTGGACGAAGACGCGGCGCAGGACCTGGCCAAGGCGAGCGGCTGCTTCAAGTGCCATGGGGTCGACAAGAAGAAGGACGGACCGGCGCTGCGCGATGCAGCCGCGAAATTCAGAGTGCTCCCCGATGCCGTGGACAAACTGATCTATCACATCACCAGTGGCGAGAAGGTCAAGTTTCCGGATGGACACGAGGAAGCACACAAGAAGGTGAAGACCCAGAACCCGAAGGAACAGGGAAATCTGGTGCAGTGGATCCTGTCGCTCGAGGGCGGCACCAAGTACTGAGGCGGTGAAGCGTGAATGCGTATAGGAAAGTGATCGTGGTGCTCGGACTGGCCTTGTCCGCCCTGGGGGCGTCCGCGGCGCGCGCCGACGAAGCAGATCGTTCGCTCGCCGGCGACGCAGTCTGCACCCGCTGCCACGACGAAACGGAGGCCAAGCCGGTCCTGTCCATCTACCAGACCGCGCACGGTGTGAAGGCGGATGAGCGCACACCGGGCTGCCAGTCCTGCCACGGACCCAGCCTCGCGCATGTCAAGAACCCCGAAGGCACGTCCACCCGCCCGCCGGTGGATGTGGATTTCGCCCGAGGCGGTACGAACACGGCGGAAGTGATCGTACAGACCTGTATCGGCTGCCACCAGAATGGCCAGCGCAGTCACTGGGACGGGAGCGAACACCAGCGCAGCGGCCTGTCCTGCACCTCCTGTCACGAGATTCATACCCACAGTGACCCGGTGCTGTCGAAGGTCAGCCAACCCGAGGTGTGCTTCACCTGCCACGCAACGCAGCGCGCGCAGTTCCACCGAATTTCGACCCACCCGGTCGCGGCCGGGGAGATGGCCTGCTCGGATTGCCACAACCCGCACGGCTCGATCGGCCCGCATCTGATGGTCAAGAACAGCGTGAACGAGACCTGCTACACCTGTCACGCGGACCGGCGCGGCCCGTTCCTGTGGGAACACAGCCCGGTGAGCGAGGACTGCACCAACTGTCACACGCCGCACGGCTCGAACAATGCGCCGCTGCTCAAGGCTCGCACCCCATGGCTGTGCCAGGAGTGCCACACCTCCGATCACTCCGGTCCGATGAACAGTGGCGCCAACCTGCCGGAAGGCGACGCGACCACCATCAACGGCTTGCTGCCGCTCGGCAACCAGGCCCCGCGATCCCAGATGAATGGCCGCAACTGTCTCAGCTGCCATGCCCTGATACACGGATCGAACCATCCGGCCGGTGCCCGCTTCAGCCGCTAGCTCCACCCAGGCGAAAAGAAGATGAACAGACCCTCACACCCTCGCACCCTTCGGACGACGTGGCTTCCTGCCGGCGGCGCGCTCGCGCTGCTGCTGCTCCCCGCGTGCCTGCAGATGGCAATCGCCGCTGAGGATCCGGCGGTGGCGGCTCTGACGCAGCCCACGAACACGGTGGAGGTCGGCGCGGGCTCCGTCAGCGACAGTTCCTACAAATTCGGGGAATACAACGGACTGGAGGATCAGGGCGGGTTTGTGCTTGGGAACCTGGATCTGTTCGGAGGCGGCCGCTACGACTCAGACAGTCTCACGCGCTGGGGACTGCATGCCAATGACATCGGGCTCAAGACGGGCGATGCCGACTTCACCTATCGTGAGCAGGGCCGATTCAAGATTGACCTGGGTCTGGAGGACTTCCGGCGGAACCTGTCGGATACCTACCAGACGCCCTATCTGGGCCTCGGCTCTGCGGATCTGACACTGCCGGCCGGCTGGCTCAAACCCCAGGTCCAACAGGCGAACCCGACCAACCTCAATGATCGCGGACTGTCTCCGGTGGCGGGGCAAGGCAGTGTGGTGAATTCCTCCGGCGTGGTGGTGGCACCCACCGCCGCGCAGATTGCGGCCAACAATGCCATTGTTGCGGCCGACACGGGCTCTTTCCATCGCTTCAATCTGTACACCGAACGCAAGCGCGGTGAAGTCGGATTCGGCGTGAACCTGAATCGCAATCTCCTGCTGAGCGGGAGCTTTCGCCACGAGACCCGCGACGGCTTCAGGCCCCTGGGCTTTGAGTCCTCCAGGGTGCAGGAAAATTCAGTCACCCTTCCCGATGTCATCGACACGACCACCGACCAGTTCAACCTGGGCCTCGAATACACGCACGGGAAGAGCTACCTCAGGGCCGGGTACTACGGTTCCGTCTTCACCAACGACGTGACGGGTGTCCGCTGGCAGGATCCGGCCGATCCGACCCGGACGGCGACCGTGAGCAGCGCACCCAGCAACCAGTTCCACCAGCTCAACCTCACCGGGGGGATCGACTTCTCCTCCTCGACCCGTTTGGTGGCGGATCTGTCCTACGGGCGTGCCCATCAGAATGACGCCTTCCTGAGCGACACCTCCCTGCCTCTGGGCCTGCCGGTCAGTTCGGCCAATGCGGTGGTGATCAGCAAGCTGGCCAACGTCAGACTGAGCACGCGGGTGACGCACGACCTGGGTCTGTTTGCACGCTACAAGTACGAGGATCGTGACGATCAGACTCCCGTCAACACCTACGTGTTCTATGACGCGAACCTGGCGCCGGGCGCGACTGCGTCGGCTTTCAACACGGCGCTCGGGCTTCCGGCCGGCACGCTCTCCAGTAACGTCAACATCTTCGCCAACCGGCCGCAAAGCAAACGCGTCAACGAAATCAACGTGGGCGGCGACTACGCCCTCGGGCGCCGCCAGAAATTGTCGGCGGGCTACGACTGGCAGAAAATCGAGCGCTCCTGCCCGGGTTCCTGGATCAACTGCAGCAGTGCGCCGGAGAGCACTGAGCACACGCTGCATGGCGAGTGGCACGCCCAGATGCTCGACAACTTCGAGGGTCGGCTGAGCTACGGCTACGCACAACGCCGTGTGAAGTACGATTCCAATGCCTGGCTCGCCCTGGTGCCGATGGCCAACGTCGTCCCCGGCCCGCCGATCGTCGGCGCCACGACCAGTGTCTACGGGTATCTGACCCAGAACGGCCTGACCGGGTTTGGCCCGATTGCGGGTTATCCGACCGTTCCATTGACGGGAGATGCGGCGATCTTTTCGCCCAACAACAACATCGTGCCCCAATCCCTGTACGGCAGCCGCGACAACGTGACGGAAATGCCGGGCATGCGGCGATTCAACCTGGCTGACCGCAACCGCGACCGGCTGCGCTCGTCTCTCGAGTGGCAGCCGACGGCCCGCCTGTCCGTGGACAGCAACCTGGAATACGACCGTGACGATTATCTGCACACCGTCTACGGTCTACAGGAATCATCCGGCTGGTCCGCGTCAATCGACGGTTCATACGCGTTGAGCGACCGTCTGACCGCCAACGCGTTCTATACCCATGAGGACCAGCGCTCGACCACGGCCGGGGATGGATTTGTCGCCAACAGCAATGTGGCCTTTATTGGTCGTGCCGAAAACACGCTGCTCGCCAGCCCCTGCTTCAATACCATCCAGAGCAGGAACAACAACGCCAAGATCGACCCCTGCCTGAACTGGTCTGCGGACATGCGCGACCGGGCCGATACGGTCGGTGTCTCCTTTGCACGCAACGGGCTTTGGGCCCACAAACTCGACCTGACGGGCGACATCGTCTTCACGCGGGCCGTGACGGATATCGGTGTCGACGGCGGCAGCTATGCCAACAATCCGTTTGCGCTCGCCGGTGCGCCGCCCCTGCCGCCCGGAACGCCGGCCGCGTTCCTGATTCCGGCCGCCGACCTTCCTACGGTCGAGAGCCGAACCATTGAGCTGCGCCTCGGCGCCCGATTCGCGGTCAACAAGTCCACAGACGTGCGATTGCTTTACCTGTACCAGCGCACCACGGTCGTGGACTTTGCTTACGAAGGCTTGCAACTGGGGACCGGCACTGAGCAGATGCCCACCCTGGAGCAAGCTCCCGACTTTGCAGTGAATGTGCTCGCGCTCTTCTACCGCCACCGTTTCTGAGGCAAGACGCATGGGCGGACCGCCGAACCTTGAATCGCTAGAGCGGCCCCCCTCGCGGCGCGTGCACGCCGATCGCAGGGCCGATATCCCCCGCGTGTATGCGTGGTCCCACGCGGCAGCGGTCGTCACGCCGACCCGCCATCCGCTGCTGGTCATCGCCATGCACTGGGGCACCATGCTGGCCCTGATCGTTGCGGTCGCCGTCATGTTTGTCCGTGATGCGATTGAGAACGACACCGCCAGGCAAGTGCTGCTCCAGGTTCACCGGCAGCTGGGCTTGTTGCTGTTGCTCGCTGTGGTGTGGCGTATTGCGGTGCGCATCCGCAGGAACCTGGCGGACCACGCACCGGACATGGCATCTCTGTTGCGATGGTCCGCCAAGGCCACCCACGTGTTGCTGTATGGATTGCTGCTGGCACTACCCCTGGTCGGCTGGGCACTGACCAGCGCGCATGGCATCTGGCTCAGCTTCTTCGGAATCTTCCGGCTGCCGATGCTCGTGGCGGCCGATTCTGAATTTGCCGACACTCTGAGCGACTACCACATCTGGCTGGCCTGGGGTCTGCTGGCATTCGTGATCCCCCACGCCGCCGCCGCACTCTGGCATCACTTCGTGCGTCGCGACACGGTGCTGACGGCCATGCTTCCCGGCACGGCCGGGGCGGTGCAGGTCGCGGATCGACGCCGGGTCGAGCGCCGAAGCCTGCCGAACGCCGGGCAGTCGACGGGCGTCAGCGCGGCGGGCACCATGTTCACCCGCGGGGACAGCGGGCTGAATTAGGGCAAAAGAGCCCGGCGGCTGGCGCACATCGAAGAGCAGCGCCATCCGGCGGGGGAGGCGGGCCGAGACTTTCCATCCTGCGCAGTTGGTGTAGAATGCGCGGCCCTTCTGGTGCGGGGTGGAGCAGTCTGGCAGCTCGTCGGGCTCATAACCCGAAGGTCGCAGGTTCAAATCCTGCCCCCGCTACCA
>WNFL01427078.1_pt2 | contig 10056 bp, 8 predicted proteins | sample 5400361 | NCBI WGS metagenome assembly WNFL01 (sample SAMN13153351, study PRJNA577476) | soil metagenome | isolation source: 40 cm soil on Douglas fir-dominated hillslope | place: USA:California | collected 2013-09-17
GGATCCCGGCGACAACGGAGCGGTGAACTGCAAAATCCGGTACCCACTACCGGCTCCGGGTACATCGTCGGCCATTCGTGTGGCGCTCAAAATGCCGGAGGATGCAGTCCACGGTAGGCCGACAGCGTTCGATACGACAAAGATCGTCGCGCCGGATGCCGCGTTAGCGGAGTTGCCGATGGGCAGCACTGGAAGCCCCATTGCAGGGATGCGCAGTGCTGCAACGTCGCGCCGTTCATCGGACGCGATCAGCTCGACCTGGTCGTAGATTTCGCCGCTTTTGAGTCGCACTTGCACCTCGCGCATCCCTTTCACAACATGGTTCGCGGTGAGGATCACCCCATCGCTCCGGACAATCACACCAGAAGCTACGCCCGCCACTTGGCCGTCACCTTTGCCGACCAGAATGGATACAGCTGAAGGCGAAACTCGCTCCACGACCTGATCCCCGGACAGTGCCGGTGCAGTGGTCTGTGCGATCGCCGTAGCGGAAGTGCCAATAAAGAAAGCGGCCGCGGCTAACATTCTTGCGGAGCTCATATAGACCTCTCTTGAATAGGAAGGATTACCGTGGAATGACCCTCATTCTGCACCGCCCCAGAGGCCGGCGCAACGAGGAAATACCGTGCGGAGAACTGCCTGACGACGGGGAAAGCGTCAAACGTATCGGCAGCACTCTTGTTGGTAAGGGCGACGCGGGTGGAGGTAAGAAGCCGAGAGAGATACTCTCTTGGAATACTCTTCAGGAGAGGATTGACCACCCACGCGAGAAGTGCCGGGACGCTGCGGCTTAAAGCGACGGACTCGAGTTGGACGTAGACTCCGCCGTCTTTCTCTTGAAATCGCCAATAGCTATTCAGCCGCCATAGAAAGCCACGATCTTTGCCGATGGGTTTTTCCCGTGCGTCCGATCGATCCGGGTTTTCCAACTCTGCAATTCGCGTGGAGTAGGATCGGCTGTGTGTACGGTTCTCATCCAACGGAAAATAAGACACATCAAATTCTGCGTTGAACACGGCGGTGAGGATCGCCTTCTGGTGGAGCCGCAGATAGATCTTGAAACAGTTCCCGTCAGCATTCAGAAGTCTCGAACGCAACACATCCGGCTTGTAGATGGTCTCGTGATGATCGTAATCCTGCAAGAGAGTCAGAACTTGCTGAAGGGTCACGCCGGGAACAAAACTCACCGCCACCCAATGATGAATTAGTCCGTTCGGCACCCTGATGCGCTTCTCTCTTTCGAGGGCTTCCAACCGCTCGATGACAATTTCTCCGCGCCGAAGCTGAGTGTAAAGCTTATCTCTCTGCGGCCCCGGAAAGCCGTCCACCCAAAGGAAGGTCCGGGCGTCACGCAGTTCTTCAGCCATCCGATCCTCGGTTACGCGAACGTATTGATTGAAGGCCTGCGTGGTTTCTTGCTTTAGTTCCGCCCCGCCTGCTGATTCCGGCAGCACATACGCGAATGCCAAAAATCCGGCTAACATTACTTTCCGCATGGGCGCCTCCTCCGTTCACTCGCAATCGCCAAACTACCTGGCACTGTCCGTGGCACTTTTCAGTCCATACTCCTTGCGCGGACAATGTGGAGAGAAATAAAGCGAGTGATGCAACTCAACTTAGAAGTTAAAGCCTCCACCCTGCAAGAATCTCCTGACATCGTCATCTTGGCCGGACACTCGCGCCTGCCTGCACCAGAGCTCGAGAAGAAAATTGCGCTGACACTTTTTTTGGGATATGGCCACAAAATCCAAGGACTTGGATCCATCTTCGTTTGACTTGCCAGCGGTCCGGGCCTAACATGGCCCGCCAAGAGCAAGCTCCTCTTATTATGGTCGGACAGACCATTTTGCATTTTCGAATCCTTGAGAACCTGGGTGGCGGAGGAATGGGTGTCGTCTACAAAGCCGAGGACACCAGTTTGGGCCGCTCGGTGGCGCTGAAATTCCTCCCGGAAGAGCTTTCCAGAGACCGCCAGGCTGTGGATCGTTTTCGACGGGAAGCCCGTGCCGCATCTGCCTTGAACCATCCCCATATCTGTACGATCCACGCTATCGATGAGCACGAGGGCGTGTTCTTTATCGTCATGGAGCTACTCGAAGGCCAGACACTCAGGTATTACGTCGGCAAAAGACCCTTCAACACGACCTGGCTCCTGGATATCGGCACCCAGATTGCTGACGCGCTGGACGCCGCGCATGCGAAAGGCATCGTCCATCGCGATATCAAACCGGCGAATCTCTTTGTGACATCCAGCGGCCAAGTAAAGGTCCTCGATTTTGGCCTGGCCAAGCTTCTGCGGCCGCTGGCCTCCAAGGTAAGCATTGGCGCCACTGGAGCGGACACGGTCACGCTCTCCACGGAGGCAGGCTTGCTCGTGGGCACAGTTGGGTACATGGCTCCGGAGCAGCTGGAAGGCGAGCCCGTGGACCCGCGCACCGATCTTTACGCACTCGGCCTGGTGATGTATGAGATGGCCACGGGTCGCAATCCCTTTCTCGGCCATTCGGCCACTTCCACCATCGCCAACATCCTCAAGGAAGAAGCACCACCGCTTGAGCAGCACAATCCCGTGGCTCCGCCTGAACTCGGGCGCATCTTGCAAAAATGCCTGCGCAAGCGCATTGATGAGCGCTACGTGTCAGCTCGCGATCTTGCTCTCGATCTGGGAGCTTTGAACCGTCGGGGCGGGGCTCAGTCATAGTGGCTGCGGGGCCCGCACCGCCACTTTCGATACCGCGCGGTGCGGTCCGCGCGCTGCTCATGCTGATTCAACTCGCGTACTTAAGCATGTACGCGCTCGCACTCTACAAATTCCACGATGTGCTCCGCGTCAGCCACGAGCTATATTCATCGCCCATGCTGGGCAGCGCGTTGCTGATGGCTGCTGTGCTCGGCGTCCCGGTACGTCTTTACCAGCTCACTGCCCTGGCCTTCGACTACGCCGACCTTGGCGTGAAGTTCCGTTGGCTGTTTCCGGCGTTATCGTTGCTCGACGCGGTTTGGGCCGGGACACCCTTGCTCTTCCTCGGGCAGCTCCAGGGACTTGTCCTGTTATGTGCCGCTGCGCTTGCCTACCTTCCCTTCTGCCAGCGCACGCTAGTCTACGCTGCTTATGGTCATGCCGGCGGCCGCTCCTCCGCCATCCGGATGCCGGGCTCTAATTGACTTGGCCAGCAGGTGGACCTCTCATCTTTGCTTCCTGTTTTAGCGATGTGACCTTTGACAAATAGGCTGAAACAGTAGAGGTGTTAACGTGTGTTTATGACGACCTTTGCGTGAGCTAGAGAGATTGGGAATGACAAAGCGCGCAAACCATAGAAGCGGTCGCATTTGGTTTTTCGATTCGAGCCACGCGATAACTCCCGGATGGCAACTCTTCCCTAATCCGATTCCGGAAGAGTACCCTGTCATCCGTCCGAATCGGCGGCAAACGCTAATAGCGTTTTCAATTCCCTAGAACCAACAATTTCAGTCCAAGTTCGGTCCACTTCAAGGGTGAGATAAGTGACGCGCTTCCTCGTAAGCGACACCAGCAGCGGCACTTAGAGTTTTGTACTGCGTACCTTCTAAGCAGGGGGTCGCGAGTTCGAGTCTCGCCGGGCGCGCCACTACCTTCGATCTAATTGAAGCTGAATGAATTACAGAAATTGGCCGTCACCCCAGATCTATTGCGAAAAAAGCAGACGGTCGGGATCTCTAAAAAGACAAGGACAGGTCGTTTGTCGGTTTTCTCGAGCACTTCGCAAAGTTCTGTCGCGTATTTCACCGCGGGAGTGAGAGCTGTCACGAAAATGTAACGCCCATTCTTGCTTTTGTCCTGCAAAATCCGCCGCGGACTTTTTCCGCCAGATTCTTCATTCCGCTAATCCCCATTTGCGAACTGGGAAGAAGACACGTCGGATAATCTGCTTGCGGGTTCGTTCAAGCCCTGGCGAATTGGAGGATTCGTCGACGGCCGCGTGCGTTCCCATCTCGTCGAACGTTTCTGGGGACCTTCCGAGTTGACCATCCGGGAGTGGATCGGTTCGATCAACACTAGGGCGTTATCGGGACCAATCCGGAGGCATTAGTTCCAAGTTGCTGTAACTCGGAGTTTGAGTTTGACCTTGAAGCGCTGGTGAGGGGCATCAGTCGGCCTGCCGTCGTTCGCCGGCTGAATGCTCCGCGAGCTTGCGATAGTGGCGCGGCGTGATCCCCAACAGCCGAACAAAGGCGCGCCTCATTAGGTCGACGTTGCCGAATCCAGCGGCCGAGGCCACCTGCTTGAGGCCTCTCTCCGTGCGTTCCAGCTGACGACGTGCCGCCTCCACGCGCGCCTGAAGTACGTATTGCGACGGTGTCGTGCCCACCTCTCGAGTAAATACGCGCTCGAAGTTCCGCACGCTCATCGACATCTGGTCGGCGAGATCCTCTACCGACATTTTCGTCTGAAGATGCTCGGCAATCCAGATCTGCAGCTCACGGATCGACATCATCTCCGAAGCCTGTGAGGCGAGTGAGATGCTCAATTGCGGCTGTCCACCCGGGCGTCGCAGAAACAACACCAGCTCGCGCGCGGCTTCATGCGAGAGACCGGCGCCGCAATCTTCCTCCACCCAGGCAAGCGCGAGATCGATGCCCGCGGAAATTCCGGCGGAGGTGTAGATGTTCCCATCTTTGACCCAGAGTGGATCGTGCTGGACGCGGACACCGGGATATCGTGTTGCCATTTCGCGGCCGAATCTCCAGTGCGTGGTCGCTCGGCGGTCATTCAGTAGCCCTGCCTCGGCGAGCAGGAAGGCACCGACACATACAGCACCCAGCCGGCGCACTTCTACCGCCATCTTCTTAAGCCAAGCAGAGAGCGCCGCATCGCGTACCGATCGACTGCCCAGCCCGCAAACCAGGAGCACGGAGTCGCAAACGCCTTCGACTTTGTTGAAGTGATGCTTGGCGATGAAGGTCAAGACGCCGCCCTCGCCCTCGACAGTCAGGCAGTCTGCGCTCGTGACGACCTCAATCGCGTAAATGTTCCTGCCCGCGAGGCGATTAACTGAGTTGAACACCTGGAGAGGTCCAACCAGATCGAGCTCATCAACTGGCGGCACCACGACGACGATGATTCGGCGGCTCGAGGACTGGCAACGCAAGCCAGATTTCTTGTATGTGGTGGCCATGCGTTTAGTCACTATGACGCCGGGTTGAAGCGTTTCGCAAGACTGAACAAACGGAGATGGCGGATTTCGACGCATCTCTGTCACATATTGCCTTTCTTGCTTCGCTAGGATTGCCTCTACGGCTGATAGGAGGAGAAATTGTGAAGCATTGTTGGATCAAGATCATTGGCGCGGCACTTCTCGTCGGCACTATCTTCCCGGCGCTCTTCATTTCTCAGACCACACAAACCGCTCAGTCTCCCGGTCCCTACGCACGCATCGCCATCATGCGTGCGCTTGACGGCCACTCGGTTGAGTTGGAGGCCGGGTACATCCGCCACCTCGAGTGGCACCGCCAGGCCAACGACCAGTTTGCCTGGTACAGCTATTCGGTCTGGGCATCAACTGAACGGCAGCGCTGGATCATCTACGCGACCTTCGGACATACGGCCGTCGAATTGAGCAACCCGGTGTCGCCGGCCGAAGACGAGCGGGACAATCTCATTAACGTCTTGCCACATGCCCAATTCCTCGGGAATGGGGTCTACGAGTTCCTACCGCTACTTTCGCGTGGCAATGGCGTGCCGACTCCGACGCTTCGGGCCGAGTACACGACGGTGGAGCTCAATTACGGTACGGACAAGGCATTCGAAGCGGCGCTTGGCAGCGAGCAGTCAAAACTGCAGGGAGAGACGCTCTGGTATCGACTGGTCGTCGGCGGAAATGCGCCGCGCTACGTCCGCCTCCGTCCGCGCACAAGCCTGGCGAGCATTCTAGATGAGCGCGCTCATCAGGCGCTTCCTGACAAAGTGAACGCTTTGATCTCAAAGATGACCGTCGAGACGCTGAATCTGCGCCCGAACATGTTGGTTAACGTCACGCCAGAGCCCGCGCGCTAAGCGGAGGACGAAATGAACGAAACACCGCAGCAATACAGCGAGCGCATTCTTAGCTACGTGGAAGGCAAGGAACCTCTCACCGTACAGGCTGCAACTGCCGAGAGGCTCGATCGCCTGATCAAGGGCGTGCCCATGGCCGAATTGCGCAACCGTCCCGCTCCGGAGAAATGGTCCGTGAGCGAGATCATTGCGCATCTGGCCGACGGAGAAATCGTCGGCGCCTTTCGGATGCGATTGATTCTCGGATCCCCGGGTTCACCTGTCGTTGCCTACGACCAAGATCGATGGGTCACAAGTGGACATTACGACAAGCGTGATCCACAAAAGTCGGTGGAGCTGTTTCGTGTGCTGCGGCAAGCGAATCTTGCGTTACTTGAATCGCTTAAACCCGAGCAGTGGAAGCATTGCGGAATGCATTCTGAACGCGGGCAGGAATCGATCGAGCACATCGTGCACATGTTTGCCGGGCACGACATCAATCACCTACAGCAAATAGAAGAAATCCTCGCGCGCAAGTGACCCGCAATTCGGTATACCCGCGCTATTGATCCAATATGAAGGCCATTGAAATTCACGACAATGTCGGCGTGGACTCCTTGCGGCTCGTGGACCGTCCCGAGCCGGTGCCAGGACCCCGGCAAGTCATGCTTAAGATGAAGGCGTTTTCAATTAACTATCGCGATCTTCTGGTTGTCAGCGGTGTGGGTCGATGGAGGCCACCTCTGGGGCGGGTTCCTGTCTCCGACGGCGTGGGTATCGTCGTCGCCGCAGGGACCGATGTATCCCGAATAAAGAATGGCGATCGAGTCTCTCCGATTTTCTATCCGAAATGGTTGGAAGGCAGGGTTGCAGCCGAGAAGATGGAGCACGCTTTAGGCGGCGCAGCCGCAGATGGCGTGCTCGCGGAATACACAGTCTTTGATGAGGCGAGCGTCGTACGTGTGCCGGCTCATTTGACTGACGAGGAGGCGGCCACGCTGCCGTGCGCGGGCGTGACGGCGTGGAACGCCCTGTTATCTGTTGGGGACATTACGCCTGGTGATTCGGTTGTGGTGCTGGGGACCGGAGGCGTCTCGATATTCGCGCTTCAGTTTGCCAAATTTCGCGGGGCCCGCGTAATCATAACGTCGAGCAGCGATCAACAGCTCGTACGTGCGAAGGAACTGGGAGCCGACGCAGGAATAAACTACAAGGCGAAACCTGACTGGCCGAACGCCATCACGGAGTTAACGGACGGTGCCGGAGCCGACTACGTTGTAGATACCGTCGGAGAACTAAAGAAGGCCATTGCCGCTGTGCGGCTCGGAGGCATCGTGGCGTTCGTAGGGCTGCTCAATGGAATGACAGCGGAAGTCGACCTCGTAATGTTCATGGGGAAATCTTCTCGCGTCGAGGCGGTAGACGTGGGCTCGCGGGAAATGTTTGAAGCGATGAACAAAGCGATTGCATTTCACGCCATGCGTCCCGTGATAGATCGCGTTTTTGGTTTCCCCGAGCTGCGAGAAGGGCTCAACTATTTGAAAGAGGCTCGGCACTTCGGCAAAGTTTGTCTGCGAGCTTAAATGCCTGCGAGCTGGCGCCCTTTTCTTTATCTCCAGCAAGTATCTGATCCTGGACGGTCGGCCATCCAGAAACAACTGAGGCGACCGCAAGGATCGGTAACAGGAAGTCGGCATCTCGTCAGGAAATCAAGCACTGACGAGATGCGCGTTTATCGGGAGCAATCTGCCAACCCGGAGGCATTACTTCCGGTTTGCACGTCACCCAGAATCAGTCCAAGCGTGGCTGGAGCTGCACCTTCACACAGCGGGGCTTCTGGTCCGCGCAGTGGAATTCACATCTACCGGTGCTCGTTATATTGGGCATTCATTTTGCGTGAAGCCGATCTCTCAGCATTTGGAGGCTCAATGCTGCAGCTAACCTCTTGAATTAGTTCTGTCTATTCTTTCTGCTCTCGGTTGCATACTTGGCGACCTCGTCCCTCTGGATCGCGATTCCCATCCGCCATACACCAACGATATCTCTCGTAGCCCGAATTTCCTTCGAGGGGTCGCCTTTTACTAATAATAGGTCCGCCCGCCGTCCTGTCTCTATCCGTCCGCGGTCGACTAACCCGAATTCCCGAGCCGGACTGGACGTCGCCGCACGCAGTGCTTCTTCGTTCGAAAGGCCGCACTCGGTCAACAGCAACAGTTCCTGGTGAAGACTGACTCCGTAGCTCGTATCGGGATTCGGAGAATCGGTACCGGCTAGAATGGTAACTCCCGCATCATGGAGCGCCCTCACTGCCGCCTGGGCATTTTCGTACTGATGTTTTTTTGTCACGCTCTCCGGAAGTTTGGTCGTCAAGATTTGAAGGGCCCATCCGAGAATATAAGGCTCGAAGCGGGGGTCAGTCGCCAAAGCGGACCCGGTCGGTTTTCCACTGAGTGCTTGAAGAATCGAGAGTGTTGGCGTGAACACCGCATGCGTGGCTACGGCAGAATCCAGAAACTCGCGAGAGATTGGCGTGTCGTCGAAGATGTGTTCCACGCCATCCACGCCCGCCCGCATTTCGTCTAGCCCTTCGGATTGTGTACCTTCGTGCGCCACTACCAACCTATTTCGCTTGTGGGCCGCTAAAACCAAGGCATGGAGCTGCTCCATCGAGAGAGTCGGCAAAAAGTGGTCATAGATGATCTTCAAATAATCCGAGCCTTCGGCAAAGCGGGCATCGACAAACGCTTGCACGTTATCACCAGGGCCCAGCGTCGGGAACTTTGGCCCGTCCATCTGCGTTGGATGGCCACGCGGAACTGTTGCTCCGGTGCCTGCGGTCCGAAAATCCGCCGCGTTCGGATGCTCGCCCTGTTCTATCTCTTTCTTTAGCGGAATAAGGGTACTTGGATCACCCCACATGTCGAGCACTGTGGTCAGGCCGAGAGCAGCAGCTTGCTCCAAAGTCTCTGCATGCCCACCGATATGCACGTGGGCATCGATCAATCCAGGTAGCAGCGTCCTGCCCGCACCGTCGATCACGACTGCTGATTCGGGCGGTCTTACTCCAGCGGCCATGACGCTCCGAATCATCCCGTCTTGGACCGTGACCGTCCGCCCTCGCAAAATGTGATAACCGTCGAAGACGTCCACGTTGTAAAACACAAGGGGCTTTGTCTGCGCCATCACAGAGAGCGCACTGAAAAGCGCTAAAATTACGAGACGCGACCACAGCTTCATTCCGGACATGTTGCCACACCGCAATGATTCTTGTCACCGTACCGTCAAATCTCCATCAATTTGTCCGCTACGCAGGGCGTCTCACAACAGGATTCTGTGAAGCTAGCATGAGTTGTGGATGTCGTCGGCAAACCGGACCTAATCCAGTATACAGCCCGACATCGGCGGTCAACTTCCGGATGGTTCGTAATCCAACCGGTATCAGTAATCTTCCCCCCAACCGGACTTCTGGCTACGCCTCATATCTACAAGTAGTTCCTTTTATGGTCGCGTGAAGGAGGTTTCCCTAAGTACCAATTCGAAAAAGAATTTCACTATGCCCCCGTTGCGCTGCACACAAGCGGAGGCGAACCGGTAGAATTTGTTTTCGCGCGCGCCGGAATCGGATCGGCCTGCACGTTGCCAAACCTCCGCAACGCTCAATCAAATCTTTCATCAATAGGCAAGGCGCGTGAAATCATGCCCGGTTCAAATGCCCTCAGTTGTACCGAATGTACCGAAAATCGTAGCTGAAGTTGAAGAATGAAGTTGCTGTAATCTCTTTAGAAGTGAGTTGGATACAGTGACACGTCTGTAGCTCACTTAGATAGAGCGTCTGGCCACGGCGCTAAACGCTCGAACGTGAAGATAGTTTTTGCAAGCCATTTTGAATTAATGGGATGCGAATGCGGAGACACGCGAGGTTGAAATCGCGCAAGAAACTGCGTTAAACTGTTGAAAGTAAACAGTGTATCCGCGCGCCCGTAGCTCAGTTGGATAGAGCGTCTGGCTACGAACCAGAAGGTCGGGAGTTCGAGTCCCCCCGG
>WNFL01436605.1_pt3 | contig 10056 bp, 10 predicted proteins | sample 5400361 | NCBI WGS metagenome assembly WNFL01 (sample SAMN13153351, study PRJNA577476) | soil metagenome | isolation source: 40 cm soil on Douglas fir-dominated hillslope | place: USA:California | collected 2013-09-17
AGCTGCTCCTCGGCATCAAGCGTACGGGCCTGGAAGTAGTCCAAAGCCAGCTGAGCATGCATGGACAGGTTCACCGCTGCCAAGTCGGCTGCGCTGGCTTGCGCCTGGTCGCGATAAGCTTCTACGGTACGACGCACACGGCCCCAAACGTCGATTTGATAGGACAACTCGAATGGGATTTGAAAATCGTTGTAGGTAGCTCCATTGGCGGTGACACTTGCAGGCCGGTGACTGGAGATTCGGTTTCGCGTGGCACTCGCGCCCGCGGTGACCGTGGGGAAAAAATCGGCCCGCTGGTAACGGAGAAGTGCACGAGCTTGTGTGTATTGAGCCTCCGCCGCCTTCAAATTTTGGTTGGAGACGTTGACTTGAGCCTTCAGGGCATTGAGTTGCGGATCCTGAAAGATTTCCCACCAGTTGCCGTTGACGCTCTGATCATTCGGCTGGGCGGCCTTCCAGTCTCCTACCTCTTTGTAGGTTGCCGGAACTTCAGCTGCGGGGCGTCGATAATTGGGTCCCACCGTGCATCCGGCGAATAACAACATGCTCATGACGCTGATCCTGCCGGCGATGCGCTTCAAGAATTGAGTGCTGGTACTGCAGCGGAGAAAGAAATTCATTGCGTCCCTCCTGCGGTGGTGGCCTGAGCGACCTGCACTTTCTCTCCATTCACAACGGAATCCGGGGGGCTCACGATGACGGACTCGCTGCCCTGCAGACCGGAAATGATTTCGATCTTGTCACCGAAGTCGCGACCGGGGGTTACCGGCAGTAACTGCGCTTTGCTGTCCCTGACAACAGCGATGCGCAGACCTTCCTTGCGAAACAACAGCGTGTCGACTGGCAAAATGTAGGTGGAGATCTTTCCCGGGACTTTGAAATGGACTTCGGCATAGGAGCCCGAAAGTAATTTACCGATCGGATTGGGGACGTCAACTTCCGCTAGGAGGGTGCGCGTCTCGAAGTTGATGGCCTCTGCGGTGCGCACGAGTTTTCCTGTGAAAGTTGTACCTGGGAACTCTGACAAAGTCAGCTCCGCGGTCAGCCCGGAAGTGGTTGCCTGCGAGTATTCTTCCGGGACGTTGACATAAACGCGCAGCCGGTCCACTTGAGAGAGATGGAACAGATCGGTCTTGACGCCGCCACCGCTGCCAGAGTCAACGAGAGCGCCGACATCCGTGTTACGAGCGGTGATAATTCCGTCGAATGGCGCATAGATTTTCTCAAACGATTGCAGCGCCTCCAGTTGCTTCACGTTGGCCTGGTCGGCTTCCACAATCGATTTATTGGCGTTATACGTACCGACGGCGTTATCCACGTCCTGCTGGGCCACAGCATGGGTCGTGAGCAGGCCTTCGTAACGGTCCTTGGTAATCTCGGCAAGCCTGAGATTGGCTTCCGCAGTGGAAAGATTGCTGCGTGACTGTCCCAGTTGCTGGTCGACTTCGGGAGTGGAGATCACCGCCAACAGCTGCCCTTTCTTCACATGTGCTCCGATATCGAAATACCAAGCCTGCAAATAGCCGTTAGTGCGAGAGTAAATCGGCGCCGTGACATAGGGTTGTACGTTTCCGGGCAACACGATTTCCTGGGACGGAGCGGTGCGCTGCGGAGAGACGACGGAGATGGTTGGTACCGCCATCTCAGTGGTTTCGGTGCGAAGTGCGGCGCTGGCGTGCATGCGCTGAAGAATCCCGGAGACCAGGAGTCCAGCGAAGACAGCGAAAATTACGACCGCAGCAAGCCAGCCCCGTCCGGGTCGATCCGGCTTGCCGGTGACCGGTGACGATTGCGCTTCTTGCGTGAAAATTTGTTCTTTTGTTTGTGGTTGCATTGAATTTACCCCTTCCAATTCCATTTCAGAGATTCTCCTGTGGTTGAGCGGTGGTCTCCGCAGGCCGGCTCTTCAGCCCGTGTAGAACGCTGAAGAGAGTCGGGACAAAGAGCAGCGTGGATACTGTGGCGAATAGCAGCCCGCCGATGACCGCGCGGCCCAGGGGGGCGTTCTGTTCGCCACCGTCTCCGAGCCCAAGGGCCATGGGCAACATGCCGATGATCATGGCCAGAGCTGTCATCAGCACGGGGCGAAAGCGCGTGAATCCGGACTCAAGAGCCGCGGCGACAGGATCTTTGCCCTCGGCCATCTGCTCTGCCGCAAAGCTCACGACCAGAATGCTGTTGGCGGTGGCTACGCCCATACACATGATGGTGCCCGTGAGAGCCGGCACGCTAAGGGTGGTGTGAGTCACGAACAGAAACCACGCGATCCCAGCGAGGGCAGCGGGCAGCGCGCAAATGATGATGAAAGGATCCAGCCAAGACTGAAAGTTGACGACAATCAGCAGGTAGACCAGGAGCACCGCGAAGAATAGTCCTGTTAAGAGGCCGACATACGAGGAGCGCATTGTCTGCGCCTGACCTCGCAGGACGACTTGCGAACCGCGTGGGAGTTGGTTGCGAGTTTGGTTGAGAATGCGCGTGATGTCACCCGCGACGCCCCCAAGGTCGCGTCCTTGAACGGCACCGAAGATATCGATAGCGGGTTGGATGTTGTAGTGAGAAACCACGGCCGCTCCGCTGCCGCGCTGGACGGAAGCGAAGCTCGCGAGAAGGGACGGCGGTGCGTTGGGGGTCGGGCCGGTGATCGGCAGGTTCGAGAGATCCTGGAGCGAGGCGACTCGATACTGGGGAGTCTGCGTTGAAACTTGATAGCTAACTCGATTCTTGGGATCAAGCCATGGGTGTTGAAGCCGACTTCCTGGGCCTTCGTGCGGTCCACCGAGAGGTGCATATAGGGCTGATCGAATGGCTGCTGAATCCGCACATCTGCTATCCCAGACACGTACCTGACTTGGTTGAGCAACGAGTCTGCATAAGCATGATTGCCCGCCAAATCATTGCCGAGGATTTGAATGTCAATGGGGGCTGGCAAACCGAAATTTAGAATTTGGCTAACCATGTCGGAAGGCAGGAAAGAAAAGGTTACGCCGGGAAATTGCTTGGCCAGGCTGATGCGGAGGTCGTGAACGTACGAATTCGTCTTGTGGTGGTTGACCTTGAAAGTTACAAGAATATCCGCGTCCGAGGCGCCTACTGTTCCCGTGTTGTTGTAGGACGTATTGATGCCGCTATAGGGCAGCCCAATATTGTCAATCACATTGGACACCTCGCCTGGCGGAAGTTGCTGCTTGATGAATTGCTCCACGAGATCGCAAAGACGCGCGGTCTCTTCGATGCGTGTTCCGGTTGGAGCTCGGAGGTGAAGAGTCGATCGAGGGGAAGAAATCCTGGCCCAGCAACGGAACAATCAAGGCCAAGGATCCGAGGCACGCAGCGAAGAATGTGATCAGGAAAGCGCGACGATGATGAAGGCAGCGCTCGAGTAACCCGTGATAACGCTCCCGGAGACGCTCAAAGGCCTCCTCAAAGCGAATTTGCACGCGGACGAAAGGATTGCGGGAAGCTACGGTGTGCGCGGCGTCGTGCTCATGGCCGCGTAAGAGATATTTCGCCATGGTGGGAACCACCGTGCGCGAGAGTAGGTAGGAAGCCAGCATGGCAAAAACGACAGCCTCACCCAACGGCACGAACAAATACCGCGCGACGCCCGTGAGGAGGAACATCGGAACGAAGACGATGCAGATCGCAAGCGTCGCGACAAACGCCGGGATAGCGATCTGTTGAGCACCATCCAGGATGGCGTGTTCTACTTCCTTTCCCAAGGCGATGTTTCGGTTGATATTTTCGATCTCCACGGTTGCATCGTCCACCAGGATGCCAACCGCAAGAGCGAGTCCACCGAGGGTCATAATATTGATCGTTTGTCCGATCGCGCTAAGCGCGATGATGGAGGTCAAGATCGCCAGAGGGATTGAGGTCGCGATGATGATGGTGCTTCGCCAGCTACCGAGAAAGAGGAGAATCATCAGAGCTGTGAGGCAGGCGGCGATGCTCGCTTCTTTCACCACACCTTGAATTGCGCTCTTGACGAAGATGGACTGGTCGGCGAGCGGTTTAATGTCCAACGCGGGCGGCACGGTCTGCTTGATCTGCGGCAAAAGAGCCTTAATCCCCGCAATGATGTTTAGCGTCGACGCATTTCCGTTTTTTTGGACGGTCAGGAGAGTAGCGCGCTGCCCGTTCACGCGGACAATGTTAGTCTGGGGTGGAAAACCGTCGCGCACCCAGGCGACATCACCGATATAAGTGGTTGTAGTGCCAATCGTCTTGATAGGGATGCGGTTCAGCTGCTCGATCGTCTGGGGAGCGGCATTTGAGATGTCGACGTTGTATTCCTTGGAACCGATCTTGGATGTCCCCGTTGGCAGAATCAGATTCTGAGCGCCAATGGCAGTGACAACATCAAGAGCGGAAAGACCTTTGGACTGCAAGGCCGCCGTGTTTAAGTCCACTTGCACCTGGCGTTGCTTCCCGCCATAAGGATAGGGCAGCGCTGCTCCCTCGATGGTGACCAGCCGCGGGCGAATGAAATTCAGACCGTAGTCGTTCAGTTGCTGCTCCGAAATGCCTTTGCCCGAGAGCGCGAGTTGGAGGATGGGGACCGTCGATGCGCTGTAGGTGATAATCAATGGCGGCGTGGTGCCGGCAGGCAGCTGCCGGAGTTGCGTTTGGGAATTTGCGGTGATCTGGGCAATGGCCTTGTCGATGCTCACCGATGGTTGGAAGAAAACTTTCACTACGGCGATGCCATAGAGAGATTGTGATTCAATATGAGCGATGTTATCCACCGTAGTGGTCAGGTTGCGCTCGGTGATCGACACGATCCGGTCAGAGATATCCTGAGGGTCGAGTCCGTTATAGTTCCAGATAATGCTGACGACGGGGATGTCGATATTCGGAAAAATGTCCGTGGGAGTGCTGACAATCGCGAGACCCCCAAAGATAAAAATCAGAATCGCAAGTACCACGAACGTATATGGCCGCTTCAGTGCTAGTTTTACAATCCACATGAGTCACTCCCAAATCCTTTCACCGCATCGCAAACCTGAGTCATTTGACAAATCTATTGCTTGTGCTTCGGCGTCTTGTCATCCAGGGTCGAAACCAGTTGCTTGGCTGCTGGAGGCACGGCGACTCTTCGTGACAAGACAATATTGCTCGCCGGGATCTTTCTCCCGTACACGCGCTGGTTGTCGCCATTGTCCGGACGGATAGTGGAACCTTCGAGGGAGACACCGGCAAATAGCCCACGCGCCCGTGAGTAGCTCAAGATTTCGGCTCGCAGGGTCGCGTCGGTTTCGGCCGATGAATCGCGGCCGACCGGGCCGGCAGCCACGGAAGCGTCGCCTCCCAGCTTGACCTTGCTGGCGAGAATGCCGCGCGCGCCGCGTTCGTTCATCACCAGCAATACAAAATCCGTAGCTTCTCCGCCGATCTGAAAGCCAAAGCTGCCGCCTTCCAGAGCCATCATCGTGGGAGCGCCCCAAGGTCCCCGGAAGTCTTCACCGGTGCGGCACGACATGGAGCCTCGACCGTAGCTTCCGCCGATAATAAAAGCAGCCTTTAAAACGGAAGGAAAAACAACGACGCAATCTGCCTTATCGAGCAAGCCCTGCGGAATATCATCAGGAACATCGAGAATCTCTTTCAAGACCGTTCCGCAATTTCGTAAGCGGTCGTCGTCTTTGGTTTGGTCCGCGGCGCTCGCCACGTCAGCGAAGAGCGGTGCAACGACAAATGAAATGCATGTCAAACCGGCCAGCAACTTTCGCATGTGATCTCCCTCAAATGGCATTTCATTTCTTGCTTCACGTATTAGGAATGCAGCCCAGATGCCAAATACGCTGGATAAACAAGAACCCCCGAAGTAGTTGAAAACAAATGCTCTTAGCGGAATCGCCGCGAGATTAAGCGCAAGAATCGAGGCGTGAAGAGTCCAGCCCATTGGATGATTGCCAACACACTGGACAACGTGTCTTCAGGATGGAAGACGACTTCCGAAAGATGACGAACGATTGCGGGCGAGGAGCGGTATGCGCCGAGGCTAGGTCACTCGGGGACTTACTGTGCCCAGGCAGGGAAAGTTTTACGAACTAGGAGTCGAGGAGCGGTCGAAGTTGCATTTGACGACGAGAATGGTTACATCGTCGTTGAAGTCATCCCCGGAGAAATCTGCAGCGGCGTTATAGATACTGGTCATGAGATCCTCGGCGGACAGCAAAGAACCGCTACGCACTGTGGCAGAAAGGCGCTCCATCCCAAATTCTTCGCCAAGCCGGTTCGCAGCTTCGGTGACTCCATCGGTATAGAAAACCAGGACGTCGCCGGCAACAAGATCTTCCGAGGACAGTTCACAAATCTCTTCTGAAGCTAATCCGATGGGTGGACAAGACGAGTCCAGGCGCGTAAACGTTCCCGTTTTTGCTCGAAATAGAAGCGCGGGATTGTGGCCACAGTTCACGTAGTGCATTGTCCGTTTGTTTGTGTCGATTTCCCCAACCAGCAACGTACGTACTTTTCCGAATCTGACACGGCGCCGATCTCAGTATTCAACCTTTCCACTTGTTGCAGCATGTTTCGATTGCGATTCGCCTCAAGCCGCATGCCTGCTGCCGTCGCGGACATCAAGAGAGCAGCGGAAACCCCTTTTCCGGCAACATCGGCTATGACGATCTGAGTGGTGTGCGCGTCGATGGGGATATAGTCGTAGTAATCGCCGCCTACACCCTGCGCCGGCAGCATCATGCCAGCTATTTCGAGTCCCGCGATGGCTGGTTTTCCGGAAGGAAGAAACAAGCGCTGAACTTCCGCCGCCAGCTCCACGTCCTTGAGAAGGCTATCACGTTGCTGTTCAATGGTTTTGACAAGCGACTCCTGCCGCTCGATATAACGCTGGATTACATAAACAACGAAGGTGAGACACAGCAAAGCTGAGAGATCGTGGAAGATGCGTAATCCTAAGTGAATCTTCCGCGGCGAATCAAAATAGTGGAATAGATAGTGGAATGCGATACACGCCACGATAAGGCCGTAGCTGATTTCCTTGCGCAAAAAAACCGCGCCAACGGTAAGAGGCAGGGTGTATAGGTAAACAAGCGAGAGCGAAACAACCAGATGGTCTGCATATGCGACGGCGGCAATCGCCGCCATGACGAATATCAGTGGCAGCCACTTCGGTCGGCTGGAAGCCGCATCGTGCCGCAGAACGGACAGCAACGGAGTCCTTTCGCGAAGAGCGAGCAGCTCCGGACGCCGCGATTCTCGGAGGGCGGGATTTACCAGATCACTCATTCGAATAGAATCTTTGCCATCATCCCTTTGTCTTCGTGATTGAGAAGATGGCAATGAAAAACGGACATACCCCTGATTACGGGGTCGGTGAAGTCCATAATGACGTCGACGGAGCCACCGAACGGAACATTCACGGTGTCCAGCCACACTGGATTGGCAATCGGCTTATCGTTTTCAGCGTACGTCAGGAAATGGACTTGATGGATATGCATAGGGTGCAATTCACCAGTGGCATTGACGACCCGCCAATGCTGGAACGACCCAACTTTTGCCCGCACCATCGGAGCGTCATCAGGCGTGAACTTTTTTCCGTTGATATAGAAGCCCTTCTTGTCTTCCGTGAACGTCACGGTGAATCGAGGAGGACCTTTTTCTTCCGCCGCAAGGTCGAGTGTTTTGAATTCCGGCTTCAGCGAACTTTTTGCAGCCTTGGCCGGTGAGCTTGCCGTAGACCGCGGAACAATATCAGCCAACACCATCGCTGGATTCGGATCGCCGTCTGGCCCGGTATCCACGCAGCGTGAGACTACGCGGCTCGGCATGCCGTCTGCAGGACCGGTAACAATGGCTTCAAGCCTGCCCGCTGGTGGCAACAAAACATGTTCGACGCTACGCGTTGGGTGGTTCGGGTCGTGCAGGGCGATAGGCATCCCGTCCATGGCAACGATTTCAAACGTTTGCCCCTCAAGCTGCAGGTCGAGGTAACGATCCGCAGAGGCATTCACAACACGCCAAAACTGGCGCTCACCAGGAGCGATTTCAATTTGAGGCCGCACCGATCCGTTTACCGTGAAGACCTCTTCCGGTATCTCTGGCTCCGCACCGCAAATATCCGAACTGAGTTCAACGCTATGCTTCAAAACGGCAGACTGAGGGTCATTCACAATGGAACGGCCGCGTACAACCAGGACGCGTTCGGGCAGGCCGACCAGGGGAGGAAAATAAGATTCAATCCCTTCGATCACAATCGCTCCGGACATGCCGTCAAGCGCCTGTCGGTGGCTCTCTCCATGAGGATGCGTGTGATACCAGTCCAAGCCCGGCGGATGGTCTTGTGGAATCTGCACGGTGTAGCGGAGTGATTGTCCAGGCATGGCCACCATGTCCAAGACGTCGTCCTGGGGTGCGTCGGGAGAAACCGTCAGACCGTGAAAGTGCAAATTCGTCATGTCCATGCACGGAGTAATCGCGCAGCTTTCCCGTGGCTTGGCAGGAAGATCGTTAATGTAGTTGATCTTTAGCTGTTCGCCCGGTGAAAGGCGCAGGGTTGGTGCGCTTGGCTGGCCATCAAAGTAGAAGGAGTTCTTTCCATCCTTTGTGACCCCAGCGTGCAGCGTGAAGGAGAGTGTGTGGTGTTTCGCGCGAAGTTCCGGAGGGTTCGGAAACTGGCCAGACGGATTTCCCGCGAGTTCGAGCGAGCAGAAAGCCGCTGCCGCCGCGATGGCGATGGCAGCGGCAGCGATTCTTGGAACAGATGAAAGGCGGGACATTGAACGTTTCCAAGCCATGGTTTATTCCACCTTGTGCCAGGTGGAATCCGGTTCATAGGCGGTCATCGCTTGTGCGAGCTTGGTTGTGTCGGGGCCAAGATCCTTTTCGTAAATGGTCCCGGATTTGTCGACGATAAAGGTCATCACGCCCGCGGATTGGTACTCGACGGGGTAAGCGACGAAAGCGAATCCAGCGCTCATCTTCCCGTCGACGATGTAGTTTTTGGCTCCGCCGAGCGCATGCGGTCCTTGGCTAGTGAGTATCCGAAACATGTACCCATTGAAGGGAACATGCTCACCAACCTGGTCGGCGGGAAGATTCTGGCGCGCGTAGGCGATGAGAGGGTTGATCGGGCTGTCGAACTCGTCGCTGGCACCGTGCCAGTACAGGCCATTGTGCTGGCCTTCGTCGCTGACCAGTTTCTGCGCGAATTGACTGGGTAGATCATCCGGCGGGCGCGAAAAATAATCTTTTTGCGCCGCGACTAACTCGCGGCACGCTTCCATTGCGGAAAGTTCATTTCTGCCGATGCGCCGGAATATGATTTCGTCTTTCCCTGCATCGGTGTCGAAATACCACGAGCCGTTGCTCTTCACCAAGGGAATCGGGAACGGCCAGTTTTCGGCTCCAACTACCAGGGTTACGGTTCCGTTCGCCTCCATGACGAACCGATGCATCTCCTGGTATTTGAGGACGAAACTGACCCGAGTATCCAAATCTTCCCCTGAGTCGCCGGACGAGAGCACATCCTTTCCGGCTGGTCCGAGGATGCTCAATTGGGCTTGTTCGTCCTGTGCCTCCAGTGCCTCAAAGAAGGCGCGGCCGGCATCTTCAGCCGAGGCAAACATTCGCTGTCCGGGCTGACGGGCAAACGCCGGTGCAGATGAAAATCCCAAGGAAAGTGCGAATAGAATAGTCACGCCAAATCGAACAAATCTCTTGCATTCCTGTTGAACTAAAATCGAAATTCTGTGCAGCATGGTAATCCTCCATTCTTGAATTCTCGTTATGTTCTACAGCTGGTACCTGCGATCAGCGATGTCGACCACCACCGCCGCCATGGAAACCACCTCCTCCGTGGAAACTACCTCCAGAGCTCGACCGCCCACGGGAGGAAAAGCCTCGGACATTACCACCGTGGTCAAAGCCACTGAACGCTCCAGAGCGCGTTCCTGGCTGAAAGTGAGGAGCCGGAGATCCGTGAAACCCCTGACCTCTGCCACCAGGCCCGTTTCCGTGGAACGCGTTGCCGTGATTGAAGTTGTTGTGGCTGAAATTGTTGCGGTTGATGATCGTCCGGCTGTGGGAGATGTA
>WNFL01277080.1_pt2 | contig 10055 bp, 7 predicted proteins | sample 5400361 | NCBI WGS metagenome assembly WNFL01 (sample SAMN13153351, study PRJNA577476) | soil metagenome | isolation source: 40 cm soil on Douglas fir-dominated hillslope | place: USA:California | collected 2013-09-17
AAATCATGCCGCATCCGCTGGAAGCATTGGCGCCCGCCAGAACCTTTTTCCAGGTCGTGCCGCCATCGCTGGTTTTGTAAACGCCACGCTCGTCGTTGTCGTTCCACAAGTGCCCGATGGCGCAAACGTAAACCGTATTCCCATCCTTGGGATCGATCAGAATCTTGGCGATGTGCTCAGAGTCCTTAAGGCCCACATTCGTCCAGTTCTCTCCGCCATCCGTAGACTTGTAGACGCCATCGCCAACAGACACGCTGTTGCGAACCCAAGACTCCCCGGAACCCGCCCAGACTGTTTTCGGATTGGAATGGTCGACGGCAATAGCTCCAATGGATTGCACTCCCTGCTTGTCGAAGACGGGTTTAAAGGTAAGACCGCCGTTCACCGACTTCCACACGCCGCCGCTGGCGGAGCCAACAAACACCGTAAGCCGGCCATCCTCGGTAATGGCATCAATCGCCGCCACTCTGCCGCTAATCACGGCCGATCCGATGTTGCGAACTGGCAAACCGGAAATTGTGGCCGAATCGAACTTCACCGGCTGCTGGCCACGCGCCGCAGTGAGGAACACGCCAGCGGCAGCGACGATCATCGTCGCCCTTAAAGTGGTTTGCAAAGCGCGTTGGTATGCGGTCTTGCGTGAGTAAGTCATGGGAGAAATGTCCTTTTCGACGGCTAGCATTACGTTTCTTAGTTCTTGGGCGCATCATTCTTAGGTGCGTCCGGCTTAACTGTGTCCGGCCTCGCTACCGACAGCTTCAGTGCAGGGGGCAGGGCAAAATGGACGTCTTCTATAGGAATATTCGCTTCAATCTTGTTGTAAGTGGTATTCGGCAGGTTCTCGGTGCCCTTGGGGCCGTTGGCTATGGAAAACGGAAACATGACGCCGTTTACAGGCTTGTAAGAACCCAGGTTGACCACAAATTCCTGCACAGCACCACGCAAGAATAGCTGGCCTTCCTTTCGGATTTCCAGAAAGGTATCCGGGTCCAGATAGTAGTACAGGATGTCGCCATTCTTGAGAGTCACTTTCAGCTTATAAGCGTCATCGCCGTCAACGATATCGTGGCCCAGAGATTCGATCTTGTTCCCCTTCTCTTTGTAGTCGACAAGGGGACCATCGAAATCGGCGTCGAGGAGCATGCCGCGAAGATCGTCTTCGCCCATGAGTTCGGGATCCTTGCGCCCGCCAAAGGGACGGACCTGCCACCCGTAGGTTCCATCATAGGCTTGGATAGCAGTCATTCCTTGGAGAGCAAAGGTTTCTCGAACAAGGTTCGGACGCTTGTTTTCCTGGGTGACCGCAGCCTTAAATCCCCCATTGTCCTGCGTGCCCGACATCCGCACACTCTGAATGGCTCGGAGTTTTTCCAGGCCACCCTTGGCCTGGATGTTCTTGCCCACCAGCTCTTCGGCGGTTTGGGCAATGGCCGCTGAGGAAAGACAGAGACCCACGGTCAGGACAACGAGCGAAATTCTGGAGATCGGGCGCATGAGCGTTACTCCTTGAGTCTGGAACCCAACAATTTACATGAATTGGACGTATATGTCAGATTTTGGAAAGCGAAAGGCGCTGGATAAATAGCGTGAGTGGCAGCACTGATCAGAACTGGGGCAACCGTCAGTCTCCGGACTTCCTCAGCATGACCCCGGCTGGAACCAGGATGTCTTCCGAGTGCGGCGCTTCGCGATGCTTCCGCGATTCGAACCATCGCTGAAGCTGGTCCATATAAATGTAGAACACCGGTGTGATGTACAGTGTCAGCAATTGGGAGAACATGAGCCCGCCCACCACCGCCAAGCCTAACGGCCGGCGCGATTCCGAACCCGCGCCGAATCCGAGCGCGATCGGCAGCGTCCCCATCAGAGCGGCCATGGTCGTCATCATGATCGGACGGAAGCGCAACAGCGCGCCGTGATAGATCGCGGCCTCCGCTGTTTCGTGCTTTTCCCGCTGTGTTTCCAGAGCCACGTCGATCATCATGATGGCATTCTTCTTTACAATGCCCACCAACATGATGATGCCCACAAATGCATAGATGTTCAGGTCCAGGTGAAACACCCACAACGTGAGCAACGCGCCAAAACCCGCCGATGGCAGTCCGGAAAGAATTGTGATGGGATGGATGAAGCTTTCATACAGAATTCCCAGCACCAGATAGATAACCAGAATCGCCATGACCAGCAGAATCCCAAGCCCCTGCATGGAGTTCTGGAACGCCTGCGCCGTTCCCTGAAATGAAGTGTTGATGGTCGCCGGAAGAATATCGCGCGCCACTTTGTTTACGCCGGCCACCGCATCTCCCAGCGAAACTCCCGGTCGCAGGTTGAATGACAACGTCACTGCCGCCAACTGCCCCAGATGATTGATGCTCAGAGGTCCTAAGCTTTTGGTGAGCGTTGCCACCGTACTCAGCGGTACCAACTGCCCGGTCGAAGCTCGCACGTACAGTAGCGCTAGGGCGGAAGGATCCTTCTGGTACTGATCTTCCAACTCCATCACCACGCGATAGGTATTGCTCGGCGCGTAAATGGTGGAAATCTGGCGCTGCCCGTAAGCCGTATACAGCGCGTCCTCAATCTGCTGTGCTGTCACCCCGAGAGCCGACGCCTTATCGCGATCAATCTGCACATTCACTTGCGGATTCGTAATTTGCAGATCTGTGTTGACGTCTTGCACCAGATTGCGCAGCTTGGGATCGTTTCGCAGACGTGACTCCAGCTTTGGCGCGGCGTCGTAGAGCACCTTGGTGTCCGGACTTTGCATGGTGAATTGGTATTGGCTCTTCGTGAGTTGGCCGCCAATTCTGATCATGGGCAGTACCTGCGGATACCCGTTGATGCCTGGCACCTGCGAAACGCGCGCGCGCAAGTCCTGCACCAGCGATTGAATGGAGCCGCGCTGATTGCGCGGTTTGAGCTTAATGAAAATGCGTCCCGCATTTCCTCCCGCCACCGTGGACATGAAGGCTTCCGCATACGGCTGCTGCATGACGATTCGGCTCAGGGCCAACTGGTGCTCCACCATGCTGTCGTACGAAATTCCCTGCGGCCCTTCAGTGAACATGAAGATAAAACCCTGGTCTTCATCCGGCAGGAAACCCGTCGGCATCTTCGTAAATAGATAGACCGTGCCCGCCAGCACCAGCACCGACACGCCCATCGTTGCCACACGGTGCCGTAACGTCACCCGCAGCGTTCGGTCGTACAGATGCAGCAGGCCGTCGAAAAATTTCTCGAACGCGTTCCATAGTTTGCCGTGCGCCTCCTGCTTGGACGCCCGCAAAAAGCGGCTGCACAACATTGGCGTCAGACTCAACGACACCACGCCGGAAACCAGAATTGCCGAGCTGATGGTCACCGCAAATTCATGCAGCAGCCGCCCGATCAGTCCTCCCATGAACAACACCGGGATAAACACCGCGGCCAGCGAAATCGTCATGGACAAGATGGTGAATCCGATTTCCTTCGCGCCGGTCAGCGCGGCTTCCATCGGTGGCTCGCCCAGCTCCATGTGTCGCACAATGTTTTCCAGCATCACGATGGCATCGTCCACCACAAAGCCCACCGAGAGCGTGAGCGCCATCAGCGACAGATTGTCGAGGGAGTAGTCGAGCAGGTACATCACCGCGAACGTCCCGATGATGGACATGGGCAGCGCCAGGCTGGGAATCAACGTCGCCGACGCATTGCGCAAGAACAGGAAAATTACAAGAATGACTAAAATCAGCGCTAGAAACAGCGTGAACTTGACGTCCCCCACCGAATCGCGAATCGAAACCGAGCGATCATAAAGAACGTTGAGGTCCACCGAGGGTGGCATCAACTCGCGGAATTTGGGCAGTAGCGCCTTGATTCCGTCCACCACTTCCACTGTATTCGTTCCCGGCTGTCTCTGGATGGCCAACACAATCGCGCGTTGCAGGCCCCCCTTTTGATCGAAGTACCAACTGGCCGTCTTGTTGTTCTCCACGCTGTCGGTAACGTGGCCGATATCGGCGAGCCGAACCGGAGACCCGTTGCGATACGCCACAATCACGGGACCGTAATTCTGCGCGTTGTTTAACTGCCCGTCCGCTTGCACCACAAATGCCTGGTGTGCGCCGTACAACGTTCCCGTCGGCAGGTTCACGTTGCCGCGCTCGACCGACTGCTCCGCTTCGTCGATGCCGATTTGCCGCGTGGCCAGCGCCTTGGGATCGAGCTGCACGCGCACCGCGTATTTCTGTGTGCCGTACACCGACACCTGCGCCACTCCGGTCACGGTCGAAATGCGCTGCGCGATGAGCGTCTCCGCATACTCATCCACTTGGGATAAAGGCAGAGTCGGCGATCGCAGCGTCAGATACAGCACCGGCTGGTCAGCAGGATTGACTTTTTGATACGACGGCGGACTCGGCATGTTCTGCGGCAAGTCGCGTGCCGACTTGGTGATCGCCGCCTGAACGTCCTGCGCCGCCCCGTCCAAGCTGCGGCTCAGGGTGAATTGCAGAGTGATTTGCGTGCCGCCCTGCGAGCTGCTCGAGGTCATCTGATCGAGGCCCGCGATCGTGGAAAACTGCTTCTCCAACGGCAGCGCCACCGCCGACGCCATCGTGTCCGGCGTGGCTCCGGGCAGGCTCGCGGTCACCAGAATGGTGGGGAAGTCCACGTTCGGCAGATCGCTCACCGGCAGCATGCGGTACGCCAGGCCGCCAAACATGAGAATCGCCAGCATGACCAGCGTGGTCATGACCGGCCGCTTGATAAACAACTCAGCCATGCTTACAGGCTCCCGCCGGCCGTCCCAGGTTGGTTCGCTCCGGCCTGAGTTCCATTCGAAGAACCTGGCCCCTGCTTAATCTCGACGCGCAATCCCGGCGCCAGCCGCAGCTGGCCGTCCGTCACTACCCGCTCTCCGGATTCGATTCCCCGCTTGATCACGGTCACGCCGCCGTTCGTCTCGCCCGGCGTAACGGGCCGAACTTCGGCTGTCATGTCCGCCTTGATCACATACACGAACTGCCCCTGCTGCCCCGTCTGCACTGCCTGCGACGGCACCACCACCGCATTTCTATCCGCGCCCAGGTTCATGGTGACGTTGACGAACTGCCCCGGCCACAAGCGCCGCTCAGCGTTCACAAATTGCGCCTTCAACTTGATCGTCCCCGTCGTCGAGTCCACGCCGTTGTCCACAAAACTCAACTTCCCGCGCGCCGGCGCTCCCGTATCGTTCGGTGCCAGGGCCTGCACCTGCGGGCTTCCTGCCCGCAAGCGGCTGCGAATCTCCGGCAAGAATTTCTCCGGCACGGTAAACGTCACGTAAATCGGCTGCACCTGATTGATATTCACCAGCGCCGGAACATCGTTCGCTTTAATCATGTTCCCCCGGTGCACAATCAAATTTCCCGTCCGCCCATTGATCGGCGAGTAGATGCTGCAGTAGGTTAACTGCACTTTGGCATCTTCCACGGCGCCGCGATCGGCCTGCACCGCCGCCTCTTGCGCGTTCGCCGCGGTCAGCATCAGCTCATACTGTTCTTTCGAAGCCACCCCTTCTTTCCACAGCGCTTCGTACCGGCGCGCCTGCGCCCGGTCGTTCTCGGCCTGCGCCACGTCGTGCGCCAAGGTCCCTTCGGCCCGCCGGATCGCCGCTTCCACTTGCCGTTGATCCAGCTTGAACAGAAGCTGCCCTTTCTTTACGTCGTCGCCTTCCTTGAAAAACACGCCCGTTAATTCACCCGTAACCTGTGTCTTCACCGAAACCGTGGAGTAAGCCTCGACCCCTCCAATCGCCACCAGTTCGTGCGAAACATCGCGGCGCTCGGCGACTGCCGCCACCACGGGAGCGGGCGCAGGCGCGCTCGCCTGCGTGGCCTTCCCATCCCCGCAACTCGTCAGCAACGCCGCCCAACCCAGTGTCACCAGGGCCGTGCATGCAAAAACCGGATGCTTATATTTCGATAGCTTATGAATCACCATGACGCTACGCCCTCTCCCACTCTTGACTTTCTCCTCGGATGATCCTCGACCGCAGCGTGTAGCATCCCGTTACGCTCGCATCCCCTCCAGCCAAATCTCCGCCAACCCCCGGCTCGCCACTTCCAGAGGATAATCCCGAAAATGCTTCCCGCCGAACACATCCTGAATCCAGGAGTGATAAACCACCATGCCCAGAAATCCGCGCGCCGCCAACAGAGCGTCGGTCCGCCGTAAATGCCCTTCCTTCATCAACCCTTCAATGTGATCGGCAAGGCGGTCGTAGTAGTTCGCTACATACGTCCCAAAAAATCGCTGCGCCAACTCGTGATTTTCCAATCCGCTAAACAGAATCAGTCGGGACAGCGTGTCGTCCTTCGCGCGCAGGTCGAGAATTTCATAGGCAACGCGTTCGAAGACCTCCAGGCCCCGGCTGGAGTCCAGAGCCTCCCCAATCCGTTTGACCGGCGCCGCTTCCAGAATCTTCGCTTCCAGCACATCCCAGTACAGCTCTTCCTTAGACGGAAAGTGCCGAAATACGAGAGCCTCCGTCACACCGGCGCTGGCGGCAATCTCGCGCGTCGTGGTCCCGAAGAACCCCTGGCGCGCAAACAAACGGGTCGCCACGTCAAGAATCTGCCGCTTGCGATGTCGGGCGGACACGCGGGCTGGCGGAGAAACCATATTGTTCGCTGGGGGGGAACTGCAAGTAAGTAAACACTTACTTTCTCCCGCCAAGGACCACGGCGTCAAGCCCAACGGTTGCTACCGGGCGGAAGTGAAAACGTTTGCAGCAACTCTTCCCTGTGCTACCATCAGGCGAATTCAGGCCTTCTCTCCATTCGTTTTGTCCGTAAGTTACTTATTATGAGACGGATAGATAGCCCCTGTACTAACCCATGGCCCAATACCTTCTCGGCATCGACGTCGGCACCGGCGGCACACGAGCTCTGCTCATCGACCATGATGGCGGCATCCGCGCCTCGGCCACAGAAGAACACCAGCCCTTCGCTTCTCCACAGATCGGTTGGGCCGAACAACACCCGGAGGACTGGTGGCGCGCTGCGGGCCTCGCTATTCGCAAAGTCCTCGCCATCGCCAATCTGCGTCCCGGCCAGATTGCCTGTGTCGGCTTTTCCGGCCAGATGCATGGCGCTGTCCTCCTTGACGGGGCAGGCCAGATTGTTCGCCCAGCTCTCATTTGGTGCGATGTCCGGACCGAAAAGCAGTGTTCCGATCTAAATCGGCAGATTGGCGCCCAGCGCATCATTCAACTCACGTGCAATCCCGCGCTCACTAACTTCACCCTTACTAAGCTCCTCTGGGTGCGCGAGCACGAACCGGAAAATTGGGCCCGCGTCCGTTCCGTCATGTTGCCCAAGGACTATGTCCGCTTCCGACTTACCGGCGAGCGCGCGACGGACGTTGCCGACGCCTCTGGTACGCTCATGCTCAATGTAGCGCGGCGCCAGTGGTCCAGTGAAATTCTCAGCGCCACCGCCATCGACCTCTCCTTACTGCCCTCCCTGCACGAGTCCCCGGAAGTTTGCGCCAAAGTTTCCGCCGTCGGCGCCGACGCAACCGGTCTGGCGATAGGAACCCCTGTCGTCGCCGGCGCCGGAGACCAAGCCGCGGGCGCAAGCGGCATGGGCATCGTTCAACCCGGCTCCGTCAGTGCTACGATCGGAACCTCGGGAGTGGTCTTTGCCGCCACTGACCGTCCCGCCCTCGATCCCAAAGGTCGCCTGCACACTTTCTGCCATGCCATCCCTGGCCGCTGGCATGTGATGGGCGTGACCCAGGCGGCTGGCCTCTCGCTGCGTTGGTTTCGAGACCAATTCCTGGATGCCATCGCCCAAAATGGGGCAGATAGCTCCGGGGTGGACCCTTATGACCGTCTCACTGCCGAAGCCGCTGCTATCCCTGCCGGTGCCGACGGCCTTCTCTGGACTCCATACTTGATGGGCGAGCGTACTCCGCACCTTGACGCCAATGCCCGCGCCGCACTCATCGGCCTCACCGCCTCCCACACCCGCGCCCACATCGTCCGCGCCATCCTCGAGGGCGTGGCCTTTAGCTTGAAAGACACCTTCACCATCTTCCAGGAGATGGACGTTCCTGTGAAAAGCATCCGCCTCGGCGGCGGTGGCGCGCGTTCCCCCTTGTGGCGCCAGATTCAAGCCGATGTCTACAGCCACGCAGTCGAGATTGTCGAAGCCGAGGAAGGCGCTGCCTATGGCGCTGCCATCCTTGCCGGTGTCGGCGCGGGCATCTGGCCCTCGGTCGACGCCGCCTGCCTGTCCGTCGTTCGCGTTCGCGAACGCGTCCCCTTCCACGAACGCGATGCGGCAGTCATGTCCCAAGCCTACGAATCGTATAAGAGGGTCTACCCGGCAACGAAGTCCATCTATTCCTGATCTGCGTGTGACGTGGGCAGGCGCCAGGAGGAAAGGGGGATCGGCGACTCCCCCTCGTTGCATTACGCAGAACCATGCCTCCGCGTTAGTTATATCCGTTAGTTACAACGCGGAGCGTTCGGGTGAGTCTTGCAGTAGTTGGTACAGGGGATACACAGCTTCGTCCCCGGCTTCAACACGGTAGTTGTCGAATCGGCATCCTTCGCGCCTAGAGTTCCCGCCAGGCCAAAGATTGCCACCAGCAGCAAGCAACGTGAGAGTTTCATAGGGGTGAACCTCCACTGAGAATTATGCCGCACTCGGAGTTGTCAAATCCAGCACTTATCGAGATCCCCCTCGAAGAAGCCGGGGCCAAGTACTGCGATGCACTCGATCAAGCCCTTGCCCGCGTAGTCCCCAAGGCTAACCACCTCCTAAATTGATTTGTCATCCCGGCCAAAGGGAGAGCCTGGCCTGAGCTTGCTGAAGGGGATCTGCAATCTGTTGGGCATTGGCTCTGGCTGGAGCGGCGCGCTGAGATTTCGGTGGTTCACCACCAAAGAAACTGCCCCGCCCTGTCGCTGAAACCCGACAAGGGCGGGGCAGTTTTACTTGCAGAACATACTTACTTCAAACTCAACTCATACCTCTTACCCACTTCTTCCCAATTCACAACGTTCCACCAAGCCCCCAGATATTCAGGGCGCCGGTTCTGATATTTGAGGTAATAAGCGTGCTCCCAAACATCATTCCCCAAAACCGGAAACACCCCCTGCGTGAGCGGATTGTCCTGATTCGGCGTGCTGATGATGCTCAGCGCTCCTTTATTCGAAGCCAGCCAAGCCCAGCCGCTCCCAAATTGCTTCACGCCGGCATCGTTAAATTTTTCCTGAAAGGTCTTGAGATCGCCAAAAGTGCTGTTGATAGCATTCGCCAGTGTGCCCGTCGGCGCGCCTCCGCCTTGCGGCTTCATGATCGTCCAGAACATGGTGTGGTTCACATGCCCGCCGCCATTGTTGCGCACAGCCCCGCGGATGTCTTCCGGAACGGTGCTAAGGTTCCGCACCAAATCTTCGGCGCTTTTGCCAGCCAGCTCCGGATGCTTCTCCAGTGCGGCGTTCAAGTTCTTCACGTAAGCGCCGTGATGCAGATCGTGATGGATCTTCATGGTTTGTGCGTCGATAACCGGCTCGAGGGCCGCATAGTCATAAGGAAGAGGGGGTAATTCGTGAGCCATTGTGTCTAGTGCCTCCGGAGTCTTGGATGATAAAAACAGCAAAAGCGAAGCACAGAATCTCGCTTTCCGCGCATTTGGACTGAGATTCCATTATCGCAGAGCCCGGGCAACGAGGGGACCGACCCACGCTGACCTCGCGAAAATACCTTCCGCAACAACCAAAAAAGGCCTTGTCATCCCGACCAACGGGAGGGATCTGCAGTTAAGCATTTGGGCGACCCAGCTCCTAGGGCCTTGAGCAGCCTGAGCCAGCTACGCCAGCCCGACCGGCTCGAAGCGCCACCCGGCTTATAATCCGCGCTTGCGGTTGTTCGAGGCCTGAGGAGGCGTGGATGAGTTTTCGCCGTTGGCTCTGGATTTCGACATTCTTCCCGTCCATGCTGCTCCTGCAATCTGCCTACGCGCAACGGCAATGGGTGCTCGGTCAGATTGACCTTCCTCACCCTTATTACTTCCGCGAAATG
>WNFL01394198.1_pt2 | contig 10055 bp, 13 predicted proteins | sample 5400361 | NCBI WGS metagenome assembly WNFL01 (sample SAMN13153351, study PRJNA577476) | soil metagenome | isolation source: 40 cm soil on Douglas fir-dominated hillslope | place: USA:California | collected 2013-09-17
GTCGCGCAGAAAATCATCACCGCGCTGGCCGCGCCGTTCGCGATCGGCGGCAAGGAGGTTTTCATCACGGCGAGCGTCGGGATCGCGACCTACCCCGGCGATGCGGACACGGCGGCGGCGCTCATTAAGAATGCGGACGCCGCGATGTACCGGATTAAAGGCCAGGGCAAAAACAATTTCCAGTTCTATACCGCGACCATGAACGCGCGCGCCGCGGAAAGCCTGCAGCTCGAAAACGATTTGCGTTACGCGATCCAGCGCGACGAGTTCGTGCTGCATTTCCAGCCCAAGGCGGACCTCGCGAGCGGCCGCGTCACCGGCGTCGAAGCGCTGCTGCGCTGGCAGCGGCCCGATGGCCGCCTGGTCGCGCCGGCCGAATTCATTCCGCTATTGGAGGATTCGGGCCTGATCGTGCCGGCGGGCGCGTGGGTGCTGCGCGCGGCGTGCGCGCAGATCTACGCGTGGCGCAAGGCCGGGCTCGCGCCGGTGCCGATCGCCGTCAACCTGTCGGCCAAGCAGTTTCACCAGCAGGACATTTGCGCGGTGGTGAAGGGTGCGCTCGAGGAATACAACGTCGACGCGCGGCTGCTCGAGCTTGAAATCACCGAGAGCGCCGCGATGCACGACGCGAAGGCCGCGACCGCGATGCTGCGCGACCTGAAGGCGATCGGCGTGCACATCGCGATCGACGACTTCGGCACCGGCTATTCGAGCCTTTCGTACCTGAAACGCTTCCCGATCGACTCGCTGAAGATCGACCGCTCGTTCGTCACCGAGCTGCCGGGCAACCATGGCGACGCATCGATCGCTAGGGCGGTGATCACGATGGCGCACTCGCTGGGACTCAAGGTCGTCGCCGAAGGCGTGGAGAACGAAGCGCAGCTCGCGTTCCTGGCGCAGCATGGCTGCGATGAGATTCAGGGCTATTATTTTTCGCGCCCGCTGCCCGCCGAGCTGTGCACGCAACTGCTGCGCGCGCAGCGCACGTTGCCGCTGCCCGCCGACAACCGGCGAAACAAGCGGCGCGTTCTTGCCGCCGTAACGTAGCCGGCGGCGGTTAACCCCAAAGGGCGACTTTGGCGCGATTGCCGTGCGGCATGCCGAACTCGACCAGCACGCGCGTGCCTTCAATCGCGCGCACCGACACGATGAGTTCGATATCGCGGATCTGAATCACGAGTTCGCCGCTGCGCGTGACTTCCTCCGTCAGCTGCCTGTCGGCGAGTGTCAGCGTGGCGAACAGCCGCCCGTTGGCATGCGGCCGGCAGATCGCGAACGTGCCGCACGCGCCGGGCTGCTCGCCCGAGATCAGCATTTCGTCGCCCAGGCGCACCCAATGGCGGCGCAACCCGCGCTTTAAGTTGCGGGCGTTCCAGATTTCGGCGACGTTATTCATGGCGGCGGCTTCCTTGCTTTAACAGCGACTCGGCGACGCGGCGCAGGCAGATCGACAGCGCCTTGTCGCGCAGCGCGCACTCGAGCGGCATGGCGAGCTTGCTGCGCGCGTGCGCGGCGCGCAGCGTGCTGTGGTTGATGGCGTCGAACTCGAATGGGAGTCCGGGTTGGTAGCTGGAGACGAGACCCATTGAGACCTCCTGTCAAGCGGCAGGCCGGCGTTGGCTCTGCGGCTGCGGAACGCGCGCCGGTCATGCAAATTATCGACGGGCCGCCGCGATTCGAAGGCTGGAACAGGGCCGGTTTTACCGCCCATAGCGGTGCGTTGCGGCTTGACGCGGAAGCGTGGCGGGCAGAAGCGTGCGCGCCCGACGCATTTTTATGCGGGGGACGAGGGCATGCGGAATCGCGCATTTTCAGTGGCGGCAAAATTGGGGCTCGCCCCCGCTGTGGCCGGGGTCATGGCGTACGCGCCGCTCCAGCCGGACACGCTGGAGGCGCACATGCCGGCGGCGAAGGCCGCGGCGGGCACCGACTACGCCAAAGTGCAGTTGCTGCAGACGAAATAGCGGAAGTTCACCCGAGTAGCGCGATCAATCCGGCGACCGCGGGCGCGGTTGCGGCGTCGAGCCTGTCGAGCCCGGCGAGAACCGCGTCGATTGCCCGCGCATCCAGCCGTACGCCGAAACAGTCGCGCAGTTTTTTGCCGTGCACCGCGAGATCGACGGGCGCGCCCCATGAGCCGGGCGGTTTAGCGCACACGGCTCGATGGCGCGTGCCATCGGTCATTTCCGCTTCGAGTTCGACGCGCATCGTCCGCGTGTCGCGAGGAATCGCCGCGTCACGCGTCAGCGAAATTTTGCCGAGCAGCGCGACGACATCGGCGCGGTAGCGACGCTCGTCGGTAAACGAAGCTATGCCGACCGCGCCGTCGAGCACCGCGATCGCGGCGGTGTACTGAAAACTGAATTTGCCTTCGAGCCCCGAGCGCGGCTGCGGGCGGTCCGCGTCGTCGATTTCCGGCGTGACGATGTGCAGTGCCGATAGTGCGTCGGATATTTCGACGGGTAAAACTTGATTGCCATACCCGGATCGACACAGCGAAAAGGCGCGCCGAACGCAAGCAGCGCCGCGTAATCGAATCCCGCATCGAAGAACGTCGCGACGTAGCCGGCGCGCGCTTCGAATATGGCGGGGTTGGCGGTGAAGCCGCGCTGCGCGAGCAAGGCGGCGTCGACGCCGGAGGCCGCGGCGTTGCCGCAGTGGGTGCACTTGACCATCGAGCCCGTGTTCGCCGATACGCCGCTGCAGCGCGACGCCGCGATGCCGAGCGCACTGGCGAGCTGCGCGGCGTCGAGTTTTAACAGGTGTGAGGCCGCGACCGTCGCGCCCATCACGCCGACGACGCCCGGCGTATGAAACTTTAATTTGCCGCGTTCGAGTTTCGCCGCGTGCAGGATACGGCCCTGCATTTCGAAACCCTTCGCGCACGCGGCGACGATCTCGCGGCCGTCGGCTTGCAGCATTTCGCCGAGTGCGAAAGCGGCGGGCACCGTCGGCGACACCGCGTGCGTGGGCGGATTCGACATTGGCTCGAAATCGAGCACGTGCATCGAAATCGCGTTGAGGTACGCGGCGTGTTGCGCGGTGGTCTTGAAATCGAACCCCCAAACCGATGCCTGCTCGCGGCAGCCCATTGAGCGCACGTGCTCGACGGCTATCACAGGCGCGGCTTCACGCGTGCCGGCGAGCGCGACGGCGATGCCGTCAGTGATCAGGCGTTTGGTGACGGCTATCACCGGTTCGTCGAGCGTATCGAACGAGACCGCGCAGATGCGCGCGGCGAGCACCGCGGTCTGACCCGTGCTGACGTTGATTATTGCCTCGTCGTTCACTGTGACTCCGCTGGTCGCGCAGTAGAATAGCTGCGCAAGCGCGAAATCATAACACCGGCGTTCGCAGGTTTGACCAAGGAGGAAACGTTTCCGATGCACCCGATCTCACTTTTACTTCTGCGCGGCGCGCTGCTGATGCTGGCCGCCGCCAGTGCGGTCGCCGCCTATCCCGATCATCCGATCCGTCTGGTCGTGCCGGTCGCGGCGGGCGGCGGCAATGACATCGTCGCGCGCATGATCGCGCAAAAACTGACTGAAGCGTGGGGTCAGGCGGTGGTGGTCGACAACCGGCCGGGTGCGGCGACCGCGATCGGCGCCGAAATTGTTGCCAAAGCGATTCCCGACGGGCACACGATCATGCTGACGTCGGTCAGCTTCGCGATCAACGCGGGCATGCGCAAGCAATTGCCGTTCGATGCGGTGCGCGATTTCGCGACCATCACCCAGGTCGCGCGCGTGCCGCAGATCATGGTCGTCAATCCGGCAGTACCCGCAACCACGCTAGCTGAATTCATCGCGCTTGCGAAGGCCAAGCCCGGCCAGCTCAACTACGCATCCGCCGGCACCGGCTCGTCGACGCATCTCGCGATGGAAATTTTCATGGATATGACAGGCATCAAGCTCAATCACGTTCCTTACAAAGGCACGGCGCCCGGTCTGACCGATGTCATCGCCGGCCACGTGCAGGCCACGTTCGATGCGATTCCGCCGACGCTGCCGCATATCAAGAGTGGCCGCGTGCGCGCGCTGGCGATCGGCGGGCCGCAGCGTTTTCCGACGCTGCCGGACGTGCCGACCCTCGCGGAGGCGGGTTTGTCCAACTACACGTTTCAATCGTGGTTCGGCATCCTGGCGCCGGCGCGCACGCCCGACGCGATCGTGCACACGCTCAACCGCGAGCTCGTGCGCATCATCCGGCTGGCCGAAACGCGCAAGTTGTTCATCGAGCTGGGCATTGAGCCGCTCGGCACCAGCCCCGAGGAATTCGGCAAGTACCTGCGCACGGAGGTCGCGCGCTGGTCCGAGGTCATGCGCGCGCACAACATTCGCGGCGAATGACGCCCGCACGCGCAATGTTGGTTACAATGAATCAAACGAGCTAAAAGAGGAGGCGGCAGATGTCGGTCATACTGGGTAGCGGCGAGCATCGCTACAAGGTCATCGAGAACTGGGCGAAGCTGCCCGACGGCTGGGAATTCAAGGACGTCGGCGCGGTGGCGGTCGACAGCAAAGACCAGGTCTACGTATTCAATCGCGGCGAGCATCCGATGATGGTGTTCGATCGCGAGGGGAATTTTTTGCGTTCGTGGGGCGAGGGCCAGTATCCGCGCGCGCACGGCCTGCACATCGACGTCGACGACACGCTGTATCTCACGGACGACGGCGGCCACGTGGTGCGCAAATGCCGCACCGACGGCAAAGTGCTGCTTGAGTTGGGCACGCCCGGCAAGCCAACGCCGTATATGAGCGGGCTGCCGTTTCACCGCTGCACGCACACCGCGTTGTCGCCCAAGGGCGAGATCTACGTGTCCGACGGTTATGGCAACTCGAAAGTGCACAAGTATTCGCCCAACGGCAAGCTGCTGATGTCGTGGGGCGAGCCCGGCACCGATCCCGGCCAGTTCAATATCGTGCACAACATCGTGACCGACGCGGAAGGCTGGGTCTACGTTGCCGACCGCGAGAACCACCGCGTGCAGGTGTTCGACGGCAACGGAAAGTACGAGGCGCAGTGGAACAACATGCACCGGCCCTGCGGGTTGTATTGCCATCGCGGGCCGCGCCTCGAATTCATCATCGGCGAATTGGGTTCGGGTATGAAAGTCAATCGCGTGCATCCGAACATCGGCCCGCGCGTCTCTATCGTCGACAAGCACGGCGCGCTGATCGCGCGCCTGGGCGGCAAGGACGGCCCCGGCACCGAGCCAGGCAAATTCATCGCACCGCACGGCATTGCGCTCGACTCGCGCGGCGATATCTACGTCGGCGAAGTGAGCTACACCGAGTGGCCGTCGACGCATCCGGACCAGTCGATTCCTGAGGGCCTGCGGTCGCTGCAGAAGCTCGAGAAGGTGAAATAGCCGCGATGACGCGCTGGTGCTGCGCATTGATCTTCCTGACGCTCGCCGGCAACGCGGGCGCCGCATGGGAGCGCGTCGGCGCGACGGACGACGGCACGGTGATCTACGCCGATCCGGCGACGCTGAAAAACACCGACGACGTCGTGAAGATGTGGGGACTGCTCGACTACAAGACACCCGAGAAAGACGGCGCGGGAAAGCCGTATTCGTCGGTCAAGCTGCTGCAGGAATTCGACTGCAAAGCCGCGCAGGGACGCACGCGCTACTTTTCATTTCACGCGGGTCAAATGGGCACCGGCCAGCTGGTCCACAGCGAAATGCGCACCACCAGCGAATGGCTGCCGGCAAACCGCGCGCGTCCCGGCGAACTGCTGTGGAAATTCGCGTGCGGGAAAAAATAAGAAGTTTCCAAGCGGGTAACCCAACAGGAGGCAACCATGCATCACATCCACACGGGGCTTAAATCATTGCTCATGTCGCTCGCGGCGGCGACGCTGCTGGTGCTGGGGGCGACGGCGCACGCCGCCGACGACCACGTCGCGCTCAGCGGCTTGTCGGAAGGAAAAATCGCGTTTGACCTTAAGGACGGCGAAGGCCGGGCGCTGCTTGCGCGCCTGGACGTCATCGACGAGACGCGGCTCTCGTTGATCCAGCAGGGCGTGGCGCCGCATTTCATACTCGCGTTCCGCGGGCCCGCGACGCGTTTGGTGCAGACCGACCAGGACAAGATCAAGCCGGAAGACCGCGAACTCGCCGCCAAGGTCGCGGCGAAGATCAAGGAGCTGAGCGCCGCGCGCGGCGTGGACGGCTTCGAGCAATGCTCACTGGCCGTTCGCACGCAGGGCACCAGCGCGGACAAAGTGCTGCCGCAAATCCGCGTCGTCGGCAACGGTTTCATTTCGCTGATGGCATACCAGGCAAAAGGCTACGCGTATATCGCGCCGTGAGTCGCGCTTTCCAAAGGGGTGGCGCAAGCTTGCGCGGAATATAACGCGCTGCCGCAAGATTGGCGGGGATTTGCCCGCCCGGATCGAGGTGCATCATGAAGCTCACTCGACTAGCGATTCACTTCGGTGCTGCAACAGCGGCGCTGCTGGTGTGGGCCGGCGCGGTTCATAGTGCGGAAAGTTATCCGTCCAAGCCGGGGCGGCTCATCCTGCCTTTTGGCGCGGGCGCATCCACCGACATCGCCGGACGCATATTTGCGCAGCGTTTCAGCGAAGAGTGGGGGCAAACGCTCGTCGTCGACAACCGCGCAGGCGCCGGCGGCATCATCGGCACCGAACTCGCCGCCAAGGCCGCGCCCGACGGCTACACGATATTCACCTACGGCATCAATCAGGCGATCACTCCCGCGCTCTATGGGAAACTGCCGTACGACAACCGCCGCGATTTCACACTGATTTCGCTCTACGGCACGACGCCGAACATACTCTGCACGACGCCGTCTCTAAACGTCGCGAGCGTGCGGGATTTCATCAGTCTCGCCAAGGGGAACCCCGGCAAGTTCAAGTACGCGTCGTCCGGCATCGGCGCTTCGCCTCATCTCACCATGGAGCTTTTCAAGTCGATGGCGGGCATCGACGTCGTGCACGTTCCCTACAAGAACGCGGCACAGGGCGTCACCGATGTCATCGGCGGGCAGGTGCAGGCGAGCTTTTTCAACCTGCCCGGGGCTTTGTCCAACGTCAGGGCCGGGCGCCTGCGCGCACTCGCCGTCAGCTCGGCCAAGCGCGCCGAACAGTTGCCCAACGTGCCCACCGTCATCGAGTCCGGCGTGCCGGACTTCGAAGTCACCGTGTGGCAGGGTTACGCCGTTCCCAGAGGCACGCCGCAACCCTACATCGCGAAAATACACGCGGCAATGATGAAGGCGCTCGCCGTGCCCGAATTGCAGCAGCGCCTGCTCGAGAGCGGCGTCGCCACCGCGCCGATGACCAGCGAAGAATTCGCGAAATTCGTGGCCGTCGAATTTGCGAAGTGGCAGAAAGCGGTTACCGTTTCCGGAGCGAAGGTCGAGTAAGCGCGGCTGCGAGCCGGCGTTCGCGGCTTTTAGCAAGGAGCAACATGTCCGTTCGCCCGATGATTTTGGCGCGACAATTGGCGACCGCGCTCGCACTCCTGACGCTGGGCCCGGCGATTGGGTACGCCCAGGACAGCTATCCCGAGCGGCCGATCCGCATCGTCGTGCCGACGGCGCCCGGTGGCCCTAGCGATATCGGCGCGCGTTTGATCGCGCAGGAGCTGACCAAACGATGGGGCCGGCAGGTCGTGGTGGACACGCGGCCCGGCGCCGGTTCCATTATCGGCAGCGAGATCGTCGCCAGGGCGCCGCCCGACGGCTACACGTTGTTGCTGACGCCGAGCACGCTCGCCATCAATCCGGCGACTTACAAGACCATGCCGTACGACGCGGTGCGCGACTTCGCGCCGATTACGCAGACGCATTTCGTGCCCAGCCTGATACTCCTGCACCCGTCGGTGCCGGCGAAATCCGTGCCGGAGCTCGTTGCGTTCGCCAAGGCGCGTCCTGGGGAAATTCTTTACGGCTCGTCGGGACACGGCACCAATCCGCACTTGGTCATCGAGCTGTTCGCGAGCATGACGCAGATCCGCCTGACCCACGTTCCGTACAAGGGCACGCTGCCGGGCTTGATCGAAACGCTGGCCGGCCGGGTTGCGATGATCGCCACCAGCAGCATGGCATTGACCGTTCCGCACGTGCGCAGCGGCCGCTTGCGCGCGCTCGGCATCACCACCGCTGCCCGCTCGCCCGCGTTGCCCGATATTCCGACCATTGCCGAAGCGGGCGTGCCTGGCTATGAGGCGGTGCAATGGTCCGGCCTGCTGGCGCCCGCGGCGACCCCGCAGAATCTCATCGTCCGGCTGCACCGGGAAGTTACGGCAATACTGCGCACGCCCGAGATCAGGAACCGGCTGGCGGCCGACAGCGCGGAAATTGTCGCCGGCACGCCGGAACAGTTTGCCGAATTTCTGCGCGCCGAATTGGTGAAGTGGGCGAACGTCGTGAAGGTTGCGGGCATTAGTCCGGAGTGAATTTCCGGATTGAGGCAGCTTGCGTAAAAAAGTACTTAAATAAGGAGGAGTTCATGAATACCGCTCGCCGCTATTTTGTTTTCAGCGTTTTATTTGCAGTGTTGTCCGCCATGCCGCTTGCCTATGGCGACGCGTTGGCGCCAGGCCTGGTCACACCCGATGAATTGAAATGGTCGAGCGGACCGACCGGCAATCCGCAGGCGCGCATCACCGGCGACCCGGGCAAGCCGGGGGTCTATATGTATCGCTCGCGGTTTCCCGCCAACTACAAGGTCCAGCCACATTTCCATCCGGATGAGCGGATCGGGATGGTGATCTCCGGCACGCTGCTCGTCGGCTATGGCGAGAAGTTCGACGAGAGCAAGATGAAGGTGATGCCGGCCGGCAGCATCTGGGCCGGGCCCGCCGGGCAGGCGCATTTCGTGTGGGCGAAAGACGGTGAAGTCGTGATTCAGATCGTGGGCGCCAACGGCCCTACCGGCACGACGCAGATTCAGCCCAAGTAAAACGATGACTACCGCGGCGACCGCGCGGAAATCGTCAGCTATACCTCGTCACCTATCAGTCCGATCGCTTGATGCGGCCGAACACGGCTGACGGCGCGACCACCTCGGCGAGATATGGGTGGCTCGCTTTTCCGTAGACGCTGGTGATCTGCTTCACGTAATTGCGCGTTTCCGCGTAAGGTGGAATGCCGCGGTAGCGTTCGACGGTTTCCTCGCCCGAATTGTAGGCGGCCAGCACCAGCGCGACGTCGCCCTTGAAGTACGCCATCAGCCACCGCAGGTACGCGAGGCCGCCTTTCAGATTCTGCAGCGGGTTGTAAACATTTTTCACGCCGAAGCGCTCGGCCGTGCCCGGAATCAACTGCATCAGGCCTTGCGCGTTTTTCGGCGATACTGCGGTCACGTTGAATCCCGATTCGGCCGCAATCAATGCCATGACGAGATCGGGATCGATTGCGTACTGCGGCGCCCAGTGCCGCACCAGCAACTCGATCTCTTTTCTTGCCGCCGATACGGTTGCCGACACCCGCGGGCCGACTGCTTCGCTCAGGCATGCGGGCAGCACGCTGTCGGTGGGCCGGCCCGCGAACTGGATCAATCGCTTCGCGCTGTCATTGCCGAGCTCGGCGGCCTTGCCGACCAATAACGCGGCGATGTCCTGGTCGGCGGGCCCCCCGCGGCCGATGGAATAGATGATGCCCAGTTTCAGCAGTGCTTCGCTGTCGCCGCGCGCCGCGGCCTTGCAATAGAGCTCGTTGGCCCTGATGAAATCCCGTTGCACATTCTCGCCGCGCTCATATCTCGAAGCGAGCAGGACCATCGCCGGCAGCTCGCCGCGCTGCACCGCCGCCTCGAGCGATTCGATGTCTGCGACCGGTTGCGCGATGGCGCTTGCGTACGCGAACGCCAGCCACAGCGCGAGCCAGCGCGCGGCGGGAACGAAGCGGATGTGGAGGGAGTTTGGGGGCATGTCCTGGTCCGGTGCGCATGGTAACCGGATAGCAGGGCACGGCGAAAGCGGGCAAAAAATCGCCCGCGCAGGGCGCGCAGAAGGAAAGCGCAGCGGTCCGGGCAGTTATTTCTTCTCTGCCCGCAGGTTCGCGATAGCGTGGCTGTCCGCT
>WNFL01032753.1_pt2 | contig 10052 bp, 8 predicted proteins | sample 5400361 | NCBI WGS metagenome assembly WNFL01 (sample SAMN13153351, study PRJNA577476) | soil metagenome | isolation source: 40 cm soil on Douglas fir-dominated hillslope | place: USA:California | collected 2013-09-17
TGGCTGACGCGACAGCTCGGCGTCTTTGGCGTCATCGGGTGCTACTTCGGTCTGGCCTTAGTCGCCGGCGCGGCGTTTGCCTCGTGGGACACGCTGTGGTCGCTGTTGGCACGTCTCGATCTCGGCGCACGCTTGGCCGCGAGGGGCGTGATCGGGCGCAATCTGACCCTGGCGTTTCAGATCCTGCTCATCGTCACGGTGTCGTCCTTCTTCCACAAGGCACCAGAATTCGTCTACCGGGCCTTTTGATGCAGCTCATCCTCAGACAGTTCGCACGATTGCTGGCCGCCCTGGTGGTGCTGTACGGGGTGCTGGTCGCGATCAGCCTGCTGCTGGTGCCGCGCGCGGAACTGGGCGAGCGCCTGGATGCGGCCCGTGCCCCATCGTCGCTGTTCCTGACCGAACCCAAATACGTTTTCCTGGCGCGCAGCCGGCTGAACACCAACGCCGACAAGGTGATCCTGGTGGGCGCATCCAACACCCTGGCCGGCTTCAAGCAGGCTCAAGTCCAGGCGCTGCTGCCTGCGCTGGAAGTGCACAACCTGGCCGTGGGCGGCTCCAACATCACCCAGATGGGCCAGGTCGTCGATCTCGTCCGAGAGGTACAAACGCCCGAGGCGCGACGCCACAACACCTATGTCTTCGGTCTGTGGTACGGCGTCTTCGCCGCCGACAAGGCGCGCTGGTACACCCCCGATCGGCATCCGGGCGATACCGACATCGACATCGAGCGCTATCGCTACGGCTTCTGCCGGCGCGCCGACCGCGGGGCCGTGCCCGTGCTGCCGCCGCAGTACCTACAGGCCGGCGTGCTCCTGATCCACCCCTACCTCGTGCTCGACCGCACTGCGCGCGACCTGACCGCGTCGCTGCGCGAGTTCATGGCCGGCAAACCGCCGCCGACCACCGACGAGCAGCGCAACGCGGTCGTGCTGAACGAGGCCCAGAAGCGCAAGTACCTCGCGTTCTGGCGCGAGTATACGGGCTTGGCCGAAACGCTCGGCGACGCACCGTTCCAGGCGCTGGAACGCATGGTCGAGCGCATCCTGGCCGAAGGCGGGCGTGTGGTCCTCGTCGACCTGCCGATCCCCGAGTGGCATGCTCAGGGCTCAGTGCTCGCGGCCGACTACCGGCGCCACATGGACAAGCTGCTGCCCGAGCTGAACAGCCGTGCCGGGGTCTCCGTCTTGAGGATGGACGATGCCGATGCCGGCGATGACTTCAGCGACGAGGTCCACCCCAAGCCGCGGGTGACCGGGCGCTGGGCGCAGCGCCTGGCCGGCGAGCTGAATGCCGACGGGCGCCTGGCCAGCGCCGGCGACGCCGCCAATGGGCGCTAAAGCCGCCTTCGAACGACAACTCCAATCCGCAGGGAAACCGCCATGAGCACCGATGCCATCTACGCCAAGCTGAGCGAAGTCTTCTACGACGTGTTCGATGACGAGAGCATCGTCGTGAGACCGCAGCTCACTGCTGACGACGTCGACGAATGGGACAGCCTTGCGCATGTCCGGCTGGTGCTGGCCGTCGAAAAAAAGTTCAGCCTGAAGTTCTCCGCCGCCGAAGTCGGGCGCTTGAAGAATGTCGGCGAGTTCGCCTCGCTGATCCAGGCCAAGTCGGCGTGAGCAACCATCTCTATTCGCGGCTCGCGTGGCTGCCTGCGGCGCCGGAGGAGTTTTCCGCCGAGTGCCGCCGGCTTCCCGGCGACCCGGCGGACCTCGGCAACCGCGTTCAGCGCCTGGCCAGCCACGCGCTGGACGAGAACCAGCTCAACCGTCTGGCCAAGGCCATCCAGAAAGCGCGCGACGCCGGCCATTCGCTGGCGCCCCTCACGCCATTTCGCATCGGTCTGATCAGCAACGCCACCTCGCACTTCATCGTGCCCGCGCTGGTAGCCAGCGCCGCGCGCCACGGCATCGCGCTGGAATGCATCGAGGCCGACTACGACCAAGTGATGCAGACCGCGCTCTCGCCCGATTCGCCGATCAACAAGGCGCGGTGCGACGCCGTGCTCATGGCCATCGACCATCGCGGCCTGCCCCTGAGCCCGACGCCCGGCGATGCGCAGGCCGCGCAGCAAACGGTCGAAGCCGCGCTCGCCTACCTGGACACGATCCGCAACGGACTGCGCAGTCACGGCAAGGCGGTCTGCATCCTGCAAACGCTGCCGCGGCCGGTCGAGTCGTCGTTCGGCAGTTTTGATCGGGTGTTGCCCGGGACCAAGCGCCAGCTGGTCGACGAAGTCAACCGCGGTATCGCGCGCGGCGTTGCCTGCACCGAAGACCTGCTGCTCGACGTGGCCCATGTCGCCGAGACGGTGGGCCTGGCCGACTGGCACGACGCGACGCTGTGGAACATGGCGAAGCTACCATTCGGGGGCGACTTCCTGCCGCTCTATGCCGACCAGGTGTCCCGCCTGATCGCCGCGTTGCGCGGCAAGAGCCGCAAGTGCCTGATCCTGGACCTGGACAATACCGTGTGGGGCGGCGTGATCGGCGACGACGGCCTGGAAGGCATCGTCATCGGCCAGGGCGATGCCACCGGCGAAGCCCATCTGGAGGTGCAGCGCACCGCGCTCGCGCTGCGCGACCGCGGCGTGGTGCTCGCGGTGTCCTCCAAGAACACCGACGCCATCGCGCGCCAACCCTTTCGCGAACACCCCGAGATGCTGCTGCGAGAAGAGCACATCGCGGTGTTCCAGGCCAACTGGAACGACAAGGCCACCAACATCAAGGCGATTGCGGCCGAGCTGTCGCTCGGCCTGGAAGCGATGGTGTTCCTGGACGACAACCCGGTCGAGCGCGGGCTGGTGCGGCAGATGCTGCCGCAGGTGGCCGTCCCCGAGCTGCCGGACGACCCCGCGCTGTACGCGCGCACGCTCTTGGCGGCGGGCTACTTCGAGGCTGTCGCGTATTCCGGTGAAGACCGCCAGCGGGCTCAGTTCTACCAGGATAACGCGCGCCGCGTGACACTGCAGGAGCAGGCCGGCGACGTCGATGCCTACCTCAGGTCGCTGGGCATGCGGATGACGCTGCAGCCCTTCGATGACACCGGGCGCGCACGCATCGCTCAGCTCATCAACAAATCGAATCAGTTCAACCTGACCACGCGCCGCTACTCCGAGGCCGACGTGGCGGCGGCGCAAAGCGATCCCGATGCGTTCACGCTGCAAGTGAGGCTGGCCGACACCTTCGGTGACAACGGCATGATCAGCGTGCTGATCTGCCGGCGCGAGCGGGATGATTGGACCATCGACACCTGGCTGATGAGCTGCCGCGTGCTGGGCCGCAAGGTCGAAACCGCCGTGCTGCAAGAACTGATCGTGCAGGCCGCTGCGCGCGGCATCCGCCGGCTGGTTGGCAGCTACCTGCCGACCGAGAAGAACAAGCTGGTCGAGGATCACTACGCCAAGCTGGGTTTCACGCTGCTGGACAGAGCTGCCAGCGGCGCCACGCGCTGGGAACTGCACGTCCATGGCGCGCCCATCGTGACGTTGCCGATCGCGATCCAGCGCATCGGCCTTGCGCAGCCTTCCGAGGCACGCGCCGCCGCGACGGCTTGAGACGCAACGGATGACGCCGGCCAAAATCGAATTGAAGTTCCATCATGTAGGCGTCGGCGTCCTCGACATGGAGGGGGCGATCCGCACCTATCAAGTGCTCGGGCATCGATTGGTTCGCCTTGTCGATGACCCCGGGATCAATATCCGAGTGGCGTTTCTGGCTACTCCATCATCCGGCCCGTGGATAGAGCTGCTCGCGCCCTTGAACTCGCGCGGACCGCTGGACTCGCTGATCAAGCGCAAGCTGCTGCCGTCGCCGTACCACACGTGCTATGCGGTCGACGGAATCGAGCTGGCCGGCGCGCAGTTGCGCGACGAAGGCTTCATGCAACTGGGCGCAACCTGCGAAGCGGTGGCTTTCGACGGCGCGCGCGTCGCGTTTCACTACCACGACGTGGTCGGGTTGATCGAGCTGGTCGAACGCCCGCCCGAGTGGCCGCATTAGATCGTCGCGTTAGGCCATGAAGATTCATCTGATCAAAGAGGTTCATGGGAACTTTGGCGATGAACTGAATCGCTGGCTATGGCATACCTTGCTTCCGGAAGTATGGAATGACGAGGGCGATGTCTTGTTCGTGGGAATTGGAACCGTCCTCGACAAGAATCTGCCGCCCGCTCGGCTGAGAATCGTCTTCGGCACGGGCGTAGGTTACACCGCCGCGCCACCGAACATTTCGGCCAACTCGCCCGGATGGCGCATCTATGGCGTGCGTGGGCCGCTGACCGCGCGCGCGCTCAAGCTCGACCAACGCTTCGCCATGACCGATCCAGCCATCCTGCTGGCCACGCTGCAAGAGTTCAAAGGACTGGATCGTCAGGGCGTCATTTTCATTCCTCATTGGAAGAGTGTCCGTTACGGCTACTGGGAAACGATTTGCAAAACCCTGGGAATCGAATTCGTCGACCCATGCCAGGACTCAAAGTCGGTCATCAGACGCATTGCCTCAGCGGAGAAAGTCATCGCCGAATCGATGCATGCAGCCATCATTGCCGACGCGTTCCGGGTCCCCTGGATACCCATCGCCCTTTCCCGGGAGGTATCGCCGTTCAAGTGGGTCGACTGGGCGGCGTCGATGGATGTTCCCTACTCTCCGGTCTGCCTTCCCGCCAGCAACCGGATCGAACACGTCCGCGACGGCTTGCTCAAGTGGAGCGTGCATGCCAACGCGGCCGACTATCCCTCGCCCGATCAAATTGCGCACGGGCATCGCATGCACTTCGAGGATCTGGAGGGGCTCATGTCGGACTTCGAGGAAATCGGCCGTCGCATCAATCAAAAATGGCGCTGGAACGCCAGCATCGGGCTGGAGGTCATTTTGAAGCGGCTGGCGAGGCTGGGTTTGGGGCCTTCCGCGCTCATCGAGTTTGGCGCGAGCGAGCGAATGCTCACGGCGGCGACAGCGCACCTGGCAAGATTATTGCCTAGCGGCGGCTATCTGAGTTCTGATCAAGCTCACAATCGTTCGCTGGATCATACGATGGCTCGGCTCGAAGAATTCCGGCGTGACTCTCGGCGGGGAGAATTCGCACCGCAGCGCGCGTGCGCGTAATCTACCGCGTCTCGGTTCTCTTCCATTTCCTTTCGAATGCGGTTCGCACGAACTCGCGGAATTCGCCGACCAGCTGCCGATCCAAAAGGGAAATGGCTCCCGCAAAGACGATCGCGCCCAAGGGAACGAGCAGCGTCAGCCGCAGGATCGGGCCAAAGTCGGCGGGAAGATGCAGTCGGGTCGCGATCACCGCCGCAGACATCACCAGGGAGGCGAAAAACGGCCTCAGAACGCCGCGAAATTGATCGAAAACCGTGTAGCCGGTCGCGCGCCTCAATACCCAGCTTGAAACTTGCGCCAGCACACACTCGCTGGCAACCCAAATGGCGATGGCCCAGGGCAGCGATGTCATCCCCAGCGTCCAGGTGACGGCCAGCATGAACAGCAGTTCCGCGAACAATCCCACGAGGGGATCTCGGGGCCGCCCAAGCGCCGTCAGCACCGGCGTGATCAGCAGTCGCGGTGCCTGCATCAGGACGAGAAAGCCGAGCACCGCCACGTAGGGCGAACTAGGCAGCCATCGGCGGCCGAATAGCACCTCGACGAGGTCCGGCGCAACGGAGCCGAGTCCAACGAAACAGGGGTAGAGCGCGAGGCAGGAGAATTGCGTGGACGTCTGGTACGCGCGCTTGAAGCGGGCAGGGTCGGACTGCAGTCCGGCCAACATGGGAAGCGCCACTTGCGAAACCGCGGTGGCCGCGATCGCCCAAAACACGTCGACCACGCGGAAGCTGAGGTTGAGGTAGCCCGCGGCCTCGACGCCGAGCAGGGAAGAGGCCAAAATCGTAAACACGCGTCTGATCGACGATGATAGGAAAAGCCCTCCCGTGGAAAGCACGCCAAAGCTGAACAATTGCTTGAATTCGTCGTAGCGAAACCGCAGGCGCGGAGTATTCTCGGAGGTGACCCAGAGCACGAACGAGCCGATGACAGCGATCAGGATCTGCTGAATGACCAGGCTCCAAAGCCCGGCTCCCATAAAGGCGGCCGCGATGCCGATGCCCCCGCCGACCAGCCGACCGATCAGCGAACGCAGCGCGAGAGCTCGAAAGGCAAAATGCCGCCGCTGCCGAGCGACCAGCGTCGCACTCACGCCCGCACAGGGAAAGACCAGGCACATCCAGCTGAGAACGCGCGCGGCGCTCGGCTGATGGATCATGGCGGCAAAAATTGGCGCCATCGCCCAGCAACCGAGCGCCATGACCAAGCTCAATGCCATGGTGGCGCTGAAAGCCGTATCGAAATGCAGGTCGGTCGCGTCCAACCGCTGTACCAGTGCGTTGTGAAATAGCATGGTGACCAGGACACCCAGCAACTCGACGAGAGCGAGCGCCGTCGAGAACAGGCCAAAATCCGCGGCCGAGAGGAGCCGCAAATAGACGATCAATGAGACAAAGGAAATGACGGCCAGGCCGCCGTTCTCGACCGTGCTCCAGACCAAGGATTTTGCTGTCGTACTGCGGCTAACCGTCATGGGTCGGAATCCGACATCCATTGCGGGTGGGAATTGTGTTTCAGCGGGGCTCGCCGGTCACCGGGCATCCCCAGAATTGGTGCCGTGCGGCCGCCCCCAGCAGCCGCAGTCGGGAAAGCCGTCCCACGAGCTTCAATGGGTTCTCGAGCAGCTCGCGCTTGAAGAAGACTTGTTTGAGCAGTCCGGCGGACTTACTGTGGGCTCCCGCATGGCCTATGCGATAGACGGCTCCCACGAAGGGCAGCGGCTCGAGTGGGTGGCCTCGTGCCGTCAGATATTCGCGGATAAAAATATGGCTACCGAACATCTTGCGAATGTAGGCGGGGTCAGCCGCCTCGACGCTTGCGGGCAATTCGTACAGATCCGTCCGGATGATGTGCGATGTTCCGCAGAATTTTGAAAAATCAGCGTATTCGTACAGCAACTTGCCGCCATCGCCCCAGAGATAGCCGTTGTGCACGTACCAGCCGTTTTTTCCCGGGTACTCCGCAACGAAACTCGTCAGGCGGCGGCTGACGAAGTCGTCGTCATCCACGACCATCACATACCCACTCTTATCGGCTTCAAGAATGCCTGCGAGCACGCGGCGCCCCTTGTCGAGACGACAGGCTTCGCGGAAAGCCTCGAGCTCATTGCCCGCTTGCTCGAACATCGGATTGGGGGGGAAATCAACTTGCTTGACCGCAAAATTGCGGGGCAACGCCGGCAAGTCAGATCCTTCATTGGCAACGATGATGGCTCGCCAACGCGTGCCGTCCTGGCCGGCGATCGACCGGATGGTTTCCGCGAGTCTTTGCTTGAGGGCCGGCCAATCAGCCGAGTTCTGCGGGTGGCGCAGCGGAATCACAAAGGTCAGGACGCCGTCACGAGAATGGCTTGGCTTGGGATTGCTGTCCGTCCGAGAGGGCGGGGCCGACATCTTTTCAGCAGCGCTGTTCATGGTTCTCGCGCTCAAGTCGCGGAGAGGTGTTCCGTGGATGCGCGACGGCGCGCCACCACCCACATGGCGATCGCATGGAGCGACGGGCGTAGTGTCTCGCGGTATACCGCAAATATGGAAAATGCAACGAGGGCAAGCCAACGAGGAGATCTCAGCCCCAGGCGCTTCGCATAGCGCTCATAGTATTTGCCGAAGAAATAGCGCGTGTAATGGATCGACCAGTAGAGCCGCTTGAGCGGACGAGTGCGTTGGCCTCCGGTGCGAACCTGCGATAGGGGCAGATGAAAGCTATGGCACTCGTTCGTTACATAGATGTCAAATCCGTTCACGAACAAATTCATTTGAAAGTCGGTCTCTTCGCGATAGCCGTTGCCGCGGGCGTAGCGGTCATCGAACGGGAATTTCAGCAGCAACTCCTTTTTCGTCAGGATTATCGCGTTGGTAATCGGAATCGCAATGTCGCCGGTAAACTTCGCACCATTCACGTATTCGCAGATCAGCGGCCGGAAGGGCTTGGTCGCACGCATTCCTGAGCCGAAGCGCTGCAGCGCCTGCGGTTTGCTTTCGCCCGGCTGCATGTAGATGCGACGTCCGGAAATAGCGCCCGCATCCAGCGCGTGCAGCTTCTGCAGCAGGATTCGCGCGTATCCGGTTTCGAGATATTCGTCGTCGTCACAAAATAGAATGATGTCATTCGTGCTGGCGGCAATCCCGACATTGCGCGACTGCGATGCCCCGAGTCTGGTTTCGTTGCGCAGTATCCGTGAGAATTTCTGCGGATATTGGCGCGCTATCTCGGCGATGACTGCAGGCGTGTCGTCGTCGCCGGCATCACTGACGAAGATCAATTCGCTTACGCCGTCCTGGGCAAAATAGCTGGGCGCTACGAGCCGCAAAGTATGCGCTCGGTTGCGGGTGGGGACGATCAACGTGATCACCAGGCACTCTCCATCAATCGATTGGACCCGAAATCACGGGGTATTAGCTGGGGCCATTGGGCGAGGCCACCGAGCTAGTGGGTCCCATCCGAACGCCCCGCGTGATCAAGCTTCGAATGCTAGCGCCTGCTCTAGCTTGCTCCGTACATGGGTCAGCGGCAGGCGCTCGACAGACCCCGGTTGAGAAGCGGGGGACGATGGGCGACCCGACATCATCCAGAATATCCCGTCCGGGTGGTGTTTGGCCGTGGTCACGGTGCTCATCTGCAGGAAATGCGCATCGAACGGTATCGACGCACCCGCCGCGTTCACAATGGTCGTGTGAGCATCCACTTCGCTGGCGAATACCGCACAGCCAATGATGAACGACTTACCCTCGAATCCGCGCACCTTGAACAGCGCACGACCATCAGCCGTCTTGGCGGCCGAGACCTTGCGATACGCCTCGGCGCAATCCGTCTCAGTGGCGAAATGCAGCCACGATTCTTCGGCCATCAGCGCTTCGGCACGGCCTGTCGCCGGCGTACCCAGCGCTGTCAACAAGGCAGCGTAGTCCTTGACGATGAACATCTGCTTCCCGCCGCGGACTTCGTAGTCGAGCATCGGCTGTTGGCTCAATGCCGTGCACAGCGCCACCGCCGTCCCGGTGCCGGCGAGGGCCATGGCCTTTCCGATCAGGCGATCGTGCGCTTGATAGCCGAAGCGGATGACATTGCCATAGGTTTCGAGATCGGCCGCGTCGGGCTTCAACGAGAATATCGATGGGTCGTGGTGCGACCAATATTTGTGCTGGTAGTGCGCCGTGGCATTCGAGAAGAAAATCCCGACGCGCGGCCGCCGGGATCCCCGCCAAAAATGCGCGAAAACATCCCATAGCAGGCGATCGAGTATGGTGGCACGACGCCACTTGACGTCGCGCCGACCCAACCTCTCGGCGAATAGTTGGCTGAACGCGCCTGAAATGGTCGCAAACGTCAGGCCGTGCCCCAGCAGGAATCGCACGGCGCCGGCCGCATCCTTGATATCAATCCGGTCGGTGCGTGCATGGCTGTTCACCGCCGCGCGGATGAATTTATAGAACGGTTCCAGTTCTACCGAGGGCACTTGCGAGGCTGCCCAGGGATCCGGCATGAACAGCGATTGGTCGCGGCGCCGAAATTTGACGTTCATCGGCGATATCAAAAGGACATTCTCCTGGCCCAATCCGTCCCAGAAGGTGTCGTGCTTGACCTTTTCGGCCTCGTCGAGATCTTTGATACCGTGCTCAGACAGCGGCACACCGGTATGTACCGTGACCCATTGGATCCATGGTTCGAGGACTTCCTCGCTGGTGTGAGTGATGAAGGTTTCCGACGCATCGCGCAGGCGCTTGAAATTCGGCAGCAGTCCTTCGCCTATGAACTGTTCCACCAGATGCGGGCACAGTTCGTTAAACTCCAGAAGAATCAGACGCTGATTGCGCTGACCAAGCCTCGGCACGCTCATACTCCTAAGGTCTGGGAATTAGTCTGTCTCAATTGCGGTGTCGAGTCTAGACTGGTAGTAACACCTACTGCACGCGAGAGGAATTTGATCATATGAACCGGCG
>WNFL01275014.1_pt1 | contig 10052 bp, 9 predicted proteins | sample 5400361 | NCBI WGS metagenome assembly WNFL01 (sample SAMN13153351, study PRJNA577476) | soil metagenome | isolation source: 40 cm soil on Douglas fir-dominated hillslope | place: USA:California | collected 2013-09-17
ATCGTGCCGCATTCAATAATTTCCCGGGGGTTCAGTTGTTGAATGCGGCACGATCCATATCGAGCGCGCGCGACCGTGACCGATCTGGATGGCTCGGCCGAAGTGATGCTGCGCGTAACGACAGATCTGAAAACGCCTGCATCAATGTCCACTTCTGGCGGCGCGAAGCGGACATTAGGTAAAACACTGACGTCGGATAAGTGCCTACTGGCGTTTTGTCGCTCAACCCAGTCGCTGGCCAGTGCATTTGCCCCCAGCCGATAAAGCCGAAGACGATGCCTGTTCCACACAAGGCCAGCTGCGGCGTCTTCGTCTTGTGCGGTGTTCTCACATCGCAAGGAGGACCTTGAACCCGCCCCAAAACATCCGCTTGCCGTCGAACGGCATTGCCTGCGGATCCATCTTCAGGCGTGAGTCGCTCATGACGGCGGCATTGATGCGATCGCGATCCTCCCGCGACTGGTAGACGATCCACGAAAACACCACGACCTCTTCAGCCTCGAGCTTCACCGCTTGAGGAAACGATGTGACCTTGCCCGGTTTCACATCGTCGGCAACGCATTCGATGTATTCGAGAGCGCCGTACTCTTTCCAGATTGCGCCCGCCTTCGCGGAAAACTGCCTATAGGCGTCGATGTTCTTGGCTGGAACGGGAACAACGAACCCATCCACGTACTTGTCGGTCATGTTCATATCAGCTCCTTCCCACGTCTAGTGTTCTTGATGAGTCAGTCTCCTTCACCGACCTCTTCACGGAGTGCCGGTAGTTTCGCTGTCCCAAGGACGTTACGCGTTGCCCCCTTCCGACAGCATCGCGAAAAAAATCTCTCGCCTTCGCGCCTATAGCGACCAATGCGCCCAACGATGATTTCAGGAGCGACCGCTTCTAGCGCAGTCCACTTCTAGCCGCGAAGCGGACGTTCGGTTTGAACGGACTGACAAAAAGTTGTCCCGAGAGCTTAGGAACTTCTCTCTCTTCGCCAAGCAGATTATGCAACTTATTGATTTTATTTGAGTTCCGTTTTGCGATTTGGTGCGTAACCCCCAAACGCCGGCTACAGGCAACGATTAGAGATTTCTTGATCAGGTGTTCCTCCTCAGTGCGTATCGAGTAATTTGGGGAAAATTACGATGCGCACCCGATGGTCGATTGCTATCCACCATGAAAACTAAAGCGAAGATTCCTTGATAACGGAAGATCGCTTCGTTCATTGCGCAGACGTCCATCAGAGAATGAAGAGAAACAAGGACAAGATCTTTATTGTCAGAATTCCCAAGACCGCGAAGCCAATGGAGGTCCAGGCCTTCAATAATCTTCGAAGGTTGGGCTATCGCATAGAAACCAGGTAGTTCTCCGATCAATAAAAAGCCCGCCGGCAATCTGGGCCATCAGCGCGAGAGCAAGGGTGGTGCGGCAGGAGGCGACGGGCGAGGCGTTGACGGTGACTGCACAGCCGATGACTGCGCCCTGGGTTGCGAGGGTTTATACTGCGGGATGGGGGCCGCCTGCTGGGACGGGAACGGAGGCGGTCTCGTCATTTTCTGTCTGATGTCCTCCTCGACAGCCTGCAGTGTCGCGATGCTCTGGACCATCTGTTCTTGCTTGGCAGCGAGTTGTTCCACGCTGCGCCGCACGACATCGAGATTCGACGCCAAGGGCTCAAGCTGCTGCATCGGGTCCTGGGTAGTTGCAGCCCCGGCTGCCGACTTCGTCGTCGAGACGGATAACAGCCAGCCCAGCAATGGAGCCCGGGCTACTACCATGTCCCTTGCTGCGTCACCGTGGGACTGCCAGGCAAGCGTGGCGCCAATACCTATGAGAACCGCAATAAAAAATCGAATAAGGGTGCGGAATATTCGCCTGCCAATCGACGGCCGCCGGTCGCGCGCGCCATGTTCGTCCTTGAGGACGGAGGGGTGAGGAGAACGGATCGACGACTTCATGGGCCGCATACCGATGCGCTGATCGGATCGAGCGCGCAGATCGCGCGCAGGCCGGCCAGACGAAGTGTCATCGGCTGTCTGCCACTCCTTCTCTACGAGAGATGGGCTTTGCGAGTATTGCATTGGTGCCTCCGCCGGGGCTTTTCCTGGCTAATTGTTGGCGGAAGTGGCCATCATGGTTTGACAGAAGCGAGGCAGGAGCGCAGCAGTCCCGGGGCTATTGTGAGAACCACCGCACGAAAGCGGAACGATAAGCGCCGCCAAATTCCCGCTCCTTTTGACCGTGAATAGTCGGGACCAACTGAGACGCGCTGGATAAAACTGAGTTCACGGCCTAGCCCCTTCCCTCCGCCGCGGCGGGCCTCCAGACCAGAAGGCGTCGTTCCACCGCGGTTACTCCGACGTCGATCAGGATGACGAAGACGGACAACACGAACATCCCCGCAAAAACGCCGGCGATGTCGAACACGCCTTCGGCCTGCTGGATCAGATAGCCGAGCCCCGCCGCCGAACCGAGATATTCGCCGACCACGGCGCCGACCACGGCAAAGCCGACCGCGGTATGCAGCGAGGAGAACATCCATGACAGCGCCGACGGCCAGTAGACGTGCCGCGTCAGCTGACGTTCGTTCATGCCGAGCATGCGGCCGTTGTCGAGCACGGTGGTGCTGACCTCCTTGACGCCCTGATAGACGTTGAAGAACACGATGAAGAACACCAGCGTGACGCCGAGCGCGACCTTCGACCAGATGCCAAGACCGAGCCACAATGTGAAGATGGGCGCAAGAACCACGCGCGGCAGCGCGTTGGCCATCTTCACATAGGGATCGAATACCGCGGCAACCCGGGGCTGGCGCGCGAACCAAAAACCGACAGCGACCCCAGCAAGCGAGCCGATCGCGAAAGCGAGAATTGACTCCCATAGCGTGATCAGCAGATGTTTCCAGATCACGCCGCTTGCGAACCAGTCGACGATCTGGCTGCCGACGTCGACCGGATTGGAAAAGAAGAAGGGCGGCAGCAGAACACGGCCGAAGATCGGCACGGTGGCGAGCAACTGCCACAGTGCCAGCACGACGACGGCGACCAGAAGCTGACAGAGAAGCAAACCAGCGCGGCTCATCACCCAGACCCTTCCGCTGCTTGCGACGATTGCGCATAACCCTTCATCACTTCGTCCTTTAGCACGCTCCAGATTTCCCGATGCAGCGCGTGAAAATCCTTCTCCATGCGGATCTCCGAACTGTCGCGCGGACGGGCCAGCGGCACGCGCCAGTCGCCGATGATGCGTGCACTTGGGCCCGCCGACATGATCACGACGCGATCGGCGAGTGCGATCGCCTCTTCGAGGTCATGGGTGACGAACAGCACCGCCTTGCGGTCGGCGTTCCACAATTCCAGCAGCAGATTGCCCATGATCTGTCTGGTTTGGGCATCGAGCGGCCCGAATGGCTCGTCCATCAGCAATATCTTGGGATCGCGAATCAGCACTTGCGCGAGGCCAACGCGCTTGCGCTGCCCGCCCGACAGCATGTGCGGATAACGATTGCCGAACGCGCCGAGACCGACCGAAGCCAGCCAGCCCTGCGCCCGTTCAAGCGCCTGGCCGCGCGGCGCGCCCAAAATCTCGAGGCCAATGGCGACATTGTCGATCGCGGTCTTCCACGGAAACAGCGCATCGGCCTGAAACAGATAACCGGCCTGCCGGTTGAGTCCTGCAAGCGGAGCATCGAAGATTCTGACGGTGCCCGATACCGGTTTGAGCAGGCCGGCAGCGACATTAAGCAGCGTCGATTTTCCGCATCCGGTGGGCCCGACGATGGCGACGAACTCGCCATGCTCGACCCTGAGACGGGCCGTTTCGACCGCGGTGTAGACGCGGCCATCGGCCAGCCGAAACCCCACGGTCGCGTCTTCAAGCGCGACCGCTGTCGATCCTGCGGTCTCGCCTGCCTGCACGCGCTCCCCCCGGGATTGTGTTGTGGCCTGTGGATTACCGCCATCGCCCCAACAATTCAACTGACCGCGGCGACCGGCAACGCCCGCATCGGCTTGGTGGGTCGGACGCGGTGTGATAGTCCCAACGTTATGACCGCCGCCCCGCCATTGATCGCATTTGCGCACGTCGGCAAAAGCTTCGACGGCGGCCACGGCGCCGAACGCGTGCTGGCCGTGAATGACGTCTCGCTCGATGTCGCCGAGGGCGAGTTCCTCGCCATCGTCGGCGGCTCCGGCTCCGGCAAGACCACGCTGCTGCGGCTGGCCAACCGCCTGATCGAGGCCGACAGCGGCAGCATCACGATCGAAGGCGAGGACGTGCGCACGGTCGATCCCGTTCAATTGCGCCGCCGCATCGGTTATGTGTTCCAGAGCGGCGGGCTGTTTCCGCATATGAGCGTCGCCGACAATATCGGCATCACGCCGAAGCTGCTAGGCGCGCCGGCGGCGAAGATCGCCTCGCGGGTGGATGAGCTGCTCGATCTGGTGCGGCTCGATCGCGCACAGCATCGCGATCGCTTGCCGCATGAACTGTCGGGGGGCCAGCGCCAGCGCGTCGGCGTCGCTCGGGCACTGGCGGCGAGGCCGCGCATCGTCCTGATGGACGAGCCGTTCGGCGCGCTCGATCCCCTCACCCGCGATGCGCTCGGCGACGACTACCGCGCCCTGCACAGGAAGCTCGGGCTGACCACGGTCATGATCACCCACGACATGACCGAGGCCATCCTGCTCGCCGACCGCGTCGCCGTCATGCGCGCCGGGCGGCTGCTGGCACAGGGCACGCCGTCCGAGCTTTCCGGCAGCGACGATGCCTACGTCCACGAATTGTTGCGCACGCCGCGGCGGCAGGCCGAACGGCTCAACATGCTGCTGCCGCGGGATGGCGCGACATGAGTCTTTTCTCCGACCCACGCTGGAGCGAGGCGCTGACGCATCTGCCGGATTATCTCGGCAACCATGTGCGCGTCAGCGTCACGGCGCTGGCGCTCGGCCTCCTGGTCAGCCTGCCGCTGGCGATTCTCTCGCGCAATCATCCGGTGGTGCGCGGCGCGCTGCTCGGGCTTGCCAGCATCGTCCAGACGGTGCCGGGCCTGGCGCTGCTGGCGCTGTTCTATCCGCTGCTGCTGGCGCTCGTGCAATTGTCGCTTGCCTGGTTCGGAGTTGGCTTTTCCGCATTTGGATTCCTCCCCGCGGTGCTGGCGCTGGCGCTCTATTCCATGCTGCCGGTGCTGCGCAACACCATCACCGGCCTGCAGGGCGTGGAGCCTGCGATCCTGGAGGCTGCGCAGGGCGTCGGCATGACACAGCGCCAGTCGCTGTTTATGGTCGAGTTGCCGCTGGCGCTGCCGGTCATGATGGCGGGCATCCGCACCGCGGCGGTGTGGGTGATCGGCACTGCGACGCTGTCGACGCCAATTGGCCAGACCAGCCTCGGCAATTACATCTTTGCCGGATTGCAGACCCAGAACTGGGTGTTCGTACTGTTCGGCTGCCTTGCCGCCGCGGTGCTGGCGCTCGCGGTCGATCAGTTGCTGGCCTTGATCGAGATCGGCCTTCGCGAGCGCAGCCGGGCGCGCGTGGCGCTCGGCGGCGTCGGCATTGCGGCGCTGGTCGCGGCGACGCTGGTGCCGTCGATGGCGCGCTCGCAATCGAGCTATATTGTCGGCGCCAAGACCTTTGCCGAACAATATGTATTGTCGGCATTGATCGCGCAGCGGCTGCGGGCGGCGGGATTTTCCGCCAGTTCGCGCGAGGGCCTCGGCTCCAATGTGATTTTCGATGCGCTGGCGTCGGGTGATATCGACGTCTATGTCGATTATTCCGGCACGCTGTGGGCCAACCAGTTTCACCACACCGATATCAAGCCGCGCGAGGAATTGCTGGGCGAATTAAAAGCGACGCTGGCACAACAGAAGATCACATTGCTGGGCGAGCTCGGATTCGAGAACGCCTATGCGCTGGTGATGCCGCGAAAGCGCGCCGAAGAACGTGGGATCCGTTCCATCGCCGATCTCGCTTCGCACGCGGCAACGATGTCGATGGCGGCGGATTACGAATTCTTTTCGCGGCCGGAATGGGCCGGGTTACAGAAGGCATATGGCCTCACCTTTCGCGCGCAGCGGCAGATGCAGCCGGACTTCATGTATGCCGCGGTCGCCTCCGGCGAGGTCGATGTGATCGCGGGCTATACCAGCGACGGACTGATTGCGAAATACGATCTGCTGGTGCTCGACGATCCCAAACACGCGATCCCGCCCTACGACGCGATCGTGCTGATCGCGCCAAAGCGCGCTGACGATCAGGCATTGCGCGCGGCGCTCTCGCCGCTGCTCGGCAGAATAGATATTGCCGCGATGCGGGAGGCAAACTTGCGCGCCGCCGGCGGCGATGGCTCCTCGTCGCCCGACGCGGTGGCGCGCTGGCTGTGGGACAAAGTCGGCAAACGCTAGCGCTTGATCCCAAAGCTTGGATCGTCGTGGCTGCGTGCTATAAGCAACGGTCACTTCAACTTCGCCAGCAAGAAGCAAAAAGAAGTCCATGACATCGGTTGATCGTGCCGTCCCACGCATTTTCTCCGCGATATCGCTGACCGTGTTTGCGCTATGCGCGCTCGCAGCTTCACACCATGAGGCAAGCGCCGAGGCCAGCTATCCGGACAAGGCCGTGCGCATCGTCGTGCCATTTGCGGCCGGCGGCGTTGCCGATATCACGGCGCGCATTGTTGCGGAAAAGCTCGGTGACAGGCTTGGGCAGCGTTTCTACGTCGAGAATCAAGCTGGCGCCGGCGGCATCGCCGCAGCGCGAACGGTGATCTCGTCGCCGCCCGACGGCTATACGCTGGCGTTGCTGTCCAACGGGACCGCGGTCAGCGTCTCCCTGTTCAAGAAGCTGCCCTTCGACCCCGTCAAGGATTTCGAGCCGATTTCCAGTCTGGGATTTTTCGATTTTATCTTCAGCACCGCGGCGGGCTCGGAATTCAAGACCCTTGCAGACTTTATCGCCGCCGCAAAGGCGAAACCCGGCGCGCTGAATGTCGGGACCATCAATATCGGAAGCACCCAGAACCTGTCGGCCGAGCTGTTCAAAACCGCGGCTGACATCGATTTCACGATCGTCCCCTACCGCGCGACACCCGAGATCCAGGTATCGCTGCTGCAGGGCGACATTGCGCTGATGATCGACAGCTACTCTTCGATCAAGGGCAACCTTGCCGACAACAAGTTCCGGGCGCTGGCGTCGTCGGGTTCAGTGCGCTCGGAAAGCACGCCGGACGTTGCCACGGTGCGAGAAAGCGGCGTTGCCAATTACGATGTGGTCTCCTGGAACGCGCTGTTTGCCCCGGCCGGCACGCCGCCGGAGATCGTGAACAAACTCAATGGCGCGTTGCGGGATATACTCGGCGATACCGACGTCAAAAAACGGCTGATCGAACTTGGCATCGAGGCACGGGCGAGTACACCACAGGAAATTTCAGCCCGGCTCAAATCCGACATCGACAAGTGGCAGAAGGTGATCGAGAAGGCCGGAATTCAAAAGCAATAGCCGCGTTGCTTTCGCGAGGCATCCGATCCAGATCCGGAGATTGCAAGGAATGACCGAAATATCGACCAACCCCAGGCTTTGGAATGTAGGTCTCGTCGGTTACGGCGAAGTGGGCCGCATTCTCGCCGAAGACCTGCGCAAGCAGGACGTGAGGGTCACCGCCTATGACCTCAAGCTTGGCAACAACCAAGCCGGCGCTCTGCGCGATCATGCCTCAGTGCACGGGGTCGCGCTGGCCACCTCCCATGCCGATCTCGCTGCCCAGGCCGACTTCATGGTTTCCGCCGTCACGGCGAGCCAGGACGTAGCGGTCGCGCAGGCCTGCGCGCCGGCGATAAAGGCAGGAACCTGGTTCCTCGACTTCAATTCGGCGTCGCCGGGCGCCAAGCGCCGTGCGGCTGATCTGATCGACGGCAACGGCGGCCGCTACGTCGAAGGTGCCGTCATGACGTCGATCCCGCCGAAACGCATCAAGGTGCCCTTGCTGCTCGGGGGCAGCGGCGCCGGAGAGCTTGCGCCGTTGCTGGTGGCGCTCGGCTTCGACGCCAAGGTTGCGAGCGCGCAACTGGGTGTCGCCTCGGCCGTCAAGATGTGCCGCAGCGTGATGATCAAGGGCCTGGAGGCGATGGTGATTGAAAGTTTCACCACCGCGCGCGCCTACGGCGTCGAGAATGCGGTATTGGCGTCGCTGGCGGAAACCTTTCCCGGCATCGATTGGGAGAAGCAAGGCGCCTACTTCTTCCAGCGCGTGATCGAACATGGCCGGCGCCGCAGCGAAGAGGTCCGCGAGGTGGCGGAAACCGTGCGCGAGATCGGCCTGACGCCGTGGTCGGCGGAAGGAACAGCCGAACGCCAGGCCTGGGTTGCCGACCTTGCCGATGAAGGCCTGTTCGGGCCGAAAGGCACGGCAGCTTTTGCCCGCAGCCCCGACTGGCGCACAGAAGCCGACCGCATCCTCGCCAACATCAAGCAGCCGCAGAACTGAGCGGCCAAAGCCCATGGAATTCCAGAAGACGCCCGGCTGGCTCGACTGGTATGCCGGCCCCTCAACACCCCGCTTCAAGGTGCCGGCCGGCGCGGTGGACGCGCATTGCCATGTTTTCGGCCCTGGCGCCGAATTCCCTTATGCGGCCGAGCGCAAATACACGCCCTGCGATGCTTCGAGGCAGCAGCTATTTGCCCTGCGCGATCATCTCGGCTTTGCCCGCAATGTGATCGTACAGGCCACCTGTCACGGCGCCGACAACCGCGCGATGATCGATGCGCTGGCGCATTCCGATGGCAGGGCGCGCGGCGTTGCGACGGTCAGGCAGGACGTTGGCGATGCTGAGCTGCATGCGATGCATGAGGCAGGCGTACGCGGCGTACGCTTTAACTTCGTCAGGCGCCTCGTTGATTTCACACCAAAAAACCAACTGATGGAGATCGCCGGCCGCATTGCCAGGCTGGGCTGGCATGTCGTGATCTATTTCGAAGCGATCGACCTGCCGGAACTATGGGACTTCTTCACCGCGCTGCCGACGATCATCGTTGTCGACCATATGGGCCGGCCCGATGTCGGCAAGCCGGTCGACGGGCCCGAGTTCGAGCTGTTCGTGAAGTTCATGCGGCAGCACCCGAACGTCTGGTCCAAGGTCAGTTGCCCGGAACGGTTATCGGTTTCGGGGCCGCCCGCGTTGAACGGCGCGCAAAACCCCTATCGCGACGTGATCCCATTCGCCCGGCGCATCGTCGAGACGTTTCCCGACCGCGTGCTATGGGGCACCGACTGGCCGCATCCCAACCTGAAGGACCACATGCCCGACGACGGCCTGCTGGTTGACTTCATCCCGCAGATCGCGGCGACACCCGAACTGCAGCACAAACTGCTGGTCGATAATCCAATGCGGCTTTACTGGCCGGAAAAGTCCTGAAACGGCGAAGGCGGGCGCAAATGCGCTCCTGCCCGCGCCGCGCTCCGACAGCTGCCTGGAGCCGACATCGTGCATGATGGGTTAGAGGGGGAGCCAGGTTATTCCGCACGGGCTGTCACAGCGGGTGCAATGTGCTGGTTGGGCGAAGGTATTTGCCAATTCCCATTGCTGCGATTCGTTGCTCCACTGGGCTGTCGCGTGAGCGATGATGTCGTCTGACTGGCAGGCGGAGCAGACGGGTGTTGACCGTGCCGCCCGTATTGCCCGCGCGGTCCGCCGGCCGACCATTTGGGCCGTCTCCTGGTTCGAACTAAACGGATTGAGAAGCGAAGCGTGTGTCATGTCGCCCATTTATTCCCCATTGAAGGTGTATGAGATCCAGGAGTTGATGCGTTCGATGATCTCTCGTGTTTCGCCGTCGATTTTGTGGTCGTGGATCACATTGTTGCCGTAGTCGAGCTGGATCCAGCCCTCGTCTCGGCCTGAACTTAGCGCTGCGATGCTGATTCTGTCTTCACCGCATCTCATTGCGCTGTGGATTACGTTGATATCGGTTGTGCGACGGGAATCGTGACACTTTTTCGGCAATCTCGGAAAATGCCCCACGCGGGCCTCAGGCGAAAGCGGTCGCCAGGAATGCGGCGAGAATTCCGC
>WNFL01378015.1_pt1 | contig 10052 bp, 14 predicted proteins | sample 5400361 | NCBI WGS metagenome assembly WNFL01 (sample SAMN13153351, study PRJNA577476) | soil metagenome | isolation source: 40 cm soil on Douglas fir-dominated hillslope | place: USA:California | collected 2013-09-17
CGCTCGGGCGAGCGCGCCAGGCCCGCGCCCAACTGACATGGGCGGCGGCAGCGAGGTCGACGAAGCGTGGCTGAGCGACAGCCGATCGTCGGGGTCGTCGGTGGCAGCCGCTCGGACTTTCCGACACTGGAGCTCGCGACCGCGGTCCTCGCCGGCTTCGGGGTGCCGCACGAGCTGCGGGTCGTCTCGGCCCATCGAACGCCCGACCACCTCTTCCGATATGCGGAGGCCGCGGCCGGGCGTGGGATCCACGTGATCATCGCGGGCGCTGGTGGGTCCGCCCACCTGCCCGGGATGCTCGCCGCGAAGACGACGCTGCCGGTCATCGGCGTGCCGATCCCGACCAGGCACCTCGGCGGCCTCGACTCGCTGCTGTCGATCGTCCAGATGCCGCGGGGCATTCCCGTCGCGACCGTCGCGATCGGCAACGCGGAGAACGCGGCGCTCCTCGCCGTCGAGATCCTCGCCCTTGCCGATCCGGAGCTGAGCAGCCGCCTTGACGCCTACCGGGCCGAGCAGACCGAAGTCGTGGTGACCGACCCCTCGAACCTCGACCGGCCGCGCTTCTAGCGTCATGACCGAACCCTGGCAGCCCGGCATGCCTGCTCTCGACCGCCAGCCCGTGCCCGCCGGACCGCCCGGAGCCGCGGATCGCGTCCCGGAGACGGCGCCCACGCCGCTCCAGCGCCAGTACATCTATCTCTCGACGGTCGCCCTCATCGCGGGCGCGATCGCGATCACGGCCCTCGAGATCGGCACGCCGCTCGGGAGTCCGGTCGTCAAGCTCTGCGTCGCGATCGGCGCACCGCTCGTCATCATCGCGAACGCCGACGCCGTTCTCCGGATCTGGCGGAGTGCCTGGGCGTGGATGCCGACCAATCGAGGCCGAGGACTCTTCCGGCTTGCCTGGGTCGCGGCCGCCACGATCGGTCTCCTCGCGATCGGCGCCGCGGCCGCGATCGTCCTGACCGCGTGACCGACGAGCCGCCTCCTCGCAGCGATCGCGGGGCGGACGCCCGCTCGACCGATGTCGCCTCGGGCGCGGGAGTGCCGCCGTGGCTGGCCGAGTCGCTCAAGTTCTGCTCCAACTGCGGCGCCCCGCTGGCCTTCGGCTCGATCGAGGGCGAGGATCGCGATCGGCTTGCCTGTGCCGCATGCGGCCACATCGCCTACGTGAATCCGCGACTCGTCGTCACCACCCTGCCGATCACCGGGACCGGCGAGCTCGTGTTGCTCCGGCGCGGCCTCGAACCGGGCCTCGGGTCATGGGCCCAGCCCGGCGGGTTCCTGGAGGTCGACGAAACCGTGACGGAGGCGGCGATCCGGGAGACGCTCGAAGAGACGGGCCTCATCGTCGAGCCGGGCGAGCTCATCGGGCTCTACACGCGTCTCGAGGCGGCCGTCGTCGTGATTGCGTTCGAGGCCGGGGTCGTCGGCGGGGAGGCCCGCCTGAACCGGGAAGCACTGGAGATCCGGACCTTCGCGCCAGACGACATTCCGTGGCCCGGGATTGCCCTTCAAGACGACCTACTTCGCGATCGCCGACTGGCTCGCGCGCCGGCATCCGGACGTGGCTGCGGGCGACCCGCTCCAGCCCCGCCGCTGACCCGCGGGGGTCCGGCTCAGCCGTCCCGGAAGTCGAGGATCCGCAGCCGTGGCTGGATGATCGCCCCGACGAGGAAGGGCCGACGCTCGCCGCCGAGCGGGAGTCCGAGCGAGTCGTAGGCCGTCACGACGACCCACATCGTGCCGTTCGGGCGAGGGTAGGGCAGCGGGAACTGGACCTGGAACTCAGCCTGCTGGGCCGGCCGGATGCCGCCATCCGGATCCGAGACATCGACGTCGATGCTGTCGAGGACCCGGTTGTTGCGGGCCTCGACCGAGATCTCGAGCCGCGTGGCATGGACGATGACCTTGCCGAACACCGTGAGGAGCGGCTCGTTCAGCATGACGGGGCCGGCAGCCGGGACCCGGAGGTCGATCGCATCGACGTTGGCGAGATCCGGCCGGCGGCGCGCCGCTCGTGCCGACGTCGTTGCCCCGTGCCGCGCCGGACGCTGCCACCGCGACGCTCGCGGGCCCGTCCTGGCCGCGGCCGAAGACGCCAACGGCGACGATCGCGGCGAGTGCGACGGCCCACAGGACGCCTGCCAGCGAGACCCGGGAGCGCGGCCGCCCGATCCGGCTGATCTCGAACGTCGCCCCCTCGGGCGGTCGAGCCGACATCGATGCGCCTGCGTCAGCGCAGGTCGATGAAGATGTTCTTCGTCTCGGTGTACAGGTCGATTGCCGCCATGCCCAGCTCCCGGCCGATGCCCGACATCTTGTAGCCGCCGAACGGCGCCTCGGTGTGGACCGAGCTGTTCGAATTGACGGACAGGACGCCCGCCTGGATCCCCTTCGCCGTCCGGAGGGCCTTGCCGATGTCGCGGCTCCAGACCGAGCCGGAGAGGCCGTACGGCGTGGCGTTCGCCAGGCGGATCGCCTCTGCCTCCGTGTCGAACGGGATGATCGTCACGACCGGGCCGAAGATCTCCTCGCGGGCGACGCGCATGTCGTTCCCGACGCCGTCGAACACCGCCGGCATGAGGTAGGCACCCTTCGAGAGCGCAGGATCGGTGGGGGCCTCGCCGCCGATGACGAGGCTGGCGCCCTCGCCGAGCCCGATCTCGATGTAATCCCGGACGCGATCTCGCTGCTTGAAGCTCACGAGGGTCCCGACCTCGGTCGCGTCGTCGGCCGGATCGCCGACCTTGACCTTGCGAGTGGCCTCGACGAACAGCTCGACCACCTTCTCGTGGACGGAGCGCTCGACGAAGATCCGGCTCCGGGCGCAGCAGTCCTGGCCGCAGTTGTCGAAGACCGAATACGGCGACTCGGCGGCGAATCGCTCGATGTCGGCGTCGGCATAGACGACGTTCGGGCTTTTGCCACCGAGCTCGAGGCTGATCTTCTTCACGTTGTTCGCGGCCAGCCGCATGATCTCCTGGCCGGTCGTCGTCTCGCCGGTGAAGGCGACCTTGCCGATCCCGAGGTGCCCGGCGATCGCCGCACCGGCGGTCCCGCCCGGGCCCGTCACCACGTTCAGGACGCCCGGCGGGATGCCAGCCTCGAGGGCCAGCTGGCCGACCCGAAGCGCGGTCATCGGCGACAGGCTCGCGGGCTTGAGGATGCAGGTGTTGCCGGCGGCGAGGGCCGGCCCGAGCTTCCAGCTCGCCATCAGGAGCGGAAAGTTCCAGGGGACGATGAGCCCGACGACGCCGATCGGCTCGCGCAGCGTCATGTCGATGCCCGGCTTCGAGACCGGGATCGTCTGGCCGAAGACCTTGTTCGCGGCGCCGGCGTAGTAGTCGAACACGAGGCTGGACCCGATGATCTCGCCACGCGCGCCCGTGATGGGCTTGCCGGTATTCCGGCTCTCGATCTGGGCGAGCTCCTCGGCGTGCGTCTTGATGAGGTCGGCAAACTTCGCGAGGGTCCGGCCGCGCTTGCCGGCGGCCCACGTCGCCCAGCCCTTCGGGTCTTCGAAGGCGCCCTGGGCTGCCGCGACGGCTCGGTCGACGTCCTCCTTGCCGCCGAGCGGCGCGGTCGCGATCACCTGGCCGTCGGCCGGGTTCACGATCTCGAAGGTCTGGCCGTCCACGGCATCGACCGTCTCACCACCGATGACCATTTGGAGGGTGGTTCGGGTGGCGCCGGCAGCCCCGGCGGGATGCTGATCAATGGCCATGGCTGGATCATACCTCCGGGGTTCGCCCCGGCCGTGACCCGCCCCTCAGGCCTCGACGAGCTCCACGATCGGAATCGCGTGTGCCGTGCGCGCGCGATACGTCGCGAGGCGCGGATAGAGCGCGTCCAGCGCGGGCCACAGCGCGTCCCGTTCCACGGCGGGGAGCACCCGGGCCAGTCGAGGTCCGCGAATCCCGCGGCCCTCGACGCTCACCCGCCCGTTCGCCGCGAGGTTGTGGAACCAGCTCGGGATCCGGTTCGCGCCGCCGTAGGTCGCGGCCAGGTAGACCCGACCGTCCGTGTCGAAATGGAACACCGTTGTCGCTCGGGCGAGGCCACTGGATCGCCCGATGGTCGTCAACGCGAGGACATCGGAGGAAAGGGGACTGCGCGTACCGAGCCGGGCCAACGCCGAGGCATGCAGGCGCCCGAAGATGCGCGTCATGCGTCGCGGCGCAGGGACCAGCGTCGCGAATGCCAGGAACCGACGGGTGAAGCTCATCTGTTGCCTCGACATGCCTCGATCGTACGCCGGCTCGGGCCGGCCTTGACATTCGGCGCGGGCCACACTATACCGTAGGACGATATAGCGTCACACGGTATAGCTCGAGGAGAGATCGATGGTCGTTCGCCGGTTCCTGGCCCTGCTCGCAGGCATCAGCCTCGCTGCCACGCTCGCGCCGATGGTCCTCGCCGATGCGGCGACGGTCACCCGCGGCGACGTCCATACCTTCGCGACGGGCAGCGGCTCGATCACGGGCCGCGCTCAGATGGTGCGGACTGCCGATGGGAAGACGATCGTCTCGCTTCATGTCGAGGGCCTCGCGGCCGGGACCGCCTACGGCTCGCATGTCCACAAGCAGGCCTGCGCCAATGGCGATGCCGACGGTCATTACAAGTTCGACCCGGCAGGCGCCGCCGCGCCGCCGAACGAGATCTGGCTCGGGTTCACGACGAACGAGGCCGGCATTGGCAACAGCGACACGACTGCCTACGCCACCGCCGGCGCGACGGCCATGTCCGTGGTCATCCACGCCCCAGGCGGCGCGAAGATCGCCTGCGCCGACCTGGCGTGATTCTCGTGCGCGCCCTCCGGCAAACGCTGGCAGGCCAGCTCACTGGAGTCGGCCTGCTGGCCGCCGCGGGCCTCGTCATCGCGGCGCAGCTGCTTTCGCAGGTTGCGGCATCCGGGCACGCCCTGTTCCATGCCTCGTTCGCGATCGGTGTGCTGGTACTCGGCGGCGCGATCATCGCCCGCTGGCCGACCGCGGGATTGACCTCGCTCGCTCCCGCGGTCGGTTGTCTCCTCATGGGGACGTCGCAGCTCGTCGAGGGCATCGGGGCGCTCGGCTACGGGGTCGACGGCTACAGCCGCCAAAACGGCCTCGCCGGCCTCCACGATCTCGGCCTCGCGATCACGCCGGTCGGGCTCGTGGCGATGGTCCTCGGATTCGGGGTCGCCGTTGCCGCGCTCGCCAGCCGCTGGCAAGGTCCTGGTCGGCGCCTGGCCATGCCTGCCGCCATCGTCCTCGTCCTCGGCGGTCTTGTCCTCGTCGTGAAGATGATCGGTTTCTGATGACCCGGTCCGCCGCGGTCTTGTCGCTGGTGCTCCTTGGTGTATCGTCCGTCGATACAATTCGCGACGAAGCTCGGAGGTGAACGCCACCTGATGCCTGAACCCACCTTCGAGCTCGGCCGCTTCGCCGAGCCAAGCCTCCTGATCCTCGTGAGCCTCAGTGCCGGCCCGAAGCACGGCTACGCGATCATGACCGACGTCGAGGAAGGGACGGGGCGCCCGCTCGGTCCGGGGACGCTCTATGCGGCCCTCGCGAGGCTCGAGGAGCGCGGTCTGATCGAGGCCCTCGAGCCGGTCGACCGGCGCCGACCGTACCGGCTGACGGCCGTCGGGGCCACGGCGCCGAGCAGGCATGATCGGGCTGCTCCTGGCGATGTACCCCGCTAATTGGCAGCGGCGCTATGCCGAGGAGTTCCGGGTCGTGCTCGAATCGCGGGCGCTCGGCCCATACGACGTCGCCGACGTCATCCTCGGCGCCCTCGACGCACGGCTTGTGCGGCGACGATATGGCTCTATCGCCGCGGTCACAGGAGGACAGCAGATGATGCTTCGAATTGGGGGCTTTGGCGCGGTTGCGGGCCCCATCCTGTTCTTCCTCGGGTTTGCCGCGGCGAGCGGGCTCGGCGGCTCCGACGTGCCGTGGATCTTCGTAGCCGCGGCCGGGACGCTCGGAATCCTCGCTGCACTGATCGGGCTGAGCGCCTTCCAGGCCCATCGCAATCCGAAGCTCGCCTGGGCGGCGTTCGCGATCCCCGGCATCGGCACGCTCGTCACGATCGTCGGCATGATCGGGCTGCTGGTCATGGGCGACAGCGAGGATCCGTTCATCGGGTCGTGGCAGCCGTGGTCGATCTGGATATTCGGGTTGCTGACCACGCTCGTCGGATCGATCCTGTTCGGAATCGCCACCCTGCGAGCCGCCGTTCTGTCGCGCCGCGCCGCGCAGGCGCTCGCGTGGTCGGGCGGCGTCGTGATCGTCCTCGCCTTTGGCGGGTTCGACCCCGGTTCCTCGACACTCGCAGGGCTCATCGTGGTCGGGTCGCTTGCAGCCTTCAGCCTGAGCTGGGTCGCGCTCGGGGTGAGCGCTCTCAGGCGCGGGCCGATCGTCGCGATCGGAGCTGCACCGGGCGCTGCCGGTGCCTGAGCGCGGCCTCGAGCTCACGTTCGAGCTGGATGTCGCTCGCCCCCCCGGCGACGTCTTCGCCCTCCTCGTTGACCCCGACCACTTCCGAGTCCTTGATCCAGCGGTGCTGGACTACGGCCCGAAGATCGCGCTCTCCATCGACAGCGAGGGCTGGTTCAAGCACCGCCGCGGCGGGATGACCGCCCGGACGACGTATCGCGTCACGGCATTCGATCCCCCACGCCGGCTCGAGGTCGCGATCTCGGGGATGGGCTACGCGATGACCGAAGGTGCCGAGCTCGACTCGATCCCCATGGGAACAAGGGCCCGATTTGTCGATCGCGTCTGGCCCACGACCCTGCCTGGCCGGCTCCTCATTGCCCTGTCGGGCGGCTTCATGCGGCGAGACCTTGAGGCGCGCGCGGCGAGGCTGAAAGCGCTGCTGGAGGCCCGACCTCGCGGGTGAAACATCTCGTCGCGTCGACCGTCCCACGGCCATGGCGCTCGACAGCGCACCTGGCGACATGGACCTCGTACCGGCTCCCGACGAGGCGCTGGTCAGGCGGCCGCTTGGTCGCAGGTGGCTGCTTGCGATGATTCTCGTGGGCGCCGGGTTGTTCGTGTAGTTCGGGCCGGTTGACGCGACAACGCAGCTTCGGGTAAGGCCAGCGCGGACAAGAGTCTAGAAGTAGTTCACCGTGATGCCGCCGTCGACCACCATCGCGGCCCCGTTCGTCCAGCGTGATTCGTCGGAGGCGAGATAGATCGCCATGTAGACGATCTCCTCGGGCTTGCCGAAGCGACCGGTCGGGTTGCGCGCCAGGCGGATTCGTTTGGCCTCCTCGTCCTTCACGAGCCAGTCCATCAGCAGGGGCGTCTCGACCGGGCCGGGACAGATCGCGTTCGTTCGGACACCCTTCGGCGCGAACTGGACCGCGAGCGACTTGGTGAGCGCGAGGACCGCGCCCTTCGAGGCCGTGTAGGCATCCTGGGGGTTCGAGCAGCCAACCAGGGCGACGAAGCTCGAGATGTTGATCACGCTCCCGGAGCCCTGCTCGACCATCTTCGGGATCGCGTACTTGCAGCCGAGGAAGACGCCCCGGACATTGATCGCCATGACCCGATCCCAATCCTCGACCGACGTGTCGATGACCGAGTGGTCGGCCTGGGGCATGATCCCAGCGTTGTTGTAGAGCACGTCGACCCGGCCAAAGGCAGCGATCGTCTCGTCGATCATCCGCTTCGCGTCGGCTTCTTTCGAGACATCCGCGACGACCGCGATGGCCTGGCCGCCGGCGGCCTTCACCTCGTCGACGACCGATTGGGCGGCCTCCGCGGTGATGTCGGCGACGACGACCTTCGCGCCCTCCGCGGCGAACATCTGCGCGGCAACCCGGCCCATGCCGGATGCGCCGCCCGTGATGATCGAAACCTTGTCCTGCAGCCGCATTCCCTCTCCTCCTGCTATTGGCTTGATGCTATGGGCGCGGCCTACTCGCCGCTGTTCTTCGCCGGGCTCGTGAGCCACTGACCGTCAGTCCGGGCAACGAGGCACAAGCCGAGCTTCGAGCCGGTCGCCAGCTGCTCGCTCGTCGGAACGACCGCGAAGGTGATGTAGGCCGAGCCCGCGAGCGGGTGGTGGACGAACGCATCGAACTCCGCGTCGCAGCGCTCCTGGACCGCTTCGCGGGCAACGGCCGGGTCCGTGATCGACGTCGAGATCGGGACCGTCGCGCTCACCTCGTGGCTATGGCTGAGCCCACAGGCGGCACGGACGGCCGTGCCCTTGTCGATGACCGTCTCGACCTCGACGGCGTCGCCGATCGGACGTGCACCCGGGCCCGTCTGGGCCGCGGCCGCGGTCCGCACATAGATGCAATCGCCCGAGGTCAGCCGATCGGCGGTGGCCTCGATCGGGGGGTTGAAGATCGTCCCGAGCGCACCGGCGGCGAGCATGAGCGTGATGACGCCCCGGATCGGGTGTTGCCGGATCCACGGGACGAGCTCACCGAGCTGAATGCCGAGGCGATCGCCTCGGCCTTCGCCCGATCCCCGTACCGATCCGGGTGCGCGATCCACCTCGAGAGGCTAGCGCGATCAGCCCGGTCGACCTCGCATCAGCCTCGCTCGAGGTAGCGCTCGCGATCCCAGTCGTGGACGACCGAGTCGTACAGCTCCTGCTCGACCCGGGCGGCGTTCAGGTAGTGGTCGACGACGTCCTGGCCGAAGATCTCGACGGCGGCCTTGGACTTCTCGAGCTCCCAGATTGCCTCGTACATCCCACGTGGCATCCGCGGCACGCCCTTCGCGATGTAGCCGTTGCCCTTGTACTCGGGCTTCAGCTCGAGCTCGTGCTCGATGCCGTAGATGCCGGCGCCGACGGCCATCGCGTAGGTCAGGTAGGCGTTCATGTCGCCGCCCGGAAAGCGGTTCTCGACATGGAGCGCGTCGCCGTGGCCGACGAGCCGGAACCCGGTCGTGCGATTGTCGCGACCCCAGACGACGTTGACGGGTGCCCATGACAGCGAGGCGTAGCGCTTGTAGGAGTTGATGAACGGGGCGATGAACACGGCGAGCTCGCGCGACAGCGACATCGAGAAGGAGTTCAACCAGGCCGCGGGCAGCATCGCCGGCGGCTGAGTTCGGACAATCAGGTCAAGCCAGGGCCGGCCGGCACCGCCGGTGCCGGTCCAGGTGTGGTCGGGCTTGGCCATGAACGTGATGCCCCAGCCGTTGAGGTAGGCGATCTCCTTCGCACCGTGCTTGAACAGGACGCTCCGGTCGGCCGATTCGAGGACGTGGTCGTAGCGGATGTTCACTTCGTGCTGGCCGGGCGCTGCCTCGCCCTTCGAGAACTCGATCGGAATCCGGGCCTCGGTCATGAGGTTCCGGAGCAGCCGGTGGAGCGGCTCGGCCTTCGTCGCCTGGAGGAGGTGGTAGTCCTCGTTGTACGTCCCGAACCGCTTCGGGACGGCGTAACCGTTGTCGGCGATGTCCTGCCACGAGTCGCGCAGGACGTAGTACTCGAACTCCGAGCCGGCCTTCACGGTCAGGCCGGCCGCCGTCGCCTTCTCGATCTGGCGCTTGAGGATCGTCCGCGGTGAGACCGGGATCTCCTCGTGGGTCTCCTCGTTGATGGTGTCCGCGAGGACGAGGGCCGTCTTCTCGAGCCAGGGGATGATCCGGAGGGAGTCCCAGACGGGGGAGGCGATCCAGTCGCCATAGCCGGTCTCCCAGTTCATCAGCCGGAAGCCCTCGGGCGTGTTCATCTCCATGTCGGTTCCGAGGAGATACGTGCAGAAGTGGGCGCCGTGGTCGATGACGCCGTTCAGAAACGCCTCGCCCTGGACGCGCTTCCCCATGAGCCGGCCCTGCATGTCGGTCAGGGCGACGACGATCGTGTCGATCCGGCCGTCGCGGACCCATCCCTCCAGCTCCGCGAGACGGGGGTTCTTGTCGTGGCCGGCTGTGCTCATGGAGCCCTCCCTCGGGTTCGCGGGCGTCGGGACGAAGTGAGAAGGGCCGACCGGCGGTGCCGGCCGGCCCTGGCTTGACCTGATTGTCCGAACTCAGCCGCCGGCGATGCTGCCCGCGGCCTGGTTGAACTCCTTCTCGATGTCGCTG
>WNFL01143901.1_pt1 | contig 10051 bp, 12 predicted proteins | sample 5400361 | NCBI WGS metagenome assembly WNFL01 (sample SAMN13153351, study PRJNA577476) | soil metagenome | isolation source: 40 cm soil on Douglas fir-dominated hillslope | place: USA:California | collected 2013-09-17
ATGGGCGGCGAGATCGCGTACCTCTTCTCCTCGCGCGACATGCGCGTGCGGCTTCGGGACCTCAAGCCGGAGCCGTTGCTTCGCTCGCTTTCCCACGCGCGCGCGCTCTTCGACCGCGAGGTCTCACGCCGGCGCCTGACGAAGGCGGAGATGGCTCAATCGCTCGCGCGGATCGAGCCCGCGCTGGACCTTTCCGGGCTCAAGGTCGCGGACCTCGTGCTGGAAGCGGTCGTCGAGGATCTTCCCGTGAAGCAGGCGCTCTTCCGCGAGCTGGAGAATCTGGTGCCGGATCGGTGCGTCTTCGCCACCAACACCTCGTCGCTCTCGGTGCGCGCGATGGCGAAGGGGTTGAAGAATCCCGGCCGCGTGGTGGGAATGCATTTCTTCAATCCGGCGACAAAGATGCCGCTGGTCGAGGTGATCCGCACGGATCTCAGCGACGCTTCCGCCGTGGAAACCGTGATCGCGTTGTGCCGGCGCCTCGGGAAGACGCCGGTGCTCGTCGCGGACGCGCCGGGCTTTCTTGTCAATCGGATCCTGATGCCGTACCTCGCGGAAGCGGTCGCACTCGTGGAGCGCGGGCAGCCGGTGCGCGCGATCGATCGCGCGCTGCGGGATTTCGGGATGCCCATGGGACCGCTCGAGCTTCTGGACGAGATCGGCCTGGACGTTGCTCGCAAGGTGGCGCACGTGCTGCGCGACGCCTACGGCGAGCGGACGCCTTCGCTCGGGCTCATCGAGACATGGGGTTCTACAATTACGAGAACGGCAAACGCCAGGGCGTGAACGGCGAAATCGAATCCAGCAATCCCGCCGAGGGACCGCTCACGCCCGGGCAGATGATCGATCGCTTGATCGACGCGATGGTGAACGAGGCGTCGCTGGCGCTGGAGGAGCGTGTGGTGGCGCGTCCCGAGGACGTGGATCTCGCGATGGTCTTCGGAACCGGATTCCCGCCGTTCCGCGGAGGACTCCTGCGCTACGCGGACGCCGCCGGGATCGGCGCCGTCGTGGAGCGTCTGGCAAGGCGGCAGCAAGAGGGCGCGCCTTCCGGGCCCTCCGGCAAGCTCCAGCAGATGGCCCTGAGCGGCGGGACCTTCTATAAAGCGTAGCTCTCGACCTCAGTACCAGAGGCAGAAGGTATGCGCACTCAGATGACTGCGATTGCGGTGAGCACTGTATTGGTTCTTGGTCCCTTCAACACGAGCTGCGGCAAAGCCGAGCCGCCTGCAAGAAAAGCCTCCGCTAAAACAAGTCAGGCAGAGACGCCACCGATCCAAGTCAAAGTGACGAGGCTCGCGGTCGCTCCCGGACGCATCGAATACCACTATAACTTGGTCAACGGGAGTGCATTCCCTGTAACAACCCTCCTGGTTGGCTATGACGAACACTATGGCCGACCGATGCTTAGTGCCGAGCCGATAGGCTGGGATGGCGATACGATTCCATCGGGCAGCTTCCAGGCCCCTCCTCGATGGAACTTCGCTCCCGCGCCCATGCAAGAGGACACCCTGATGGCGATCAAGTGGGTTGTCTCCCAACACGGCAGTACGATACTTGGCGGAACCTCGGCCGAGGGTTTCGCTGTCGTCCTGCCTCGAGATGACCCGGCTTACGGGCCGGGGGGAACATGGACAGTCTATGTTATGGGCGAATCTCCCTTCTCGGGGACGATCCAATCGAGCGGTGTTACGGGCGTCCCGATCTCGAGCGTGTTCGCCAAGTCGGACCTCAAGGTGAGCCCGAATCCGGCTGGTAAATCTGTTCAGGTTCAGTTCGCCATGCCAATCGCTGGCGTCACTACGATAGATGTATTCGATGTTCAAGGACGGCGGGTGAAGAGGGTCCTTGGCAAGCCACTGACCCTAGGGGACGCTTCCGTGTCCTGGGACGGACGCGATGAATCAGGGAGGCCAATCGCGTCGGGCATCTACTTCATGAGGGTGAAGACCCCGAGCACGTTACGATTTGCTCGGTTCACGTGGCACTAGATCCCAACCTCCCCTTATAATCAATCCCGCCTCGAAGCAACCATGCTTCGGCATTTCTTGTTGATCACACGGAGGTGCTTGTGCCGAACTTTGCAGGTGCGTTGAAGGGGGAGATCACGCGGCTCGCGCGGAAAGAAGTCCGTGCCAACGTGACGCCGCTCAAGAAACTGGTCGCGGGGTTGCGCCGGCGCGTCGCACAGCAGCGGCGGCAGATCAGCGAGCTGGAGAAGGGCTTACGAAAGAACGCCGCGCGGGCGGGCGCCGCCGTCGAATCCACGGGGGGCGAAGGAACGCAGATCCGATTCTCACCCGCGTGGGTGAAGCAGCACCGGAAGAAGCTGAAGATGAGCCGCCGCGTCTATGCGAGCCTGGTCGGCGTCTCCGCGCAAACGATCTTCGGTTGGGAGACCAACCGCACACGCCCGCGGAGGAAGGCGCTGGAGACCTGGCGCAAGATCCGCGGGATGGGCGTGCGCGAGCTGAAGGCGCTCCCCGCGACCGCGAAGAAACGCGGCAAGCCGGGAAAGCGTCGCAAGCCAGCCGTCAAGAGGCGCGCCAAGAAGAAATGACCGACCTCCACGAGCTCGTCCGCCGGCAGTTCGGCCTCAACGCCGAGCGCTATGTCCAGAGCTACGACCACTCCAAGGGCGAGAGCCTGGACCGCATGGTGGAGGTCGTAAATCCGGTGTCCGGCTGGCGCGTTCTCGACATCGCCACCGGAGGAGGACACACCGCGCTGGCCTTCGCGCCGCGCGTAAAGGAAGTCATCGCTACCGACATCACGCAGGAGATGCTTTCCGCGGCCGAGAAGTTCATCACGGCGAAGGGCGTCACCAACGTATCGTTCCGCGAGGCCGACGCCTGCGATCTTCCCTTCCAGGCCGCCGAATTCGACCTCGTCACCTGTCGCGTGGCGCCGCACCACTTTCCCGACTGCGCCCAATTCGTCCGCGAGATGGCGCGCGTGCTGAAACCCGGCGGGACCGTGGCGATGATCGACAACGTGGTCCCCGAGGATCACGAAACGGACACTTACATCAACGACTTCGAGAAATTCCGCGATCCAAGCCACGTGCGCGCGCTCACGGCGAGCGAATGGCTGAAGAATTTCACGGACGCGGGATTCACCGTCGAGGCCGCCGAGATCTTCCGGAAGGCGCACGACTTCGACGCGTGGGCGGGATTGCAGACGGTGGCGGGTGAGGCGAAGGCGGAGTTGCGGCGGAGGCTCGAGCACGCGCCGCCCGGCGCGGCCGAGGCTTTGGGCCCCGAGACCCGCGACGGGAAACTGTACTTCTATCTCACCGAGATCATGATCGTGGGGAAGAAGGCCGGCTAGACCGGAGCCACTGGACGTACGCCCACAACGCGTCCAGATTGCCCGATTTCAAGAATCGCTTGTACTCCGGCATATGCAGAACCGCGCGGCGCAGGAAGAATTTCGCCGCGGGGTTCGACTCGAAGCGCTTCGTCCGGCCGTTCTCCACCCACTCGTCGAATTCGCCCCGATCCTTCACGAGATCCGGGAAGTCGCCCCCGTCCCACGAGGGGATGTATCCCTTGAGCGATTTCGGATTGGACCGGCCGAACCGGCCGCCCACGCCGTGGCAGCCGAAGCACCCCAGCTCCCCGGCACGATCGTATCCCGCGCGCGGTAGCGAATCCTCGGGGGCGTAATCCCCCGAGACCGCCATCACGAACGCCACGAGATCCTCGATCTGCGCGCGTGAGAGCCGGTCTCCGAAATCGGGCATCCGGAGCGCGCCGGCCTTCCGATTCGCCTTCCACGTCTCGCTCTTCTTCTTGGTCGCGGTCACGCCGTCGCGGATCCACTCGCGCACTTCCTCTTCGTTGTGCGCGAACATCATCAGGGCTTTGAAGGAGGGAACGCTGTTCTCGGGGCGCCCGGGATTGGCGGTGCCGGCGGTCCCTTCGGGGCCGTGCGGCCGCGCTCCACCGCGTTCAGCTTGGGGCGGAGCGCGGCGTTGTAGAACACCGCGCCCGCAGCCCCGAGCAGTACCAGTACGACGAGAAGCCGCTTCAGATCGATTCGACTTCGTTGACTTCCAAGGCCCGCGTTCCGTTCTTCATGGACGTCGAGCCCGTGATCTTCACGTTACCGCCGGCGAGTTTCTTGGCGTTGTTGAACGCGTCCGGGTTGTCATGATTCATCGTGAGGACGTACAGGATGCCCTTGGTCGTCAGGAGTCCCATGGGGCCTCCGTTGGCGATGCACGTCGCGGCGCACTCCTTGTGAGCCGCGCCCTTGGCGCCGTGGCCCAGATAGCAGCTCAGGTCCACGATCTCGCCGGACACGGCCTGCTTGGCAGCCACGGCGGCGTGATGCTCGGCGGCGTGACCGGCGGCGTGCTGATCCGCAGCCATCGCCATTGCTCCGAAGACGAAGAGCGCCATGCTGAGGACCAGACACGCTCCGAGGACTCGTTTCATGTGTACGGCTCCTTCCGTGATGGGGTTACGTCCGATGGAGATAGGCTTCCGTGACTATACATGTTCCGAGGACCTCCCGGGTTCCCCGGCTACGGTGACTACGGCCGGCCCCTCGCGTTGTGACGGAGCGGCCGCCGGTTTCCCGAGCGACAGATTTATCTCCTCGTCCGACAGCACCTGGCGCCGGTTCAAGATCTGGGACGAATCGTGCTCCGCGAAGAGATGGGTCAGATGGTCGATCCCGACTTCGATCTGCTTTCTCAAGCCCACCATCTTGATCAGGTAGGCGCCAGCCCACAGGAGCCAGGCCAGCTTCCCTGAAAGCGGAATCCCGAACAGCTCCAGCACGGAGCTGTGCTTTCCGAGCGAGATGATGTAGCCCGCGGTCCTGTGCTGGAACGGCGGCAGCGTCTTGCCCTTCACGCGGGCGATGAGCGCCTCGCCGACATACGCCCCCATGGCGATGCCGGTTTGCGAGAGTTGCGGCTGATATCTCCCGTCGGGCATGCGGGAGGCCGAGCAATCGCCCAGCACGTAGACGTCTTCGATCGGCTTCCCCGAGGGATCCAGCGCGCGCAGATAGGGATCCACCAGGACCCGGCCGTCCTTGACGTGCGAGACCGGGAGCTGCGCCACCAGATCGGGCGGGCGGACGCCCGCCGTCCAGAGGGTGGTGAACGCGTCGACCGCCTCGCCATTCCTGAGCCAGATCCTCTTCGGCTCCACGCGCGCGGCGCCGCTCCCGAGCCGTATCTTCACGCCGCGGCGGAGGAGGAACCTCTGCACGTACGCCGAGTGCTCCGGCCGCGCCGCGGGGATGATCCGGTCCCCGATCTCCACGATCGTCACCGAGAGATCCTCGCGCGAGACGCGGGGGTATTTCGGCGCCAGCGTGTCCACCGCCATGTCCGTCAATTCCGCGGCGACCTCCACACCGGTCACGCCGCCGCCCACGATCACGAAGGAGAGGAGGCGCTTCCGCTGCTCCGCGGTCTCCGCCTGCTCCGCCATCTCGAACAGCTCCACCACGCGCGCCCGCACGTACATCGCGTCCACGATGGTCTTGAACGGCCGCGAGTTCTCCTCGGCGCCCGGCACGCCGTAGTAGTTGGTGACGCTTCCGGGGCAGATCACCAGCGTGTCGTACCGCTCGACCAGATCGTTGTGGAGCAGGACCTCGCGCTTCGTGAGATCGATGTGGGTAGCCTTGTTCTTGAAGAAGCGCACCTGGCGGTGGCGGGCCATGTCGCGGAAGGGATAGACGATGTGCCGCGTCTCGACGGCGCCCACCGCGACGGCGGGAAGGAGCGGGTTGAACTGGAAGAAGTTCTCCTTGTCGATCAGGAGCGTGTCCCAGTACCCGCGCGCTTCCCTGGATCTTCCAATGGATCGCACGACATCCAGCCCGGCAAAACCGCCGCCGAGGATGAGGAGACGCTTCTTCGGCATGTCGAAAATCATACGCCGCCTTGCCGAGGAGGTGAAGGTTCCCTTATCTTGGCGCCATGGCCATGCCGCAGCAGAACCCTCAGCCGTCGAGTTTCCCGCGCTGGCTGACCCTCGGACGGGTGGGCTGGGCGCTGGCCGCGTTCTTCATCATCCTCTGGGGCCTCCTCCTCACGCAGACCAACCGCATGCGCGGCGAGATCGTCCGTTCTCGCGATCAGGTGACCACGCTCTCACGCGACCTGGCCACGGAGCGGCGGTGGTCGGTGATCCTCAATTCGCCCTCGATGCGCACGGCGTCGTTCACGCCGACGCCCGACGCCGATCCCTCGCTTCGCGCCCGTGCCGTGCTCGACCCCACGTCGCGACGCGCGGTGCTTGTGTTCGACCGCTTCAGCGCGCCGTCGGGGCAGGTATACGAGGTCTGGGCGCTCCACGGCACCTCGCCGACGCCTCTGGGACGGATCAAGCCCGACGAGAACGGCCGCATGGTGATGAGGATCGACGACGTGGGGAATCCGGACGATTTGAGCGCGTTCACGATCTCGCTGGAGCCGGATTCGCCCACGCCGCCCGGAATGCCGGGCACGCCGCGGGAGCCCGCGGGACCGATCGTGATGTTCGGATCGCTCGGGGGATAGTGATCACGTCCGCGCCTCTCGACTCTTATGTCCGGGCCATTCCCGATTTCCCTCAGGCTGGAGTCCTCTTCCGCGACCTCACCCCGCTCTGGGCCGACGGCCAGGCGTGGGCCCGAGCGCTCGACGCGCTGGGGAAGCCCTTCGACGCCAAGCCTCCTGAGGTCGTCCTGGGAATCGAAGCGCGCGGGTTTCTCGTGGCCGCGGGGTTGGCGGCGCGATGGAAGTCCGGACTCTTGCTCGCGCGAAAACCGGGGAAGCTCCCGGGTGATAAGGCCCGCGAGGAGTTCACGCTGGAGTACGGCACGTCCACGATCGAGACCCACCGCGACCTGGTGAAGCCGGGCACGCGCGTCCTGATCGCGGACGATGTCATCGCCACCGGGGGCACCGCGGTGGCCGCGATGGCGCTGGCGCAGACGCTGAAGCTCACGCCGATCGGCTTCGCCTTCATCGTGGAGATCGCGTTCCTGGGTGGGAGGGCCAAGCTAGGCTCGACCCTCCCGGTTCACGCGGTGCTGAGCTACGACGCTGCGGGTGCGGCGGTCATCCGAGAATAGCTACGGCTTCAACGCCCGCACCTGGATCGAGGTCACCGGATCCGTGCCGTAGCGTCCTTCCGCGACCACCTCGACGTTCTGGAATCCCGCGTCCCGGATCAACGATAGGTATTCCCCTCGCAGCGACGCGCCCGCGATGCAGCCGACGTAGGCCTCGGTCGATTCCTTGATCTCCTTTGGCAGCGGCTGCTCGAGCACGAGGTCGCTGAGAAGCATCCGCCCGCCCGGCCTCAGCACGCGGTACGCCTCGCGGAACACCTGCCCTTTCTCGGGCGAGAGATTCACCACGCAGTTGGAGACGATCACGTCCACGGACTCGTCGAGCACCGGCAGATGCTCGATCTCGCCCAGGCGGAACTCCACGTTCGCGTAGCCGCCCGTGGCCGCGTTCGCGCGCGCCCGGTCGATCATCGCGGGCGTCATGTCCACGCCGATGGCGCGACCCCGCGGCCCGACCTCCTTGGCGGCCAGGAACACGTCCACGCCCGCGCCGGATCCCAGGTCGAGCACGGTCTCACCCGGTTTCACGCCGGCCAGGGCGACCGGCGCGCCGCACCCCAGTCCGAGATTGGAGCCCTGGGGAATCGCCGCCTTCTCGGACGCGCTGTAGTCGAGCTCGCTCGAGCAGCACGTGGAGCCTGCCGTCCCGCAACCGCATCCGCCGCCTTCCGCGATCGAGGCGTACTTGTCCCGAACCACCGTACGAATGTCGCCATGCGTTTCCATGCTCATCTCCTCTCGCCTGGTTCCAGGCTCTGCAACAGCAGCTCGAACCGCGCCCGGGCCCCCTGGGTGGGGCAGTAGCAGACCCGCGGCCCGTCGATCTCCCCCTCGATCCACCCCGTCTCCTTGAGAACTTTCAGGTGCTGCGACACCGTCGCCTGCGCCAGCGGCAGGGAATCCACGATCGCTCCGCAGATGCACTCGCCCCGCGCCAGCAGCAGGCGCAGGATCGAGACGCGGGCCGGATGGGCCAGTCCCCACGCCAGGGAAGCCAGCTCCTCGTCGGCCTTGCCGGGCGCCCGCCGCTTCATCATTCGAAGTCGTTCGACCATGGCTTGCCTCCAGTAAATCGTATATCGTCAATATACGATAAAGCTGCACGGTCGTCAAACGAGAATTTTCGACCGGCTCGGTGCTATGGTCCTGCCATGACCGGTCCCGTAACGTCGCCCGAAACCAGGCTCGCCGAGGAATATCGCGCCCTGCGCGACGCGGCCGGGGTGGTGGATCTCTCACGCTGGACGGTGATTCAGCTCCTCGGCAGCGAGACCCGTTCCTTCCTCCAGGGCACGGCGACCCAGGATTTCGAGACGGCGCCGCCTCCGGGGCGGGCGGTCCCGACGCTCTTTCTCACCGAGAAGGGCCGCCCGGTGGCGCACGCGTGGGTCGCCTTCGGGGCGCCCGCCGACGGGGAACCCAAGACGCCCCAAGAACCGGTGACGGCGTGGCTCCTGGCGGACGAAGGCTGCCGCGATCTCCTGCGTCCGCACCTCGAGCGCTTCCGGGTCATGGAGGACGTGGAGATCAAGGGCCCGGAAGAAACCCCGCGCCTCCTGGGGGTGGCCGGCCCGGAGCGGGATCCGCTCGCGGGGGCCATCGCCTCCAAGATTCCCGGCTCCTTCGCGATCCACGCCGAGCCGCTCTCGTTCGTCCTGACCTCGCCGGACGCAAGCCCGTCCAATCTCGCGCCGTTCGTGGATCCCCGCGCCTTCGAGGCATGGCGGATTCGCGAGGGGATCCCGTATCAGGGAATCGATTTCGACGCGGAGCGGATCGCCACCGAGCTTTCCCTCCCCGATGCGATCTCGCTAACCAAGGGCTGCTACGTAGGCCAGGAGGTCGTCGCCCGTACCTCGATCCGAGGGAAAGTACGGAGGCAGAGGATCGGGTTCCGGTTCCCCTGGGGAAGCGAGCCGTTTCCGAAAGGCACCCAGCTGCGCTCGGGCGGGATGGATGCCGGGTTTGTGACCAGCGTCACGCAAGAGCCCGGCACGCGGGAAGGCCTTGGGATGGGATACCTCTCCGCCGAGGCACTATCCTCGAATCTTGACATCCTGGGGGTCCGAGGTGAAAAAACCACGCTCGTGAGTCTTCATTCCTGGCCACTCTGACTGTCGGAGGGGTGACCTTTTCGTCCAAAATGTCACATCCCCTGTCAAAATCCAGTCGCCCGCCGTTGACATAACTCAAGCCATTTGATATAATTCCGGCCACTTCGGGGGTAGACATCGAGCGAGTCATCAGGGGCGTAGCAGTCCTGCCGATCCGCCGTACCTCACCCTCCCAAAAAAACCAGCGTACGTTCGCACTTCGAGGATCCCTTTCGTATTCCGGAGGGAGGTGATCGCAGAAGAGACGTCCCATTCAACGCTGTTCCGCAGTCCGCCTCTCCTACCGACAACCGATGCAGATCCCACATCAGGAGAACTGGCGATGAAACGTTTTAGTCTTCTCCTCGTTGTAGCCGTCGCGGCGCTCCTCTGCTCCCAGGCGGCGTTCGCCACCACGGTTCAGAAGCTTTCGCTGCAAGATCTCACCAAGCGGTCCGAATCCATCGTCATGGCGCGCGTCACCGACGCGGTCTCGGCGTGGGACGCGGGCCACAAGGAGATCTACACAACCTACACGCTCCAGATCCTGAACGCCGTCAAGGGGCGGAAGGGTGAGAGCACCGTGACCATCCGCCAGATCGGCGGCACGGTCGACAACATCGCTTCCATCGTGCCGGGGATGCCCAGCTTCAAGAGAGGTGAGCAGGTGGTCGTGTTCCTGACGCAGAAGGACGCGGCCGGCTATCCCTGGGTGATGGGTCTCCAGCAGGGCAAGTACACCGTGGTCGAGAAGGACGGCGCCAAGTTCGTGCGCAACGACCTCGCCGACACGGAGCTGATGCTGAACGGTAAGAAGGTCCAGAGCGTGACCGCGCCCGATCAGCCGCTCGGCGCCTTCCTCGACGGCATCA
>WNFL01369503.1_pt1 | contig 10051 bp, 14 predicted proteins | sample 5400361 | NCBI WGS metagenome assembly WNFL01 (sample SAMN13153351, study PRJNA577476) | soil metagenome | isolation source: 40 cm soil on Douglas fir-dominated hillslope | place: USA:California | collected 2013-09-17
GTTTGCCTTGAGGCCCCCCAACCTCGAAGCACATCAAGCGTAATCAACCAACCTTGGCTCGAGCTGAGGTTCTTTGATTAATTGACACATCACTTGCAGCACAAGCCCAGAGGTCTTTGGCTCGTTTTGAAACTCCGCGATTTGGCCTCCAACCTCTTTCCTGGTCCGTCCCTCCCAAGTGGGAGCAATACCTCGAGCAATCCTACTTAGAATTATAACCTTGGATCCTTGTCCTTTTATCCCGCACTGGCGGCAAAATTTGCTTCTGTTTGGCCCGCCATCCCAACTTTATCCCGAGGTCAATCGTTTCTCCACCTTCCTCCTCCTCCAAAATGGCCCCAAAATTCGTACGTTGAAGTACTGGAGCGCGTCTTCCATCAGTTCTGACCGCATCTCCCTCGAATTTTTCAATTTTGGCGTTCGACACTGGACTTGATCTAAATCCCCACTGGCCTGCACCACAACCTACAGGACCCCAATGAAATCAAAATCATCTACCTGAGAGCCACTGGTGGTGAAGTCGCAGCGGGTGCTTCTCTTGCTCCCAAAGTCGGTCCCTTGGGTTTGGTATGTCTGTCTGAGACTCCTCGATCGCTGCTTATGGTATCACCGCTACCTTTCACAGGCACCTAAGAAAGTCGGTGAAGATATTGCCAAAGCGACTGGTGACTGGAAGGGACTACGGATAACCGTCCAACTCACCATCCAAAATCGACAAGCAACCGTTGCCGTCGTTCCCTCTGCGTCCTCCCTTGTCATTCGCGCTCTAAAAGGTACGTCGTATTTACATTTACGTGACCTCCCCCCCTCCCCCCTGTCAACGCTGCTAATTCGTTTCTTTCAGAGCCCCCGCGTGACCGGAAGAAGGAGAAGAATATCAAGCACACCGGAAACATTCCTCTTGACGAAATTATCAATATTGCCCGTGTTATGCGCCCGCGCTCACTCGCCAAGACCCTCGCGGGTACTGTGAAGGAGATTCTGGGGACCGCACAATCCGTCGGGTGCACAATCGACGGCCAGCCACCACACGACGTCATTGACCAAGTCAGCAATGGCGACATCGAGATTCCCGATGAATAAGCGGGTCGATCGAGCGAGCGGGGAGGATTTTGGGGTTTGGCTGCGTTGTTTATTCGGGTCTGAGTGTCGCGCATCTATAAAAGCGTCGCGTTATGCAGCTACATGATCTCCATTTTATTGTCACGGAGTTGTCGGTTAAAATACCGTCGAGCCTTGCAACCCTTCTTTGCCAAGAGAGGTTTGGCCAGACTAGTCACACGTACAGAGGATCGGATAGCACTCTCCAATAATACACAGCCCGCTATCCGGAAAAGGTGGCCCGGCCGAATGCATCACCTGCTTCGCGAACCCAGCATAAATTTGGGATGCGCCGCAAATACTTTCGCTGATTGACTGGGAAGGCTCCGTCTGATCTCCAAGGCATCTATATATCCTTCTCTTCTCAGCCGGTTCCCGCATAGTCTCGTACGTTTATTTCACGGATGAGTGTACAGACGGTACCGACCGCGTCTGACAGTAGGCGTGAGGGTATTTGCCTCTGTCGTGTTGCCGTCCTTCGACAATATTGAAATAGGTGAGACGAATTCTGGTCTCCCTTTGACGTACCTTCCAGCCTGAGCTGTACTCGCGGTGAACCCGAGATTTTAGCGGTAGAACAGGATATATCGTGAATCGCAGCACCAGTATGTCTCATCCAGATTAATTACAAGATGATTGAGCAGATCTCGTACTCTCCTGGCCGTGGTATCCTGCTGGACGCTATTTCCAACGGTTCGAATTAGAAGAAACCCTGTTTCGTCACCGAGAAGAGCACGCATAGGTAATATCTTGGGTCGGAGTTCCTTTCCAGTGAAGTGTCCGAGATTATCTGATCAACGTTTGAGGTGGTTGGGAGCCAACTTGATGAATGACTTGGACCACGACTCGCCCTTCGTTGTGCGTGGTGACCACGATAAATTCGTAAAAATTCGTAAGAAGCTGGGCTTGGTGTATGTCCACACGCGCACCCGTAACCAAAATCATCGTCAACGCGCCGTCGAGCTCTGAGCTCTCGCGAAATGCGTCGGTTGTCTCCACAACGTCACTATCATCCGCATCCTCCTCGTCCTCTGCGTCTCTCATCAAACCGCCCACTCGTCCGCGGCCGATAAGAACGTACACGGGCCCACAAGCACGAAACGTGCCAGAACTCCCAACCAGCTCCCCCACAACACCAAGACAAAGTGTAATGAACCCAGAGTACCTGAACATCGCCAATACCGCTGCAATTGTTGGTTTTCCGGGCGGTGGGCTCCCCGGCGCGTCAATCGCGGCCGCTACTACGAGCGCGCCAATGCTCGGGATACACCAGTCTAGTCCTTCAAAGGCACCGTTGTCTTCCCAGTCAGCTTCGGCTTGGTCTACCAGTCCCAATGGAAAACCAACACACAACCGGCAACCCAGTGGGCTGAACACGCCACAGAACTACGTCTTTGGGAAGGTGCTAGGCGAGGGTTCTTACTCTACTGTATGCATCATACCTTCTTGACTGTCTCTTCAACTGCTCAAATGTTGTCGTTCCCCTGATCCAGGTGTTTGAAGCAACTTCTATTACGAATCAACAAGTGTATGCCATCAAAATGCTAGACAAAAGGCACCTACAGAGGGAGAAGAAGGTCCAATATGCAAACTCGGAACGGGCCTGTCTCACTAAGCTTGGCGCTGGAAGCCACCCTGGGATAATACGTCTCTATTCCGCCTTTCAAGATGCCTCTTCTCTGTGTAAGTACCTAACTTGATTTGTAGATGAATAGTGGACTCATATCACTGTAGATTTCGTCCTCCAATTCGCCCGCAACGGAGACTTGCTTGAATGTCTTCTGCGGCTAGGTTCTTTCAACCTCGAATGCACGAGATACTATGCTGGTACCATTCTGGATGCGCTGTGCTTCATGCATTCAATGAACATCGTCCATCGGTATGACCCTCTCACCACTGGCTGTTTCGTCAACTTGACATTAATGGGTAGAGACCTTAAACCCGAGAACATTCTCCTCGACGATTCCATGCGAATAAATATCAGCGACTTTGGGAGTGCAAAGGACCTAGATGCGCCCAGCCCTGCGAATGGTCGGTTCTTGGTTCCAGCTGCAGTCGCCCCCTAATCCAGTCCTCGACAGAGAATGGACAGAAGCGTGCTGGATCGTTTGTTGGAACTGCCCACTACACCGCACCTGAACTTCTCGCTCGCACCGAAACTGGGAAACCGTGGGTACCTGGGCAACCTCTGGTGCCCTAATTGACGTTCTGAATGACTAGATCCGACGTATGGGCCTTCGCGTGCATTACCTTTTACTTCCTCGCTGGTCGACCGCCCTTCAAGGAACCTACCGACTACCTCATCTTCCAGAAAATTCTAAAAGGGGAGTACACCTTCCCTGAGGGCTTCGATCCCACAGGACTGGATCTGGTCGAAAAACTGCTCGTAAGTTCCTCTCTCCCCAATCTCGGCCAAGTCGTCCATCTCATCTTCTCCATCAGGTAAACGACCCGACGAAGCGACTGACCGCACCAGACACCAAAAACCACCCATTCTTTGCGCCTATCACTGACTGGAAGGCGTTATGGACGGTACCACACCCCACGCTTGAGGCAGGGCTGTACAAACGATCCCCGCCCGATCCGAACGCGGTGCCGCACGGCATACGGTGGGCGAACTGGGCCGGAGGAGATGCGGACGGCGAAGAAGACGAGATGGACGAGCCGCCCCCGGAGCATGTCGTGCAGCAGATGGCACTCGAGGTGGTAGGCGTGCGGGTTACGAGGGATGAAGTCGCCCTCCCAGCGGCTGGAAACGCGGGGACACAGGAGGCGGTACCAAAGTCGAACTTGGACGGCGGAAAGCGGGATGGGGCGCTCCCTCTGCACATTACTGCTTTGCAGTCGCATGCGTCGACAACCGGGGAGACCAACTCGGTGGGGAGCTATTCGAGCTCGGAAGGACATCACGGGACGTGGATGAGTGCTGCGAGTGGGGGCGGGAACACGTCGGTTTCGAAGACGTTTGAGCTTGTACGCGGGATGAAGGGCTTGAGCGTGGACGCTACTTCCTCTTCATCTTCGGCGGAATGGCATCTCGCGAATGGGTGAGTTCGTGTTCGCCCGCGCTAGACTCCATAGTGGTGATATGGGCCAAAGACGCTCATCGTACGATCCGCCTTTAGGTCGCCGTTGCTACACCATAGCGAACAGGTCGTCCAAACTGCCCAAGTGACAACCCGAATCAAACGTTCCCCTCTCCTCCCGACCATTACAAAGCGCCGACTGCTCATCCTAACTTGTTCGACGTCAAATGAAAAGGGACCCGCACGACTGCTGTGTATCAAAGAGGGTTCAAGTGGTGGGAGGAAGAAAACTAGCCTACAGGATGAGTTCAGACTCTCCGCCGTGACGAAGGTTGAACCTCAGGGAGATCTGACTCTTGTCGTCCATGCTGGGGAGAGAGTTAGTCATTATACCCTCGTCAAGCCTCAGGGACTCGGGTGGACTTTAGCAGAGTGGACTCAGGGGATCACGAGTGGTAGTGCAGGCGCTGAAGATCCTTGAAGTCAGTAAATGGTTGGACCGGTAGTGTTCGTTCCTCGGCGCGACCTTTGGTTATTAAAGGGATGCTTGGACGCGTCTTAATTTATTTTGCTTCATTGGGGTGTATCAATATCGTACGGAACTGACAAATGGACCCTGATAACGTCGCATCGACTTGGTGTTCAATTACTCGTGATTTCTCGTTGCATTGCAAGAAAGACCCCCAGATATCCAACCCACTACAACAAGAGATGGAGCACAAAAGATCGACGTAATATGGCCTGAAGGTCCTTTTTATGCCGTCCTCGGCGATTGAAGATGGATTTACCCAGGAGGGAGGAGACTAGCATCCACTGAACCATCTTCGTCGGTCGTTTCCTCCTCACCGAATGCTGAAATAGGAGTCCTAGCCATAACCATGACGCCTGCAGGAGTAACGCATGAGAAAAGGACTGCGTTTGATGATAACATTGGCGCGCACCTGTTCGAGCAGACTCTAGGATACCAAATGGTCGAAGCAAGCTGAGGAATGACTCCACACGATGGCTCTTCGCCGACAACTCTACGATGATGCTCCACTCACTCACGTCGACGATCTTCCCGCCGAACTGGGCAGAAAGGGTGCTGATAGCAGCGAGGTTTCCGTGCTTCAGCTGTAGGAGTTGAGACGCTGTCAGCGGTGCTGGCTCATTCGGGGGAGTGTAGTTGGTTGGAGGGGTCGAAGTAAGTTGGGGAGGCGGTGACGGTGACGGTGCAGGAGGAGCGGCACCCGTGGGCTTGTCAGATTTACCACTACGTTCGAAGGACTGGGCTAGGAGGACTTCCCGGTCAAGGAGTTTGCTGTCGTGATGATGCCCCTCATCTTCAATTGGTATTTGCTGGACTGGTCGAGGGTCATGCGAAGAACCTCCCAAAAGTTGGTCATCTATGTACTCCGGGCCGAGAATTGACACTTTAACGAGGAGTAACTCGCGGGAGATTGTTCGTGTCTCTGTATAGTCCAAGACCGCCCATACGGGAACCTTTCCAAAGGTAAGGTTAGTTGAACGGTGGACGGATTCATTGCTCACCAGATCTTCAAGCTGTCGCCTTGCCTGTTCTACAACTCCCTCTTGACCACTTATGACGATGCTCATTCGGCTGAGATCACGGATCTCCGTTCGACACACGACCAAAGAGTCGATGTTGAAACCTCTTCCAGCAAGGATACCTGACACTCTCGATAAAACTCCAGGTTCGTTTTGAACGAGACAGTTCAAGATGCGTCTACGCGGAAATGTGAGCGTGTGGGGTTTATGAATTGTCATCGAATTTACTTTTTGTATGGTTCAGAGCTCGGTGGTGGCGTATTATAAAGGATATTCGTGACTGCTTCCTCAGCGGACATGGGTCGGGGGGCATCGGCTGCCGGAAGCGGTGGAGGGCGCGCTCTTCGATGCGAGGATTTGTAGTCGAGGGCTGAAGTGGAATCCTCGATAGGGCGAGGGGGTTTGGAAAGCACTTCCGCCGCTGGGCTGGGTGTTGAAGTCGAAGCACAACGCGCAAGACGGGCAGCAACTACTCGAGACGATATGGTACGGTTTGGGAGGGCATTTACAGCCCTGAAAGCCATCTTAGATGACGAGCGGAACATTTCGACAAAACCTGGTGAGTTCTCAAAGATTTGACCTTTGTATTCGGCCGATTTCACAAAATTACCATTGGGGTAGCATCATAGCTCTTCCGCTCTTTCTAACGCTTCCAGCTTTGCACATAGCGTCTTCACTCAGCAAACAATCCCGCAAGTGGTTGCCACGTACTACCACCCAACAGATAACATGATGATCCTAGAAAAAGCGCACAAGACTGCAATTTTTGCCCTCCCGACTTGCTTGGCCGTCTTGTACAAGACCGTGGCAAATCAGTGGCACGTCAGAGCTCGGTGACGCTAAATCACAGGCTGTCGCCATTGCTCATTCCTTCGGAACATCGTGTAAGTAGGTTTCTGTTCACAAACTTGCATCCTGTTTGTCTCCAATCTGAACTGAAATCTTATTTTAGACGATACACACTGTTCCCCGTGCTCAGTCCTCTGCCACTCTTCCCCAATTGCAGCCGGATTATTGACAAACAAGTAGTGTAATCCCATCTCTTCTGTCGCACGGCTGCACGGTACATTGCACGAACAAACTGGTTAATGGATTGCCGACTATTTGAACACGCGTTTCCCTCTCCGTCCCTTTGCCGTGGAGAGATAAACAGTCAACCACTGGTTCAAGCAGTTCTGACCTCGCTGGGCAATGTGATTGGCATCTAGAATCTCCAGGAAATGAAACATTGGGTATGTGTGTAACACCTTTCCTCGTTTTCTACGCCAGGTTAACAAGGTATCCAGCCTGCTCTCCAGGTCATAGCTTCGTCTCTTTTGAATGTCATCTCCAACTGCACGTGAAGTCTCGCGCGCATGCAGATTGCTGAGCAAGTACGGCGCGCGCACACGCCGGCCACTCGCAGCGCAGCGCACAGCAACCCCAACCCCAATCACCTTCACCGACACCACTGCGAATGCTGCTGCGACTTCCACCCCGTCAGGAGTCACCCGGCTGCTGTCATGGCTTGTTCGTGTTCGTCACCGTGCAGCCGCCACAACTCTACACTCACCACCAATAGATACCCGCCCGTTCGCTATTTAACGATCGACAGAAGTATGGGGATGAAGTGAACGCCATACAAGCTACACAATAGGATGCAGGGATGTCCATACCACCCTCCATGAACCCACTACCGACCAATTCACGTCCTTTCCCGACAGTCCCTCGTCCTCCTGTTCGCCTGCATATATATTTTATCGCCTACGAACGAGTTGTACATACTCTGATGGGTCTTTTCTCTGCGCCTCGTCGACGGATGTTCAGACTCTCCACTTGGGACTTGATGTGGCTCTCGGTCGGCTTACATGTGTCTATGCGGCTAGGCTCCACCTATATTCGCCTCATGTCCTAATACCGATGTAGCTTTTTATTTCTCCACATCCGAAGATTGAGGTGATGGTTCACGGGATAGATCTGTGGCTGGGAGCTTGTGGCTGAGAGCTGAAAGGCTGACAAAAGTCAAATGAAAATATATTGTAAATATAAAGGTAAAAGAAATGTGGTATTGCAGCTGATGTACATAGAGTGCCCCTGCGCGGGTGGTTTGGCCGGGGGATCTGGCATTGAACCCAGATATAGAATAAATGGGTGTTGCATCGGACTACATATGGAGAAATAGGGAAGGGAAGGCTCACGTGCTGCTGTATACGAGCGTATCTGCGCATATTTTGGGGAAGGCCAGAATCGATGGTCAATTGCCATGTCATATGCTCCCCCGATCTTATCTTATCTCAAAGCGCCGGAGGAAGCTGTGCGTCTGACAAGCCACCGTCAAGCAGGTACCGTTGCAGGTTGCACCCACCCCACGACCCCACGACCCCACGTTGCAAGCATGGCCTCTCGAGATCCCAAGAAAGATAACCTGTGAGTACCCTCGATGGCTAGATAGCGCCGCGTGCGTTCTCGAGAGCTCATCAAATCCAAGCCTGTTGCTAGACCGTGCGTGCGCATTCGGCGCTTCACCTCCATACCTCTCATTTCAGTCAACCTACAGAAATCACACTGCAAGACGTTCCAAATCGGGAGTATACGCTAAGGTTGTTTGTTGAAAATGTCGAGAGGGAATTACAGAAGAAAGACGATCACACCTGGACGCCAGCACAACGCCAGTATGTCCCTTTCTTCCCGAATACGTACATACTTACACTCACTCACTGGTGGTAGGGATATCTGTCCAACATCCCAGATCCGCGCTGAGGTCCGAATGAAGAAGAAGTTTTCGGCATGGCACTGGGAGGCGAGACAAGTCGTCGACCTTCATGGACTCTTCAGTGATTACTGGAGCTCTATCAACAACGAGTTCACCGTATTGGGTCAGTCATTATCGCCAACTGGCCCGCGCAGATCTGATTGAGAAGAACAGAGGCCGTTGTCGTTGGAAAACATAGTCTGTCTCTAGAACTACGATTCTCTGCAAATAACACCGTTCGTACCTTTGCCATTACCCATCCCCGCCAGCTACTAATTTCGCCTAGGTGGAAGCCTTACGCTTGTCGCTTCATGAATTCGAAGGATTGCTAGAGAAATACGCCCCAATGATGAGCGGATCGATAGAAAAAGCGCTGGACAAGGCGTTCAAACTTGGCGCTATCTTCGCAGAGGTCAGTAATCCCGCATCCCATCCACGTAGAACGAGAAAGACATTGACACCTGGTAGTTGAACCCAATTGCAAAGGCTGTCGTTGGTGTTGCCAACGCCACGTTTGAGGTGTGTCCTCCCTGCATGCATGCCGGATGCAGAAAGTAACGTTTGATGGATTAGCTTTTGAAAGAACAAAACAAGTATGACCAGATGCCCTCGGGCCTTTACGATCGAGTGCAGCGTATTTTGCCTTTGGTGGAGCTGGTTGCAAATGAGATTGTCTCCGAGGAGACAACAATCTTGAAGGACCTCATCCCACGAATGTTTGGAGTAATGCACAAGGTCGCGAAATTATCGTGTGATTATGTCACGCGTGGTAGGTGATTGTCCCCTCGGTTTGCCAAGTGCTGATGATCGCAGCGAGAACGGTCGGTGGTCCCTCGTACCCGGAGATGATCGAAGAAGTGGACAGGGAGTTAACGAAAGTGATCGAAGATTTCGGCCATGCAATGAATGTTGAGACTCTCCGCATAGCCAATGAGACTAGTAAGCTCTCATTTTCTCAATCTGTCAATAGTTGACCCTCAGGTGTAGAGCGAGTAGAGCAGGGACGAGTAGAGCAAGAGCTATTATTCGGGCGTCTTAAGCCTGTCGAGACAGGCTATAACCGCGAACTCCGCTGTATGGACGGCACTCGACAATCTCTCCTCAATCAAATTATGGACTGGGTACCCAACAAATCGGGACAAGAGAATATTCTCCAGAGGAACGCGTACTGGTTCTACGGCTCACCTGGAATCGGAAAAACGTCATTAGCCCATTCGATCTGTACGAGCCTTCATGAGCGAAACCACCTTGCTGGTGCCTTTTTCTGCCGGAGGGACGACCCGAATTTGAGCAAGCCCATAAACATCCTTCCAACGTTCATCCACAAACTCGCCATACTCTTTCCCCCCTTTCGAACTGTTGTAGCAAAACACCTTCACGACGACCCAAACCTCACTTCAGAGTCGATGGAAGGCTCTCTCTTCCTGAAGTTCATCCGCTCCCTTCCTAGCCAACCGGAGCACACTCTCGTCTTTGTTATTGACGCACTGGACGAGTGTGGCGATGCTCAAAGTCGCAAACGTCTCCTCGAGGTCCTGACCAATGCAGCCGCACAAGCTCCGTGGCTGAAGATTATCGTCACCAGCAGACCCGAAGCCGATATCCAGGAATTCTTTGATACTCTCACCCAGCCGTCGTCTTTACG
>WNFL01115832.1_pt1 | contig 10050 bp, 9 predicted proteins | sample 5400361 | NCBI WGS metagenome assembly WNFL01 (sample SAMN13153351, study PRJNA577476) | soil metagenome | isolation source: 40 cm soil on Douglas fir-dominated hillslope | place: USA:California | collected 2013-09-17
TGCTGCATTTGAATCAGCGAACGCCGCCGCGAATGGAATTATAAAGGAGCCGTCGAGACTGAATGCCGAACTCGGGTTTGGCGGCGCTTTAACCGATTGTTGCCAGACCAACTCTCGTTTTTCGTTCAAAACTTTTATCTGGAAATCGCTCAATCGCTTTTGCAGGCCACCATCTGTCCGATTCCAAATGACAATCTTTTCGATCGGTTGACTCGCTTTCAGATCAACCTCCCACCATGGGTTTTCGGAACTCTCCGTGTGCGATGTCGATTTCGCTTTCTCGTAATCGCCATCTGTATTCCCATCGATTGCGAGTCCGGCCGCGCCATCGAATGCCGTGCTGCTCTGCGATGCCGTTCCCTTGAGTGCTATATTGTTCGTGCCGTCATACACTTGCACTTCTGCCAGCGACAAAATCCTTTCTTTGCCCGGCAATTCAATGCGAACGAAGCGACCAGCCGTTGCCCCAGCCTTTTCGGATACGGTTCGTGCATTCACGTGCAAGATCGAATAGCCGGCGAGGTCAGCCGGCGATGTCGCGGTTGCTGAAGGCAAAGCGGCAATCCGCAGCGCGCTTAACCTGGACGGCAAATTCTCCATTTCCAGCGTGTAGATTTCAAATTGTTGTTGTGGAGCAATTTTGATCGTGGATTCACCATCCGCTTCGATGCTCCCGCCTTCTTTCGCCTGCAGATTCAACGGCTTGAGAACTCGCCATTGTGGTTCGCCGGAAATCCCTGATTCCCATTTCATCTCTCCAGCAATGGCCTCAGGGCTATTGTCCTTGAATTTATTTTCGATTTGCTGCGATTCGGCTTCCAGCTTCGCCCGCAACTCCTTCTGCGCCGGCGAATATATTTCAAGCAACGGCGACTCGTCAGTCAAATCAGCATCTTTCGTGTTGTTGAAGAAAGCGAAAAATCGGAAATATTCCCGTTGAGAAATCGGATCGTATTTGTGGGTGTGACATTGCGCGCAGCCCATCGATGTAGCCATCCAGACGGACATCGTCGTGTTGACCCGATCCACTACCGCGGCATTGCGAAACTCTTCATCGTTGGTGCCGCCCTCATTGTTCGTCATCGTGTTGCGATGAAAGCCAGTTGCGATCAGATCTTCATCATCGACATCATCCAGCAGGTCACCGGCAATTTGCTCGACTGTAAACCGATCGAACGGCTTGTTTTTGTTGAACGCCTTTATTACGTAATCGCGGTACGCCCAAATTGTCCTGAGCGGATCGTCAGCATAACCAGCCGAGTCGGCATAACGGGCCAGGTCCAACCACATCCGCGCCCAATGCTCGCCGGACGCGTCCTTTGTCAGCAATCGATCGACCAACCGTTCATACGCATCTGGCCGTTGGTCATTCGCAAATGCTTCGACTTCTTCGATGGTCGGCGGCAACCCCGTTAAATCCAGTGAAAGCCGGCGAATCATTGTATGTCGATCGGCTGGAACAGACGGTTTTAGCCTTTCGCTTTCAAGTCGCGCCAGGACGAATCGGTCGATTTCGTTGATCGACCACCGTTTGTTCTTCACTTCAGGCAGTGCGGGACGCACAGGCCGGGTATAAGCCCAGTGGGTGGCAAAAGGCGCGCCTTGGGAAATCCATCGGCGCAACGACTCAATCTGCGTGGCGGTTAAATGCTTGCCGGACTTGATCGGCGGCATGCGATCGTCCGGGTCAGCCGCCGTAATCCGCGCAATCATTTCGCTCTTTTCCGGCGCGCCTGGCACAATCGCAACTGCACCCGACTTTGCGGGTTTCAATGCCTGGGCCGGGAGATCAAAGCGTAACTTCGCCTTTCGAGCTTCATCATCCGGTCCATGGCATTTGTAACAATTTTCCGCGAGGATCGGGCGGATTTCGTGATTGAAATCGACTTTGCTCGCGCTGGATGCGCCCAGGCAGTGACCCGCTTGCGCCGCACATAGCAGCAAGGATAATTTCGTCGCGAAGATCGGATTGGAACGGATTGATCGCACGAGTTTCAACGGGCAATTTTGCTCAATTCTAAGAGTATTTACTCCTCATCAGGCTGCGTCAAGATTTGTAGCCGGCCCGCCGAGGCTATCACTTTGGTTTTTTGAATTTGCCCCGCTGCGGATGTATAGTTAAATATGGTTATGCGCTGGCGTTTAATTGCAGTGATATCGCTTTGCGTGAATGTCGTGCTCATTGGAGTTTGGTGCGTGTCGAGCCGGCAAAAGGTTCCCGCCCGCTCCTTGAGTTTCATCGGCGAAGCTCAGGCCGCGCCGCTCATAAAGACCAATGTCGTCCTGCGCCGGCAGTTTTTCTCCTGGCAGGAAGTCGAGTCGCCTGATTACGAGAAGTTCATCGCAAACCTGCGCGACATTTCGTGCCCGGAACAAACCATTCGCGACATCATCATTGCCGACGTCAATGGGCTCTACGCCCGCAAACGAGCCAACGACGTGCAGACTCCCGACCAGCAGTGGTGGCGTAGCGAACCGGACTCCAATGTTGTCGCTGTCGCGAACGAAAAACTTAAGGTGCTGGACGATGAGCGGCGGGGGTTGCTCGCTCATCTGCTCGGCGCTAGCTGGGAATCGGGCGACCTGGTGAGCCTTCCGCGGCCTACCCGTCAGGGCATCGCCCTCGACGGGCCGGTGTTGGGCGCCCTTCCTTCAGAGACCAAGCAATCGCTCGAAAACATCAGCCTCCGCTCACAGGATGCTTTGCAAGCGTATCTTGATTCCACTCGCGCGGCCGGCAAGAATCCCGACCCGGTCGAATTGGCAAAAATTCGCCAGCAGACCAGGGCTGAGCTCGAGAAAATCCTTAATCCGGCACAACTCGAAGAATACCTGCTTCGTTATTCGCAAAACGCGAACGAACTGCGTTCCGAGCTCGGCCAACTCCAATATTTCAACGCAACGCCTGACGAGTTCCGCGCCGTATTTCGCGCCACCGATTCCATTGAGCAGCGGTTGCAATCGCTCGCCGACGCGACTGATCCGGCCAGCCTCGAGCAGCGCAGGTCCCTCGAGCAACAGCGGCAGGATGCTCTCAAGTTGGCCCTGGGCCCTCAGCGCTATGCGCAATACTCCGCCCTCCATGATCCGAATTTCCGCGATGCCTACGCTACCGCGGTGCAAGCGGGCGCGCCCGAGAGCGCTCAAATCATTTACGAGATCAACATGGCAACCGCGGAAGAACAAGCCCGCATACAATCCAATACCAACTTGACCGCCGAACAACGGGCCGTCGAAATGAAGCAACTCGAGCTCGATCAGGCCAAAGCCAACGCCGTCATCGCCGGCCAGGATTTGCCACCCGACCCTTCCTCGACGCCGCCGCCACCGCCTAAAAAAACTTTCGTGGTCGGCCCGGGTGACACCGCCGCCACATTGTCCATTCGTTACGGTATCCCCGTCAGCGATTTCCGCGCGGCCAATCCGAATATTGACCTGAACCGCCTAAAACCCGGAGATTCGGTCGTCGTCCCGCCCAACGCACTTAACCCCGTGAACGTGCAGGGGTCATTGCCGCTGCGGCAGTAGCAGGCTGAGGCACTTGCAAGCGCCGCCGGCTTTCAGGAACTGCGTCATCGGCAGCGGGTGGGTTCGGAATCCGCGCCGATTCAATTCAGCCGCAAGCCGCGGGGTTTCTTCCGGCAAAACGATGTCCTGACCCACGACGATGGCGTTGCAGGCAAAATGCGTCGCTTCTTCCGCTGCCACCTCAATCAAATCATTCAGATGCTGTCGAATGGCGCTCCGACCATAACTGTCGAACGCGCCCGGATACCAAATGGCTGCGCCGCCCGGCAACGGGCAAAAGCACGTATCCAGGTGGTAAAACCGGTCCTCCACCAATTCGACCGAAATGACCAGGCACTTCAATATCTCCCCCAGATGCTGATGGGAACGTATGTCCGAGCGAAAACGATAACCGCAAAAAAGAATGTCGCCGCAGAACAACGCGTCCCCTTCCCCTTCGAAATAAAGTTCCTTCGGCAAATGAACGATTTCGTATCCGTGGGCTTTGAACCATTCATCGTAGTGCGGTTCTTCGCCGCGCCGCTCCGCAAAACGGAAATTGCTACGAATGAATTTGTTGCCGATAACGATCCCGGCATTAGCCGTAAATACCATATCGGGCAGCTTTTCCACCGGCTTCAGCAACTCGACGGCGCAGCCGAGCGACTCCAGTTTGCCCAGCAGCCCGCGCCACTGGCTTCTCGCAATTTCCGGAACCGCATTATCCGCGCGACTCATCCAGGGATTGATCTCGTATTCGATGCCGTAGAAGTCGGGCGGGCAGAGAAGCAGTTTTCGCATGCGGTCAGCCGCTGGTTTCGCTGGCGGCGATAAACTGAGTGAGTTCGCGCAGGAACGGCTCGATATCCGTGACCAGTCCAATTGCCTGGAACGACCCGCGATCGGCAAGCTTGGTAACCACGCTGGGATTGATATCTACACAGATGGTTTTGACCTGCGCCGGCAGCAGGTTTCCCACGGCAATCGAATGGAGCATCGTGCCCATCATTAGCGCGATCGTCACGCCCGGCAATCGAGCGCGCATGGCCTTTTGCGCCTCAATTACGTCGGTGATCACCTCCGGCAGCGGCCCGTCGTCGCGTATCGAACCAGCCAGCACAAAATCTACTTTGTGCTTCACGCACTGATACATAATTCCTTTGGTGAGCCCGCCTTTGGCCACCGCCTCGCGAATGCCGCCGGCGGCGCGGATGGCATTGATGGCCCGCATGTGATTTTCGTGACCTTCATCGGCCAGCGCGCCTCCCTCGAGATAAACGCCCAGCGAGGTGCCAAACAAGGCCTGCTCGATATCATGCGTTGCCAGCGCGTTACCGGCAAACAATAGATTCACGTAACCCCATTCGATCAACTTTTCGAAGTGCTCGCCGGCGCCGGTGTGCACGACCGCCGGACCGCTCACCACCAGGATTTTCCCGCCTTCCTTGCGCGCCCGCCGAATTTCCGCCGCGATTTCCCGAATCACCGCGCTCTTTGGCTTCTCGCTCGAGACATTGCTCGCCATGAATTCAAACACGCTCTTGCGGTCAGTCGAACGCTGCACCGGCGTAACGCGAATCCCATGGTGCCCTACCGCGATCTTCATCCCTTTTCTTACCTGGAAAAATTTTACTGTCTGGGCCTGCTTGAGTTCCAAATCGACCGCAATGCCGCAATCCATGGTCACCGGCTGCGCTTCAATCCACTGGTCGCCCACCTGAACAAATGTTGGTTGATTGCTGGTGACGTAGAATTCGTCCGGGAAAACGCCGTCCGCTGGCGCTTCGGCGAGCGACGCCGGCTTGCGCTCGACCACTTCGGCGCCGTGTTGCCGCAATCGCCGCACGATGTCATCCACTTGTCCGGGTGAATTCCCGAAAACGTCGATGCAAGCGAAGCTCGCATCATGACGAAACGTGCCGCCGCCAGTCAATATCTCGTCCAGGACTTTCGGCAGGATAAGCGAGTCAATGATATGCCCGTGCAATTCGATTTGTTCTGAAAACAATGGAGCCATATTGTTACGAACCCGGTCTCTCAATTCCCCGTATGGACGCAGCCCCTGCGTCACTGGTCAATCTCAACCCTTCACAAACTCTGCGCAACTATGGACGCTGTCTTCGGGTCATTCAACCGGGTATAGACGCCTTCTCTGCGTCCCCTGGTCATTCCCACTCCCCTTGACCTCGTTTTGAAAGGTATGGACGCAGTCTCTGCGTCCCTGATTAGCCGCCGCGTTATTTGCTCTCATTCGGCTTTATGGTCTCCTGCCTTTATTTGCGTCAATCCGCGAAAATCTGCGGTTGAAATTCCCTCTTTGTTCGCTCTTCTTTTGCTTAGTTGCATTTTGGGAAGCCAGGCCGATATTAGGTTATGAACAGGGTTTCGATTGCACTTTTTAGTAATCGCACCAAGGCGGAACCGATTCAGCGACGATTGACCGAAAGCGGTATCAAGGCCGAGGTGCATGACGAACTTAAACTTGAAAAACTATGGTTCGTTTCCAAACCGGCGGCCGGCGCCCGCATCGAAGTGCCGGCCGACCAATTCGAGCGTGCCTACCAGCTCTTAATGGAATGGGATGATCGTGAAGGCGCGTTGCGTGACGCGATTCGCTGTCCGGAATGCCGATCGTTGCGCATTGATTATCCGCAGTTCACCCGCAAATCGATGCTGCCAAACCTGGTAATGGGCTGTCTGGCGGCCATCGGCCAGGTCGAAAAACAATTCTATTGTCAGGACTGCCATTACACCTGGCCGCGAGAAGGAGCCAAACCATCGGCAAGTCGCCCTCACATGGCTCCATATTATTTTATCGAAGGTGTGGAGCAAACCCAACTGAACAAAGCGCGTCAGGAACAACAGCAACAGCACCCAGTCCACAGCCACGCCTGACGTCAGTTGCTGCTGGCAATCTGTGTCTTGGGTGCACTCCATGGTTTTCCGCGGCGCCTCCGTTTCGTCCGTGAATCTTGCCTTGCGGGCGGTGCAAAACTTATTGGGCGACATCGGATTTATGATTCTGTCCCGCCATGATTCTGTCGATCGCTCTTTTGAGGAGTGAATCCTATAATTCGTCGCGGAATAACTGGAGATCTCATGTCCACTGCTGAAAATGTCAAAGAAGCATCTAAATCTTAATCCTAATCTTAATCCTAATCCTAATCCCAATCTTAATCCTAATCTTCGGTCGCACCGACCATTCGCCATTCGCGACTCGCTATTCGCTCCTTTCCCGCCATTCACCATTGACGAATCCCTCCGACCTGCTTTCATTCCGCGCATGGCCACACAACCAATTCCTCCCGTTTACGACTCTCTGATTCCCAGCTTCGTCGTGCGCGATGCCGCGAAAGCAATCGATTTCTATAAAGAACTCTTCGGCGCTACCGAAATGATGCGCATGAATTATCCCGGCGGCGACAAGCTCGCCCATGCCGAATTGAAAATCCGTAACCACGTCCTCATGCTCGGGGACGAAAATGCCCAGATGGGCGTGTTCGCGCCCCAAGCCTCCACCACCACGCCCGCCAGCGCAGTGATGATCTACGTCAACGACGTGGACGCCACATTTTCCAAAGCCGTCAAGCTCGGCGCCAAACCGGTCATGCCGGTCATGGATATGTTCTGGGGCGATCGTTACGGCAAGTTTATCGATCCCTTTGGACACCAATGGGGCGTAGCGACTCACACTCGCGATGTTTCGGAAGCGGAAATGGCCAAAGCCATGCAGGATTGGGGCAAAAAGAAACCCGGTTGCGAATCATGAAAAGCATGGCCATCGCACAACTGCGACGTAGCGGTCGCTCAAGCATTTTCCGCATTTCAATCCTGTTTGGAATCGTCGCGTTCTTTTCAACATCGCTCCTGGCCGATGATTGGCCACAATGGCGCGGACCTCATCGCGACGGCATCTCAGCCGAAACCGGCCTGCTCCAGGAATGGCCGAAAGACGGTCCAAAACAACTCTGGCAGGCAAGCGATCTTGGCTCCGGTTATTCCACCCCCGCAATCGTCGGCGATCGCATTTATCTCCTTGCAAATAAAGGACTCGAGGATGAATCCGTGCTCGCCCTATCCGTTCAGGATGGCAAGCCAGTTTGGTCCACTCGCTTGGGTAAAGTCGGAAACCCGCAGCAGCAACCAGCCTATCCGGCGGCCCGCTCGACGCCCACCATCGATGGCAATATTCTCTCCGCGCTCGGTTCAGACGGGGCCCTCGCCTGCCCCGATCGAGCCACTGGCAAATCCCGCTGGACCAAAAACCTTCGCGCCGATTTCGGCGGCGCGCCCGGCCGCTGGGCCTATGCCGAATCTCCCTTGATCGATGGCGACGCCCTCATCTGTACTCCCGGGGGCAGCACCGCTACTCTGCTTGCCTTGAAAAAAGACTCCGGCGATGTCATCTGGAAATGCGCCACGCCCGAGGCCGACGAAGCCGCCTATGCCTCGATCATCATCGCTGAAATCGATGGCGTGAAGCAGTACGTCCAGTTTTTACAAAAAGCCCTGGTCGGCGTTGACGCGCGTTCGGGCAAGCTCCTCTGGCGCTACGACCGCACGGCAAAGGGCAGCATGGCAAATATCCCCACCGCTGTAGTCGGTGACAATTTCGTCTATAGCGCTACGGGCCGCACCGGCGGCAGCCTCGCGAAAATCAACAAACACGACGATACCTTCGACGCTGAGCAGGTTTATTTCTCCATGAAACTCCCCAACGCCATCGGCGGCGTCATCAAAATCGGTGATTATCTTTACGGCACAACCGGCCAGGCGCTGCAATGCATCGATTTCAAAAGCGGCGCTCAAAAATGGGAGGGAAAATCGATTGCGCCCGCGTCACTTTGCTACGCCGACAAACGCTTTTATTTGCACGGCGAAAACGGCGAAGTCGCGCTTGTCGAAGCCACACCCGAAGCGTGCCATGAGCGTGGCCGATTCACGCCGGCGAACCCTCCCGACCGCGGCCAATCCAGAGCCTGGGCTTATCCCGTCGTCGCCAACGGCCGCCTCTACATCCGCGACGCCGGAATTCTCTCGTGCTACGATATTCGCAAGGCCCATTGACCCTGCATTGACCGTGGTAGGGACCGAGTCTCTCGGTCCCCTGATCTTTTTCCAGTTTTGGACTGTGGCGGTAAACGTAATGCGACACCGCTTTGTCGCGGTCCAATCACTCCATTATTCCCCCCTTCGCTCCCCGCGGCTGAGCCAGACAGATTGAGAGAGGGGAATCACATTTATCGAGCCAACACTCCAAAACCTTCCAATCCTCCTATTCCACCTCCCCGTGTTCGGACTGTAATATCGATACCCATAATAAACCAAATCCGCCTCGTCATCCTGGTATTTAGTCATTTAGTCGTTCATTCTACATACCTCGAACAACAGCTCTAATCACGGACCCTCTGATACCCCCAGACTTTGATCAATTCCCGGGCTTGTCCGGCCGACCTGTCTTCCCCGAAAATTCATCATCCATTAGAGTTTTCAAAAGATCCGCCTTTGCAGTCGGCTCCGCAGAGTACACGGCCTTATATAGCTGGTCCTGAACAATTGAGTTTGAAATCTTGCGGGCCAAAACAAGAATCTCGTCTTTTCGCAGGTTTTCCTGCAGGAACTGCATTTCGTCGGCCGAAGGGATAAGCCACAGTCTAGTACGGCCGAGATTCGCGGATTTGGTTAGTCCCCCATAAATATTGTAGATTGAATCGGCCCGTCGTTGCCAATCGTGTACGTGTTTTGGATCGATTGACGTTCGATACCAAGTGCAAAGATCACCACAGTTTTCTCTGTTTTGTCTCAATCCCAATAAGTTGGACTGATTGACTTTTTGGGATCGGCACACAACACACTCCCATGTTAGCTTGCGATTATAACCGACAAAGCACAGGCACACTGCTACGGCCACCGTTACCGCAACGAAAATAGCGAATCCAATCAGTTTCAATTTGAATTAGTGACGTCACTGCCACTGCCTTGGGCCTTGGGTTTTCCTTGCTTCGACTTGGGGCAGTCCAATCTAGCCCTTTTCCTTAACTGCTCCGTATTAAGTTTTCCCCGCCATGTAAAGGTCCGCGTACCATTCAGCTTCATCGAGTAAGCTGGAGGTATTGTCGTCGGTTCCCGCCAGGTGGGTTAACTCGTGGAAAAACGTCGCCTCTTTGTCACCTGTCGGAAGATCCCAGTAATATGTCTTTCCATGCCGATTTTGGAAATACATCACGCCTTGGTGCTCCAGTGTTTCGGCAAAATGTGTCGGATCATCAAGTTCCTTGTTCTTTAGGTAGAGTGGGTCGTTGCCATTGATTCCATCCATCACCCCTTTGAGATACATCGCGATGTGCGAGAGCATCTTCTTGTACTTCTTGTTCTCGCAGCAATCGTTCGGGGTCTTCTCGTTTTCCTTTAAAACTTGCTCAAGCAGTGGAGGTAGTTTGGCGCGTATTGATTCTTGAAACGCGCCGATTTGGGAAAACTGATCGTCAGACAAATTGAGGTTGCCAAGAACCCACAGCCCGAACGGATCGATACGCATTAATG
>WNFL01447746.1_pt4 | contig 10050 bp, 8 predicted proteins | sample 5400361 | NCBI WGS metagenome assembly WNFL01 (sample SAMN13153351, study PRJNA577476) | soil metagenome | isolation source: 40 cm soil on Douglas fir-dominated hillslope | place: USA:California | collected 2013-09-17
TCGCAGTGATCGGGTTGGCGTTCGGGCAAGGCAGATCGAGAACCTTGGCATCGAAGTGCCATTCCATCCGATCCGCGTCGAAATCGATCGGGCAGTTGAACAGGCGCTCGTAATTGCGCCAGTGAACCGGGGCCGGGAACGGGAAGATCATACGCTTGCTTGGGAAGGGGAGCTCGAGAACACGGCTGAACAGCACAGTCATCGAGCTTCGCCAGAACTCGGCCGCGAAAGGTAACAAGTCGCCGAGGGTGTCGAGCCCATCGCTTCTCAGGATTGCTGTCGTCTTCTCTTCGATGCGGAAACTGATCTGGCGAACCGCTGGTCCCGCCATGGTCACGTGATCGAGCGAAAAATTCAACGCATCTCGGAAGGTCGGGCTTGAGACCATGGCGTATCCATAGATTCCATAGTCGCTGATCCTCTGTCGGGCTCCAGCCAGGAGGCCCACGTCGGATCGCTTCGCGAGCCGCATGGCGTTCCTGTAGATAGCGAGGCGTTGGCGGTGCGATATGCGCGCCTGCGCGTCTTCGAGCTGCGTGGCGTCGACGCCAGTACGCGCGAACAGATCACGGACCGAGACTCCTTCAGCCCCGAGCTCCGCCGCCAAGGCGGCCAGGCCCAATAGGTTCTGGGTCGGGGCGTCCAGGTCGCCCGAGATTGGTGTCACCAACTTAATCGGCTTCATGGGACCGTGCCCGTGGCACTATTTGACCTGCAGAGCATGGCAAAAGACCTCGGCCTTGGCAGCATTTGACATCATAAATGGCAGGCCGCAACGTTGTCACCTGTGTCTTATGCGCCCAGGATGCCAGGCATCATCACCAGCCGGGCCCACTGGACCTGGCTTGACTAGAGGAAGCGTCCACCGGTTAGGCCCGCCGAGTCCGGGTTCGACCGCTCGACCAAGCGAGGGATACGCATGACCACGGTTGCTCACGAAATTGATGGGAAGGTCGGTGTGGTCACGCTCGCCAAGCCGCCGCACAATTTGATCGACGACAAGCTGATCGAAGACCTCGTAGCCGCATATCACGCAGTCGTCGGCCAAGGCTGCCGGGCAATCCTGCTGCGCAGCTCGATGAGGCATTTCTGCGCCGGTGCGGAAATGGCGTCCTGGGGAACGGGAACGACGATCCATACCGACAAGGTCAGGTTCGAGGCGATGCTGCAAGCCCTTGAAGACATTCCCGTGCCTACCGTCGCGGCCGTGAACGGCGGCGCACTTGGAGGCGGCCTCGAGATCGCGCTGACTTGCGACATGATCATCGCCGCCGACACCTCCTTCTTTGGTCAAGTCGAGGTCGCGGTTGGACTTTTGCCCTTGCTCGGCGGAACGCAGAGGCTTGCGCAGCGGGCGGGCGCTGCTCGTGCAAAGGAGATCGCGATGCTCGGCCGGCGCCACACGCCGCAGGCTTTCGAGCGTTGGGGCATCATCAATCTGGGCGGGCCCTACCCAGGTCATCAAGGGCATCAAGATGCAAGCGAACCTGGAAGCACGCGGTGGAATCGGAGCGGCTGATGCTCGGCAAGTCGAAATCAACGAGATGATTTGGACGGCCAAGGATCGGCAGCGCGGCGCCGACGCATTTTTCGCGACGGGCCCGGCAACTGCCGTCTTTCAGGGAGACTGATGATGTCCGCTTCCCCCTTGCAAGGTGTGCGGGTCGTCGACTTCACCCGCGTATTGGCTGGTCCTCATTGCACCAAGGCGCTTCGTGATCTCGGCGCCGATGTCACCAAGATCGAGCCGCCAGCCGGCGACCTCGGCCGTTTTGGACTGCCGAATGTCAACGGCGTCGGGCTCTACTATGTCCAGCAGAACGCCGGAAAGCGAAATCTGAGCCTCGACTTGAACTATCCGGAAGCCAGGCAGGTTGTCTCGCAACTCTGTCGCGAAGCGGACGTCATAGTTGAGAATTTTCGCCCGGGTACGCTTGCCCGGTTCGGCTTTGGCTACGAGGAAGTCAAAGCGTTCAATCCAAAGATCATCTACGTGTCTTTGAGTGGATACGGGCAATCGACGTCATGGAAAAATCGGCCGGCGTTTGCGCCGACGGTACAGGCCGAGACTGGCCTGACGGCGATTGTCCAGGAGCATTTTGGCGAGGCACTGTCCGAGCCACGTGGTGACTCCTGCAGTCATGCCGACGTCTACACCGGACTGCAGGGGGTCATTGCAGTGCTGGCGGCCCTCCAGCACCGAAACCGGACAGGCGAAGGGCAGCACGTCGATGTCTCGATGGCTGCTACAATGCTTTCCGTGAACGAGCGTGCAGGGGCGCTCTTGTCCGATATCGATACCGACGGGGAGCCGATCGCGCTGTCGGCCAATGAATCCCACATTTACGAGATGGCCGACGGCACTCAATTGACGATCGCCGCAAGCCCTATCTACTCGCCCATGTTCACGCGGTTCTGCGCGATGATGAGAAGAAGCGACCTCCTCGCGGATCCGCGCTTCGCCACCGCCAAACTACGCCGCCAAAATCTGCCGGCGCTGCTGGCCGAAGTGCGCTCTTGGTTATCCACCTTCGATGACCTCGAACAGCTGCAGGCGCAAGTGAGCGAATCGGGGCTCGCCGTCGGACGCGTTCGAACTGTCAACGAGTTTGCGAAATCCGATTGGGTCCGCGAATGGAACGCCGTGGTCGAGGTCGACGATCGAGGTGGAGGTACAGTGCGCATGCCGGGCAATCCATGGATCTTCAGCCAGTCGCAGCTGCCAGCTCCCGGAGCGCCGGCGTTCCAGGGAGAGCACAACCTTGAAATCTTGAAGGAGCTGCAAATTCCCGAAGAAGAGATTGGCTCCATGCAGCAGAGAAACATCATTCTGAGCCGGCGCTAGTCACAGGCCGTAGCCCAGGAGAGCCGTTCGGATTGCGCGGTGGAACGCCGATTGAAGTTCGTTAACCGCCCATCATGACACAGCATTGCCGTGGAAACGGGAAACGACCCCCGGTCAGGCCCGCCGAAAGTGCATCTTTCGAAGGCATCTCCCAGCTAATTTTCTGTTCGTCCCCAGACGGTTGTCCTTTAAAAGAGAGGAGCGCAAGATATCCGCAAAGTGCAAGCCGAGCCGAGGACATGCCCGCGAAAGCCGCCAAGCAGCAACCCAGGGACAAGGAGATTACAGAGCGGATTATTGACGCGGCAGAATTTGTCTTTGCGGAGATGGGCCTGGAGAAGGCGACCCTCCGGGACATTACCTCCCGCGCCAAGGTCAATGTCGCGGCCGTCAGCTATTATTTCGGCTCGAAGTCGGATCTGGTTCATTCGGTGTTCGACAGGTTGTCCACGCGTCTGAACGAGCGACGCATTCGCGACCTCGATGAATGCCTGTCGGCAGCGAAGAAGGCCGGCGAGCCACCGGATCTCCGATGCATTCTCGATATCTTTATCAGACCTTATCTTGATGGTAAGAGCGGCAGGCTGTTCGCGCGCTTGATCCTGCAGCATCGCATCGCTCCTTCCGAGGTGACCAAAGCGATCATATCGGGTNNNATCCAATGGCGAAGCGCTTCATCCAGGCGATCAGCGACACCTGCCCTGGTATCGAGCCCAAGGCCTTCTTCTGGCGCTACGTTTTCATGATCGGATCGGTCGTCTACACGGTCGCCGATCTGGGCGTGCTGGACCGGGCCGCGCAGCTTTCTGCCGGCAAGGTGCAGGCGCGAAAGGCCGCGGACCTCCAGGAGGCGCTGCTCGACTTCCTGATCGCCGGCATGCGCCACGATCCGGAAAACACCACCTCACTCAAGCTTTCCAAGACCGGCGCGCTGGCAGGCCGCTAGCGCGGCGCGCTCATGTTCGAACTGCCGCCTTGAGCCGGTGCCTCACCTAGGCGACCGCCGCAGTTGGCCCGCGACCAATCCGCGGGAATTTGACTCGCGCGAATTTCGTTCGTGCAATTTTGGCATTGGTGTCGGAACCACAGCGCCAATTGAGCATGTGTGACGACATGCCATCATATTAAAAACGCTGGCCAAAACACGACAAGCAAGGGGTAGCGAGGGCGACACCTGACGCCCAACGGCGCGTTGACAGAAGTAAAATTCGTGTTTTAAATTTGTGTTTAACTATTGGACACGAGGACTGGCCCTTGGGCAATCCACCGACCATAGATAAGCATCAAGCTCCGCCCAGCGGCGGCGAGGAGCATGCAGGGAGTGGCACGCGTTGGACAGGTGCGGACCTGCCGCGCAAGAACGCCGACCGATTCGTAACCGGAACGATTGACTACGCCGCGGACCTGATCAGGCCAGGTACGTTGTTCGTTTCGCTTCTCAGGAGCCCCCATGCGCATGCGCTGATCAAGCGCATTGATGTGCGCGCGGCCACAGCTGCGCCCGGTGTCGTCTCCATTCTGACCGGCCTTGAGGCGTGCTCCCTTGCGAAGCCGATGCCGACGCGGGTGCCCAGCGAGCGGTTCCCGGGCCCCATCGATGTCTGGTGCCTGGCGGCGGACGAGGTGCTCTATGCCGGTCAGCCGGTCGCGGCCGTTGTGGCCGAACGCCAGGCGGACGCGGAGGCCGCACGAAGCCTCATCGAGATTGACTACGATCCGTTGGATGCAGTGCTCGATGCGCGGCAAGGCAGTGCGGCAGGATCTCCGACGGCCCGGATCGCGTGGCCTACCAACATTATCTTTCAGGAAAAGATCAGACGTGGCGACGTGGAAGAGGCGATCAAGCGCGCCGACTGCGTCGTCAGGGGCTCAATGAGCTTCGGTTCGGCGACCACCGCCCCGCTCGAAGCCCGATGCTACGTCGCCGACTGGGACTCTCGTTCCGGCAAGCTCACCCTCCATGGCACCCTGCAGCAGCCTCACCCGACGCGATGGGTGCTGGCTCAAGCGCTCGGTCTGCCAGAGACCAGTATCAGGGTCGTAGCGCCGGCGATGGGCGGCACGTTCGGCCTCAAGATGGTCGGCCATCCAGAGGAAGTGATCGTCTCGGTGCAGAGCCGCAAGCTCGGCCGTCCAGTAGCCTTCCTGGAGAGCCGGGAGGAATGCTTCCTCGCCAACGGCCGCGAGCAGACGCACGAATTCGAAATCGCCGCACGGTCGGATGGCAAGATCGTCGCATTCCGCGATTTCGTCCGCGCCGATGTCGGAACGATCGGCGCGGGCGGCGGATGGTCGATGTCGGTGGTCACGCCGACGGTATTTCCCACCGTCTACGACATCGCTGACTGTTCCATCGATTCCATGGTCGTAACTACGAACAAGCCGCCTTGGCAGGGTATTCGCGGCTACGGCAAGGAAACCGCGAATGTCGTGATGGAGCGTGCGATCGAGCTCATCTCGGCCGAGCTCGGCATGGATTCCCTTGAGGTCAGGCGACGCAACCTGCTGCACAAGGACTCCTTCCCCCACCGCCTGCCGTCGGGGCTGAATCTCGACAGCGGCGACTATGCGGGCGCACTCGACCAACTGGTCGAGCTGTTCGGGCGCGACAAATGGCTTGCCACTCGCGCCAAAGTCGATGCCTCGGCACATCGCATCGGCATCGGTTTCGCTTTCGAGCTCACGCCCGAAGGAGCCTCTTTTCCCGGAGCAATGCCTTCAGGCTTCGAGACATCGATGGTCACCGTTGACCCCAGCGGCACCGTCAGGGTCGCTACGAGCGTCTCTTCACCCGGTAGCGGAAACGAGACCGGCATCGCTCGACTCGTTGCCGACGTCTTCGGCATTCACCCGGATAACGTTTCGGTTACGCAGGGCGATACCGACATTACGCCCTTCGGCGGAGGCAATACCAGTAGCCGAAGCCTGATGTTCGGCGGCGCGGCCGCAGTGCTCGCTGCGCGCGATCTGCGCGAGCGGATCGCTTGCTGCGCGGCAACGTTGCTGCAGGCAGCAGTGGGCGAGCTTCAGTTTGCCGACGGGCAGATTGCAATCGTTGGTGATCCCGAACGCGCGTTACCGTTCGTGAAGGCTGTGTCAACGATCTATACCCACGCCTATTCCACAGCGCTCGACGTCGAATTGCCGCTGCAGGTCACGCGCACGTACCGGTCCGAGAACGTCCGGCATACGCCTGACGAATGGGGAAGGATCAGCTCATATCCGTCCTTTTCCTATTCGGTCCACGCCGCAGCCGTCGAGGTCGACAGCACGTCCGGCTGCGTCAGGGTTCTGGACTATGCCGCCGTCCACGATTGCGGCGTGATCGTCAATCCGGGTCTTGTCGAAGGACAGTTCAAGGGAGCCGTGACCATGGGCATTGGTGCGGCGCTCTGGGAAGAATTGCTGCACGATGGCCAGGGAAGAACGAAGACCAACCGTTTCAAGTCCTACGTTCTGCCGCGCGCGACGGACCTGCCAAACTTCCGCATCGGTCATCGCTGTACGCCAAGCCCATTTCATCCGCTCGGCATCAAGGGCGCCGGAGAGTCGGGTCTGGGCGGCGCCATGGCCGTTGTTGCCAATGCGGTCGCTGATGCGCTTGGCGATGATGGTCGCCGCCTCGACCGTATTCCCTGCAAGCCCGAGATCGTCATGGACCTGCTGCAGCGGGGGCGAACGTGATCCGGCATCGCTTCGAATATCGCGTACCGCGCGCCATCGAGGAGGCGATCGAGATCCTCGCCGCGGCCGGCGACGATTGCGCGGTGTTGGGCGGCGGCACATGGCTGATCCCCAACATGACGTTTGCCACCCACCAGCCAAAAATCGTGCTCGATCCCAGGCATCTAGATCTCGCGACCATCACCCAATCGGACGCCGAGGTCCATGTCGGCGCCAGGGTGACGTACCATGCCGCGCTGAACTCTCCGCTCGTGCGCACCCAGTTGCCGCTGCTCGCGAAGATGTCCGAGCAGATCACCGGCGGCATCTCGATTGTAGGGCAAGGAACGATAGGCGGCTCGGCCTGCTACGCAAACCCCTCGTCGGACGTGCCCGCCTGTTTGCTGGCGCTGCGCGCCCGACTGCAACTTCGCTCAATCGCCGGAACAAGAGAGATCGACGCGGCTGAATTCTACCGTGGGGCTTTCGCGACGGCACGGCGCGCCGACGAGATCCTGACCGGCATCGTTTTTCCCAAGATGAGCGCCACCGCCACCAGCGGATACCAGAAGCTTAAATTCAGCATGGGGTCCTGGCCGATCGTAACCGCGGCAGTGGTTGCTGAAGCGGACACCGCCGGGCGGCTCTTCCGCGTTTCACTCGGCGCTGCAAGCGCGACTCCGATCCTCACCGAACAACGGCTTGCGACCGATCCAGCGGTCAGCGAGTTCGAGGCATTTTCGCGTTCCTGCGCTCACATCGATGCCGAATGGTCCGATGAACTCGCCGGCCCCGGCTATCGACGCAACGTCGCGCCTTCGGTCGTGCTGAAGGCCCTCCTCCAATGCGGAGCAGCCAGATGACCGGCCATCCGACCGAGCGTTTGCGGCTGCGGCTGAACGAGCAACCCGTCGAGATCGATATCGATCAGCGTGCCTTGCTGGTCGAAGTGGTCCGGGATCTCGGTGCCAAAGGCGCGCGCATCGGTTGTCTCACCGGTGATTGTGGCGCGTGTAGCGTCGAACTGGATGGGCGTATCGCCAAATCCTGCCTCGTATTAGCTGCCTCCGTCGACGGAAGCGAAATCGTGACAATCGAGGGCAGCCGCGACGCCATCGCTGAAGCGACGCGCGAAGCCTTCAAGGCGCACCGCGGATTTCAATGCGGTTACTGCACGTCAGGGATGATCATGGTCGCAATCGATTTCCTGCGGCGCAATCCAAATCCGACGGAAGCAGAAATCCGTCTCGCCATCAGCGGCAACCTCTGTCGATGCACCGGTTATGAAGACATCGTCAAGGCGATCGCCGGAGCTGCGGCGCAATTGCAGCGCGTTTCTATCGGGAATTCAAAACGAAAGGAGTAAGGGAAATGGGTACGGTTGTTAGGGCGCAACGGACGCCTGTTACGGCGGCGTTTGCGAGTTTGCTTGGAAGCTGCATCGAGTGGTACGATTTCTACATTTTCGGCACGGCCTCCGCGCTTGTCTTCAATTCAATATTCTTTCCGAGCTTCGATCCGCTCGTCGGCACGTTGCTGGCGTTTGGCACGTTCGCCGCCGGCGCTATCATGCGGCCGCTTGGAGGCATCGTCTGCGGCCATTACGGCGACAGGATCGGGCGCAAGTCATTGCTCGTCTGGACACTGATCCTGATGGGCGGCGCAACGGTGCTCATCGGACTCGTGCCGAGCTATGCGCAAATCGGAATTCTGGCTCCCATCCTGCTGGTCATACTTCGTTGTGTCCAGGGCGTTGCATTCGGCGGTGAATGGGCAGGCGCCTCGCTCATCTCCGTTGAGCACGCGCCCGAGAAGCACCAAGGTTTCTTCGGCAGCTTTCCGCAAATGGGCTCGCCGATCGGGCTGTTCTTGTCCACGGGCACATTCGCCCTTCTGGCAACGATGCCCAAGGACGACTTCATATCATGGGGCTGGCGCATCCCCTTCGTGGCGAGCGCCGTGCTCATTGTGATCGGTCTGGTGTTTCGGCTCAAGCTGCTGGAAAGCCCGTCCTTCGTCGAAGCCGCTGCGCGGGGAGATATCGTCGCGGCACCGATCAAGACAGTTCTGAAGAACAATCTGAAAACCGTTCTGATCGGCGGCGGTGTCGTCATGTGTACCTCGGTCGCCTTCTATGTTCAGGCAGTCTTTGTCGTCTCCTACGCGACGCAGACTCTGGGTGCCGATCGCCAGGTCGTATTGAACGCTGTTCTGGTGGGCTCCTTCTTCGAACTGTTGATGCTGCCGACCTTCGCATGGCTGGCCGACCGCATCGGACTGAAGGTGATTGCATTCTTTGGCGCTCTGTGGACGGCGGCGTTCAGCTTCCCGTACTTCAAGTTCATCGACGTTGGAACCTCATTCAGCATGGGGCTCGGAATTGCGCTGGCCATGGTCGGGATCAGTGCTCTGTTCGCTGTCCTGCCGGCCTATATCGCCCGTCTGTTCGACACACAGGTGCGTTTCACCGGTGTTTCGCTCTGCTACGGCCTTGCTGCGGGACTCATCGGAGGTCTGACGCCCTTCATTGCCACCAGCCTGTTCATCTGGGCAAAGGCGTCCTGGCCGATCGCCCTTTATCTGGTTGGCGTCGGTGTCATCAGCATGATCGCGGTTATCGCTACTCCCTCCCTGCAAAGCAAGGAGGAGGAGATCGACGATGCCGTCGCTTCGCGGCAGGCGACCTAAAGACATGGCCGCTCGCCTTTCCAAAACGTCACGGATTCAATGAAACCAGACGCGAGAGCGATTGACCGAGGTCAGTTGCTTTCGCGACCAGGGAGCCTTCAAGATGACTGAGCTTGACTTTACTCACGATCCTTCTCGGAAGAGCTGGGTTGCTACTGCCAATAGCCCGACGACAGACTTTCCCATTCAGAACCTGCCTTTCTGCATGTTCGCACGTCCCGGCGAGGTCAAGCGTGCCGGCGTCGCGATCGGCGACGAGATACTCGATCTGAAGACCGCCGCCGATCTCGGTCTGCTTGAAGGCGAGATGGCCGCCACGGTGCGCGCCTGCACGGATGTCGGCCTCAATCCACTAATGGCTACGGCGGGCCCCAAGGCGACCGCGCTGCGCCGCCGCCTGTCCGAGTTGCTATCGGCAGGCAACAAGGCTGCTGCCAGCCGGGATCAATTGCTGGTAGCGCAGCGGAAGGTGACGTTCTACCTGCCTGCCGAGATTGGCGGTTTCACCGACTTCTTCACTTCGGTGTATCACACCGAGCGAACCGGGCGACCCACCCGGCCTGAAAATCCGGTGCCTCCGAATTTCCGCTACATGCCGATCGCCTACAACAGCCGCGCCAGTTCCGTGCGGATCAGTGGTGAGGCAATCAGGCGTCCGCTCGGGCAGCGGCGCCGGGCCGACGGCGAAGTGCATTTCGGCCCCTGCGAAAGCCTCGATTTTGAACTCGAACTCGGCGCGTTCGTGGGCAAGGGGAATGAGCTCGGGCATCCCATCAAGATCGAGCAGGCCGATGGCCATGTCTTCGGATACTGCCTGGTGAACGACTGGTCCGCACGCGACTTGCAGCGCTGGG
>WNFL01040639.1_pt1 | contig 10049 bp, 10 predicted proteins | sample 5400361 | NCBI WGS metagenome assembly WNFL01 (sample SAMN13153351, study PRJNA577476) | soil metagenome | isolation source: 40 cm soil on Douglas fir-dominated hillslope | place: USA:California | collected 2013-09-17
CGGACGAGAGCATGGCGGAGCTTCATAGGTTCCTCGGCGTTGTTTTTGCGCTGCCGGCTAGCGGCCGCAGCTGGCTGTGTTGAAGACGTCTCCGGTCACGATGACCGTTGTATCGCGGGGGGCGATGCGGTTCGAACCCCGTTGGTTACCGCTGTCGTTGTTTCCGATCGAAACCGATCCGCATTGCGAGCCCTCGTTGATGTCCGGCCCGTCCTGGTCGATGTTCCTTATGTCGCGCCTGCGCTTCGTTTCTTCCTTGTCCAGCTTCGCCAGATCCTTGTCCTCGATCGGAAGGATTTCGGCGCGTGCCGTGCGCATCTCGGCGCCGCGGCATACCGGGGCGATGGCGACCAGGGCAACCGTGGCCAGTATCGACAGTGGAAGGGCAATTCGCATGACACTCTCCTTGCTCTGATTGGTGGTGCAGGGCGGGCATGCCGCCCTGCGTTTCGATCAAACGGCTGCCCCGCGAGCGGGGCGAGCCGTATTTCTCAGAACTTACTGCGCGTTGCCGACGTTCATCGATTGCGCGTTCAACGCTCCGCTCTGGTTCTGCAGCGTGTTGATGGCCGTCACGTGGCTCTGCCCCGCGGCCGAGGCGTTGCCGATGGTCATCGCCTGCCGGTTCAGCGCGCCGCTCTGGTTCTGCAGTGTGTTGATGGCCGTCACGCGGCTCACGCCCGACCCGGAGGTATTGGCGACGTTCATCGACTGCGCGTTCAGGGCGCCGCTCTGGTTCTGGAGCGTATTGATGGCGGTCAGGTTGCTCTGGCCCGCGCCCGAAGCATTGCCGAGGCCCATCGACTGCGAGTTCAGGGCACCGCTCTGGTTCTGGAGCGTGTTGATGCTCGTCACATGGCTCACGCCGGACCCGGAGGCATTGCCGACGTTCATCGCCTGCCTGTTCAGAGCGCCGCTCTGGTTCTGGAGCGTGTTGATGCTCGTCACGTTGCTCTGGCCTGAGCCCGTTGCATTGCCCAGGTTCATCGACTGCGCGTTCAGGGCACCGCTCTGGTTCTGGAGCGTGTTGATCGCCGTGACGCGGCTCTGGCCGGCGCCAGACGCGTTGCCGATGTTGGCGGCTTGCGAGTTCAGCGCGCCTGACTGGTTTTGCAACGAGTTGATCAGGGTTACCTGAGTGGTGCTTTGCGCGAATGCGGCGCCGAAGCTGGTCGCCGCGATAACAGCCAGAGCGATTTTGGTGAATTTCATGATGCATTTCCTTTCGGTTGGGTGAACCGCCCCGGGGAAGGTTCCCGACATGGTGCGATTCGTTGCGAGGCTCTCGTTACTCAGGAGCTGAACAGATCGGCGAGGGCCTCATATATCCGCTCTGTCAGGAACACTTTCTGTCACCGCGAACTGCTTCGAGTGGCTCAGAAGCGTTGGACGGACTGTAGGCAAGGGAACCGGCGAACATAAGTGACACAGGTCACCCTCTCAACCACAGACGCCGTCGAGAGCGCGACGCCGCGGCCCTGTGCCTCGACGGCACCGCATCACCAGGCCTGCGGTCGCCGACGTGACTTCAGTCATCGACTCGCAAGCGACGGGCTTAAGTTTCGCAACGCCGCTTCGCATCGTCGCGAAAGATCGGGCGACGCACGATTCGGTGCGCCGAAGGCGATCGCAATTGACGCAGCTCAGGGCCTGACGTAGCCTCTCGGGGCGCAATGGCCGCGCACGGTGACAATGAAGCATCGGCAGGCTGTTGCGAGCCTTGTGTCGGAGGGATCGAGTGGAGAGGCGATGCCGAGGTTGTCCATCCTTGGGATCGTGTTGCTTGGGGCGCTCGCGCTGCCGCCGATCGGCGCCGGCGCCGGGGCCGGCAGCCCGGCCGTTGTGACGATCCTCGAAGGCAATGCGACCCTGTTCCGCGGTACATCGAAGCTCGCCGCCTCCGAATGCGTGCGGGTGCAGCCGACCGATCTGATCGAAACCGGCAAGGAAAGCTTCGTTCGGCTCGAGTTCGAAGACGGCACTCGGCTCGATCTCGGGCCTCGAACCCAGCTGCAGCTCGATCACCCGACCGAACTTCGTGCCGATCGCCCCGCGCTGTACGCGCTGTCGGGGTGGATCAAGCTCACGCTCGACGAGGCACAACATGCTGCGGCAGCAGCATTCGCCACGCCGCTGTTCGATGCGACCGACCTGGCCGGGGTCGTGCTCGCCCGCGTCGATGCCCGAGCCGGGGCGATGTTCGTCGAACAGGGACGGGCTCGCTTCGCTGACCGCCGCGCGCATGCGTCGCCGCTAGCGGTGCTGAAGGCGGGCGACTTCATCTCGTTCGCCGGGGACGGGCGGACGGCCGTCGAGGCTCGCCCGCCGAACGAGTTCGTCGACCGGATGCCAACCGAGTTTCGTGATTCGATCCCATCGCGCCTGGCGCGCTGCCGCGAGCACGAGGTCGCTGCCAGGGCGCTGGGCGATTTCTCGTACGACGAAGTCGAGGCCTGGATCAACTCGGAACCCGCAGTCCGGCGCCAGTTCGTCCATGCCTGGCGGGCGAAGGCCGAAGACACGGAGTTCCGTCTTGAACTGACGGCCAAATTGAGCCGGCATCCGGAGTGGGGACCGCTGCTGTTCCCGGAACTGTATGCGCCCAGGACGGTCGGCCCGCCATGGCCGCTGCCGGAGACGGGCGTTGCCCCGCACTGACGGCTTCCCTTCAACATTGCGCGATCGATGCGCCCCGACGAGGCGCGCCGCGATGACCAAAGAAACTACCGGGTGATCCACTCTTGCCTCAAAGTTGAGGCCGTCGAGTTCGGCCATCGGGGCCGGAACCACGAAAGTGCGGGAACCTCGTATGAACACACTGCCTGTTGCCGGTCTGCGCAAAGCCGGTCGTCGCGAAAGCCGCGCAAAGCGCCACGACTTCTATCGGCGCTACGACGTTTTGCTGGCCAACTGGTACCTGCTGACGAGCCGGATACAGCAGGAGATACTGTCGATCAGACAGGACCTGCACGACGAGCTGGCGCGCTGGCGGCCGCATCAGCCGGAACCGGATTGGAATGCCTACGCGGATCGAATGAGCATGATCGCCGCGAGGACGGCTTTGCGCTGACTCGCGCTGTGTCCTGCGCGTCCGAGAGCGGCCAGCCGGTCGGTCCGCAGCGCAGGTTCTCCGATTTCAGCCTCCGATGCTGGCCCACACCTTCTGCAGGCGCTTCACGCTCACCGGCATCGGCGTCTTGAGCTCCTGGGCAAAGAGCGACACGCGCAACTCCTCCAGCAGCCAGCGGAATTCCTCCAGTCTTGAGTCCGGAACTCCTTTGCGGGCGGACAGCGCGCGGGCATAGGCCGTTTGCAGCGGGCCGAGCTCCGACATCAGGGTGTTGTCGCGCGCCGGGTCGGCTTTCAGCCGGTCCAGCCGTGCCGCGATCGCTTTGAGGTAGCGCGGATACTGAGCAAGCTGCGCGCCCGGGGTCAACTCGACGAAGCGCTTCGCAAACAGGCGCGCGAGCTGCCGCTCGACATCGGCGCAGGCCGCCTCGAACGCGCGGCTCGCGGCGAGCTTCTTCGGCAGTTGTGCCGCCTCCTGCACGATTGCCGTCAGCAGCGTAGCGATCTGCTGTGCGATCAGGTTCAGGCGCCCGCGCGCTTCGTCCTTGCGCGCCAGAAACTGCTCGCGGCTGGTGGGCCACGGCTCTTCCAGGCAGGTGCGGTCCACCGCCGCGCCCACCACCTGGTCGCGCAGGTCCTCGAAACTGGGCAACGCGGCCGACAGCGCCGGCACCACCGAGGCCTGCATCCGAACCGTCTGCAACGCCGCGAGCGAGCGCTCCAGATGCTGGATCTGCTGGCGCAGCTGAAGCCTGAAGAGGCGCTGCAGCCCTTCCCGATGACGGGTGCGCGCAACCTGCGGATCGTCGAACACCTCCAGCAGGCAGTGGTCGCCCTGGTCGACCAGCGCCGGGTAAGCCAGCAGCGTCTGGCCGTCGCGATGGATCAGCCGCTCACGCTCGATCTCGCCGAAGTCCCAATCGGTGATCGGCTGCTGCGCCTGCGCCCCGGGCGCCGCCTCGGCGTCGGCCACCTGCTGGAACTGCTGCCGCGCCTGGGCGCCGAGCTCGGCCTGCAGCGAAGCGAGGTTGCGGCCCATCGCCAGTTGCCGGCCCTGCGGGTCCACGACCTTGAAATTCATCGTCAGATGCGCGGGCAGCGATTCCAGCTTGAAGTCGACCGGCGCGGCGGCGACGCCCGCGTGCTCGCGCACGTCCCGTATCAGCGCATCGATCAGCCCCACCGGCACGCCCGCATCGTGAAAGCCGTCCTGCTGATGCGGGCGCGCGCCCCATCGTTCGACAAAGCCCTGCGCATACTCGGGCAACGGCACGCAATGGCGGCGCAGCTTCTGCGGCAGCGACTTCAGCAGCAGGTGCGCCTTTTCTTTCAGCATGCCAGGCACCAGCCATTCGCATCGGACTGCATCGACCTGGTTCAGCGCATACAACGGCACGGTCAGCGTGGCACCGTCGCGAGCGCTGCCGGGTTCGAAGTGGTACGACAGCGACATTTCCAGTGCGCCCATCGTGACCGTTTTCGGATACAGGGTCGGGGTGACCCCGGCCGCCTGGTGGCGCATCAACTCTTCGCGCGACAGGAACAGCAGATGCGGATCGGATCGCTCGGCTTGCGCGCGCCAGCGCTCGAATTCGGCACCGCTCGTCACCGAGGCGGGCACGCGCTGATCGTAGAACGCGTAGATCGAGTGCTCGTCGACCAGCACGTCGGGCCGCCTTGCCTTGTGCTCGAGCTCCCGGATCTCGCGGATCAGCTTCTGGTTGTGGGCCATGAAGGGCGCGCGCGTTTCGAGCTCGCCGTCGACCAGCGCCCCGCGAATGAACAGCGTGCGCGCCGTGGTCGGGTCGATCGGCCCGTAGTTGACGCGCCGCTGCTGGTAGACGAGCAGGCCATAGAGCGTGGCGCGTTCGAACGCCACGACCTGCGCGGGGTGCTTCTCCCAGTGCGGCTCGCCATACGAACGTTTCAGCAGGTGGGTGCCTGCCTGCTCCAGCCAGCCTGGCTCGATGCCGGCCACGGTGCGGGCGAACAGCCGCGAGGTCTCGATCAGCTCGGCGGCGACGATCCAGCGCCCGGCCTTGCGCGCAAACGGCGAGCCCGGCCATAGATGGAACTTGATCGAGCGAGCGCCCAGGTACGGGGGCTCGCGACGGTCGGCCGGATCCGCCTCGGTCGATTTGCACCCGATGTTGCCCAGCAGACCGGCCAGCAGCGCAACGTGCAGCTGCTCGTACGTGGGTGGCGCGCCGTTGATGCGCCAGCCGAATTCGGACACGATCCGATGCAGTTGCGAATGCACGTCGATCCATTCGCGCAGCCGCCGCGGGCTGATGAACTCCTGCTTCAACTCTTCGGCCAGGCGGCGATTGGACTTCTTCAGCGCCAGGCGTTGCTGCAGCGCGTCCCACAACTTCACCAGCCCCTGGAATTCGGATCGCTCGTCGGCGTAGCGGCGATGCGCCTGATCGGCCGCTTCCTGCGCGGTCTGGGGACGCTCGCGCGGATCCTGCACCGACAGCGCCGAGGCGATGACCAGCATCTCGCGCAGGCAGTGCCGGTCGCGTGCCGCCAGCAGCATTCGGCCCAACCGAGGGACGTCAGCTCATTGTGCTCGTCGACCGCGTTCAGCTCGGCCAGCAGCTGGTAGCCATCCGCGATGGCCCGGGCGGGCGGGGCCTGCAGGAACGGAAACTCCGCCACATCGCCCAGGCCGAGCGACTTCATCTGCAGGATGACCGCCGCCAGCGACGAGCGCAGGATCTCCGGATCGGTGAAAGGCGCGCGCCGGGCGTAGTCCTGCTCGTCGTACAAACGGATACAGATGCCGTCGGCGACGCGCCCGCAGCGGCCTGCGCGCTGGGCCGCGGCCGCGTGCGATATCGGTTCGACCTGCAGCTGCTCGACTTTGTTGCGATAGCTGTAGCGCTTCACCCGCGCCAGGCCCGAATCGACCACATACCGGATTCCAGGCACCGTGAGCGAGGTCTCGGCGATGTTGGTCGCCAGCACGATCCGGCGCGCGCCCCCCGGTTTGAATACCCGCTCCTGTTCTTCGACGGACAAGCGCGCGTACAGCGGCAGCATCTCGGTCCCCGGCGGGTGGTGCTTGCGCAGCGCCTCGGCAGCCTCGCGGATCTCGCGCTCGCCGGGCAGAAACACCAGCACGTCGCCCCGACCGGCGAGGGCCAGCTCGCCGACCGCATCGACGATCGCGTCCATCAGCGTGCGGTCGTCGGCGTCGTCCTCCTCGCGTACCGCCCGATAGCGGATCTCGACCGGGTACAGTCGCCCCGACACGTTGATCACCGGAGCGGGTTGCTGCGGCGAACCGAAATGGCGCGCAAAGCGTTCGGCATCCAGCGTGGCCGAGGTGATGATCAGCTTCAGGTCCGGCCGCCGTGGCAGCAGTTGCCGCAGGTAGCCGAGAAGAAAGTCGATATTCAGGCTGCGCTCGTGCGCCTCGTCGATGATGATCGTGTCGTAGGCCTCGAGCAGCGCATCGCGCTGCGTTTCCGCCAGCAAAATGCCGTCGGTCATCAGCTTCACCGCGACCCCCGCGCGCGTATGGTCGGTGAAGCGCACCTTGTAGCCGACCACCTCGCCCAGGGGCGTGGCCAGCTCCTCGGCGATGCGCCGTGCCACGCTGGAGGCCGCGATCCGGCGCGGCTGCGTGTGGCCGATCATCCGGTCGCGCCCGCGCCCGATCGCCAGGCAGATCTTCGGAAGCTGGGTGGTCTTGCCGGAGCCGGTCTCGCCACACACGATCAGGACCGGGTTGGCCCGGATCGCCTCGCCGATCTCGTCGCGCCGGGCGCAAACCGGCAGCTCGTCCGGAAATCGGATCGAAAGCGCCGGCCTCGCGCGAGTGTTGCGCAATTGAGCTCACCAATCAAGGACTTGCAGGGGCGCGAAGTATACTTTCACCTTGCTCATGGACGATCACGTCGCTCCCCCCTCGCCCGTTACCGCCGCATTGAGCCATGCGCAATTCGTCGCGTGGCTGCGCGCGGTCGCCCCGTACGTGCACTCGAACCGGGGCCGCACCTTCGTGGTGGCGTTCGAAGGCGAGCTGATCGAGACCGGGCGCTTGAATGCGCTGGTGCACGACCTGTCGCTGCTGCACGCGCTGGGCATTCGATTGGTGCTGGTGCACGGATCCAGACCGCAGGTGCAGGCGCAGTTGCAGCTCAAAGGGCTGCAGACCTCGTTCTCGGGGGGACTGCGGATCACCGATGCGGCGGCGCTGGCCTGCGTGAAGGAAGCCGCCGGCGGAATCCGGCTCGATATCGAGGCGGCGTTCTCGCAGGGCCTGCCCAGTACGCCGATGGCCAACAGCAAGATCCGCGTGGTCAGCGGCAATTTCGTCGTGGCGCGGCCGGTCGGCATCGTCGACGGCGTCGACTTCCAGCACACCGGCGTGGTGCGCAGGATCGACACCGAGATGATCGAACGAACGCTGCAGGCCGATGCACTCGTGCTGATGTCGCCGCTCGGGTTCTCGCCGACCGGCGAGGCGTTCAACCTGAAAGTCGAGGACGTCGCCACGCAGGCGGCGGTCGCGCTGAAGGCCGACAAGCTGATCCTGATCAGCTCGCTGGACGGGGTGCGCGACGCCGGCGGCCGGCTGCGCAGCGAGCTGCCGGTCGAGGAAGCCGAGCGAATCCTGGCAGCGCACGAGGCCTCGGAGCAGACGCTGTCGGACCTGAACTACCTGGTGCGCGCCTGCCGCGGCGGTGTCGCCCGTGCCCACCTGATACCTCTGCGCCTGGACGGGGGGCTGCTGATCGAACTGTTCACCCACTCGGGGGTCGGTACGCTGGTGTCGACGGAACACCTGGAAGCGCTGCGCGAGGCCACCAGCGACGACGTGGGCAGCATCCTGAGGCTGATCGAGCCGCTCGAGGCCGACGGTACGCTGGTGAAGCGGCCGCGCGAACTGATCGAGCTCGAGATCGGCCAGTTCAGCGTGCTCGAGCACGACGGCTTCATCCAGGGCTGCGCTGCGCTGTATCCGTTCGAGGAAGCCGCGATGGGCGAGCTGGCCTGTCTGACCGTACACGGCGACTATCGCGAAAGCGGCCTGGGCGAGCGGTTGATGAAGCGGATCGAGGCGCGCGCCCGCGCGGCGGGCCTGAAGCGGCTGTTCGTGCTGACCACCCGCACCTCGCACTGGTTCCTGAAACGCGGTTACACCATGGCCAAGGTCGAGGATCTGCCGGTTCAGCGGCAGCGGATGTACAACTGGCAGCGCCGCTCGCAGGTGCTGATCAGGGCGATTTGAAGAGGAATTCAAAATGTCGCGGATGGTCCACTGCATCAAGCTGGGCAAGGAAGCCGAAGGATTGGATTTCCCGCCGGTGCCGGGCGATCTCGGCCGCCGGATCTTCGAGAGCGTGTCCAAAGAGGCCTGGCAGCAATGGCAGCGCCACCAGACGATGCTGCTCAACGAGAACCGCCTGAGCCTGGCCGATGCGCGCGCGCGCAAGTATCTGCTGACGCAGATGGAGCAGTACTTCTTCGGCGAAGGCGCGGACAAGCCGGCCGGGTACACACCGCCGCACTGATCTCGGCTCCGGGCGCCGCCGGTGGCGTCCTCGAGACGCGGGCACCGGCCGTCGGGGCACCGCTCAGCGTCCGCGCTGTCCCTTCTCGACCATATCGCGCACCAGCGCATCGACGCCGCGTCGCCAGGAGTCGTCCGTGTTGCCGCGGATATCGACCGACTTCTGAAGCACGGTCGCGCCGCTCGACACATCCTCGATCCGGATGTTGATGTTCAGGATCAGATTGCTGACCTTCTGGACCCATCCGACCAGCACCCGGTCGGCCCCGAGCGCCTTGCCGATCTCCAGCTCGCATCCGTTGCAGTCGCGCAGGTTCTGGCGAGCGGCCAGGTCGTCGATCATCGGCCGCACGGGTGTGGTGTCCAGCACGCGGTACAAGCCGTTGGAGCGGAGCCCGTCGCTCAATTGCTGCGCAATGACCGGCAGGCGCGCATACTCCTCGTGGGCCGGCGCCAGCTCGTGCTGCTCATCGATCAGTTCGAACGGGAGCACCGCCAGGCCGGGCAGCTCTGCAGCGCCGGCGACGAGCGGGGCCAATGCCAGCGCCAGCATAAGGCTGCGCAACAGGCGTCCGAGCGGCACGTCGTGACCTGATCCCGGCCGGGATGCGCCCCACGTCAAGTCGACGTTCTCCTGCTCCCCTTCGATCGGCAATCGCGATGCAGCGATGGGATTTTGCTCCGACTGGATCTCCACAGCCACCGACGCCCGGCGAGGGCATCGGTGCCTGCGGAATGCGCGAGTGCACTGCATGCGCCCGAATACAAATGACCTCGATTGGCCATCGTCACTTGGTCGGCCACCCCACCGCACTTCCATCATCTTGCCGAATGGCCACCTCGGACTGTGCTTCGCCGGCCTGAGGTGCCGCGTCCCAGCGGTCCCAATCCGCGTCTGTGACGTAGTCGTAGAAGTAAAGCCCGTAGATTGCGCGGGTGCGGTCGATAAACATGCGCAGCGCGTCTGGCCCTTGCTTGACCAGTTCGCAGGCCCGTTTTTCCTCGGGCAATGCTTGAGCGTTGCAGCGGTATTCGGCTCGCGCGGTCGCGGAAACAATTGTGGCAAAGGCGGCGATTGCGAAGGGGATCCGGCTCGACTGTTTCGACGTTCTCATGATGACCTCCGGTGGATTGGCAGTGCACGCTGCTCCTTTCGGGGCGGTTCCCCTGGCGTCACAGGGTTCGGCGCTCAAAGCGATCGCCGATGGGTTGCAGTGTCAGCGCGGAGCCGGGTCTAAGTACTTGAGCCGTCTTAAACGTGGCCTGAAATTACCTGAAGGCATCGGAGTCCGGGCGGCGTGGCATTGGGCACGCCAGATCCCGGCGAGAGATGCCCTAAACTGCGGATTCACAAGGGAAACAGTCGCCATAATGATGGCCTGAGAGCCACCCGGAATTCCAACACGATGCAGCAGCCGGTCGTTATCGTCGGCGCCGGCCTGGCCGGCCTGACCGT
>WNFL01193202.1_pt1 | contig 10048 bp, 12 predicted proteins | sample 5400361 | NCBI WGS metagenome assembly WNFL01 (sample SAMN13153351, study PRJNA577476) | soil metagenome | isolation source: 40 cm soil on Douglas fir-dominated hillslope | place: USA:California | collected 2013-09-17
ATCTCAGGAAGCTATCAGCTGTGGCTAATGGGATGGAGCCGTGCTTTGCGGCGCTTCGTCGAGCTCGGTTCTCGCGCGCTCACATCCGCAGTTGAACGAGCGACCGATTCAGGGTTGCTCGAAGTTAATCCTCGTAGATGCAGTAAAAGCGGCGCTGGCCGGTATCGATACCCAGTTTGAGACGGGGCAGGACGCGACCCGCATAGGCGGCTTGGTCGCTCTGCGGAGCAGTTTGAAGCAACCGCTCATAGAAGACGATGGCTTTTTGCCGAGCCTGTTCGGCGCCCTCTTGATACTTCTGAGGCAGCACCGATTCCGAATAGTCATCCTCGGCCGTGGCCCGACCTTGGCTGAGCGACCACCAAGTCTCATAGGCTTGCGCCACCGTCAATTGCACATCCAACTGATAAGGACTTTTTGGGTGTTGTTCCAGGAACCGAAGCCCTTGTTGAATGACCTCGTGGATCTGGTCACTGCCGGCTTTGCAGCCTTGTCCCATGTCCCAGCCGTGGCTTTGGAGGACCAGGAAGGCGCGCTCGCCCCACTCGCTTTGACCGTACTCTGTCCAAACTCGCTTCAAGAGGCCGCCGTTGTAGGCCAAGGGTGCATCCTCATCGGCGGACGGCTCATAGGCTACGCCGAAAGAAGCCAATTGCGTTTGCCACTCGGTCCAATCCGCATTCGGCGACTTGTCGTTCGCTATCACCGAGGGCAGACGTTCCGCCAGACGATCCGCAGCCCAAAGCATGAACGGCTGCCGGGCGGGCGCGGATGTTTTGGCGCTCTCCAAGAGCCGCAACAAGGCGGCATGGAATTCCTCCGCTTTCCATTTCGTGTCGGCCTGCGGGACTGCGACCGCGAAGGCGGCGATTGGTCCTGTCCGTCCAGCGGCTAGCGCTGCTTGGCGCTGCTTCTGAATTTGCTCCTGGAAAGCCTCGCGCTGTTTCTGTTGAACAGCCGCAAGCGTCTGAGGATCAGGGTCCGGCCGATCTTTCAAGAGCATGTTGGCCACATCCGGGAAGTCCAGGCGCAAATTGTCAGCCAACTGCGCATCAATGCCAGAGCCGGTCCGGTAATACTCGTAGGAGTAGTCGCTCGTCGCCACCAGCTGCAAACGTTTGTCCTCGTTCAATGCTTCCAAGAGAGCGCGATGGCGACCCTGGAGACGCAAGCGGCCCTGTTTGCGCTGCGGGTCGAACTCTATGAGATCAAGCTGAACTTCTAGGTCCGAGGCTTGCCAACGTACGTTTCTAGGCCAGGTAACTTGGTGGGTGAGCACCGCCTTAGGACCGCTCCTGTCTTCTCCCGGGCCATAGTGAGCGGCAATCTGACTTTGCAACGCGTTCTGGACGTCGCCTAACGCTTCTTCGGGAAGCGTCGCCGTGCTTACTTCGAACTGCTCAAGGCGGGCCACCAAGGGTTCTTGCAATCCGAAAACGTAGAACGACCAATGAGCGCCATCGGGTTGACCCCCGGTGGAACAACGATGGGCCCACTGCCTGTCAGCACCTACGCCCCACAGACGCCCTCGGAACGGTTCGCAGGGAATGTCAGGGTGCAGGCGCAACCAATCCTGTAGGGGCGCACCCCAGACCGACTTCTCAAATTCAGCCCAGAAATTTTGAGCTAGTGTCTCCGCCGAAGGCGAGGTTTGCTGCCGCGGCGTCGCGGCAGAGGGGCCCTCGGTCGCATGTTCGGTGATTTTCGCGGGTGAGACAGGAAGCGAGGCAGCTTTCGGCGGGAAGGCGCGCTCAAAATTCGCCAAGGCAGACTTGAGGAGCGCAGGGCGAGCAGCGGCAAGAATAAGGACGACGAGGCCGGCTCCCAGAAGGGAGAGAAGAAGTCGTTTGCCAGAGAATCGTTGAGCCGGATGAATCCCTTCCTTGGCCATGGGCGGGTCTCCGTCCGGTGGAGAAAGCTGTTCCAGGCTCATGCAGGGACACCTCAGAGTCGATCTTAGGCTAAGTGTTGGATTTGCACTGGGCAATAGAACTGGAGGGCAATATTTCAGAGGTGTAAATGCACCTCAGGTACGCTTTTCGCCTTGTAGTGAACCAGGACACGATGTTGATCGGTGGACGCTTTAGCTTCGACAAAGGCCAGACATCGATACTGCTGGACTCTCTGCCGCCCATCATCCATTGCCAGATCTGCGCAAGCCTCAATCATCCCGTGGATACTTGAAGCGACTCATGGACGAGCTCTCTACCGCGATGCCGGGAGCATCGCTGATGGTCGATCATCTCGCTCATATGCTCCTTATCCAAGTGCTTCGGGCATATCTCGCTTCAGGAGAACAACTGCCAGTTGGCTGGCTGGGCGCTCTCGTAGACGAAAGGATAGGGCTCGCACTTAATCTGATGCATCGGAGTCCAGGCCGTCGATGGACACTGCGTGATTTAACTTTAGCGGTTGGAATGTCACGCTCTGCTTTCTCGTCGCGCTTCAACAGGCTGGTAGGTGCCGGCCCACTCGACTACCTACTGCGGTGGCGCATGCAGCTCGCTGCAAAAGAGTTGCGCAGGAATACGAAAACCTTGTCTTCCATCGCGTTTTCGCTTGGGTACGAGTCGGAAAGCGCCTTTGGTAACGCATTCAAGCGAGTGATGGGCAAAGCCCCCAAGCGTTATCAACGCGAATCCTATGACGATAATGCAGCCAGCTAGACCACCGCCTCATGCCATCAGTTTTCGGGGGCTGGGTCAGAACAGAAGATTGCCGAGGGCAATCTAGCCGGAGAAAACGTGCGCTTCGCGCTCGCATTGTGCGGGGATGGGTTTCGCTGGCACCAGGACGGACTGGAGGACTTCGTCAGCTTCTATTACAGCGGTGTCCACCACTCGGACGACGCATTTTCCAAAGTCCTTTGTAGGCATGTAGCCTCCAGGACAGGAGAGACTTCGCTTATCGGACATCAAGTGCCGTTGGTAAAAATCGTGGGAAAGACTTGGGAAAGAACTCAGAATCTCAAAATGCCAGCTAAGTCGCACAGAATCAACGGGCCGTATGTTCGATTACGTTTACGTGCTCATAACCCGCTGAGCGGGATCGGTAATTCAAATCCCGCTTCGGCAAAATGGGCGTCCGCACAGCAATGTGCGGGAAGATCACTCGTCAAAGTCGGTGGAACCTAAGGCCCGTTGTTCGGGCACGGCAATACCGAACCAAGCCTCGGAAGAACGAGGAAGGCGTAGAGACTGGATGCGAGCATCCCGTTCCGCGGGATGAAGGTACAGTCCGACTCTCAGCGAAAGCTGAGTCAGATCGCATAACCCGAATGTCGTCAGTTCAAATCTGACCCCCGCAACCATTTCGTGATACAGAAGGCCGGAAACCAGGATTCCGGCCTTTTTCGTGCCCACTGCTGGCACCTGAAACCGTACGTTAGCGCCAAAGTCTTCTACGAAGGCAAATACAGTAAATAGAGCACCACTGTGGTTTATGCGGCCTGCCTTTTTCCAAACCCGCAAACACGTCGAATTTGGTCGATGTTATGAGCACGAGAAGAACAGGGGAAGAGTTCTAACCAGCAGGTGAATGCGGTGGGGGACTCATCCTCAATCTCTACTGTCAGTTCTGACAGTTGGCCTGTTTACAAGAACTTTCTAAGATCCACGCTGGTTAGTTTCTCGCCCACTTAGTTAGGCCCACGCCCAGACTTTCGTTCGCATATATTAAGGACAAATCTATGAAGAGAACAATCGTCGCGGTCGCAGTTTTTCTCGTAGCCGCTCTTCCCCTGTTCGGTCAGAAGGATGAAGATAAACGTCTGGCAGCTTCAGCTGACGTATTACAGCAAGTCCTGCAGGACAATAGCCTGCCCAAGAGCATTCTCGACAAGGCTTATTGTGTACTCGTCTTCCCCAGCGTCAAGAAAGTAGCCATTGGCATTGGCGGCAGCTACGGACGAGGCGTACTCGTTTGCCGCCAGGGCCGGGATATGAGTGGCGACTGGGGCGACCCGGTAATGTACAAGCTCGACCAGGGCAGCATTGGCTTGCAACTCGGTTCCACAGCAACCGATTTTGTGCTGGGTATCATGAGCAAGAAGGGTGTGGAACAAATCCTGAATGGCAAGACTAAACTTGGTTCAAATGCCGCCGCCGCCGCTGGCCCGACCGGGGCTCAGGCGACCTCTTACAACGCTGAGGCGATGAATGCGGACATTTTGACGTATTCACGCTCAAAAGGCCTTTTCGCCGGCGTGTCCCTGGAGGGCGCTTCGATTGAACCCGACGATGATGCCAACAAGCATCTCTACGGCAAGGAGCTCAGCGCAAAGGACATCCTTGCGAGCAAGCCGTCTCCTCCTCCGCCGGCCAAGCAGCTCGTGAGTCTGCTCAATAATACGTCGCCAGCCCGCAAGGCGTAGGTGTAAGTAGTTTCAGGAACGCTGAACGGGGTTGGCCTCGTTCGAAAAAGCTGGCTGATGGAAGCGCTTTGGTGCGCTGCTAGCTGCCGTGTGGGCGCGCACAACCCCGACAACAGAGTTCCAGGGGACCCGGAAATCGGATTCATCCTCAATCTTAACGATTAAGCCATTCTGTCACTTCTGACAGTTGGCGTGTCTGCGACGGATTTCTAACATCGCCTCTGCTTAGTTTCACTCTCCGTTAGGCTGCCACCTAAGCCGCGCCAGAAAAGAGGTTATGATGCGATCCACTGCAGCTATTGCTCCTACGGGACGGCAACAGAACGTTAGAATCTCTGCCAAGCCAGGACTCACCTCAGCGCTCCGCGGGCGCCTTGAAAAAGCCCGCGCAGATGGGAAGTCGTTGCGCGACCGCGTGCCGCGGACGAGTCATGGCGAATGGACGCCATCGGCTCGGCGTCGCGATCCGGTGGACCTGGTGCTCGAATCGAGCAAGGGACGTATTCCGGAACTCATCCCAATCCGCTACGGGCGCATGATGGTTTCGCCGTTTACGTTTTATCGCGCCACTGCGGACATCATGGCGGAGGACCTTGCGCCCACGCCAGTGACAGGATTGCGCGCCCAGCTCTGCGGCGACTGCCACCTGCTTAACTTCAACGGTTACGCCACCCCTGAGCGCAGGTTGATCTTCGATCTGAATGATTTCGATGAAACGTTGCCAGGTCCATGGGAATGGGACGTGAAACGCCTGGCGACCAGCTTCGTTCTCGCCGCCCGGTCAAACGGTTTTTCGCGCTCCGATCAGCGCGATGCCGCTCTGACGTGCGTACGCTCGTATCACGAACACATGGCCGAATACGCGGACATGGGGGCGCTGGATGTTTGGTATGCGTGCGTTGACATAGAGGGGGTGATGGAACATGTCAACGATAAAGATACGCGGGCCCGCATGCGCAAGCGTATCAAGAAAGCGGCGGCGCAAACCGTTACGGAGCACGACTTCCCCAAGATGACCGAGACGAGAGGCAATCGGTGCGTGATCAAGGAAAACAAGCCGCTCATCTATCACCATCCGCACATCAACCTGGCCACCAGCCGAGACAACATCCGGCAGGCATTCACGCACTACCGTGACACGCTGGAAGACGACCGCAAGATACTGCTCGACCGCTACGAGTTAGTTGATTTCTCGCTGAAAGTCGTCGGCGTCGGCAGCGTAGGGACCTTCTGCGCAGTCGCGCTGATGATGGCCTCTGACGACGATCCCCTGTTCTTGCAGATTAAGGAGGCCCGCCAATCGGTCTTAGAGCCACATGTGGGCCGAAGCGTTTACGCAAATCACGGTCAGCGCGTCGTGGTCGGCCAGCGCTTGATGCAAGCTGCGAGCGATCTCTTTCTTGGCTGGACTCAAGGAACCGGAGGACGGAATTTCTACATCCGCCAGCTACGCGATATGAAGCTAAAACCGCTGGTGGAAGTGTTCAATCCCACGACGATGATCGATTATGCATCGCTGTGCGGCTGGACCTTGGCACGTGCCCATGCACGGTCAGGCGATCCAGCCATGATCGCGGGGTATCTCGGAAAGAGCGATGCGTTCGACCGCGCGCTAATGCGTTTCGGCATGAGCTACGCCGATCAAGCGGAGAAGGATCACGCCGCCTTCATGAAGGCAGTTCGCAGCGGCCGTGTTGAGGTGCAAGTCGAGCACTGAAGATTCGCCAGAAACGAGCCGAAAGTAGCGGAGCCCATGAGTTCTGTCGCAATCAGCCTCATCGTATGTCATGCGGCTCGGGCACGCTACTCGGCATGTTTCTTCGCCGCGTTCTCCCCCGAGGATCATCTGAACGCGGATTCCTTAGGCGCGCTAATCATTGATCTGGAGGCGGGCATGGAGTCGACTGAGCGAGGCTGGCCAGACGCGGCGCAGCAGCAACAGATGGTCCATCGGCAATTAACAGCCAATTTTCTAAATGCCTCGCTTGAGTGGCGGCGCGTTTTCGCGGAGATCTGGGGCACGTTCCTGCTGGTGCTCGTCGCTGCCGGTGGCAGCGCAGTTGGTGCGATAAGTAACGGGCGAGTTACCCTAGGCATGATGGTGGTTGCCCCGGGAATCATGCCCATTCTTTTGGCTAGGAACAAAAATGATGACTTGCGCTTTCATGAAGTGCCTCGGAAGATCATTACTAATTGCTGCCGGGTTTTTTGCGGTTTTGAGCTACGCAGCATCTCCAGCCGCCGCAGCGGAGCAGAAGAAGCCCAACATCCTCGTTATTTGGGGCGACGACGCAAGCGGCTACGGTCGGAGTAATATCCATGCCTTGGAACAGAGATTACATTCGCAAGAAATTATCGAGCCAAAAAGTACAAAAGATCATCGCCATCATCGAGAAACGAATGGCCGAAGGCGTGAACGGTGTCCCCCTCAGCACGGAGGAGATTATCCGGCTTGGTGAGATTGTTGCGAGAATGGCGGTGACGCTCCATGAGGCTGATAAGCACTATCTCGCTGAGATCAAGAAACGGAAAAAACGCGATCTGTTTGCCAAGCGTGATTAGTGTTTAGCTTTTTCGTCACTGTGGGGCGTCGTCACGTTCGTGTCAGCTTCAACAGTTACGTCCACGGGGGCATCTTGTTTGAGTTTCACCTTCTTGCCTTGCTCATCTTCTAACTCGTTGTCGATGCGGATCTCTTTGTAAAGTTCGTCGGCCTCATGAACTTCCACTTCCGCCTTTTCCGGCACGCTCGGATCGGGGGATTTAATGATTTTCTTGACCCTCCCGTGCTTGATTGTTTTTGGTTTCTTTTTCATTTCCGCCTCCAGAGGAACAACAGGGAGGGGACTGGACGGGAATTCCCTTGATTCAAACGTACGCTTTTTGTATCTCCAAAACAATGATCGAAACATCCGGCTCTAATCCAGCAGTCAATGATCGATTTAATTCAAGCGGTTGAGAGCACGGGAGACGGCAATCGGTTAGTCCGGCGCGAGCCTTCCAACACGGCGCAAACGATTCTGATTTCACATTTTCTCGATTCCGATCAGGAATTTCCGGCAAGAATCCCGCGACAAACATGCCGACAATCACGCAGCAACACGATTACAGTCGCGATCTCAGCAGCATAGCCGTTCGGATGGATCAGATTCCAGACAACGCTACAGGCGGGCTTGTAGTGCGGAGGTTTGTTATGCGTGCCCGGAGGAGCGTCGTTTCAACTTCCTCATTGCCACGACTTGAAAAGCGGCAAACTTCCGATCCATGTGGGGTTCTTTACGCAACGCGCCTGTATACCGCTGGCAACGGATCCCAGCCGATACGCCACACGTTGGACATGGGACGGAGGATAGTTGCTTCGACGTTAATGCTTTGGCCCGCACCCGAAGAGGATAACACCGCACAGTGGTAGGTATGGCACCGTACGGACGATTTGCATTGCCCGGCCAGTGTAACTGTCGCTGTGGGCCAAAGCCAAAGAGACCGTCATCCAAAAAACTGGCGCGCTCACGTTAGAGGCGATGAAGATTGCGCTCTCGACAATCATCACGCATCAGCTTGGACGGTAGGAAACAGGAATCTGTTAGAGGCGAGAATGGCAAACGATGGACGACCGTACGTGATATGAAGCCGTCAAGTCTCGATTGAGAGCGATGGGGGAGGGCACGGCGCAGCAGGTTCATAACTCAATGGAGCCTACTCCGTACTCAGTGCGCGAGGTAGAAAACACGCCGGATGAAATGGTCATCCATGAGCGAGATGACTTTGACAAAGTCGGCGACGTTTATCGGTGGAAGAAGCACTATCGGTTCCGTACTCGCTGAATCCGGTATGCCCCATCATTTTTCTCAGCTTCCCGCTTGACCTTTCGACGCACAGGGCAGAGCATTGTCGCTTGCGACCACTTGGGGGGGCAAACAATTATGGAATCGACGATGAGAGCGCCATAGACCGGAGACATGATTCTCGTCCTCGCGAAGATGAAAAGCGGTAGGCTCACGGAGTTCAGTGGCTATATCGAAGAGGTCTACTCACGACACGCATTCTTCGCCTTGGACAGCATTCATCTCATTGAGGAAGATTACGAAGAGCCACCAGTTGAGTCCAAGATTTGGCCGAAAACTGCGACGAAGTTGCTCAAGGTCGGAGTCCCGCTTGACGAAATTAAGCCCTTCGACGGCGGGAACGTCGATCAGAATGCCCCCTGTTGGGAAGTGAAAATTTAGCTTAGTTTGAAGGCTACAGGGCGGGCGGCTTTGGGAGGTTTGTAGTGGCCGGGGACGGCGCGCAGGGAAATAGCCAACCGATTCCACAGATTGATAGCCCCAACCACGAACGTCAGGTCCACGATTTCCTTTTCACTGAAATGCGGCTTCAGAGCTTCGTAGATTTCATCGGGAGCGTGTGTCTGTGCAATGAGCGTGAGAGCTTCGGTCCAGTCAAGAGCGGCGCGTTCGCGGTCTGTGAAAAAGGGAGTCTCGCGCCAAGCCTCCAGCGTGTACAAGCGTTGCTCGCTTTCCCCCGCCGCACGCGCATCGAGCGAGTGCATGTCCAAGCAGTACGCGCAGCCGTTGATTTGAGAGGCCCGCATTTTGATGAGATGGATGAGCTTTGGCTCCAGACCGCTTTCGGCGATGTACTTTTCGAGCGCGAGCATGGATTTCAGAGGCTCTTGCGCGTACTTTCGGTAATCAATGCGAGGCTGCATGTTGGCGTCTCCTCGGTGGGATGAGACTATTTTAGACGCAACCACGACGGCGGTGAATGCAAGTTCGCCCGCCCGTATCCGGCATTCAAACGGGGCCTGACCCTCTGGAAAACTCCCTGTATGTTCCAGCAGAAACAGACTAACTTACGGTAGGGTGAAAACGGATGGACGACCGTAAGCGATATGAAACGGTCAAGTCTCGATTGCGAGCGATGGGGGAGGGTACGGCGCAACAAGTGCATAACTCAATGGAGCCGACTCCTTACTCCGTGCGTGAGGTAGAAAACACTCTCGATGAGATGGCATTGGCCGAGCAGGACGAATTTGAAAAAATTTCAGATGTGTATCGCTGGAAAAAACACTATCGGTTCCGCATGGGAACATAGGCTGCATAGCGTGCAGCACAACGGCTCGATGTTTGGGGCCAAGCCAATGAACGGTGCTCCGACGTTGGTAGTTGGTGGTCAAAAGATTTGAGTTCAACTTCGGTTTAATTCAAGAGCGAAATAAGTGGCCGCTTTTCCTCTAAGGGATACCAGATGCAGCACTTATAATTTTCTTCCGCCTTCTTCGGGACCAGGAGGTCGTTTTTGGCTGCGAGGGGCCTGCTTCCAAAACGGGTGCGCTAGCGTTCATCCGAGCAATAAATCTTGGGTGCAGCTAAAGAGGTAAGAATGACTCCGAATTTCCGGCAAGCGACACCAGATGCGGCACTTAGATTTTTAACCGCAACGGCTGTTAACCGAAGGTTTTTGGTCCGAATCTGGCGCGAGGAGCTAGCATCATCTCAGCTGTCACGGAAATGTAACGCAAGATGCGGAAAATACCGGCAATTGCCAAGCAAACGACGGGGAAAGAAGGAGAAAGCAGATTGCACGGAGTTGCCCCAACTTGCTGAATCCGTTCGATTAGCCACTCCTCTGGCAAGATTTGGCAAAATAGGTCGAACGGCTACGAACCAGAAGGTC
>WNFL01277368.1_pt2 | contig 10048 bp, 9 predicted proteins | sample 5400361 | NCBI WGS metagenome assembly WNFL01 (sample SAMN13153351, study PRJNA577476) | soil metagenome | isolation source: 40 cm soil on Douglas fir-dominated hillslope | place: USA:California | collected 2013-09-17
AGCCGCTTCTCATCGATCAGCAGCGGGAACGTGATGCCGGTGTCTTCGCGAAACGTGCGCGCATGGCCCGTATCGCCAAGGCTGACCGCGGCGAGGTTGGCTCCTTTGGCTCGAAATTCAGCTTCGTGTGCGCGCAACTGCGCGACATGCTCCCGGCAGAAAATTCAACCGTAGTGGCGCAGAAACACGACCGCCGCGGGAGTCGATTCCCACAGCGACCCCAGCCGCACTTCGTGTCCATCCGCGTCCGGCAGGGTAACCGGTGCGAGCGCTTCGGCGAGCGATGCCATCCATGCTGATTATCCAGGCGCTTCCTCTCGCAATGCAAGCACTTGATTGACGACTTCCGCCACTGACCGGATATCCGCTTCGGCATCCGCGAAAACACACACGCCGCCCGCTTCCGTGTCCCAATTCAGCCGCATAGCTAAAGCCGAGTCGCGCTTCTTTACTTCCCTCTTGATCAGGTTCTCAGCCGCGTAGTTAGTCGAAACATGCAACGCCTCTGCCAGGCTCTCGAAAATGGACCACTCTTCATTGCCCTCGCCGGGTTTGTGAATTGTAATCCGCCCCACGCGCTCTTTCAACTTGTCCCACTTGGGATCGGGGGGCGTGTAGTCAATTTCAACATCGGGACGCGCCGCGCGAAGCGCTTCGACATCGGCTCCAATGTAGGTTGCGAGCTTCACCTTTCGAAGCTGCGGCAGCGCGGCCAGCGGTATAAGATCCCGATCCTCGATAGTGCAGCTCAGCCGAACCTCGGCGAGCGCCGCGGCTTCCTTAATCGGCGCGAGACTGGGAACACGAAACATATCTGTGTCCGAGCTCGACGAATCGTCGATCTCCAGGAAACGCAGTTGGGGGATTCTGGCAATCGATTCCAAGTCCACTCCGGCCGCGGGCATCCGTAAGGTCAGCGAGTTCAATCGCGGCAATTCCCGGAGCGGTTTCAAATCATTCGTTCGGGTATTGAGAAGGATCAGGCTCTCCAAGCTTTCCAGATTTTCAAGACCACGGAGCGATTTGACGCCTCGGCCCGAGAGCGTCAGCACACGCAGCCGCTTCCAGGACTTCCACCGTTCGAGACTGGCGATGGCGACGTCGATCAGATGCGCCTCTTCGAGCAGCGTGCAGCCAGCCAGCCTGGCCCAACCCTTGGCAGGCCCCCAAATGTGCAGAAGCTTGAGATTCGTCATGCGGCCCACGGCATCGAGCGGATCACGGAACAGCTTGGCACTGAGCTGCTCGAGTGCCGGCATGCGGTCCAGCGCATGGACTCCGCCGGTTCTCCATCGATCAAACGCCAGCTTGCGCATTTGTGGACCGTTCAACGCGTCCAGATCCAACTTTCCGAAAGTATGGTGAGCGTGAAGTGATTGAAGTCCGCTCAAGTTCCTCAGAGTGGCCGCATCGGGCAAGTGCGGCGACGCGATCAGCAGTAATTCCCGGATGTGGGGAAGTGGACGGCTGGCCCGTACTCGGGTCGACGCGATGACCGATTCCACCGATGGAAAGTCAGCTAAAGAATCGAGGTCGATCGTGTCATCCTGCTCGGATTTTGCCATTACGCCCAACTGGCGAGCAGCCACCACCTGGGTGTCGCCTGTCTGGACCGCTTCAATCGGAATCACGGGTGCTTTGCACTTTACGAGAAATGCAGGTTGCTGGAGATACTCGAACGTGTAGACGGATGGCGTTTGAGGGCGCTTGAGGCGCTCAGGGCCGGACGCAAGCTTCCAGAACATCACTACAAAAATGAATCAGTTCCAGAACCCTGTCAATTGGCGAAAACCCGCTATCGTTACTCAGTACGAAGGGCTCGGATCGGATCGATCGACGCGGCACGCCGCGCCGGCAGCAGATTCGCGAGCAGCCCGACGCAGACCACGCCCAGGACCACCGCTCCATAGATCCGCAGATCGTGCGGGCTCACCCCGAACAGGATGGTCTCGAGCAGCGTCGATGCCGCCAGCGCACCGGCCAGCCCCGCCGCGAGGCCGATCACCACCAGCGTCATTCCACTGCGAAGCACTTCGCCCAACACCTGGCCCGGCTGCGCGCCCAGCGCCATGCGAATCCCGATCTCCTGGGTGCGCTGGCTCACGGCGTACGAAATGACTCCGTAGATTCCCGCTGCAGCCAACAAGAGCGCCACCGCGGCAAACGCGCCGAAGAGCCAGGAATAGGCGCGTCGCGCCCACAAGGACTTGTCCAGCCGCTCCTGCATGGTGCGGACCCCGTACATCGGAAGATCGGCATCCATCTGTCGCAGCACCTCGCGCGCCGGCGCGGTCAGCGTCCCCGGGTCGACGGCGCTACGCAGTACGAGCACCATCGAATCACGCGTAACCGTCCGCATCGGAACATACAGCCCGGGTCGCATTTCCTGATCGAGCCCGTAGTGCTTCTCGTCTTTGGCGACACCGATCACCGTGCCCCATTCGCCCTTCGATCCGCGGCCACGGATGTGCTTCCCCACCGCGCTCTGCCCCGGCCAAAATCGTTTTGCAAAGCTCTCGTTCGCGATCGCGATCGGGATGTCCTTCCGTGCGCCGTCCTGCGGCTCGATCGACCGGCCAGCCAGCAGCGTGATCCCCATCGCATCGAAGTAGCCGGGCGACGCCACTACCGTAAGCACCACAGGGTCCTTCTCGCCTTCCTTGAACGTGACGCCTTCCGCCTCGAAGAACATGCCCCAATGTCCGCCCAATGGAGGTGCCGAGGTCGCGCCAGCCGCCTTTACGCCTGGCACGGCACGCAATCGTTCGAGGAGCGCGTCGAAGAACTGGAGTTGCTGTTCCGGTTTCGGGTATTTGATCTTGGGCAGTTCCACGCCGAACATCAGCACGTTCTCTGGGCGAAATCCGGGATCGACATGTGTCACTTTGTGAAACGCCTGCAGCAGCAGACCCGCGCCGACCAGCAGGATCATCGCCAGCGCAATCTCGCTCACCACCAATCCGCCCATCCAACGGCGGCGCGCCGGAGAAAGGGAGGAGCGCGGACCCGCTGCCTGCATGCATCCGCGGGCGTCGACTCCCGCCGCCTGCACCGCCGGCGCCAGCCCGAAAAGTATTGCCGCGGCTCCGGTAATGGCCACCGAGAACAGTGCAAAGCGCGCGTCCATCGGGAAACTCACCCAGTGCGGAATGCCCTGCGGCAGCAGCACCAGCATGCCACGCAGCAGCAGCGCGCCGAGGCCGACTCCGCCAATGCCACCGAGCAGCGCCAGCACCGCATGCTCGGTCAGAAGTTGTTGAATGATGCGGCCGCGTCCCGCGCCGATGGCCGTACGAATGGCCATCTCGCGCGACCGCGCCGCGCCGCGGACCATCATCAGCGCCGCGATATTCACGCAGGCGATCAGCAGCACCACGCCCACACCGCCCAGCAACACGCGACCCACCGGTCGAAAATCGCCCAGGTACCGATCGCGCAGCGGCATGACTTTGGGAAACGTGATCTCGTTGACCTTGGAGCCCGCCGCGATCAGGCCCTTATGGACGCGCAGCAGATCGGCATACGCCTGTGCGATCGTCACACCCGGTTTCAGCCTTCCGATGCCGCTGAGATACCAGCCGTCGCCCTCCTTCGAATCAACCGCCAGCGGCGTCCACAACTCCGCTTCATCAGGGAACAGCGCCTCTCGCGGCAGCACGCCGACGATGGTGTAGGGCTCGCCGTTCAACTGCAGGATCTTGCCGAGAACGTTGCGATCGCCTTGGAACAGCCGCTCCCACAGCGCGTGGCCGATCAAGGCGACCTTCGCACCGCTGGGCCGGTCCTCCTCCGGCAGGAAGTTGCGGCCGATCACCGGTTTCAACCGCAGCACATCGAGAAGGTCGTAAGTGACCTTCGCGGTCTTGACGCGCTGCGACTGGCCGGTGCCCGACAGATTGAAAGCGCTGCTGCTGAAGAACGCCATGCTGTCGAAACTCTGATTGCCGCTGCGCCATGCGAAGAAATCGGGGTTCGAGACGCCCACGAAATTCAGATTCCAGTTAGGCGCGGCTTCATCCAGATCCACCAGCCGGCCCGATTCGGCGAACGGCAGCGCGCGCAGGAAGAGTCCGTTGTAGATGCTGAAAATCGCAGCATTGCCGCCAATGCCGAGCATCAGCATAGCGATCACGAGGAAGCTGAACCCCGGCCGCTGCGCGAGCGAACGGAAGGAGAGGCGGATGTCGGGAAGGATGGCGTGCCACGCAGCGCCGCTCACCGGCCTTCCCCAATCGGGTTTGGTGCGGGCGGGGGGCCGGCCGGTCTTGCGCAGTTCTTCGGCGAGCGCCCCGCCGTCGCGCAGCTCTTCGAGCGTGAGCCGACGCGCTTCTTCTTCCGGTGTCCCGGCGCGCCGCAATTCACGGTACCGATCCTCCAGGTGCTGCTCCAGTTCCTCGGCCACCTCGGCCTGCCACCCGCCGTCGGCCTTCAGTGTGGCCAGGCGCTCGCGAATCTCCGGTTTCCAATCAGGCATATTCGATCCCCGTGATGCGGCGTATAGCTTCGGCGAATTGCTGCCAGCCTTTGCGCTGTTCCGCCAGAACTGTGCGGCCTTGCGGCGTGATGCGATAGAAACGGCGGCGCCGCTGGTCGGGCCTTTCCACCCACCGGCCGCGAATCCAACCGCGGGCTTCCAATCGATATAAGAGTGGATAGAGCGAGGCTGCCTGAAAGCGCAGCGTACCGCCCGAGCGGACTTCGATCAGCTTCGCGATCTCGTATCCGTGGCGCGCTTCACTTTCGACCAGCGACAGGACCAATAATTCGGCGCTGCCCTTCTTCAGTTCGCGATCCGACGCGCGGTTTGACAGATTCCCCAACGGTTGATTCCCCATATGTCGTTATTCACTATATAGACGTCCAACCGGTCTGATCAAGCCTGATCGGGCAGGTAAGCGGGGTCCGGTAAAGGATCCTCGTCGCGCGCCAACTCGTTTTCTGAGAGAAATCCTCCGCCCTCACCGCACTATTACGTCGTGGTACCGGCTCCGTCCAAACAATATGAACCGCATCCGGAGCCTCCCCTGGCGGAGCCGGAGGCAGCCATTCTCCCCCGAACCTGGCTGCTCCGGCTTCGCGTACGGCTGGCCAAGTGGATCGAAGCCTCCACTGCATTCAGTGAGTAGGAGAAAAAGGGCTTGACAGTTTCTCCTTTTCTTCGCTATCATTAGGTAACGAAGAGATAGCGAATACGGAGCCCGTCATGTCCACCCTCCCCCGAATTGGAACCGCCGGCTGGTCGTATCCCCACTGGCAAGGATTGGTGTATCCCCGGTCTTCCTCCCCCGGGTTCCACTCTCTGGAAATCCTGGCTCGCCACGCAGATGTCGTCGAGATCAACAGCTCTTTCTATCAACCTCTTAAACCCGAAGTGGTGAAGTTATGGATAAGGAAGACCGAGGCCAATCCGCACTTCCAGTTCACCGCAAAGCTCCATCAGCGCTTCACGCACGCCCGAGTGATCGACGAAGCGGAGGCCACAGATTTTCGAGAGGGATTGAAGCCGCTTCAGAAGGCCGGGAAGCTGGGGGCTTTGCTCATGCAATTCCCCTGGTCGTTTCGATTTACAGGAGAGAATCGCGAGTTCTTCATTAGGCTGCGCCGCGCCTTTCACGACTTTCCTCTGGTCGCGGAGATGCGTCACGCGAGTTGGATGGCCGAGGAGGCCATCGGAACATTTCTCGATTATCGCGTGGGATTCTGCAACATCGACCAGCCAGAGTACACCAGCGCGATGCCGCCTAGCGCATACCTGACCTCGGCGGTCGGTTACGTTCGGCTCCACGGCCGGAATCCGAAGAACGCGCTGGGCTCCTACGACCGCAGCGCGGTCCGCGCGCGTCAGCATGACTATTTGTATAGCGAGGAGGAACTGGCGGAGTGGCGCAAGCGCATCGACCATGTCGCGCGTTTCGCCGATTCGACATACGTCATCTTCAACAACGACGCTGCCGCCAAGAGCGTGGTCAATGCGTTGCAACTTCGAGCAGTGATTACAGGGGTCCGGGGTGCGGCGCCGAGAGATTTACGGCGTCGCTATCCCATCGAACTGGAACAGTTCGGTCCGTCGAACGCGGAACAACAGTGCCTGTTCTCCGCCGCTTAATCGATCGAGGAGCGGCTCAGCTCCCTACCGCGCCTTTGCACTTTTCAAACAAGTGGATCATGGCATCCACCTGTTCTTCGGGAGTTTTGGGCGCGGACTTGCCGCCGAAGCCGGCACCTGTCGAGGTCTTTCCAAAACCGGTCGTAATGGTGATGAAGCGCATCAGTTCGAGTGCGACTTCGTCCTTGCTCATGGCAGGGCGTGGCGCCGATGCCGCTAAAAGGTCCTTGTCGTCAGGCATAATCGTAGTCTCGATCATTATCGCGCATGCCCGTGGACGCACGCCGCCTCATCCGCAAAATGCGCGGTGGGGCGCAAGCCCATTTGCTGGAGGCAGCCGACGGCCACTGCTACGTGGTCAAGTTCGTCAATAATCCCCAGCACCGGCGAATCCTGGTTAACGAATGGATCGCGTCGGTCTTCCTGCGCTACTTGGGAATCTCCACTCCCGAGGTCGCGATGGTGCGCCTGTCGGCCGAGTTTCTGGAAGGGAATCCGGAGGCGCACCTCCAACTCGGCACGCATCGACACGCGATTCAGCCGGGATGGCAGTTCGGGTCGCGGTTCCCAGGCGATCCCATGCGCAACGTGGTTTACGACTTTCTACCCGATGCGCTGCTCGGGCACGTCGAGAATCTCGGCGAGTTTCTGGGAGTGCTGGCCTTCGATAAATGGGTTGGCAACGCCGACTCGCGTCAGGCGGTATTTTTCCGGGCGAAGCTCAAGGACTGGCTGCCGCATGCGGGGGGAGATCCTCTTCACGTGGGCTTCGTCGCGCAAATGGTCGACAACGGATACGTTTTCGAGGGCCCGCACTGGCGCTTCAGCGATTCCCCGCTGCAGGGCTTGTATTTTCGGCCGACGATTTATAGCAGCGTGCTTGGCCTGCAGTCGTTCGAGCCGTGGCTCGAACGTATGGTCCATTTCCCCGAGGACGTGATCGACCAGGCGCTGAAGCAGATTCCGCCTCCCTGGCTGGAAGGCGACGAAGAGGCGATCGAGCAGCTCCTCGAAATGCTGCTGCGGCGCCGCAAGCGTTTACCTGAATTGATCGAGGCCTGCCGTGGTGCCAAGTCCAATCCGTTTCCGAACTGGCGCTGAGTCAGTCATGTGGGGCCGCCAGTCCTGGCGGCAAACCGCCGTTGTCGGCGGCATGTAGCTGGCTGAAAGCCGGCTCGCCGGCACGATTGCCGGCCCCACAATTCCGGACTGCTATTGTAGAGATAGCGCACCGGACTTTCCTCTGCGGTCCTCCGTGCGCCCAAACGCCAAGATGGGAGTCATGGCATCACTCAACCGCGCGGCGGAATTCCGCGAACTGCTGGGCAAGCGCGTGCTGGTCGCCGACGGCGCGATGGGCACCAGCTTGTACGCCAAAGGCGTGTTCATCAACCGTTGCTATGACGAGCTGAACCTTTCACTCCCGGCGCTGGTTCGCGACGTCCACCAGGAGTACGTCAAGGCCGGCGCGGATATTCTCGAGACCAACACTTTCGGCGCCAATCGCAAACGCCTGGCCGCATTCGGATTCGGAGAAAAAGTCCGGCTGATCAACCAGGCCGGCGTGCGCATCGCCCGGGAGGCCGCGCGCGAGCAGGCCTTCGTCGCCGGCGCGGTTGGTCCGCTGGGGATTCGACTGGAGCCGCTCGGGAAAACCAGCTTTGAAGAAGCTCGCGCCATCTTCCGCGAACAGGTGGACGGTCTGATCGAAGCCGGCGTCGACCTGCTGATTCTGGAAACCTTCCGCGACTCGAACGAGCTGCGGGAAGCAATTTTCGCGGCGCGCGAATCGGCGGGGCCGGACATGGTGATCGTCGCGCAATGCACCATCGAAGACGATGGCAATCTGCGGGACGGAACTTCCACCGAGGATTTCACACGACGGCTGGACGAGTGGCCGGTCGACGTCATCGGCCTGAACTGCTCTTCGGGACCGAAGGTGATGCTGGAGACCATCGAAAAGATGGTGCATTTCACTAAGAAACCATTGAGCGCGATGCCCAACGCCGGATTGCCCGCTACGGTGGAGGGTCGCAACATTTATCTGTGCTCGCCCGAATACATGGCGCAGTACGCGCGGCGGTTTCTCCAAGCCGGGGTGCGGATCGTGGGCGGCTGCTGCGGGACTACGCCGGATCACATTAAGGAGATTCGGGCCGAAGCGCGCAGTCTTCAGCACCAGACCGTTCACGAGTCCATTACGCTAGGCGTCAATGTCGCCGTCAGCGTGACCGAAGCGGCGGGGGTTCCTACTGGTCCGGCGGCGCACCCGCGCGCGATGGAGAAAATTGCCGTGGCCGAGAAGAGCTCGCTGGGCGCAAAACTCGCCGCCGGGAAATTCGTCGCCTTTGTCGAAATTCTCCCGCCCCGCGGCATCGATGCGTCGAAAGAAATCGAAGGCGCGCGCCTTTGCAAGAACGCCGGCATCGATTGCATCAACGTGCCCGACGGCCCCCGCGCCAGCGCCCGCATGAGCGCCCAGGTCACCTGTCAGATGATCCAGCGCGACGCGGAGATCGAGGCCGTGCTGCACTTCTGCTGCCGTGACCGAAACATTCTCAGCATCCAGAGTGAGCTGCTGGGCGCGCACTCGGTGGGCGTGCGCAATCTGATCTGCATCACCGGCGACCCACCGCGCATGGGAACTTATCCTGACGCCACCGCGGTATTCGACGTGGACGCGATCGGGCTGACCAACATCGTCAACAATCTGAATCACGGCCTGGATCTGGGCGGCAACCCGATGGGTTCGCAGACGTCGCTGTTACTTGGGGTCGGCGCGAATCCCGGGGCGCTGAATTCCGACGAAGAGGCCAAGCGCTTCGAATGGAAAGTGCAGGCCGGCGCCGAGTATGTGGTCACGCAGCCGGTTTTCGATCTGGATCTGCTCGAAGCGTTTCTCCGGCGCACCGAGCAGTATAGGCTGCCGATCATCTGCGGCATCTGGCCGCTCACCAGCTTTCGCAACGCCGAGTTCATGGTCAATGAGCTGCGCGTGCCGGTGCCTGAGGCCTACATGGAGCGCATGCGCAACGCCGAAAGCGCCGAAGCTGCGCGGGCCGAGGGCGTCGCGATCGCACGTGAGATGGTGGAGCGCGTTCGCCCCCTGGTGGCGGGCGTGCAACTCAGCGCCCCGTTCGGCCGTTACCAGATGGCCATCGAAGTGGCCGAAGCGATCGGTGCGCGTTAAACGTTTACACCCGCTAACGTTTACACTGTTTGGATGGCCACCGATCTCATCGAGATCGATCCCGAAAAACCCAGCGAGTTAGCAATCGAGCGCGCGGCGGCGGTTGTGAGACGCGGCGGGGTCGTGGCCATTCCTACCGACCCGTTGTACGTGCTGGTCGCCGATCCGCTCAATCTTCACGCCGTCGGTTGCGTGTTCGCGGCAAAGGGCCGTGAAACGCAGCGTGCGCTGCCACTGCTGGTCAACGACGTAGTGATGGCCGAGGACCTGGCCAAGGAAGTTTCCACTCGATTCCGATTGTTAGCGCGGCATTTCTGGCCGGGCGCGCTGACCATCATTGCCCCCGGATCTTCGAGGGTGCCGCTCAAAGTCACCGGCAACACGGGACGACTCGGCTTGCGCCAGCCGCGGTCGAAATGTGCGATCGCGCTGCTCGAGCGATTGGCGCAGCCGCTGATTGCCACCAGCGCAAACATTTCCGGGCAGCCCACTTGTGCAAGCGGTATTGAGGTTTTCGGCGCCATGGACGGGCGCGTCGATCTGGTGCTCGACGGCGGCATGGCGACGGGCGAGGGGGCGACGACGGTCGATGTGACAGAGCCTTACTGGCGTGTCATCCGAGAGGGGGCTGTGAAGGAACGCGAAATCGCCGAAGTGCTGAAGGGGACGTAATTCGGGCTTTACTTCGGATAATATCCGTCGCGCGTCCGCACCACTAGTCCTTTTTTCACCGTCGTCAGTTTCAGCTTCTG
>WNFL01277462.1_pt1 | contig 10048 bp, 17 predicted proteins | sample 5400361 | NCBI WGS metagenome assembly WNFL01 (sample SAMN13153351, study PRJNA577476) | soil metagenome | isolation source: 40 cm soil on Douglas fir-dominated hillslope | place: USA:California | collected 2013-09-17
GACAATGCGTACGGCAGCGTTGGGGCAAGGTGCTCCGGCGTGCTGGCAGCGCTTCTTGGCGGGCATGGTTGTTCAAAGGGCTGCTAGGCGGTGGTGAGCTCAGAGTTGCTGCAAACGACGGTTATAGGGCAGCTATACGTACAAGGTGAGGACGTGTGCGTGTGCGTGTGCGTGTGCGTGTGCGACAGGCTAGACGAGTGGAAGAGTTGAGGTCCAAGTTCTAGAGGTAGGCCGCGCGTCCTTATATATGGCTCAACGCCGCTTATCACACGCCACGCCACCAGCCACCAGCTCAATAACGGTACCCTCCGTATAAAGTAACTGAGTAAATGCAACTAGCATAGAGATTGTCCAACTTCAATAAAGCGAGTCATCAACTAGAACTGGCCCAATCCAATACCAATACCAATGAGAGAAAATATCGTAGGAAGAGGGGAGATAATTTCATGTCGCCAACCTGAATTTTCGACGAGCAACCAGACACAACTTAGCCTGACAGCAACGCGCTCGAAACAGCGCTCGAAACAGCGCTCGAAACAGCACCGCTCGCACTAGCTATAGCCGTGACAGTGACAGCGGGGTTGTCGTTCTTCTTCCCAATGTTACCAATATTGCCCTGGGCCACCTGAATGCCAATGACCACCGCGATGATAATGAGGATAATGACCACGATAATGAAGCAAATCCACCGCTTCTTCCTCGCCGACATTGCAGACGATTTTGCTTTTTCCGTATACACGTAGCTATCAATGCAAGATGAGTCACATGGCACGCCAGAGATAACGTGGCAAGACGTACGCGGCTTCTGTATCGGTTTGCACATTCTGCGTAGCTGCTTCAATGGCTTTAACCTGTTCGCCCTGCTCCTCGACGAGAATGGCCATATCATTGAATAGCTGAGCTAGCTCCCCGATTGTTTGCTCGATACGCTGCAAGTCCTGATGCCGTTCTTGCACTTCGCGATATGCCGCACGCGACTCTCCTAGCCGGTTGTTCATCAACTGCTAGTCTGTCAGCCAAGCAATTCCTAACATTTTACATTACACCCACGGCTTGTTGGAAAATCTGTCCGCCATTTTCATCGTTCACAACTGCACGAATTTCGTCCTGAGTCGCATTCGGGTTGACTGAGAACAAGGTTCAACCTTCTGTTATATACTTTGCTAGGGAAATAGAAGCCTTACCTATACGATACTGGCGTTCCATGCGCTGCTTCTGAGCATTTCTCTGCCTTTGCTCGACCTGCTGGTAGTTCTGGATCGCTTCCTGAAACTTGGTCTTCAAGAGCCCAGCCTAGGTATCACAAGAAATCAGCAACAGTTCCACTCAACCACCACGAGGAAAAGCGGTCCCAGGTACAAACCTGTTGGCGTCGTGTCTGGCCGTCCCTACTGTCCCCGCCTTGGGCTTGGAGAGCCTTGATGCGGTTCTTGAGCTGGTTCGCCATCTGCCTCGTTTCTGCAACTGTGTCTTCTATCTGCTGCTGCACGCCTTGGTCGCCAATGTTGTTCAAGGAGCGCGTGTGTAGTTCGGCAATGCGGTTCACATTGTCGTTGTACGTGCGCAGGAGGTTTTGCACGTCGGTCACCTATCCGACCCAATACCCAATCACCAAATACAAGCGTCAATTTGAGCGGGTGATACTTGGAAGGAAAGGGCTGAAACGCACCTCGTTCCAGAAAGTGTTCATATCGACCCCACCACCCGCGGCGGCACCAAAACTGCTGTTCACGTTACTGTAGTTATTGTTTGTGTTCACACTGGTCATCTCGTAGCGGTTCGGGTTGTCGTCCTGCTGCGCATAGGGATTGGGTCGCCTGGTCTGGTAACCGCCCCCTCCACCACTAGCGCCGTAGTTATTACTACCTCCTCCAGATCCACCGTACGGGTCACTGGAGGTACACTAAGCACAGGTAACGGCGTCGGATGAGAAAAATTGGGTCGACTCACTCCTGATATCCGCCCCCTTGCCGGGCCTACAGTGAGGAGATTGTCAACAGTTTGGGTATAAGCGTTGTATAAAGCAATACGCACGCGGGCAGCAGCGAGACGGTCCGCCATGGGTTATTCTAAAGGATCGAGAGGTCGGATGACAGTGATGGATCGCAACAAAATTCAGCGCTTGCAATGATGATAATGATGAGATAGTGTCGCTTTACTGATATACCTCGCAGGGGCCAACAAACTGCGAATGGCGAAACAATGCGGGGTGGAAAAGAGAAAGAGGCACAAGTTTGGGTTGCTGTGCTTGAGCGGACACCGGATACAGAGTCAGTCAGCACAGGTCGACCTAATCCGCCCAATATTCCATCCATCTACAGAACACTGCACACTGCACAGTCTTATTGCGCGAACGATAGCGAATCTCATATGTTTCAGAATCCCGCTGCTAATCCGCACCTTTCTTTAACCAGTGCTCGGTTCAAAAACACCAATGTCACAGCTATTACGCAGCGAGCTCCCTCCTGAGCACCTCGATTTGTCGTTCCACCGTCTTTAAGCTCGGCCCACCGATTGCCGCCCGGCGTTCTACGCTTGCCTCGAAATCGAAAACGCTTGTCACGTCCGCCTCGAATTTCGGAGAGAGTTTTTGTAGCTGTTCTAATGACAGGTCGGATATTTGCACTTGGAGCGATTCTGCCAGTGCAACCGCTCGTCCAGAAATGTGATGCGTTTCGCGGAAGGGTACCTGCGGGGATCGTTAGTCCGGAGCGCTAAGACCAAGAGAGACGTACACCCCGTCGGACGAGATACTCAGCTAACTCTGTGGCGAGCATATCCATTGTCAAAGCGGCTTTCATTTTCTCGGCGTTGACCTCGAGTGAAATTGAGAAATAGTCTGAGGGCTTCAGACCTAACGCACCTCCATGGTGGAAAATACACCCTCGGTGATGCGGAGAGATGCACCAACCGTGTCAACAGCATCAAAAAGGGGTTCCTTGTCCTCTTGCAGGTCCTTATTGTAAGTCGACGGTAAACCTTTCAGAGTCATCAAGAAACCCGACATCTGTATACTTGATGTCAATACACTGCTAGGGTGGAAACAATGCCGGCGTACGTCGCCAAACACTCTTCCCGTCTTCCCTCGGAGGAGCTCGAGCGAATCGGGATTCTTCTTCTGTGGCATGACGCTCGAACCAGTACTATAAGGATTGTGAGCTTCGTGTGTTAAAAGCGTCAAGGGCCACTCACCTATATGCGTCACTCAATCTTATGAACCCAAATTCCGAAGTCGAATAAATGATCAGGTCCTCGGCAAGCTTACTCAAGTGAACCATGCATAAGCTAGCCCACATGAGGAATTCGGCTATGAAGTCTCGATCGGCGACTCCCCACATGCTGTTTTCCGCGACAAACTGGAAACCCAGCTCCCTGGCGAGGAACTCGCGATCGACGAGGAAAGGGTTACCCGCGAGAGGACCAGAGCCTAGTGGGAGCACGGAGATACGGGGGACGAGTTGACGTAGGCGTTGTAGGTCGGAGAGGAGCGAGAATGCATGGAAGAGGATGAAGTGGGACCAGCGGATGGGTTGAGCCCGCTGTAGGACAACAGTCTCACTTTTACGATGTACAGCCGTAGAACGTGTGTTGTGCGCACCTGCAAATGGGTATAGCCGGGCATAAGAATTTGCTTCTCGTTGTCGGCGCGTTCTGTGATAATTTTAATAACGCCCTTCAACGCGTCTTCAATCTCTCCAACTTCATCCATGAGCCAAAGCCGCATATCAGTCGCGACTTGATCATTTCTCGATCGGCCGGTGTGCAACTTTCCTCCAATCGCAGGCCCAATGAGCTCGCTCAATCTCCGTTCGTTGGCGGTGTGGATGTCCTCATCATCAGGCTGTATTTGGAACTATGGGACAGCGTCAGTCCCACTCCACGAAATGGACCCCACCCAAGGAAGTCAAAAAAAGCATACAGTCCCATTTTTCCACTCCTCCCCAACACGCGTCAAACCTTCCACGATCTTATCTTTTTCCTCCTCCGTGAGGAGTCCGACAAGAGCAAGCGATTTAGCGTACGCGATCGACCCTCGGATATCCGCGGAATACATTCGTTTGTCGTAGGAAAGACTCTGGTTGAACGCATGCATTAGGGGGTCAGTTTTACCCGTGAACCGCCCCCCCCAGAGCTTTTGCTTCGTTGGTGTGTCGGTTTCGGACATGTGTGCAGGACTGGAGGAGTCGAAGTGTCTGGGCCTCGCTTTTCGGTGCGTGCTACGCGTTTCGTCTGTCATGTGGTTTACATAGGAAGATGTACAACAGACACGATACGGAAATTATGAGTGCAGCGCGTTCAATGCTAAGAAAGAGAAACCCGCGATGGTGGTTGCCCCGCAGTAGATCGCTACGCGAATCGGAAAAGGGTTTTCTGTCAAAAAAGGATACGGAACTGCACCGCGATTGTGAGTCGAGTGCTCAACAATTAGACATTGAAGTGGTTTTTGACTTACAGACACCATTTCTTGCTCCGCACAATTCAACCCAGGGGACATATACCCCAGCAAGTAGCAAGGTGGTGAAGGGTAACCACGTTCTAGCTTCGCGAGAATACTTGGTCTCGAAGAGGAAAAAATCGAGAATCAATGCAATTCCAGGTACGGCGTGCAAGGCTGGAGAAAGTCGGAACAGGGAACACGCCAAGATATGAGGGCTGACCTAGGTCCAATTTCAAGGGAATACGCCAATCTGGGGGCAGTTGATATTTTGAGGATGGCTCCGAATCGCCCAATTGGAAAAGCATGGAGGCTAATAGCAGTCTCAATGACCAGTATATTACACTAATAGCTATCGATAACTATCGGGTGAGTTAGTGGCGTGTAAGGCTGAAGTCGATGGACTCACGGGGCCTGAGAACATGAAGCAGGCGCGTTTCAGGGATCGCAGCACTGGAAAGCGGTGAGAGGGCACTTTTTATTGGATAGAGAGCAACTTACGCTTCACCCTGGGTACAAAGTCGTTGAACAGGCTCACAGCCATTGTTAGCCATGCCAATAAGAGGCTGTTGTTGAGCAATAAGACCAATATTTCAGAGAAAGCGCCAGATGCTTATACCCATCAATAGTTAAAAATTGCCAGTGTCCTCCAAATTGGTTCTTGATCCGTGAGTGTATGACAAGATGATGCACGTTTAGGTACGCATATGTGATGCTTGCGAGAGCTGTGCTATGCAGCACAATACGTGCAGGACTGAAGCCCATTTGGTTGTAGCGTATTAGAGCTTCGAAGTTGTTAAGAAAACCCGCTGGTAGAAGGGGGAGGCAACCTTTGTGTTGGCCGGATGGGTGTGCCAACAATAGCACATGCTCCGGTGGATATCACATGCCGCCAATCTGGGTGAAGTTCGTTACAATGTATATTGCATGAGATAACCATAAACTCAAGACCCTATAAGAAGCAAGAGCGTCAGCTAGCGTCTCTACTCTGCATTTTGATTCCCTTCGCTTTCAACTTCTTCCTCTTCTCCTTCTCCATGAATTCCCTATCCGCCTCCTCGTCAAATGTTATTGTCTCCTTCGCGACATCTCCTCCCCTCTTCTCATCATCCACGATCTCCGTAAATCCTCCCTCTTCTTCCTCTTTGCCCGCCTTCTTGTTCTTTAGTCGCTTACCGACATGCAGTTTAGCAACGAAGAACCCGTCCATGTTATGCACATGAGGGTAGAACCTCCGTGTGAGTTTGAGCGACTCGCCAAACTCCTTCCCCCGGAATCGGACGTAGCCCTCTCGACCGAATTCAAGCCCGGTTGGGACGAGTTTGACGTGTGGCCGTTTGCGAAGAGCGTATGATAAAACGGCTTCATTCTCGTCTGGCATGACGGAGCAAGTTGAGTAAACGACGGTCGCAGCGGTTTTGGTATCCACTGAGTCAATGGCACAGAGGATGAGTTGCTTTTGGAGATGAGAGAGTAATATGAAATCTCGTTCCGACTGGAGTTACATCATTAGTACCGGAAGTATTGCGGTCGGGTCAGGAAAGACTGACCTTGTTGACCTTCACGCTTGCATCCTTGCTGATAACACCAGTACCACTGCACGGCGCATCCAATAGCACTCGGTCGAACCCCCCAATGACCTTCGGGAATTCTCGACCATCGTAATTGCAGACAACGACGTTCTTGCACCCCATTCGATGGACATTGGCGCTCAAGCTCTTGGTTCGAGCCTTGGTGGCATCGTTGGCAAATACGACGCCGGTATTCTGCATCAACGCGGAGATGTGGGTAGTCTTGCCGCCTGGTGCAGAGGCCATATCGAGGATACGCTCGTTGGGCTGGGGATCGAGAGCGAGGACGGGAAGGAAGGAAGACGCGGATTGTAGCATATAGTGACCGGCAAGATATTCGGGGGTTGCGCCTAGTGGAAAGGTCAGTGACTTACTTGTAGAGGGGTGATGACGAACCAATTGGTACAGAGCTCTCAAATACCTGCAAACCCTCCTTGGACCACTTTCCTATTGGCTCCAAGTTGACACCACGATTGATGAGTACTTGTGCTAAATCTCTTCGTCGAGTTCGTAATGTATTCGTTCGGATCGTTACAGGTCGTGGCATTTCGTTTGATTCGAAGAACTCGATTGCCTGAGACTGGGTGAGTATAAATTCTCACCAGGAAACCCCTTGCTCCAGAACCTACCTCGTTTACGGCGAAAAGGTGGAATAACTTCTCAGCCAAGAATTCGTTGTAGCCGTAGTTGCTCGCAATGTCCGAAATGATTTGAGATACGTATTCAGCTCGTGACCTATACGCCCAATCAGATTTGCGGAAATGAAATACAGACATTACTTACCGTCCTGGCGCGCGTAGCTTGTTAAAATTGCTTAACACCCTCGCGCATCTCTTCATACGGCTCTGGATCGTCACCAGATCTGCTCCACCATTCTTTGCTTCCTCTTCCCTCTCCGCTGCAGTAGGTAAATGGAGGCCGTCCAACTCTTCATCGACGTCCATATCTGCTGCATCCCCGTCTGCCGCCTCGGCAGCAAGCCGTTCCTCCTCATCGAGTTCTGCTTCTCTCCTTGCTTGCTTTTGGAGTGCCTTTGAGCGTTTCTCGATGTTTTTCGCTGTTACCTGCACACGGTCTTCGTCTTCGGAAGAGTGGAATGCATCAGAGGTGGTGTCTTCGTCTGCTTCGTCCGAAGATGACAGTTCCAGGTCCTGTATTTGGTGACCCTTTACAGGGCATTAGGACCTCCTTCTGCATAAAGAACCGTCAATCCTACTTACCTGCAACAAATCATCTGGCCTGATGATAATATCGTTTATCAACACAGCAAAACATGAATGAAACGAAGAAAAGGAATGCATACACTTCGTCTTTTTCATCAAATTCGTCGTCCTCATCCAACTCTTCCAAACCCTCCCCACTTTCGCCTTGATCGCTTTCCGCAAACAGAGACCTACAATCGAGGGGTCAACACACACTAACAGTATGCAAAAACGGCATGTACGTACTTCTTCGAAGTATCCAAGGCCGGCATATCGGCAATACCCCCCCATCCATCTTCGTCGCTCTCCTCAGGCGTAGGCTCCTTCGCTTTACCCTTGTGTGAAGGCTCCTTCTGCTTCGTCGCAGGCAATTGGGCCCTCTTCACGGGCTTCGCCTGAACATTCTTCTCCTGCTTAGGTTTTTTATGCGATCGCTCGAGCTCTTTCTCGGCCTTGCGCTTCACGGGTCGCTTTTCGGGTCTGTTCGTCGCATCCGGCAGAGGCCCCGGTGGAGGTTGTTTATTCTTCGCGCGGCGACCCATCGACTTTCTTTTGCCGTGATCGAGTTTGTTGATGCTTTGTTGTGGCTTTGGACCCCCGACTGAACCTTGGGAAATGCTTGGCTTGAGTCTTGCGTTAAGGCGACCAGGTGCTGTGAACACGTCATGGAGAATGAATGTCGTGCCTATTGCGCGACGGGGATGCTCGCTGGAATGCTCAACAGCGAAAACTAAGTTCACAGGCGGACGTCATCTCTCTGCCGCTGCCGCTCTTTCACAAGCTACGTTTCATCGGAGCGGGAATGTATTCGAAGGCAGAAGATGGGGTTATGCGGTACCTGCGTTTGTAGGGGCGACATTCGGGCTTGGTCTCACATTCTGGCTTCAGCCTCGTGGTCTATTCGAATGTGCGTAGCTCCTCCTCCGACGCTTCACAACAAATGCGTGAGAATGTAAAATGAGATCGCTGTATGGAGTCGTCTGAATCGGTGTTCACTTGGGTGAAGCCAATTCTTGGCCGAGGCTTCCCAATGCTGCCTACCGCGCTCTTGAAGAGTCTGCCCTACCCGGCATCTTGTCTAGCCCTTCTCCGATGTATTATTGACGCTCCTTACAGCCGCAGCGGCGTCTCCAAAATCATCCCCGCAATCTGCCCCAGCCGCCCTACCAGACCTCGATATCAATAGATATGACCCGGAGAAGCCCCTCCCAGATCCACCGAGGTTCGCGGATCCGTACCAGCTGACCTTTGGGACAGTTTGCGGGCTGGTCGCCGGCGTCTTCGTGAAGAAGGGTCTGAAAGCCGTGGCGTTTGTCATGGGCGGAGTATTCCTGCTTCTTCAAGTACGTTTGCAATCGCGCTCCCCCGTTACCCCTTCCCTTTGTTATATTGTGACGATTCCTCACTTCCACCGCTTCTTGCGTGGAGCCGTGAACCCGGACTAACGGCCGTTCCTGGTTCTCTTCTAGTACTTCAACTACCTCCATTGGCTTCGCATCGATTGGGCAACAGCCGAGCGGCAGTTTAACCGAGCGTTTTACGTGACAGACGAGGGTGGGGCCCAACGCCCACCGACCATCGTCACTGTCTGGAGGTGGTTTAAGGACTTTGTCCTGGCGGACTTTCAACCTCGCGCGTCGTTTGTTGCAGGTTTCATGTTGGGCCTGCGAGTTGGTTGAGTTGATAATGCCTTAGTATGGACGTGTACTAGTGAAGATAGTAATGTATAGGGGGTGGTATCTACCATAGAACGGGAAATGGGCCCGATGGCCCGATGGGAGTGTTGGCTACAATTTCAAGAGAGCGATACAAAGGTAAAAGGTCCGTGGGTAAACATGTGCTCATAATGACATAATGACCTCATCGTTTTGTCGTTAGTAGGTTTCAGTTTTCCTGTCAAACCTTCGTCAGTCTCACTCACAGACAGCTGCGGGAATGTAACGAGACGGACCTCGAACGCTTGCTTCTCAGGAACGACAAGTAGAGGGTAGTGCATCCGAGCGTGAGGCAAATGACAGCCGCGAGCGTCATCCAAGGGATCGCTCCCCAGCCGACATGTAGGTTGTCGGAGATACGCTTCATACGGGACATGGTGATTGCTACAAGGCAAACGTCGATGATGAACGAAATAGTGGTGAGAACGAGGGTGAATCCAACGAGGATCAACGTGCAGACTCTAAGACCGCGGTTTTGACGGAACGCGGCGGCGGCGGCGCAGATCAGTACCAGGAAGGTAAAGCCGCATAATATTGGGTGCAGGACCAGCGGGAAGGTGAGAGCGCCGTCGAGTGTGTTGGCTAGGTCGTTGATTTGGCTGTCGGCAAAGTTAATAGACGGGTCCCAGAATAGTGAATCAGCGGAGGAGGGAAGTGTACGTACAGGAGTTGAGCTACCCTGTTGTCTATCTTGTAGCCCAATTGGGGGGGTGTGCAGTAGCCCGAAGTGGTATGGTCCGCTCCAACGACCCTAAGGAATGTGTTAAGGCATTCCACGGTGCTTGATATATTTCGGGGCACTTACTCCACCACTACATCGGAGATGCAATAGCCCCAGACACCAAAACTGACGCTACCCTCGACTCCGGAATTAAGGAAGTTGCCAGTGTTCGCCTGGAGCCAAATATCAAACATTATGATGCTCTTGATGATTGGAAGGGAGAGGGAGGTGAGAAGAAGAAGCAAAAAGGCGACGAAGAAGAAGAAAATGGCGGAGAAGCGAAGCATGATGAGGTGATCAGTCAGGAAAGCACCAGCTAGTCGAGGACGATCGTCAAGGTGGTATTAGAGCCTGTACGTTATGGTCGTGGTCGTGGTTATGGGACGAAGATGGTTTGAGGGAGC
>WNFL01358347.1_pt1 | contig 10048 bp, 7 predicted proteins | sample 5400361 | NCBI WGS metagenome assembly WNFL01 (sample SAMN13153351, study PRJNA577476) | soil metagenome | isolation source: 40 cm soil on Douglas fir-dominated hillslope | place: USA:California | collected 2013-09-17
GCCCTCGGCGTGTTGGTCGATGATGCGATCGTCGGCATCGAGAACATCCTGCGGCGCATGCGCGCGAACGCCTTGTCGCCGAGCCCGCTGCCGCGCCTGGACGTCATTCGCGAGGCGTCGCTCGAAGTGCGGGGTCCGGTCATCTACGCAACCCTGGTCGTGATCGCAGTCTTCCTGCCGGAGCTTTTCACCTCCAGTGTTCAGGGCCACTTCGTCGGGCCCTTGGCGCTCGCCTTCATTCTCGCGGTGACGGCTTCGTTGCTGGTGGCGATGACCGCAACCCCGGCCATGTGCGCGCTCCTGCTGCGGGACAGCGATGCGCACTCGGAATCCCGCTGGCTGGTGTGGATGAAGAAGCGGCAAGTCAGGGCAGTACAGTGGGTCGAGGACCATCTCAAGCTCGTCGGCGCCGTGGTCGTCGCGTGCTGCGCGGCCGCCGTCGCGGCGGTACCGTTTCTCGGCGGAACCTTCATGCCTGAATTTCGCGAAGGCCACTTCGTCATGCAGGTGGTGAGTTCCATCCCCGGCACGTCGCTGCAGGAAATGCTTGGGTTAGGGAAGCGAATTTCGGCCGAGGTGCTGCAACTGCCCTATGTAGCGACGATCGAACAGCAAATCGGCCGCGCGGAGTTGGGCGAGGATACCTGGGGTCCGCATCAAAGCGAGTTTCACGTCGAGCTCAAGGCGGACGCCACGGTCGATGAAGCCCAGGCCCAGGACGATTTGCGGGCGATATTGAAGAAGTACCCCGGCATACAGAGCGAAGTGGTGACCTTCCTCGGCGACCGCATCAGCGAAAGCCTGACCGGCGGCACGGCGCAAGTCGCCATCAAGGTGTTCGGCGAGGATTTGGATACGCTGGACAGCATCGGGAATCAGATCGTGGCCGCGCTTGGCAAGGAACCTGGCCTCGTGGATCTGCAATTCAAACGCCAAAGCGGTACGCCCACCATAGCGATCGATCTCGAGCCGCAGGCGCTGGCAGCCATGGGCCTGCGGACCCAAGATGTGCTCCAGTCCGTTCAATCGGCCTTCGCGGGCGAGACCGTCGGACAGGCGTTCAATGGTACTCGCATCGTCGACACCGTCTTGCTCGTACCGGACACGCTGCGGCATCGGCCGGAGCAGCTGAGCAAGCTCATGATCTCAGGACCGCTCGGGGAGGTGCCTCTGTCGCATCTGGCGCACTTGACGCCCACGGAGGATCGCTACAGCATCGAACACGACGGCGGCCAACGCCGGGTCACCGTGACGTTCAATGTCAGCGGCCGAGGATTGCAGGCGGCCGTACTCGACGCCAAACAACGCATCGCGGCGGCGGTGGCCCTGCCCCCGGGATTTTTCGTCGAGTTCACCGGTGCGGCCGACGCCGAGAATAAGACGCGCACCGAGCTTGCACTTTTTTCCGGTCTCGCGCTGGCATTGATACTCATGATTCTGTTCGTCGCGTTTCGATGGCGCGCCAACAGCTGGCTGGTGATGATCAATCTCCCGTTCAGCCTGATCGGCGGCGTGCTCGCCATCGCGGCCACCGGCATCGGAATCTCCCTGGGCACGCTCGTGGGGCTGGTGACGGTGTTCGGAATCAGCGCGCGCAATGCCATCTTGCAGCTCGCGCACTATGAGCATCTGGTCGACACCGAAGGCGCTGCGTGGGATATGCAGACCGTGCTGCGCGGCGCCAACGAGCGGTTGATTCCGATTCTCATGACCGCTGCGGTGACGGCCCTCGGCCTTGCACCCCTGGCATTCAGCCTGCGGCATCCGGGACAGGAGATCGAGGGACCGATGGCGGTGACCGTGCTCGGCGGTTTGGTGTCATCGACCATTCTCAACTTGCTGGTGCTTCCGGCTTTGGCGGGCCGGTTCAGCCGACGTCCATCAGATCGCGGGTAGATTCGCCGAGGCGTTCGGCACTCTCTCCCTGGTTGTACCGAAGACCGCACCAGCCTCCGTCGTGGCGGGAATCAATTATTGAGCGAATGTCTCGGCGTACAAGTTCCAAAGCCTCGCCACCTTGGGACTCGTGTTCGGTACTGTCTTTAAGTTCGCGAAGGCCGTTCTGGCGCTCGAACTGTGAGGACTATAGATTGGTCGTATACCACAAAACTATGTTAATTATCATCTTGACTCTAATATATACATGACTAAAATCAACTACACTCTAATTTAGACATGCGCCCCTGTGAGTGATGAATGGGCGCTGGGAAGCGATCATGAAACGCTATCTGGTGGATTCAATCAGGGAAGACTTACGGGAGAAACTGGTCTTTCTCGGCGGCCCGAGGCAAGTTGGCAAAACTACGCTGGCGCTTGGTCTTATTAAAGGCGCCGATGAATCACATCCGGCATATCTCAGCTGGGATGTCCCCGAAAGCCAACGACTGCTATTGGCGGGAGGATTGCCCGGGGATCAGGCGCTGATCATTCTCGACGAGATCCATAAATATAAGCGCTGGCGAAATTTGGTGAAGGGCTTTTATGATCGCTACAAATCGACCAAGCAGTTTTTGATTACGGGATCAGCGCGGTTGGATCACTATCGCCGCGGTGGCGATTCACTGCAGGGCCGATACCATTATTATCGGCTTCATCCGTTTTCACTGCACGAGCTCAATAGAAAACCGCAACAGTCGGATCTCGATGCGTTACTGCAATTTGGTGGATTTCCGGAGCCGTTCCTGAGGCACAATACTCGGCACTGGAAAAGGTGGCAGCGGGAGCGGCTTAGCCGTGTCATCCAGGAAGATCTCATCAGCTTGGAGCACGTCAAGGAAGTTTCCCAGCTGCAACTCCTTGCCCAGATGTTGCCTGACCGGGTGGGATCGGTATTATCGATCGTCAACCTGAAGCAGGATCTGTCCGTAGCGTTTGAAACGGCGGACAAGTGGGTGGGAATTTTCGAGAATCTTTATTATTGCTTCAGAATTATGCCTTACGGGCTGCCACACCTGCGCGCAGTGAAGAAGGAAAGAAAACTCTATCTGTGGGACTGGTCACTGTGCCAGGACGCAGCCGCGCGCTTCGAGAATCTTGTGGCTTCACACCTGCTTAAATACTGCCACTTTCGGGAGGACACCGAAGGCGACGACATGTCTTTGCGCTTTCTGCGCGATTCGGTCGGCAGGGAGATCGATTTTGTGGTTCTCAAGAACGGCAAACCGGAGTTTGCAGTCGAATGCAAAAGTGGCGGTCGAACCCTCAGCAAGAATATCGTCTATTTCTCACAACGCACCTCGATTCCTGCTTTCTATCAAGTTCACTTGCAGAGCGACGGCGAGGATTCCGAGTGGGTCGATGCGAAAGCACGGATCATGCCGTTTCGCAAATTCAGTGAGGAAATGAAGCTTTAATAGTTGGGGTGCTTCTAGCCTTGGCGGGCCGATTCAGCCGACGTCCGTCTGCGCAACTAGCCAGTTGAACGGCCTTGTCAATACGACTGTATTGACATTACCACGCCGACAACGGATGTTTGTGTCGCCGCCGCCGTTTCGCGCCCGCAACATTTTCATCGATGCAACATTGGGTGACCGGGTCTGAAGATCTTGCGGAGGCTGGTCTGAGGTCGTTGCGCCCTGGCGGACCGAAACGGATTTCAGTCGTGTGACAGCACTGTCGTACGAGTCAAACGTGCGATCCAATGTAGTATATTCGGCGGACAACAAGGGGAGGCCATCATGGACAAAGTCACCAGGCGCTCATTTGTCACCACCGTGGGCGCTGCGACCGTCGCCCCCGCCGCCGCGCTTCTGCCGCTGACTGCTCCCGCAGCTGCGCCCCCGGCGAAATCCGCGGACCTCACCCAGCCGCCCAAGACTACCTACCTCTTTTTCAACACCGCCGAAGTGCTGTTTATCGAGGCGGCCTGCGAGCGGCTGATCCCCGCGGACGAGTCGGGGCCGGGTGCACTGGGTGCCGGGGTTCCCAATTATCTCGACAAGCAACTGGGCGGCGCGTGGGGCGCGGGCGAGCGGCTCTATCGAAGCGGCCCATGGCAGCCGGGAACGCCGTCTCAAGGCTATCAATTGCCGTTCACGCCGGCGGAACTCTTTCATGCGTCGTTGCGCGCCATCAATCGCGACCTCGACGCGCATGGCACGCCGTTCCATGGCATGTCGCCCGAAGCTCAAGATGCCTATCTCAAATCCTTGGAGTCCGGCGCACACGATCTCGACGGCGTTCCCTCCGGCGTGTTCTTCGACATGTTATTGAAAATGTCGATCGAGGGATTTTTCAGCGATCCTGTTTATGGCGGCAACCGCAACATGGTGGCTTGGCGGATGATCGGCTTCCCCGGCGCCTACGCGGACTACTTTGAGGCCATCGATCGTCATGGCGTGAAGTTCGAGCGTGAGCCGATGAGCCTCGCCGAGGACGGACACGGACATATCCACGTGCGGCAAGACATCCCCGCCAATCTATAAGGAAAACCGCCATGGCGCAGCGTCTCAAAGAAGTGGATGTCGTGGTCATCGGAGTCGGCATGGTCGGCAGCATCGTCGCCAAGGAATTGGCCGCCGCCGGCTACAAGGTGGTGGGATTGGAGCGCGGCCAAACGCGTTTCACGGTGCCTGAGTTTCAGAGCCCGGCCGTTCACGATGAATTGCGTTTCGATATCCGCAAGGCCCTGATGCAGGACAACACGCGTGAACCGGTGACCTTCCGCAACCAGGGTGCGCAGGTGGCTTTGCCCGTTCGACGCTGGGAGTCGTTTCTGCCCGGCACCGGCCTCGGCGGCTCCATGGTGCATTGGAACGGTCAAACCTACCGCTTTCAGGCGACCGACTTCCAGCTGGCGACCCGTACGCGCGAGCGCTACGGCAAGAACTTCCTCGATCCGGATGTGACCATTCAGGATTGGGGGGTTACATACGATGACTTGGAACCGCACTACGATCGCTTCGAATATCTGCTGGGAACGAGCGGCAAGGCCGGCAACGTCAAAGGCCGGATTCAGGCCGGCGGTGATCCCCATGAATCACCGCGATCTCGAGACTATCCGACTCCGCCGCAGAAGGAGCATTTCCAAGGTGCGATGTTCCGCAAGGCCGCGGGCAGCTTGGGCTATCACCCCTTTCCGCAGCCCTCGTCAAATTTGAGCCAGCCCTACACGAACCCGGAAGGCGTGAAGCTCAATGCCTGCGTGTTCTGCGGTTTCTGCGAACGCTACGCCTGCGAGCACTATGCCAAGTCCGTACCGCAGACGGTGATCCTGCCGGTGTTGCTGGCCAATCCCAATTTCGAGCTGCGCACCGGCTGCCAGGTGCAGCGCATCAACCTCGATTCCACCAAGAAGCACGCGACGGGGGTCACCTACATCGATGCCGTCGGCCGCGTATTCGAACAACCGGCGTCGCTGGTGATCACCTCCACATTCGCGATCAACAACATCCGCATGCTGCTGTTGTCGGGCATCGGAAAGCCCTACGATCCGGCCACCGGTCATGGTGTGGTCGGCCGCAACTACGCCTATCAGACCATGAGCACGGTGGCGTCATTCTTCGACGAAGACGTCATCGTCAACCCGTTCATGGCCTCGGGCGCGTCCGGCACGCTGATCAACGACTTTGCGGGCGACAACTTCGATCACAGTGGACTTGGATTCATCGGGGGCGCCTACATCGGTGCCGTCAACACCAACGGCCGTCCCATCCAGTACCACCCCGTACCGCCCGGCACGCCGGCGTGGGGCAAGGGCTGGAAACAGGCGGTGGTCAAACACTACAACCACACGGTCATGTTCAGCTGTCACGGCAGCTCGGTATCGCAGCGGCAGAATTATTGCGACCTCGATCCCACGTATCGGGATGCCTGGGGCCAGCCCGTGCTGCGGATCACTTTCGATTTCCCGCCGAACGACATCAAAATGGCGGCTTACGTGACGGCGAAGGCGGTCGAGATCGGTAAAGCCATGGGCGCGAAACAGGTGGGGGGTAGTCCGCGCAAGGGTCCCTATACCGTCACGCAGTATCAAACCACGCACAACACGGGCGGCACCGTCATGGGCGACGATCCGAAGACCAGCGTGGTCAACCGTTACTTGCAGTCCTGGGACGTGCCGAACGTGTTCGTGATCGGCGCCTCGAACTACCCGCAAAACGCCACGTGGAATCCGACGGGCACTTTGGGCGCGTTGACTTACTGGGCCATCGACGCGCTCAAAAACAAGTACCTGAAAAGTCCCGGCCGATTGGTGTCGGCGTGAACGCGCCTGCGCCCCCTTTCGCGCGATTCGCCTTCAGCTTCCTATTGATCGCGGCCCTCCCCTGCGCGCTTGCGGCGAGCGCAACACCCGCGGGGGCTGCAACGCCTGCTGCGACGCCCGCCGCGAAGCCCGCCGCCGCAACGCCTGCGGCATCGGCCGCGGCTGCCGCGCCGCCCTGCGAAGCCTGCCACGGCGCGCACGGCGAAGGCATGGCGGCGGCGCATGTTCCACGTATCGCCGGACAGTCAGCCGACTATCTGAAGAAACAGTTGGACGACTATGCGGCCGGGACGCGCGACAATCCGATCATGGCAAACTTTGCCAAAGCATTGAGCCAGCAACAACGCGCCAAGTTCGCCGCGCGCTACGCGGCGATGTCGGCGCGCTATATCCCGCAGGTTAAACCGCCGATCGCCGTGCATCTGGCGCGTGGCCACCAACTGGCGTTTCAAGGCGACGAGGCGAAGCGAGTGCAGGCGTGCAACGCCTGTCATGGTCCGGACGGCGTCGGTGTGCCTCACGCCGCGCCCTACTTGGCCGGACAATCGGCGGAATTCCTCGCGAGCGCGCTCAAGGCCTTCAAGGACGGCACACGCAAGAACGACGCCGGCGAATTGATGCGCTCGGTCGCAGAGCGACTGGACGATGCCGACATCGCCGCAGTGACCGGATATTTCGCGAGCGTAGACCTGTCAACCCACTGAGAGCATTCCTATGAAATTGACACATATCGCATTGGTCGCCGTGGCTGCGTTGACCGTGAATGCCGCCGCGGACGAGCCGAAGGCTTCCGCCCAGCCGGTACGAACCATATTCGAACGGCACGATCAATCAGGCGTGCCGGGAAAGGAAATCGTGATCGGATCGGCGATGCTGCCGGCGGGCACGGAGATCGGCTATCACACGCACCCGGGCGACGAGGCCGGCTATGTCCTCAAAGGCACCTTGATACTCAAGACCCGGGGCCAACCCGATCGGCTGCTCAAGGCCGGCGACAGCTTCTTCAATCCGCGCGGCGCGGTGCACAGCCTCGTAGCGGCGCCGGGCGGCGACGGCGGCACGGGTGTGTCTGCCTGGATCATCGACAAGGGTCAGCCTCTCGCCACCCCGGTGCCGTGAATGACGCGTCGTGGCGAGTTCGCCGGCGATGAATAATCGTCTAGTCCGCCTCATTGGGCGTGCGCTCGCCTGATTAGACACGCTGGCATCCCCGGGATTGGTATGATACGGGCGCGCCTTGGGCGCCGGACCACAAGGGAGATCTCACGATGCCGTTGCGCACGAGAATCGAGGGAGGCGGCACGCGCCCGCTGGACGCCTGGGGCGTCGACAGCGAATACGGCACGTTGCGCGATGTGCTGGTCGGGCCCATCGATCATTTCACATGGCAGCCGGGCAACGCCGTGTGCCAGCGCGCCGAACGGGTCGGCTTGAAGTTCGATTTCGCGGTTGCGCGGCGGCAATACGGCGAGATGGTCGACGCCTACAGGCAGGCGGAGGTGAAGGTGCACTTTCTCGCCCCCGAGCCTACGCTGCCCTATCAAATCTTCGCGCGCGACAGCAGCGTCATGACTCCCTGGGGCGCGGTGATCATGCAGCTGCAAAAACCCTATCGGCGCGGAGAGTATGCGGCCTGCCTGCAGTTCTATCTCGATGCCGGCATCCCGATTTACGATTTGATCACCGCGGGTAACGTCGAGGGCGGCGACTTCATGGTGCTGAAGCCCGGCGTCGCGGCCTGCGGCTACTCGGGTGAGCGTTCGATCGAGCCCGCCGTACGGCAGTTGCAACGCTGGTTCGAGGCTGAAGGTTGGGAGCTTCATACCTATGCGTTCGATTCGCATTTCCTGCATCTGGACGTGCAGATGGGCATGATCGCCGAGGGCCTCGCCGTGGTGTGCGTGGAAGCGGTCGAGCCGGAACTCGTCGAGTGGCTGCGCTCGAAACGGATACGCGCCATATCCGTTCCCTATAGCGATGCCATGCAGATGGGTACCAATGTAGTGGCGCTTGGGAAGGAGCGTGTGCTGGTGCCTGCCTCGAGCAAGAATCTGGTCGCCGCCTGCCGCGCGGAAGGTCTCACGGTTTACGACCCCGACGTGTCGATGATCGGCAACGGCGGCGGTGCCGTGCATTGCATGTGCCAAGCGCTGAGACGCTCCTGACATTTCGCGCCGTACCTTCGTCCTCGGCACGACGGCGACCGTGGCGATGTCGGCGGCCGGCGCCACGACCGAGTCGGACAGCGTCAAGGCGCCCACGGACGCCGACCTTTGCAATCTCAGCGCCGTGGAAGCCGTCGCTCACATGTCGAAAGGAGCGCTCACGTCGGAGCGCTACGCACAGGCGCTGCTCGCAAGGTGCCAATCTGCGCACGCCCTCAACGCATTCATTACTCTCGATCCGGCCCTGGTGCTCGAAGCCGCCCGCGCCCGCGACCACGAACGTCATGCCGGGGCGAAGCCGGGCCCTCTGTTCGGTCTTCCCATACCGGTGAAGGACAGCGTCAATACCAAGGACTATCCAACCACCGGCGGCACGCCGGCGCTGCGCCATTTTCGTCCCTCGCAAGACGCGCCGGTGGTCGCCGCATTGCGCGGGGCGGGAGCCCTCGTGCTCGGCAAAACCAATCTGCACGAACTATCCTATGGCTGGACCAGCAATAATCTGGCGTTCGGCCCCGTCCGCAATCCCTATGACCCGTCGCGCATTCCCGGCGGCAGCAGCGGCGGAACCGCGGCCGCGATCGCCGCCCGTCTCGCTCCGCTCGGCATTGCCGAGGACACAGAAGGGTCCATCCGCGTGCCCGCCGCCCTTTGCGGCATTGCCGGTTTTCGGCCGACCACCGGACGATATTCCACTCGTGGGTGCGTACCCATCTCGCCGCTGTTCGATCAAGTCGGACCGCATGCGCGCAGCGTCGCCGATCTCGCGTTATTCGACTCGGTCGTGGCCAATGATTGGCAACGGCTGCAGGCGGCGCCGCTCAAGGGCCTGCGCCTCGGCGTCGTCCGCGACTATTGGTTCACCGATCTCGATCCGGAGGTCGAGCGCCAAACGGAACTCGCGCTCGCACGGCTCAAAGAGGCCGGCGCGCTGATCGTCGAAACCCAGCTGCCGGGATTGGCTTCGCTCATCGATCTCACCACCGACGCAGTCCAGAACCACGATGTTCGCATCGCGCTCCCCGCCTACTTGAAGGAGTACGGCGCCGTCGTGGATTTCGACACTCTGGTCGCTCAAGCCAGTCCCGACATACAGCGGGTGTTTCGCAGCGATGTCCTGCCGGGTGGGGCCAATTTCGTCACTGAACCCAAGTACGCGGCGGCGCGCGACCAATACTTGCCGGCATTGCGGCGGCTGTATCAGGACTACTTTGCCCGGACCGGCGTCGCCGCCATGGTATTCCCGACGACGCTGGTCCCTGCACCGCGAATAGGCGAGGAAACCACCGTAGACGTTGGCGGCCGTCCCCTGCCCTTCGACACAGCCGTCGCGCGCAACATCGCGCCCGGCAGCACGGCGGGTGTACCGGGGCTCGTTCTGCCGGTTGGACTCACCCACACCGGTCTTCCGGTGTCGATCGAGTTCGACGCGCCCCCCGGAGCCGACCGCGCGCTGCTCGCGCTCGGATTGAGCGCTGAGCGCGTGCTGGGGACTCCGCCGGCCCCGCGGCTTTAATCGAATGCCCGCCCCCAACCTCATATTCTCCTCAATCGCCCTGACCGCGGCGGTACTCCCGGGCGCCCTCGCCCATGCCGCTGCTCCGGCGGCATTGGAATCGGCGGACGGCATGGTCGTGACGGCACAGCACCTGGCCTCCGATGTGGGTGCCGCGGTTCT
>WNFL01209580.1_pt2 | contig 10047 bp, 7 predicted proteins | sample 5400361 | NCBI WGS metagenome assembly WNFL01 (sample SAMN13153351, study PRJNA577476) | soil metagenome | isolation source: 40 cm soil on Douglas fir-dominated hillslope | place: USA:California | collected 2013-09-17
GACATCGAGTACTCGCACGCGTACTACCTCGTTCGGGCGGAGACGGTGTTGAGTGAGTGGAAAGTGCCCTCGGTCGGCTGGCCCGCCATCGACGCGCCGCTTCGTGCGCTCGCCACGTACGTCGAGGGCCGCTACAAGGTCATGCCGGGTGTGTACGTGGCCGGCCGGATCGACCACCTCGGGTTCAGCAGCGTGACCGGATCGCGTGGTCCGCAGACGTGGGAAGCGCCTGTCACACGGGTCGAAGTCGGCGGCGGTTATTCGATTCAGAGAAACCTGCTGCTGAAGGTGTCGTGGCAGTACAACACGCGCGACGGTGGCCGCGTCACGCGGGAGACGCTGGCGGCGGCCCAACTGGTGTTTTGGTTCTGATCACGAAGAGCACGATGACGGCTTTTTCACGGAGAACACGAGGGCGGGCGTTGACCACAACCGGTCTCGTCGCTCTCGCCATCGCGCTCCCGAAGCCCGTTGCGCAGGGCGCCCGCAATGGCGCGATCGCGGGACGCGTGGAGCTGCGTCGCGTCGCCTCGCCGGTCGAGCGCCGCCCCACCGTCGCCGACCTCGGCACGCCGGCCGCAGCGCTCGACATCTCGGACCGGCTGAAGTCGGTCGTGTACCTCGATTCGGCGCCCCGCGGCGCCTTCGAGCAAGTCGAGACGCCTCGCGCCGTCATGGACCAGCACGGCGAGCGGTTCGTGCCCCACGTGCTGGCGATCACGACCGGAACAATCGTCGACTTTCCAAACAGCGACCACATTTACCACAACGTCTTTTCCCTGTCGAAGACACGACAGTTCGACCTGGGACGCTACGCCTCGGGGCACTCGAAACCGGTGAGGTTCGACCGGGCCGGCGTGGTGAGAGTGTTCTGCGAGATCCACTCGCACATGAACGCCTTCATTCTCGTGTTCAGCCATCCCTTCTACTCGCTGACCGACAACGACGGCCGCTACCGCATCGACAACGTCCCACCGGGCAGCTACAACGTGATCGCCTGGAACGAAGGTGTCTCTTCCGAGGCCCGTCCCGTCATCGTTCCCGACGGCGGGGTCGGCGAACTCGACTTCACGTTGCGATGACCATCGTCGCCTCACTGCGCAGCCGGATCTTCTTCGCGAGCGCCCTGCTGGCCGTACTCTCCTGCGGTATCGCTCTCTACGTCGTGAATAAACGGGTGACCCGGGAGGCGGAGCGCTCCCTCCAGCGAGACATCCTCAACACCGGCGCCATCGTCGATCAGCTGAGAACCACGCGCACTGAGACGTATACCATCACGGCGCGGCTCATCGCCGACTCGCCGAAGCTCAAGGCAGCGGTCGACACCAAGGATCCGGCGACGGTGCAGCAGGAGTTCAGCAAGTTCGGGGAACAGCTGCGATCGGCGAACCTTCTTCTGGTCACGAACGGCAAGGGGGACGTCCTCGCCACCTCGGGCGACGCATCGGCGGCCGCGTCTCTGCTTGCCGGTCAACCGGCGATTCGCGACGCGCTGGCGGGCAAAGAGACGGTCAGCCTGCTGCCCCAGCCGCACGGCATCCTGCAGGTCGTCACCGTCCCGATCAATCTCGGCCTCGCCGCGCCGCAGATTCTCGGCACGCTGAGCGCCGGCTTTCTGCTGGACGATGTTCTCGCGTCGAATCTCAAGACGATCACGGGCAGCGACGTCGCGTTTGGCATGGACGGACGCGTGCTGGCTTCAACGTTGCCCAGAAGCGACGACGTCGTTCTGGCCGAACGCTTGCGTTCGACCGGCGTGTCTGCGGCGACTCTCGGCCGGGACGAGTACGCAGTGCTGCCACGGCCGCTGATTGCCGGCGCCACAACCGGCCCGGTGGCGCTCATTCTCCGGTCGCGAACCGAGCAACTGCTGTCGCTGACGGAAATCCAGACAGGGCTTGCCGTGACCGCCCTTGTCGCTGTGCTGCTGGCCACGCTGCTCAGCTTTGCCGTCGCGCGGACCATCACGCGCCCTCTGGCCGCCATCACCGATGTCATGCGCGAAGTCGCGCGAACCGGAGACCTCACGCGCAAGATTACGCTGGGGCTAGGACGGCGCTGGCACGACGAGGACGCCGAACTCCTGGCGACGACGTTCAACACGCTGACCGAATCGGTCGCGCGTATTCAGCGCGAGATGTCGCAGAAGGAGCGCCTCTCGGCGCTGGGCCGTCTATCCACCATCATCGCGCACGAAGTGCGGAACCCGCTGATGATCATCAAAGGATCGCTGCACGCGCTCCGCCAGAAGGATCTGGCCCAACCGCTGATGCACGAAGCGGTCTCGGACATCAACGAGGAGGTCGAGCGCCTGAACCGGATCGTCAACGAAGTGCTCGACTTCGCCCGGCCGATCCCCTTCGAGATCGCGCCGGCCGACCTCAACGCGCTGTGCCGGGAGTCGGCACAGGCGTCGCTTGCGTCCGCGCCAGGCAGTCGGGTGGCTCTCGACCTCGACACCTCGGTGCCTCGTATCCCGACCGACGCGGGACGTCTGCGAATCGCGCTCGTCAACATGCTCGTCAACGCCCGGCACGCGGTAAACGGTTCCTCCGGGCACGCGCCAGCGGCGGACAGTGCCGAACCGCTGGTCACGCTTTGCACGCGCGTCAGCAACGATCGGTTTTTGATCCCTACTTCACCACCAAGCGCGGCGGCACCGGCCTCGGCCTCGCCATCGCCAAGAACATCGTCGAAGGCCTGGGCGGAACAATCGGTATCGACAGCACGCCCGGCGCCGGCACTGAGATTCGCATCAACCTTCCCTATAATCCTTCGCAGGCGTGACCGACATCCGCGGCTCAATTCTGCTCGTCGACGACGAGGAAAAAATCCTCAAGACGCTTGGACGTGCCCTCCGGGAGAACGGACACCGCGTCGTGGACACTCCGAGCGCCCGCGACGCGCAGCGCCTGCTGGCCGAACGGGCGTTCGATCTGGTCATCGTCGACAACATGATGCCCGAACTGGGCGGCCTCGAGCTGATTCGCGAGTACGTCAACTCCACGGCGGAAGGCGATCGCGCGCAGGTGCTGATGATGACGGCGCACGCCACTGTCGAAAGCGCCATCGAAGCGATGAAGCTCGGTGCGCTCGACTACCTGCAGAAGCCGTTTGAAATCGACGAGCTCCTCGTGGTCGTGCGAAGGGCGCTCGACCATCAGCGCCTGCGAACCGAGCACCGCTACCTCCTCAGCGAGCGCGACGAGCAATTCGACCATTACGGGATCATCGGCCGGAGCCGGGCCGTCGAGGAAATGATTCGGCGCGCCGAACTGGTCGCCGAGACGAAGAGCACGGTCCTCATCACCGGCGAGACGGGGACTGGAAAAGAACTCGTCGCGCGCGCGATCCACGATCGCAGCGCGCAGCGCGACATGCCGCTCATCAAGGTGAATTGCGCCGCTATCCCCGAAACACTGCTCGAGTCGGAGCTCTTCGGTCATGTCCGCGGCGCCTTCACCGGCGCGACGACAACCAAGAAAGGCAAGTTCGCGCTGGCCGACGGAGGGACGATCTTCCTCGACGAGATCGGCACGATGAGTCCGGCCTTGCAGTCGAAGCTCCTCCGCGTACTTCAGGAGCGCGAGTTCGAGCCGCTCGGCTCGGAACGCAGTGAAAAGGTGGACTTGCGCGTCATCGCCGCGACAAACCGCGATCTGCGGCAGATGGTCGCCGACGGTAAGTTCCAGGAAGACCTCTTCTACCGGCTGAACGTCATCCCCATCGAGATTCCGCCTCTCCGGGAGCGGCGCGAGGACATCCCGGCGCTGGTCGATCACTTCGTCCACAAACACTCACAGCGCATCGGCCGCCGGATCGAACGGATGGAAGACGACGTGCTCGCAGGCCTTCAGCAATACGACTGGCCAGGCAACGTTCGCGAGCTCGAAAACACGATCGAACGAGCCGTGGTGCTCTCGCCGGGGCCCGTGATCACGTCGCGAGCCGTCTCGGTCATCGGCGCCACCGCGCCACAGGGGACGACGCTGCCGTCGCTGAAACTCAGGCAGAACATCGAGTGGGTTGAACGCGAGACGATCCGCCGCGCGCTCGAAAGCGCCGCCGGCGTAAAGAAAGACGCGGCAGAATTGATGGGCATCAGCCAGCGCGCCCTCTCGTACTACCTCGCCAAGTACCGGATCGACAGCTGACCGGGGTCGAAAAAATGTAAGTCGATACGGCTTCGGTAAGCCGCGGCGGCCGATGCCGGCACTTCTCCAGAAAAATGGCCGTGCGGCACGGCATCCGGCTTGCGTAGTCGCGACGCGTCATGCGATTTCGATGGCTCTCCGGCGCGATACTCGTCTTCGCGACATGGGGTTGCAGCGGCAACAGCGGATCCGGATCAAGCGGCCCGGGCATGCCTACCCCGACCACCAGCACTCCTCCGATCGGCGCGACAAGCGTCACCATCATGGGCCAGAACGGGGCCCAGTCGTTCACTCCCAACCCGGCGCCCATCGCGCAGGGCAGCCTCGTCGTGTGGCGCAACGCCGACAGCACCGCGCATCGCATCGTGATGAACGATGGATCGTTCGACAGCGGCGACATCGGGCCTGGCGGCAGCAGCGCGACGATGCGGCTCAGTTCGAGCGGCGGGAACTACCACTGCACGATTCACCCGACGACGATGTTCGGAAGCATCAACGTGGCGACGGACCCTCCGGTCTCACCCCCCGGCCCGGGCTACTGAAGCGGGCTGAACCGTTCGTCACGGAAATGGTCTAATGGTCCCTATGCGAAAGCACATCAGCGTCTCTCTCCTGGCGGCCGCCTGTGCGTGGCCAATTCTCGCGGCGGCATCTTGCGGCGGCAGCGGCAACAGCAGTACGAGTCCGAGCACGCCTCCTGCCGCAACGATCACAATCACGAACAACGCGGTGAGCCCCCGGGCGGTCAGCGTGCCGCGTGGAAGCCAGGTGGCGTTCATCAACAACGACAGCAGGTCGCACAACATGACGTCGGATCCGCATCCGGAGCACACCGACTGTCCGGAGATCAATCAGGTTGGCGCCCTCGGCGCCGGCCAGACGAGGCAGACCGGCAATATGACGACGAACAGGACCGTCTGCGGCTTCCACGATCACGACCAGCCTGACGTCGCGGGTCTCAAAGGAACCATCACGATCCAGTAGGAATCGAGTAATTGGCTGATTGGGTAATCGCGTAATTGCGATTGCCCGATTGCTCGATATTGCAATTCGTCCGTTCAATTACTCAATTACCCAATTACTCAATTACCCAATTACCAGATTCTGATATCCTGCCGATAAGTCGCATGCCCGACTTCGATCAATGTCGCTCGTCGCCCTCTCCGAACTGCTCGGCGCAACTGTGCGCGATGCCACCGGCAGCGTGCGCGGACGGGTGCGCGAAATCGCGATCGCACCGCAGGACCACCCTACCCGAATCGCGTACCTGATCGTCAACACGACCGACGGCGAGCGCGTGCTCCCGTCATCGGCTCTCAAGTCGTGCGGAGCCACCGTCCGGACCGTCGACAACGCGTCGGACTGGGACAGGTACACGGCCTCCGACGGAGTGCTGCTGCTCAAACGCGACCTGCTCGATCAGCAGATCATCGACGTTCACGGGCGCAAGGTCGTCCGCGTCAACGACGTCGAGCTCGACTCCACGCCGGTCGACAGCCATGTCGTCCTAAGCGTCCTCGCCGTCGATGTCGGCACGCGAGGTGCCATCCGGCGCCTGATGCAGGGCCTCGTGCCCGCCTTCACGATGCGCGCCCTGCTCGACAAGATTCCGCCGCGCGTGATCCCGTGGCAGTACGTCGATCTGCTCGAGACAGACCCGGCGCGGCGCGTCAAGCTGAAGATCGTCTACGAAGGCCTCTCGAAGCTGCACCCGGCCGACATCGCCAACATCGTCGAGGACCTGCCTCCGGCGGAACGCGAATCGGTATTCGAGACGATCGACGAGGAAGTGGCGGCCGAGGCGCTCGAGGAGATCGATCCGAGGGTGCAGGTCTCGATCGTCGAGTCGCTCGACTCGGATCGCGCCGCCGACATCGTCGAGGAAATGGATCCCGACGCCGCCGCGGACCTGCTCGGCGACCTGACGGAACAGACGTCGGGCGAGATCCTGGAGGAAATGGAGCCCGACGAGCGGCGGGAGGTCCGTCAGCTCCTCGAGTTTGGCGAACACACCGCCGCCGGCCGGATGACCACGGAATATGTCGCCATATCCGACGTCTCGGCCGTGAGCGACGCGGTCGAAGCCCTGAAAAGCTTCGAAGGCAGCCGCGAGGCACTCGTCACCATCTATCTTCACGGCATCTCGTACAAGCTCGTCGGCGCCGTGCCGCTCGTCAAGATCGCCATCTCGCCGCCGTCGACGCCGCTTCGCGAGCTCAGCGAGCCCCCGGTCAGTTGCGCGCCGGACACGCCCGACGACGAGGTCGCGGCGCTCTTCGACAAGTACAACCTCGTCACGCTCGCCGTCGTCGACGAGCACGAGCGGCTCTCCGGTATCATCACGGCCGACGACGTGATCTGGAAAGCGCGGATCGCGCTGCTGCTGGCCGTCATCGGGCCGGGGTTCATCACCGCCAACGTCGACAACGACGCCGGCGGGATCTTCACCTACTCTCTGGCCGGGGCGCAGTTCGGATACACGCTGTTATGGCTGATGATCCCGCTGACGATCTCACTGATCGTCGTCCAGGAAATGGCAGCGCGTATGGGCGCGGTGACCGGCAAAGGGCTCAGCGACCTCATTCGGGAAGAGTTCGGTTTCAGACTGACGTTCTTCGTCATGGTGACGCTCGTCGTTACGAACTTCGGGAACGTCGTCGCCGAGTTCGCCGGCATCGCATCCAGCCTCGAGCTTTTCCACTGGTCGAAGTACATCGTCGTGCCCGTAGCGGCATTCGTCGTATGGGCGCTGGTCGTGCGAGGCACGTATCAGAGCGTCGAGAAGATCTTTCTCGCGGCGTCAGGGTTCTACATCTGCTACATCGTCGCCGGGCTGCTCGCGCATCCCGACTGGAAGGCGGCGGCGTTCGCCACGGTCACGCGTCCGGAGGCCGCCGGTATTCGGAATTACAGCTATCTGACGATGGTCATCGCGATCGTGGGCACGACGATCGCGCCCTGGATGCAGTTCTATCTGCAGGCGTCGGTGGTGGAAAAGGGCGTGACGGCACGGCAGTATCGCGCCTCTCGCTGGGACGTGATCCTCGGCTGCATTTTCACCGACGTCGTGGCGTGGTTCATCATCGTCGCGTGCGCGGCGACCCTTTACGCGAACGGACATCACGATATTGCAGACGCCTCGGATGCCGCGCAGGCGCTGCGTCCGCTGGCCGGCGAGTACGCGTACCTGCTGTTTGCGGCCGGCCTTTTCAACGCCTCGCTTTTCGCGGCATCGATTCTGCCCATATCGACCGCCTACGCCGTCTGCGAGGGCCTCGGGTTCGAATCGGGCCTCGATAAGAAGTTCCACGAAGCGCCGGTATTCTATTGGCTCTATACCGTGCTCATCGTCGCGGGTGCCGGAGTCGTCCTCTTCCCGCGACTGCCGCTCATCTACGTGCAGTACATCACGCAGGTCGCCAACGGTGTCGTGCTGCCGCTGGTCCTCGTTTTCATGCTGCTGCTGACCAACGATCGCGAACTGATGGGCGACCACGCGAACTCGCGTGGATTCAACATCGTCGCCTGGACGACGGTGGCCGTCATGATTGTGCTCACGGTGCTGGCCGCGCTGACACGTCACTAGGATCGGGTAATCTACGAGGACGTGGAAACCGGCGACTCTGCTCCACTGGCCGTCAAGCGCAAGCGCCGGCGCTCGCGGCGACGTCTCAAGGGCCGCCGCAGTGAGATCAACGCCGCGACCCGCATCGAGATTCTCAAGAGCGCCGCAGCCGCGTTTCGCAAGCTGGGCTATCACGGCGCCACCGTAGAGCAGATCGCGGCGGCGCTGCGGATGAAGAAAGGGAATCTCTACTACTACTTCAAGAACAAGGAAGAGATCCTCTTCGCCTGCCACGAGTACTCGCACGACCGCCTGCAGGAACTTCTCGAGGATGCGGTGCGCAGCACGGCTCCAGCCGAAGCGAAGCTCCGGCGCCTCATCACGGGAGCCGTTCGCGTGATCCTCGACGAATTGCATGGCACCGCGCTCCTGCTCGACCTCGAAGCGCTGTCGCCGGCACACCTGAAGGCCGTGGTCCATCGACGCGATCGATTCGATCGCGGCATGCGGATGATCATCGACGAAGGCATGGCCACCGGCGCGTTCGCCCCGGGCGATCCGAAGCTGCTCGGTTTTGCGATGCTGGGCGCACTGAACTGGATCGCGCGCTGGTTCAACCCCGCGGGACCTTCGAGCTCCCAGGAAATCGCGACGCGGTTTGCCGATTACCTCATCGCCGGCCTCCGCCCGATCTGATAGCGCCAAACCACGCGATCATCAGATCACCCGATATAATCGAAACAGATGGGCCATCTCATCCCGCTCCTTCCGGCCGGCACGCGTCCGCCGAAACCCGACTGGCTGAAAGTCCGGGCGCCGGGATCGCCCAATTACACGCGGCTCAAAGGGCTGATGCGCGAGCTCGGCCTGCATACGGTGTGCGAGGAAGCGCAGTGTCCCAACATCGGCGAATGCTGGCACCACGGGACCGCGACATTCATGATTCTCGGCGAGGTCTGCACGCGGGCTTGTGCATACTGTGCCGTGTCCCACGGACGGCCCGCGGCGGCAGATCCCGCCGAAGCGGCGCGAGTCGGCCGCGCGATCGAAACGCTCGGCCTGGCGTACGTCGTCATCACGTCGGTCGATCGGGACGACCTGCCCGACGGCGGCGCGGCGATTTTCGCCGAGACGATCCGCGAGACTCGCGCGCGCCGGCCGGAATGCCGCATCGAGGTGTTGATTCCCGACTTCCAGGGCCGGGAAGCGCCGCTGCGAACCGTGCTCGACGCGCGGCCCGACGTGATGAACCACAACGTCGAAACGGTGCCGCGCCTGTACCGGATGGTCCGTTCAGGCGGCCGCTACTCGCGGACGCTGGAGCTGCTCGACCGATCGCGACGGTTTGCGCCGGAGATCCCGACAAAAACCGGGCTGATGGTCGGACTCGGCGAGGAGCGCGACGAACTGGTGGCGACATTCAACGACCTGCGAGGTGTCGGCTGCCAGATCCTCACGATCGGCCAGTATCTGCGCCCCTCGTCCGAGCACGCCGCGATGGTTCGCTACTACCACCCCGACGAATTCCGCGAGCTGAAGCAGAATGCCCTCGACCTCGGATTCGTCCACGTCGAATCCGGTCCGCTCGTGCGCAGCTCGTACCACGCGCACGAAACTGCCGACGCCTGGCAGGCCGCCGCACGTTCGTAAGTCCCGCCGCGCCCCTCGAACCCCGTTACCGCAATTGATCGCCGGCATCACGCCGACGACAAGCCCCCTTGCGAGAATGGCGTCGAAACCCGACGCCTGATCGCGACATAACCGTCGCTGCTTCAAATGGTTGGAACATTCCTGTCGGCTGGGTAGTTTCCCACCCGGTGCGGCCGGCCGACGACCGGCGGAACGGCGTCCGCGCATTCGACGAGGATCAACATGGTTGTTTCGTCTGAAAGCCGCCACGACGTTTTTGTCGCGTCAACTCAAGCTCTCCGCCGCACCCGATCTGACGGCAAGTCGCTGAAAACAGGCCACAAAACGACGAGCCCGGCTCCTGGCCGGGTCGGCGGCGGCTGGTGCTTCTTTTGCTGCTTACGCCATATGGAGACCCATAAGTGGTTACAACGTGTCGCACTGCTCTTGCTGCTGCTCTTGCCGGGGACGGCCCACGCCCAGACGCTCGATCGCGTACGTGTCGACTCGGACGATCTCAGGATCATCATCTCGTCCGGCCTGCAGCGGTCGCAGACATTCAGCGCCATCATCGAGCGACTGGAAGCGTCGGACCTCATCGTCGAAGTGCAATGCGCCCACTTCAAGTCATCGATTCTCGCGGGGCGGACGGTGCTGCTCTCGGCGCAGCCTTCCGTGCGCTACGTGCTGGTCGAAGTC
>WNFL01029182.1_pt1 | contig 10046 bp, 9 predicted proteins | sample 5400361 | NCBI WGS metagenome assembly WNFL01 (sample SAMN13153351, study PRJNA577476) | soil metagenome | isolation source: 40 cm soil on Douglas fir-dominated hillslope | place: USA:California | collected 2013-09-17
CTGGGAGGGGAAGCGGTTCGGCGAGCTGCGATTCTGCGACGCCGCGGCGGCCGAGCGATAGTCCTCGGGATACACCCAGAACACCGTGGGCAGCCGCTCTTCCTCCTTCCAGGTCGCCGGCAGGACCGCCTCGGCGTGGAGCGTCACGGAGTCCGACCGGGTGAAGGTGAAGGAGATGCGCTTCGAGGCGCTCAACGCCGGCGCCGGATCCGGATAGTCGCTGAGTGCGAGCGGGCCCTTCTCCTTGGGCCGGCGCACGCAGTAGTTGGGCGGCTCCTTGGCGGACTGGCGCAGGGTGAGGACCGAGAGCCCGTCCCCCGCGAGCAGCGCGACCGCGCTCTCGACGTGGCCCGCGTCGCTCTCGAAGATCCGCTCGGGCCGCCGCGTCATCAGGCTCAGGCGGTCGAGGAACGGGCGCTGGCCGGTGGGACGGAATCCGTCGCCGGCCAGGTAGATGGAGCGCCCGTCGGCGGTGGTCCACAGCACCGTGCGGTGCGCGAGGCGGCGGGTGAGCGGGGCGCCGGGATCGTCGTAGGCGGATTCGGAGGAGCGCTCGGAGAGCACGGTGCGCGACGTCGCGCGCCCGGCGGGATCGATCCACCAGGACCGGGTCCGGCGCCGTGGCGTGTAGCCGTCGGCGAGCAGGAGATGGCGCCCGTCGGCGGTCCAGCCCATGGACGCGAACTGGTAGTCCGAGTCGGCGACCCGGACCGGGTTTCCGGTGAAGGGCGCATCGAGGCGCAGCAGCCGGTCGGTGCCGGGCTGGCGCAGCGAGGTGTCCTTGACCGCCGGCAGCGGGTCCACGCCCGGGGTGTCCTGCCACGAGAAGAACCAGACGCTGCGCCCGTCGGGCGACCAGCCCGGGCTGCGCGGCCCGAGCCGCGCCACGCTCGAGATCGCGCTGCGATCGTTTAGCGGGACCTCCCCGAGCCGGGCGGTCGGCGCGCCGTCGGGGCCGCAGATCTCGATCGCGCGTGGGAACAGGTAGAACGGGAACCCCAGGGGAGCGGGCAGCACGAAGCGGTCGAGCAGGAGGTGACGCTCGTCCGGCGCCAGCACCCAGGACAGCAGCGGCATCGGAGCGCCGACCGGCGTCGGGGCTCCGCCCTCCACCGGAACGCGCGAGAGCTGCGCGGTGGCGTAGAAGGCGAACCGCGCCTGGTCGTCGGCGTCGCGCAGCAGGTCGCGCGCGGTGCGCTGCGGAGCGGCCTTGCCGCTGGCCTCGCGCGCCAGCGGCCCGTTGGGGATCCGCGACGGCGGGGCCGGCGGCGCGATTCCGGGAGGCACCGTCAGGCACAGGATCGCGCGGTCGTCGAGCGTCCACTCGAGCGTGGCGTCGAGCACGGTGTTGAGCGCGACGCCCTCGATGCGCCGCGCCGCGCCCGTGGCGGCGTCGACCACCCACAGCTGGGCGCCGCCCTCGGCGTAGAGCGCGCACGCCACGCGGTCGCCGCGAGTGGACCAGGCGAGCGTGCCGATGCGCGCATCGGACGGAAGGCCGGCCCGCACCCGCTTGCCGCCGGCGATGGCCACCACGCGGAACCCGCTGAGCGCGGTCTTGAGCTGGTTTCGGGTGGCGCGCAGCGAGGGCAGGATCTCGAGCCCGGCGAGCTTCTCCACCGGCTCGGCGAGCACCGCGATCGAGATCAGCGAGGGCGTGTCGGGAAGGATCAAGCGCGCGGCGTCGGGCGAGACGCTGACCGCGCGCCGCGGCAGGCGCGGCGCGGTGAGGATCTCGGTCACCACGCGGGGCGGGGTGCGATAGCCACCGCTGGGCTCTCGAGAGGTCGCGCCGGCGGGCGCCGGGAGCCCGACGCCGAGGGTGAGAAGCAGCGAGAACGTCAGGCGGAGCCCGCCGAACCGGATCATCTGTGTCCCTCCGCGCCGGCGATCGCCCGCGCCGTCACCCGTCGATCTTGTATCGCGCGATGAGGTCGCGGGCCGGCACGCGCTTTCCCGACCCCTGGTGAACGATGCGGATCTCGAAGCCGTAGCGATCGAGCCCGAAGTGGCGCTCGATCAGCTCGCGCAACCCTTGGAGCGTGGCGTCCGCGCGGATGGTGCGCCCGCGACGACCCTGGCCGTGAGCGCGCGCCAGGCCGGCCCGCACCCCCTCCTGGTAGCTCTCCTTCACCAGTTGCTGCAGCGAGCGCCAATGGCGGCGCTGCAGCTTCCGGAGCACCTGCGCCTGCGTCATGGGCCGGTTCCTCCTGGGGAATTCGGGGGTCCCACGACTGTACCAAGCGCGGCGTCCGGCCGCGACGGCCGCCTGCGTCCGGGCCGACGCGGCTGGCCGGTGCCGGCATGCAGGGTTAGTCTGGCCTGGCGATGCCCTACGAGACCTTGAACGAGATCGAGTGGGAGAACGTCCAGCGGATCTGGGATCTGCTCGACCAGGGCGAGGTCGAGCGCGCGCGGATCGAGACCGACGCCCTGCTACGGAAGCGCCCCGGCCATCCGGACGTCCGGATCGTGGACGCCGCGGTGTCCCTGGACGAGGCGGAGCCCGGGCACGCGCTCGAGGCGCTCCAGGGTGCGGAGACCTCGGCCGATCCGGCGCTCTTCTTCCACCTGCGGGCGGCGGCCCAGTACGACCTGGCGCGCTTCGAGCCGGCGCGGGAGGACGGGGAGCGCGCGATCGCGGTGCGACCCGAGATGGCGGACACCCACGACCTGCTCTCCCGCACCTTCGAGTACCTGGGCGACGCGGAGCGGACCGCCGAGCACGCCGAGGAGGCGGAGCGGCTGGATCCGGCCGCCTATCCTCACCCGCTCGACGTCGGGACCGTGGAGTTCGACACCGTGGTCGAGGAGAGCCTGGCGGAGATGCATCCCGACATTCGCCGGCACCTGGAGGAGTTCCCGGTGCTGGTGGACACGCTCCCACGCCGCGAGATCCTGACCGCCGAGGAGCCGCCGCTCTCGCCCGACCTGCTCGGACTGTTCGTGGGCCGGCACCTGATGGAGCGCAGCGTCACCGACCTGCCCGGCGCGCCCGGCGCAATCTATCTATTCCGCAGGAACCTGTTGCGCTGGTGCCGGGACCGCGAGGAGCTCAAGCGCGAGATCCGGATCACCGTCCAGCACGAAATCGGCCACCTGCTCGGCCTGGACGAGAAGGACCTCGAGGACCGCGGGCTGGCGTAGGCGGCCGCTAGTCCCGCGCCCCGTGACGCTCCTGCCACTCGCGTCCCAGCCACTCCAGGAACCAGATCACCTCGTCCGGTCCGCGCAGCGCGAAGCCGGCCTTCGACACCACGCGGCCGACCGCGACCGCGACCCCGCCCTTCTCGGACACGCGCGCGTGCACCGGCTCGTCGTGGGTGTCGTCGCCGAAGAAGAACAGCATGCCGCGCTGATCCCACCAGCGCTCGAGCGCGTCGGCCTTGTTCCACGAGATCGCCGGCATCACCTCGAACACCTTCTTGCCGTGCACCAGGGTCGCGGCCCCGCGGTGCGGCCGCGCGCGCCGGCGCACACCGGCCCCGAAGGCGCCCTGGAAGCGCTGCGGCACGTTCCGATAATGCAGCGCGATCGAATGCCCCTTGTCCTCGAGCCAGGCACCGGGGAAGCGCTGGCACCAGGCCTCGAGCTCGCTCCGGAGGCTGGGTGGGACTTCCTTGCCGGGCGGCACGTGGACCTCGCGCTGGCCCTGCTCGTTCTCGCTCTCGAGCCCGGCGTTTCCGCCCAGGGCCAGCCCCGGGACGCCGATCTGCTTGCGCAGGTCGTCGAGGGAGCGTCCCGAGAGCACCATGACCCGGACCCCGCTGACCCCGGCCAGTCGCTCCAGGGCGCGCCTGGCCCGCGACGGCAGCTCGACTTCACCGGGGTGTGAGACGATCGGGGTGATGGTTCCGTCGTAGTCAGCCGCAACCGACAACGAGCTCGCCTCGCCCATGCGGTCCGACATCGCGTGAAGGTGAAGCCACAGCGGTTCGAGTTTGGCCATTGCGTTCGCCCTCCTACTTGTCTCTGACCACCCTAACCCCTTAGAGGATTTGGTCCAATCGTCCCAATCGGGTGCCCGTCGAGTCACCGTCCCAGCCTCGATCGCCCAAACGCTTGTGATTCTTGATGCGTCGGGTGCGCATCGAACTCAGAACGAAATTGCCGTCCCAATTCGGGGCGGACCGGGGACCATGGGCTATTATGGCGCGGATCCTGCGCCGCTGAGCCGGAAACGGGGAGGGCGTCCCATGGAGATCCCGGAGCGGATTCGCGGAGCCCTGAGCCGGGCGGCCATCCGGTCCCGTCAGCGCAGCTCGGGTCCCCCCCGCACCACCCGGGAAGACCTGGTCGCCTGGGCCCACGCGCACCTGAAGGATCACCGCTTCGTGGTGGTCTCCAACCGCGAGCCGTATTCGCATGTGAAGGACGGCGACGACGTGCGCGTGGTCCGCAACGCCGGCGGCCTGACCGTGGCGCTCGACGCCGTGGCCCAGGCGCTCGGCGGGGTGTGGGTGGCCCACGGCAGTGGCAGCGGCGACCGCGACGTGGTGGATGCCGCCGATCGCGTCGCCTGTCCTCCCGACCGGCCGCGCTACACGCTGCGGCGCGTGTGGCTCTCCCCCGACGACGTCAGCCGCTACTACTCCGGGTTCTCGAACTCCGCGCTCTGGCCGCTCTGCCACATCGTCTACGTGCGGCCGCGCTTCGTGCGCGAGGACTGGGAGACCTATCGCGACGTGAACCGGCGCTTCGCCGAGGCGGCGCTCGAGGAGGTCGGCGAGGGGCCGGGGCTGGTGTTCATCCAGGACTATCACCTCGCGCTGGTCGCGCAGTTCATCAAGGAGAAGCGGCCCGACCTGCTGGTCGCCCAGTTCTGGCACATCCCGTGGCCCAACGCCGAGGTGTTCCGCGTGCTGCCGTGGCGCAAGGAGCTGCTCGAAGGAATGCTGGCCAACGACCTGGTGGGCTTCCACACCCGCGGGCACGCCCTCAACTTCCTCGATTCGGTCGCCGGCGCGATCGAGGCGCGGGTGGATCTCGAACGCTTCGCCGTGAAGCGCGGCAAGCGCCGCACCTGGGTCAGCCCGTTCGCGATCAGCGTGCCGGCCGACGAGATCGCCGCGCTGGCCGAGACCCCGCAGGCGGTGGCGGCCGAGCAGAAGCTGCGCGAGGAGCTGCGCCTGGACGACTGCCTGATGGGCCTGGGCGTGGACCGGATGGACTACACCAAGGGGATTCCCGAGCGGCTCGAGGCGCTGGAGCGCATGTTCGAGAAGTATCCCGAATGGGTCGAGCGCTTCTGCTTCGTCCAGATCGGTGTGCCCTCGCGCATCGAGCTGCCGGAGTACCGCGACGTCATCGAGCGCACGCGGGTCCTGGCCCAGCGCATCAACAAGCGCTTCCCGCGCCCCGGAGGCCCGACCGTGCATCTGATCGAGGAGAGCCTCGACTTCGGCGCCCTGGTGCCGTGGTACCGGGCGGCCGATCTGTGCGCGGTGACCTCGTTGCACGACGGCATGAACCTGGTGGCCAAGGAGTACATTGCCGCCTCGCCCGATCTCGAGGGGGCGCTGGTGCTGTCGCCGTTCACCGGCGCCGCGCGTGAGCTGGAGCGCGCGTGGCTGGCGTCGCCCTACGAGCCGGAGGGGCTGGCCGAAGCGTTCCACGCGGCGCTGAGCGCCGCGCCCGATGCCCGCCGGGAGCGCATGCGGGTGCTGCGCGAGACCGTGCTGCGCCGCAACATCTACGATTGGTCGATCGACGTGCTCGACACCCTGCTGGGACTTCACCTGAGAACGCCGACCACCGAGGCCTCCGCCCCGGTGGTCGAATGAACCCGACGACCGCGGGATCCGGGACGGCCGCACGCCCCGCGGAGAAGGAGACGACCTGCTGGCGCGGCTGCAGGCGCTGTGGACCGGAATCGAGAACAGCGCGCTCAACCTGGTGGTCGCGCTGATCGTCCTGCTGGTGTCGTGGGCGCTGGGGCGCCTGATCGGATGGCTGTCGCTGGTGGTGCTGCGTCGCGCGCGTTTCAACGAGGGCATGCGTGGGCTGCTCGGCCCCGCCGCCGGCGTGCACGAGCCCGCCGCGATCACCTCGTGGCTGCTCTACTGGCTGGTGCTGACGCTCGGTGGCCTGCTCGCGCTCGACTGGCTGGGATTCGACCTCGGTGCGCTGGTCGGCGCGCGGCTGCGCGACGTGCTGCCGCGGATCCTCGCCTCCGCCATCCTGCTGGTGGTCGGCGTGCTGTTCTCGATGCTGCTGGGTGCGATCGTGCGCCGCTTCTTCCAGGGCGCCGGGTTCACCGGCGCGCGGCTGCGCGGCCAGATCGTGACCGCGGTGTTCACCGTGTTCTCGGTGCTGATGGCGCTCGAGCAGCTGGGGTTCGCAGCGCAGTTCGTGATGTGGGTGGGGATCATCGCCTTCGCCGCCTCCGGCCTCGCGATCGGCCTGGCGTTCGGCCTCGGCTGCCGCGACCTGGCCCGCGACTTCGTGGTCGAGTACCTGCGCTCGATCGACGAAGGCTCGACGAAGCGCTGACCGCATGTCCGCCTTCGAGCTCACCGGCGTGGTTCACCTGGCGAGGCCGACCGGCCAGCTCGCGCACGACCTCGACGAGCTGCGCAACGGCATCGAGGCCGCGACGCCCCAGGTCCTGTTCTACCACGCGATCCAGGTGGTGCTGCGGGCCGGCACCGGCGAGGACCCGCCTCCCGACGACTTCAGCGCCTGGAGCTACGGCGTGGTGCAGGACCGCGAGACCGCCGAGCGCCTGGCGTTCGCGACCCGCGACCACACCACCTCGGCCCCGGCGCTGCGCGCCGCGCTGCTCTCGGTGCTCGACACCATCCCGCAGAAGGCCCGCGCCGCGCGCGACGCGCCCGAGGGCGCAGACTTCGCGTTCATCACCATCGACTCGGTGCCGATCCCGACCGGGGGCGCCGCCGACGTGAACCGGCTGGTCGAAACCCTTCTCGAGGCCGACGACACGGTGTGGTTCTGGCACCTGTTCGAGGAGCCCTGGATCCGCGCCGGCGAGTGCCCGCTCGGGGACTGGCTGCGCGCCTCGGGGGCCGAGGCCCTGGCCCAGCGTCTGGAGCAGGATGCCCGTTCCGGCCTCTCGATCGAGGTGCTGCGCCGCCGCACGCGACGGACCTGGCAGCGCGGCCAGCTGGCGCGACGCCTGGCCGAGGCGGTGAGCGCGCCCGAGGAGGAGCGCCGCGAGGAGGCGCGCGCGGTGGTGGCGGGCCTGGTGTCGCGCATCAAGCGGCGGGACGGATGAGCCAGGTCGCGATTTCCAGCTCGGGGCCGTCGCTGGTCGAGGGCTACCGCGAGGTCGTCGGGGACGGGCCGATGCAGGTGCTGGAGGCGCTGGCGCGCCGGCTGCGCGGCCACCGCATCACCATGGTGAACTCCACCTCGACCGGCGGCGGGGTCGCCGAGATCCTCCACCGCCTGGTGCGCCTGCTGAACGAGCTGGGCGTGCCGACCTCGTGGGAGGTGATGCCGGGCGACATGCGCTTCTACGGCATCACCAAGACCATCCACAACACTCTGCACGGCGCGCCCGGGAGCCTGACCCGCGAGGATCAGGAGTGGTTCCGGGACGCGCAGCGCCGCGCCGCCTCGGCGCTCGCGCTCGACGGCGATCTGGTGCTGATCCACGACCCGCAGCCGGTGGGGCTCGCCGGGCTGCGCCGCCGCCCCGGACAGCACTGGGTGTGGCGCTGCCACATCGACCTGTCGCGCGCGCAGACCGCGACCTGGGACTTCCTCGCCCCCGAGGTCGGGCGCTACGACGCGGCGGTGTTCTCGCACCGCACCTTCGTCCAGCGCCTCGACATCCCGGCGTGGCTGGTGCCGCCTTCGATCGATCCGCACTCGGACAAGAACCGCGAGCTCTCCGACGACGAGATGCGCGAGCTGCTGGAACCGTTCGACCTCCCGGTACGGCGCCCGTGGGTGACCCAGATCTCGCGCTTCGACCGGCTCAAGGATCCGGTCGGGGTGATCGACGCGTTCCTGATGTCGCGCCGCCACGACGAGTCGCACCTGATCCTCGCCGGCGGCGGCGCCGACGACGACCCCGAGGGCGCCGAGGTGCTGGCCGAGGTGCAGGCCCGCGCCGCGGGCCGCCGCGACATCTCGGTGCTGCTGCTGCCGCCCGACGCGCACCTGGTGGTGAACGCGCTCCAGCGCCGCTCCACCGTGGTGCTCCAGAAGTCGCTGCGCGAGGGGTTCGCGCTCACCGTCTCCGAGGCACTGTGGAAACAGCGCGCGGTGATCGCGAGCGCGGTGGGCGGCATCCCGCTCCAGGTCCTCCACGAGCGCACCGGCCTGCTGGTGCGCTCGAACGAGGGGGCCGCGCTCCAGATCTCGCGCCTGCTCCGCACCCCCGACATGCGCCGCCGCCTCGGCCGCGACGGCCGCGAGCACGTGCGTCACCATTTCCTGCATCCGCGGGAAGCCAGGGACTATCTGGCGGTGTTCGCGAGGCTCGTGGAAGAGGCGGAGCGCTAGCCGCGTTACTTCGCGACGATCATTCCCGAGTACATGTCCATCCCGCACGCGTAGCGCAGCGTGTCGCCCAGGTTCGGCGCGAGCCGGATGCGGACGGTCTGGTGGTAGGGAAGATCGAAGCTGCTGTCGATGCCGGCGAAGACCATCTCGGTGGCGCAGGTGTGGTCGCTGCGCCGGGTGACCAGCAGCGTCACGGCCTCGCCTTTCTTCACCTCGGTCACCGCGGGCTCGAATCCCTTGTCCGTGACCTGGATGACGTGGCCGTCCGCGGCGGGCGGCCCGGCTCCACAGCCTCCGAGCGCCGCGCACGCGGCGAGGAGCAGGAGGATGGGGGCGGAGCGAGGCGGCAGGAGCTGCGTCATGGGCGGCCAGCATGCACGATCCGGCTGGCCGTGTCGTCATCGTCCTGGAAAGACCCATGACAACCGACCCGCGGCTCGTGCGACACTGACGTGGTGATGCGTCCGACCCCTTCCGTCCGGATGGCCGCCCTCCTGCTGGCGACGCTGCTGCCGCTGGGACAGGCGCACTGCCTGTGGATGCGCGCGGCGCGCGCGGCCACCTGCGAGCGCTCGACGTCCGCGGCGCATTCCTGCTGCGCGCCCGCGGCCACGCGGCCGACCCCGCCGGCGAAGCCCGGCGGCGAGGCCTGCCCGTGCTTCGAGCTGCCCCAGGCGACCACGCCCTCGTACTCGACCGTGCCCCGCCCCGAAGCCGCGACGGGCGCCGCGGACTCCGCCCGACACCGGGCCGCCGTCGGCTCGGGACGCGCTCGGCGCGCACCGACTGCGCGCGCCACCCCGACTCTCCTAGCGCTCGCTACGAGCGCCGGTTCCTGATCCCGTTCCGTCCGCTCGAGCGCCGTCGGGCCGGACGCACGAGTCCGAACCCATGCCGCGCCGCTGCGCGGCCGAGGAGTCCCCGATGATCCGACCGTCCCCGCCCGCGAGGGCGGCGTGGATGCTGCTCCTGCTCGCCTGCCCGCACCCGGCGCCTGCGCACGACATGCCCATGCCCATGCCGGACACGACGGCGACCCACGCCGGCAGGCACCACGGCCCTGCCGCGGGTGCCTCCCACGATCCTGCGAGGATGCACGACCATGCCGCCATGCCGGGCATGCACGACCACTCGATGATGGGCATGCAGGATCACGCGAGCATGCACCACGAGCACGGCGCCATGTCCATGAGCGGCGCCTACGGCCCCTACCCGATGAGCCGCGAGGCCTCGGGGACCGCGTGGCAGCCGGACGCCGCACCGCACCGGGGCCTGCACCTGATGCGCGGCCCGTGGATGCTGATGCTGCACGGCATGGCCGACCTGGTGGCGGACCGCCAGGGCGGACCGCGCGGCGCCGACGCGATCTTCAGCGCGAACATGCTGATGGGCATGGCACGCCGGCCGCTGGGACTGGGCACGCTGGGATTCCGGGCGATGATGTCGGCCGAGCCCTGGACCCTCCCGATCGATGGCTACCCGCTCCTGCTCCAGACCGGCGAGACCGCGGACGGGCGCACGCCGCTGGTGGACCGCCAGCACCCGCACGACCTGTTCATGGAGCTGTCGGGAAG
>WNFL01059692.1_pt1 | contig 10046 bp, 14 predicted proteins | sample 5400361 | NCBI WGS metagenome assembly WNFL01 (sample SAMN13153351, study PRJNA577476) | soil metagenome | isolation source: 40 cm soil on Douglas fir-dominated hillslope | place: USA:California | collected 2013-09-17
GGGAAGAGAGTTTCCATCCTGCGCAGTTGGTGTAGAATGCGCGGCCCTTCTGGTGCGGGGTGGAGCAGTCTGGCAGCTCGTCGGGCTCATAACCCGAAGGTAGCAGGTTCAAATCCTGCCCCCGCTACCAACCGAACCTACACTTAGCAGGGCGGCCCGGCGAACCGCCAAATGGGCTACCAAGTGGGTTCGGTCTTTGGCGGGCACCAACTGGATCTCGTCCCTTAACAGCTGGCGCTCGGCAACCCTTGCGCGGGCCGCCTCCGCTCGGTCGCCCAGTAGCCCCCTGGCAATCTGGTCCCAATACTGCTTCGCCGCCGTTAGAAGGGCGTATAAAATTTTTTTGGCGCGCTTAGTGTCCGGTTGGATCGCGGCCAGCGGGTCGGCATGCTTGGCTTCGGCCCGCTCAATCTGAGGCGACAGTTAGGCTTCGTCCGCGCGTTCCCTGCCATTTCGAATGTCACGTACCTTGAGCGCCACTTCCAGCTGCTTTGTGCGAATGTTATGTACAGGTCCGCTCTTGCACCACTCAAGCTGCCGACGAAGGGAGCGAATGTAGTCGTTCAGCTGTGCCACTGTCATTTCCCCCAGCTGGGACTTAGTGGGGTGCGGTTCTGGTTGACGGGTCATGAGATACCTTATGCCCCAACGTGAACGACCCGCGAGGCGGAAAGCTAGTGCGAGATCGAACGACTACGTTAATCCGCCGGATCGGCTCACTCTAGTGCCTGGTTAGGCCTTGTGTGCCCCGTAGCCTAATGAATGCCTTGAATGTTGTAACCTTTAAAAACCTTGCTTATTTCGAAGTAATAAACCCCGTTGCCTTGATTAGTTTGAACCTCCATCTTGTCGCACATCCCGCCGGTGTTATCGATACTTTGCTTCTGAAGCTTGGCCCCAAGCATCTGCAAAATGAAATATTCTTCATTGACTTGGATGATCGGCCAAGCTGTTTGGCAGGTTTTCCCGTCGCCTCTCCTAACTATCGAAGTCAATAGGCCGAGTTCGATATCGCGATACTTGTTGCTGTTCGGAATGTCCCCGAGAGTTTTGTAGGTCTGCTGCAATATCTTGTGAGCCTCCATGTCAGTGTAGTCGACGCTCAGCATCTCTGTCGTGATGTCAATGATCTCGGCGAACTTAGACCGCATCATCAGCTCATGTACTTGCTTCCGGAGGGCGCTGAGATCCGGCGTCCACTTACTGGCAACCTTGAACTGTTGGCTCTCAAGGAAGCTTTCCCGGAAATCGGTGTAATCGATATTCGTTTGGCCGGCTTCTAGCTGCCTTACGAACCCAGAGTATTTGTCGTCGGAAGTGGGCAACGTGACACCGGGATGACCGTCCGCCCACGCAGAGGCAGTGAGGAAGAGGAGCGTCAAGCACGGGATTACTGTCTTTGGAAGGTTCGCCGAAGTTTCTGAAATCGCCATGCGTAGGATCTGGCGCAAGTGACCGCTTAACGCGCCGCGTAAGTGCCGCGGGCACTCGCGCTTGAGCTTGGCACTTTATCGTTCACGCGGGCGCTCAATGCAGTTGTCAGGTGGGTGGGACGTAACCGTACCAGTATGTAATGTCGTATAGGTTCGAATTCTCGCACGCCCCGTAGAGCACGATGCCTTCAAATGTCTTGGTAACCAGGTCCAGGGCTTGATCCATCGTCACGTTCGATACCATTGCCGGAAGATGCGGGAGACCCTCGTGGGGCTCGACTATCGGAAAGTTATAAATCTTAATCGGCACGCGAAGCTTTAGGTCGCTCGTTGCCTTTTTTACTTCGTCCGAGAATAGGATGGCACTGATGGCGAACTCTTCGTTATATTGACTCGTCGGGTCGAAGGCGAGCCTTGCAATGGGAGTATGCAAGACCGCTTCAGAGACGTGCCCTATTGTGATCCGAATAATTCCATCGGCATCTTCACGAACCAGAATGTCCTTACTATTTCGAAATGTTCCTTGGGCAGCGGCTAGCCCTGACGCGCCTTCCGGCGGCGGCAGGACAGCGATTTGTGGAAACACCATGCGGTCGCCGTTACCGGGAGGGCAGTAGGCGGGGAAATAGACCCGGCCCGACTTGTGGGCTGACCTGAGCACGCGCCACACGTACTGCATGACCGCGCCCTCGTTTTGTTTGCTCTCCAAGTACCAGGTGCTGTCATCTTTCGGCGCTGCCCAAGCTCCCGGCAATGTGCATACAACGAGCACAAGTGCGGCGAGCGCGAGGAGCGCCCGACAGCTAGCAGTTCTCCGGGTGGTCATCTTGCGATAGCAACGGTCGAACTTTGCATTTTATCGTTCACGCGCGCTCAATCCAGTCGTCATGGGTCATTGTCTTGCGGTGTCAATGCTAAGAACCTCTCTCAGGCCGGCATCATTCTTGTAGGCGAGGCCGTCTGCAGGCAAGAAGCCGGAAAACCCGACCGGCGCCTTGACGACCCAGTGCGCTTTTTCCAATAGACCGTCCTCCTTCACACGGTAGATACGATATAGCCATATCTCGTCACCGACCCATGCGGCCAGTGAGTTGCCCTCCTGCCCAGCCAGGTGGCCTACCGCAATCGCGCGCACTTTGGAGAACTCAAAGCTCTCGCAGGTCTTGTCCTTCGAGATCGCGTCGACCTGCGTCATGTCAATGTATGAACCGGCCCCGGCCCTCGAGTCCACATGGAAGAAAGTCGCGTACGCCACGACATTTGTGAATTGCTCTAGAATTGCCTCAACAACTGAATCTTTGGTCTTTTGATCACCTTGCGACTTGTCTACAGACAAATCAGCAGCATATCCAGACTCGTGACTATCTAGGAGAGAGCCAGACAAGGGTCGGAGCGGTCCTGGCGCCAGTTCTTCCTTGACTCGGGTTACTAACAGATCCTTTGACACCTTGAATATCACGATGGTCGCGGATTGCCGAAAGTGGGGCTCCATCTCAACGACAACCTCGTTCTGACCGTCGTTATCTACATCAGCGATGATGAGATTCTGAATTTGAACCCGATACTGAACGCCCCCGAAGACCTCCGGGTACTCCTTCTGCAAAATGTACTGGCGAACGGCCTCCGCCTCTGGTGGCAAAGCACTACCGCCCGCCGGTATGGCGCTGGTAGATGTAAGCGCGATAAGCGCAAGCGTTTGAACGGTCATTTGTGACGTCACACGACCCAGCTCAGCGCGCCGCGCGCGGCGTGTAGGGCTTGGCACTTTACCGAACACGGCTGCGCTTCAGCGACTTGTTAGCAGTCGCGGCGTCCGACGGAAGCAAGATTTCGCAAAGCTTCCAGTCAACTCCACGCCTACGAAAAATGAAACTGACTTCATCTCCGTTGTCGTTGTTCGATCTAACAACGAACTTACCAAATGACGAATAGGACATCGATGAGTCTGCGAAGGGTTGACGAATAGGACCGGTCGAGCGGGTGCCTTTCGCGCTCGGTAAGGGATTATCTCCCTCTAGCATCGAGGAAAGCGCGGCGGGAGTGATGTACAGATCAACCACTTTATCAATTAAAACGCCCGCAAGGGCTGTGCCCAACACAGCGGCCCCGTCATCACTAAGATGTTCCGATCTGGTTTGCTTGGCAAGCATGACGTCTAACTGGTTTTTGAAGCTTTGGCGAAGGCCGACAAAATCCACGTGTTCGGACAAATCTCCTACATCGTGCGCTAGCACGGCATCTCTGATCTGGTAAACGACTATGTATGGCGCCGCCACGGCGTACGCCACTAGCAGTACGCAGACTCCGGACACTAAGTACCCAAGGCGTCGCATAGTTTAATTTGACTGCTAACGCTCGCGTTGAGCGGCCGGCCGTAGCGCCCCAAGGCGCGCGGACGGCGACCCGGGCCGCTCGAACGCGTTGTTAGGCAACATGCACATCACATTACTCGCGCTGGAGTCCTAACACATTTTGTAACTTCATCGAGCTGACCGGCCCACAGACCCAAATGCCCACCTAGCTTGGCATTGAACCGACCCTCGACCCCTACGTACGCGTCTTGGCACTCGTTGGCCTTTACTTGAGTCGCTAGGTTCACCCATAGCCCATTACCAGAGAGGCCATGGACAAAGTCCTCCTTGTGCAAATAAATGCCGTTGTCTTCGAAACCTAGGTGCAGAAAGCCAGACACCGTGACAATCTTTCCATCATAGAGCGCAGGGTTCGCTATTAGCTCTATTATCGACACGTTGCACTTGACGTCTCTACTCTGCGGCAGATGGGCGCATTTATCTGGGAGTGCACGCGCAGACTGCGAGTTCACACAGGCTGTCAAAAGCAACGCGCAACATCCGGCGGCAAGTGCACTAGTAGCTGCTGTCGCGAGACGCATGTTGCCTAACAGGTAATGAACGAATGCATCCGGTCAGCATATCAAGGCGGGCCAATTCCACCAAAACCCGGGAAAGTGTCGCATCGACAACGCCTTGGAGAGCTGTCCTAGAAAGCCCTCGGCCTGGATGAGCGAATGGAAGGGCTTGGCTTCCAGGAAGCGGCGGCGCTGGCGTGGCCGTGCGATACGTCGGTGGCAGCGGCGCGTATGACTGCGGCACGGTACAGGCTGCCGGGCATTGCTAAGGGGAGGCAAAGTATCGACCCTCTGGTTGGTATGCACTTGTGGTTGCGCTGGCGTGCGCGGGGTAAATTGCGGTGCCTGTTGGCGCGCTAGATCGGCGGGGCAAGCGCTCGGGCAAGATGAGCATCACTCAAAGCGTCTATGTGCCCCGCGGCTCTGTTTGGCCTGCTACCGGTTTTGCTGACACCTGGTTAAGAGCGATGATGCTTAACGAGGTGGGATATGAAGAGGCAGAAGTTCAGCCGCGAGTACAAGCTCGAGGCGGTCAAGCAGGTGCGGGAGCGAGACGTGTCCACCTGCCGTAGATAAAGCCCTTGAAGGTCGAAAAAGGCGAGACTACGATCACAATGCGTCCCAATTGAGAAGGGGTACCACCATCATGAAGAAGCCCGCTCTTCATTTTCTTTTGCTGCTTGCCGCCTCGACGGCTTTCGGTGCGGAACCGCGGCAATTCGGGGATTGGGTGGTAAACCTTACTAGCGACAAGTCGCGGATATACGCTGCCACGGTAAACGATAGTGGTTCTATACTCGGCGAATACTGTGACTTGTCCACGCACACCTGCAATTGGTTGTTGGGGATGGACTCGTCCTGCGATGATGCCGGACCTATCCCGGCTCTAGGTGATACCGCATCGGGTGCGATTGCATTAAATCTAAAGTGCGGCGGGAAGATAGGATCTGGAAATATCTATCAATACTTCTTTGCCAATTGGAAGGATGTTGAGCTCCTCCTCAAGGATTCTAGCTTAGTCGGATTCGCCTTTCCGATGGCGGACGGAAAGTTTAAAGTGAGCCGTTTCTCTCTCACTGGCAGAACGGACGCAATGGCTCTAGCAGAGAGTGTCGCGTTCACAATGCCGGAATCGGCACCAAAGCCGAAACCGGTTCAGACCGGCACTAGTGATACAACTCTTTAACCCCGTCACGTAACCCAGCCACCTTCCGCTAGATACGCCGCTGGCCAGTGACCGCGGCGTAGTACATTCTGCTGGAGACGGTAAGGCTGCGGCGGCAAGGTATCGACGCGCTGGCTGATTCGCACGTGTGGCAGGCGACGAAGCACTGGCGCGCATATGCGGCCAAGAAACGGCGCCTCCATAGGTTGCGTCGGTGAGGCGGCGGACGTAGGTTTTGGAAAATTTTATTGCGCGCGGCAGTCTTTACGCCCAGCGACCTGACACCCTATTTAGTCCCGTCCGGACTTAGAGTCCGCGGTTAAAGATAACGACTTTGTGTTCCTCGCCAAACTGATTTCTGCATACTCCTCGGGAGTCAAGTTGCCCAGTGAGCTGTGCGGTCGCCCGGTGTTGTACTCGATCCGCCAGGCTTCGATGACCCGGCGAGCTTACTCCATCGTGATGAACCAGTGCTCGTTCAGGCATTCGTCCCTGAACTTGCCGTTGAAGCTCTCGATATACGCATTCTCGTTGGGCTTGCCCGGCCGGATGAACGACCGGTGCACGTTGGCTTGATAGGCCCAGGCGTCGAGCACCTGACCCTCGAACTCCGGGCCGTGGTCCACGGTGATGGATCGAGGCAGCCCGCGGACATCAGCCAATCTATTCATGACAGCCCTAACTCGACTTCCCGTGATGGACGTATCCACTTCGATCGCCAGACACTCTCTCGTACAGTCATCGACGATGTTCAGGCAGCGCAGTCGCCGGCCGTCTGCCAGCCCGTCGGAGACGAAGTCCATCGACCAACTCAGGTTCGCCGCCAGCGGTTTTGGCAACGGCTTACGTTCCACCAGACCGATGCGTTTACGCTTGCGCCGCCGCACCGCCAGGCCCGCTTCGCGATAGATCCGGTACACATGCTTGCGATTGACCTGCCAGCCCTCCCGCCGCAGCCGCAGATACACGCGCCGATACCCGTACCGTCGCTTCAGCGCCGCGATCTCGCCGATCCGCTCCGGCAGTCCGGCGCACTCGGGCCTCCGGCGGCGGTACCGATACAGCGATCGAGAGATCCGGACCAGCCCGCAAGCGCGCGTCACACCGAAGTCCCGTTCCGTCATCAGCACGGTCACCGCTTCGCGCTTCGCCTGCGGGCTCACCATTTTCGGCCCAGCAGATCCTTCAATGCCGCCTTGTCGAGTCCCGCATCGGCCAGCAGGCGCTTGAGCTTGCTGTTCTCGGCTTCCTGTTCCTTCAACCTCCGGACCTCCGACACGGTCATCCCGGCGTACTTGGCCTTCCAGTTGTAGAACGTGGCGTCCGATATGCCATGTCGCCGGCACAGATCCTTCGTCTTGGCTCCGGCCTCGGCTTCCCTCAACACGGCAATGATCTGTTCCTCGCCAAACCTCTTTGCCTTCATACTCCGCTCCTGATGAGCGGACTCTACTCCCGTCAGGGACTAAGGCAGGGTGTCAGATCGGTAGCAGCGCGGGCGCCTCCGGGGCTCGCCGGGGTGGCTTGGCCTTGCGAGCCCTCAAGGTGCGCTCGAACAGCTCAGAGTGCGGATAGGGTCGCTTGCGCTTTAAGCTCATCGGACCGCCTCACGAGCGCGGACCCATGCCGCAGCCTCGCGCTCCCGGTCGGCCTTGGCGGTCGCCGCGATCTGCTCCGCTGAAGGCGGCGGCGCAGCTTCGGACTCCAAAATGGCGCTATGCCTTGCGCATTACTACTCCTACGCCCGACTGGACATCATGCACTCTAACGCCACGTTCAGCTGCGGGCCGAGCGCGCACCGCGAGGACCGTCGGTTGGAATGCGCAGTTGACAGTCATTTGCTCTGAGTCCTCAGCTTTAAGTGCTCTTGATAACGGAGCAAGTGAAACTTAAGGGCGATATCTGGCTCGAACAGCATCGCTTGTTTGGCCATGAACTCGTCTGCGCGCTTCTTTTCGAGGTTCGGTTGAGAGAAGCGATGGGCTATCTCCGCTTTGGCCAGCGTGCGGATGTCGGCCAACCATGGAGGATCGTTGTCCTTGAGTTCGACATTGTCCAGCAGGTCTTCGGCTTCCCTTTGGCTCATGGCACTGCGTCCCCTAATCACCGCGCTCTCCATGAATGAGTAGCCATTCGGGAAATCGGCGCGAGCTCCCTCAAGTCGCTTTTCAACAAAGGGAAGTATTGCTTGAGGCTTATCATCCCGATAGGCGACCAGTTCGGCTTTCAGGTACTCGAAATCATATTCGTGGCAGTTTGCGCTGACGTATGCAGTAACACTCTCGAGTTCTTTTGTGTCGCCGCTCAAAATGCTGAGGGCTGCTAGGTAGGACCACCACGCTCCAAAGAACGGTAGTCCGCGAACGTAAAGAAAATGATCATCGAGAATCTTTAGTTCTTGATATGCCTTAAAGATTGGCCTCAACATCAGGAACCCATCGTCGTATCTGTTCCACAGATACGCATACCGAACCTGAGCTAAGACATACTTGCACGGGAGCTCAGGAAAGACACAAGACCGAAACAACTCGAAGCCCGTTTCAAGTTGGCGAGCGTTGACGTACTGCTGGCCGAGCGAGAATCTGATGTGTGGCGACTTGGGGAAGCGGCGGTAAGCTTCTTCAAAGCGCGCTGTTGCTTCCTGCTCCCGCCCGGCCTGGAATGCCGCGATACCGTATAGGTGCCACCAAGACTCGAGCTCAGCCTGGCTCAGATTCAACTTATAGAGCTTCTCCAGTTCCCTCTCAAGATTTCCAATTCGCCCTTCCCGCTGCCAAGTGTTGGCGAGCTCATCGACACAGTTCGGTGGCGGAGTCGCGGGCTTCCGCGATGTTTCCTTCTTGAAGGGATTCCACATGGTGTGTTCTATGACGACCAAAGGGCTAATGACCGAATACACCCGGTCAGCACATCAAGGGGGATAATTCCACCAAAACCCCGACAAAGTGTAAACCACATGGAATCGGTAGAGCCTTCAATATACTCTAACGTCAAGGTTTTTATGTTGGGAACTCAATGACCATGATTCGATTTCGAGACTCCCTTTTGGGAATCAGTTTGATGTGTGCATCCATACTAGCTGGTGCCAATGCACTCACTATTGCCGGGAAGCCAGCGCGGGATGTCTTCAAGGACGAGGGGGTCGTCAAGTTACTTAAGGCTGTAATCAGTGGTAATGCCTCCGAAGCCAAAAGGCTGGTGGCTGGTGGTGTAGACGTAAACTCCATGGGCGAAGGTGGGGCGACTCCACTGATCTGGATGTTGGCCGCTCACGACGTAACAGCTATCAAAATGCTGCTCAATGTTGGCGCAGACCCGAACAAGTTCGTTCTGCAAGGGGTTGGCAATACCGGATTTGGTCCGCCTGTATGGATGGCCGCTGGTGGAGGGCAAAAGGAAGCGCTTCAAGTGATGCTTGAACATGGGGGTAATCCTAATTTGGTGTTCGGAAACGACAGCCTCCTGATGGTAGCGGTCAGTGGGCAGCATCTGAATTGCGCGAAGTTGTTGTTACAACGTGGGGCGGACATCAATTTGTCCGTCGGACCGATGTCGGCGCTCACTGAGACAATGCTGCATTCGCAATTCGGCGATGCCATTTGGGTGCTGAACAATGGCTACACGCATGATTTATTGAAGGGGCGTCGGATGCTTGCAATAGAAGAGCCGCGTCCCGGGCAAGAAGCAATGAAAGCCCAAGCGTTGGAAATCATTGACCGTTTGCTCGCCGCACAACGAGAGCGGTAGGCCTTTGCCAACGCACTGGGCTCACGGCTTGCGATAAGCTCACTCGCCAGGCAGTGAATATTGTGCCGCTCATGAAGAACCCGCGATGAGGAGCTACGTGATGGACCGCCCGCTGTGGCTTCCATGGCGACGCAGGTGGCAATGGCTAAAGCTGCTCATCGCCGCCGGTGCTGTCGCGCTCCTTTGCGGGTCAGTAACGGTCGTGTCCGCTCAGGATCTGACGCAAAGAAAGATCCAGACGCCGGCACAGCGGGTGGATCTCGCTCAGGATCTGACGAAGACCGAAATCCACACGCGGGCTCTGCGCGGTAATCTTCAGGTATTGCTGGGTTATGGCGACAATATGGCGGTCTCGACAGGGGCGGATGGTACGTTGCTGGTCGATGATGAATACGATGTTCTGACGCCCAAAGTGCGCGCAGCGCTCGCCGAGTTGCGATCACCACCAGTAAAGATAGTAGTGAACACCCATTGGCACGACGACCACACTGGTGGCAACGAGGCCTTCGCCCGCGACGGTGCGCTGATCATCGCGCAGGAAAACGCACGGCGGCGCATGCAGTCCGACCTCGTCGTGTCGCTGTGGGGACCCCAGAAGGCGTCTCCTCAGGTCGCGTGGCCTGCGATCACCTTCGATCAATCGCTGCGGCTGCACTGGAATGGCGATGATATTGACGTCATCCACGTCGGCCCGGCCCACACGGACGGCGACGCCATAGTGTTCTTTCGTCAGCAGAACGTGATCATGACGGGTGATCTAATGTTTGGCTATGAGACCGGGCCGCCGTATTTCGACGATCTGAACGGGGGCTCAGCGCGCGGCATGATCGCT
>WNFL01443386.1_pt1 | contig 10046 bp, 9 predicted proteins | sample 5400361 | NCBI WGS metagenome assembly WNFL01 (sample SAMN13153351, study PRJNA577476) | soil metagenome | isolation source: 40 cm soil on Douglas fir-dominated hillslope | place: USA:California | collected 2013-09-17
TTATATCCCGGTCCAGATGGATGACGGTCACCTCGAAGTTTTTACGGGATTCCGGGTGCAGCATTCGATTGCGCGCGGCCCCGCCAAGGGCGGCATCCGCTACGCGCCCGATGTCACGCTCGATGAAGTGCGCGCCCTCGCCAGTTGGATGACCTGGAAGTGCGCCGTGGTCAATATTCCCTTCGGCGGCGCCAAGGGCGGCGTGATTTGCGACCCGCACAAGATGTCGATGGGCGAAATCGAGCGCATGACCCGGCGCTACACCTCGGAACTGATCGAGTTCATCGGTCCGGAAAAAGACGTTCCCGCCCCCGACGTCAATACCAACGAACAAATCATGGCCTGGATGATGGACACGTATTCCATGCACATGCGCCAGACGGTTACGGCGGTGGTGACTGGGAAGCCCATCAACATCGGCGGCTCCCGCGGACGCCGCGAAGCCACGGGCCGCGGCGTGATGGTGGTCTGCGACGAGGCCATCAAGAAGCTGGGCCTGTCGCGCGAAAGCAGCCGCGTGATTGTGCAGGGCTTCGGCAACGTGGGCTCGAATGCCGCACACCTGATGCATCAGGCGGGATACAAAGTTGTGGGCATCGCCGAAGTTGGCGGCGGCCTTTACAACAAGNNNGGAAAAATACGATGCCGCCGAACTGCTCACAACAGATTGCGAAATCCTCATCCCCGCCGCGACCGAGAACGTCATCACTTCGCGCAATGTCGATCGCGTGAAGTGCCGCATCCTGGCCGAAGGCGCCAACGGTCCCACCACCTCGGCCGCCGACGATATTCTCACTGACAAGGGCGTCTTCGTGATCCCCGACATTCTGGCCAACGCCGGTGGTGTCACCACCTCGTACTTCGAGTGGGTACAAGACCGCCAGGGCTACTTCTGGAAAGAGTCGGTGGTCAACGAGCAATTGGAAGAGATCATGATCTCTTCTTTCGGGGATGTGGTCCGCTACGCCGAGACTCACCACGTCAACAATCGCATCGCAGCCTACATGCTGGCCATTGACCGCGTGGCCTACACCATCCGCCAGCGCGGAATTTACGCCTAGGGAGGATTCATGAAATTGGACCGCAACAACTCCATCGCCCGCATTCTCGTTTTGCTTTCTCTCATGCTTGCGTTGAGCACGGGAATGGCGACGCCCTCATTTGCGGTGAGCGCGCCTGCACAGATGGCTTCGGCAGCCGCCGACAAGCTCGACCTCAATACCGCTCCCAAGGACCAACTCAACAAGGCCCTGCCCGGCATCGGCGACGCCTACTCACAGAAAATTGTCGATGGCCGTCCGTACCGGACGAAGCTCGATCTCGTGCACAAGAAGATTATTCCCCAGGCAACCTACGACAAGATCAAGGATCTGGTCATCGCCAAGCAGCCGAAGCCAACTCCGGCGACGCCGAAATAGATGCGACACTGGAGTTGAATCCCGTAAGACCATAGCAGGGCAACCACGTCCCAACTGTGCACTTCTCATGATTGCGTTCCCTCTCCCCGTGGAGGATAATCAAGCTATCTTCCGGTCGCCATCCGGAAGTCGCTGAGCCGCGGTGAACCTGCCCAATTCCATCACGCTGATCCGCATCTGCAGCATCCCCCTGCTGATCTGGATTTTGTCGTCGAGCCACTTCAGCAGCGAACACGGCGCCAAGGAATTGCTCGCCTCCGCTATTTTCATCGCCGCTTCCATGACCGACGGGATTGACGGATACCTGGCCCGCAAGCGCGGCCAGATTACCACCATGGGCATTCTGCTCGATCCCATGGCCGACAAGCTTCTGATAGCCGCCGCCTTTGTCACTCTGGTGCAATTCAATCCCAGCCTGGTTCCGGCCTGGATCGCGGTGATCATCATTGGCCGCGAGTTTCTGGTGAGCGGCCTGCGTTCCATCGCCGCTTCCGGGGGTTTCACCATCGAAGCCAGCGAGTTGGGCAAGTTCAAGATGGTGGTGCAGATCGTTTCCGTTGTTGCGGTGATCCTTGACCATCGCTGGAAAGAATGGCCGGTTTACGGAAACTTCGTCTTCCCGGTTCACTGGATCGCTTACGTCTCTATTTGGTTCGTGGTCTGCGTTTCACTGGTTTCGGGCATCGACTACTTCGCGGCATTCTGGTCGAAGATTGACCGGCGTGTTTCCAAGCGCCGCCGCCGCGCTTTCATTCTCAGCCGGCGCAAGCCGCAACCGGCTTCCCGACCGGCAGATGCCGATGTCGCTTCTACAACCTAATTCGTCCACCGCACTTGTTCCTCGCCAGGAATTCTCCAGCGAGGAACGCAGCCAACTGCTTCGACTGGCGCATAATTCCATCTCTTCCGCTCTCGAGCATCGAGAGATTCCTCTGGAGCCTCCCACTCCTCACCTTGCCGAACCCCGCGGCGCTTTCACTTCGCTCCACCTGTACGGAGAATTGCGTGGATGCGTTGGCTACGTACTGCCCACCTGCCCCGTCTACCGGGCCGTGGCGGAAACCGCCCGCGCCGCCGCTTTCGACGACAACCGTTTCTCGCCCGTAACCCCGGAGGAAGCTACTCACCTCGAAATTGAGCTAAGCATCCTCTCGCCCGCACAACCTATTCGCTCCGAGGAAGTCGAAGTCGGCCGCCACGGCCTCGTCATCAGTTCGCACGGCCGACGCGGGCTGCTCCTGCCTCAAGTCCCCGTCGAGCGTGGCTGGGACCGCACGATTTTTCTCGAGCAAACCTGCCGCAAAGCTGGACTGCCCGCGGACGCATGGCAAAAAGGCGCGACCATCGAAGCCTTCACAGCGGAAGTCTTCGGGGACAACAGTAGTCAGTAATCAGCAAACCCTATTGCATCCCGATCTCGCCTGGTAGATTTTCCGGCAATGGAAGTTGTAAGCGCGAAACAGGCGCGGGATGGCATGGCTGCCGCCGTGTTCGGTATGGCTGACGCTGCAAATGAAACCGGGGACGGTTGCCCGTCCCCGGCAGAACTCTGTCTGTGCTACTGGCTAAACTTACAATCGCCCAGCGTTTCACTGGCCACTGGCCACTGAACACTGGCCACTGCCTTACTGCGCCTGATCGTCCAGTTCCACACCGTCGCCGGCGTGCACGTCTTCCATGGCAAACACGATCATCCCAGTTGCAGTGGTGGGCGTGGTCCCGATGACGACGATCTCGCCTACCGCCCGTCGGGGCAGGTCTCGAACGTGAATCACCGGACCGTTCGATCTAGTAAACATGTGAGGATCCACGGACGGCTGCTTCTTCTGCGTGTCTTCACTGACCGCTGCCTTGAAAGAAAGCGAGTCCACCGGATCTTCCAGGTCCGCTTCGTAGTTCCGCACGGCGCGGAAATAGTCGCCGACCTTCACGCCCTGGTTCGATCCCACATTGAAATAAACCTTCTGGCCTGTTCCCAGCGTTGAATCAAAGTCTCTTCCCATCACGATGCGGCCGGAAACCTTGCTGCCAGTGGGCAGGAAGCGGTCAAAACGAAGCGGCGCATGGAATGGCACCATCTGCTTCTCCGCAAAGGGAATCGCCGTATCCCCCGGATTGATGGGATCACAGGAATATTCGATCTGCGCCACAGCGGTCTTGCTGCGCGTATCGATTATGCGAACGCGCCCCACTTCCTCGTAGGGCTGTCCCGTCGCCTTGAGCAGCTTGCGCTGTCCGGGAAACATCTCATACTCGTTGATATCGCGCAAGGCGCGCACAATCTCGTACTCCGCCCCCGGCGTATAGCCGGACCCTCTCAAATAAACAACGTCCCCCCTGACGAATTTCGTTGTGGACGGGGTCTGCAATCCGCCGGCGACAAAGTTGGCATCAGGCAGGGTTTGCCGGTTGATGAAACCAGCGCAGTAAACATCTGCGTAAGTCGGCATCTGCACCCGCTGAACCGGAAAGTTCGCCGATGTCGAAATCGTCCCCTGTGGGGTGTTCGGATCCGTGGGAGGCATATCGGATGCCGATTGTGCCCCGGCCGTAGCCGCCACCAACACCATTAACAGTCCTATTTTCTTCATGTTACCTCCGAGAAGAGACACACGCAGCCCCTTCATCCAGCAAAATGCCATGGAAGCTAGGCTTCAATAGGACGGTAACAACGGGGTAAGAGGGGGTCAAGGTTACGAGGGTGTCAGGCAGCGCCCGGAAATAGGGTTTTTCGGGCAATTTGCGAATCCCTGTTGCATCTGCAATTAAGCCCCTGTAAGATTCGCGCCGAACCTATTGACCAAAACCAGTTTGACCAAGACCAATGATTCAACCCATTGATTCAAGATGATTTCTGCTGCCAAAAGTTATCCGCCCCGCCTCCTGCCTCTGCGCATGCCGCGAGTCTGCGTCGCCGTCACGGCTTCTGACCCAACCGAACTGGTCGAGAAGGCCGAAAGCCTGATCCGCGATAACTCCTTTCTTGAGTTCAGGTTGGACTACATTTCGAAGCCAGCTTTGGCGCTTCCCAAGGTCAAACATTTCATCGAGACTCACCCCGGCACTGTGATCATTGCCACCTGCCGCCGGGTGGCTAGCGGAGGAAAATTCCGCGGCTCAATCGCCTCTCAACTCGACATCCTGGCCAAGGCTTCCGCTCTCGGCTGCCAACTGGTCGATGTCGAACTCCAGACCGCAACGAAGTGCAAGCCCGCGCAACTACAGAAGTTGCGAAACCGCTCCGCGCTGATTCTTTCTTTTCACGATTTCCGGGGCACCAAGAAGCTCGACGAAACTCTGGAAAAGATGCGCGCCTTCCCCGCCGACTTCTACAAGGTGGTCGGCACGGCCACCACGCTCTCCGACAATGTGACCATGATCCAGTTTCTGGCTCGCGAAGGCGACAACCACTCTCTGATCGGCATGTGCATGGGCGAACAAGGCATCATCAGCCGCGTGCTCGGAGTCCGCGCCGGCAGTGTGTTCACCTTCGCCTCGGTCGGACCCGGGGAAGAAACCGCCCCCGGACAGGTCACCGCCCAGGAACTGCGGAGCGTCTATCGCATCGACACGGTCGATGCCGCCACCCGCGTCTACGGCGTTGCCGGAGACCCAGTCGCTCACTCGCTCTCGCCCGCCATCATGAACGCGGCTTTCCGCCGCGAGAATGTCAACGCCGTCTACCTCGCGCTGCACGCCAAGACGCTCAAAGACTTGTTGAACTGCGTGCGCCAGATTCCCATTCACGGCCTCAGTATTACGATGCCATACAAGGAATCTATCCTTCCTCACCTCGACAACACCGACTCCCACACCACGAAGATCGGCGCCTGCAACACCGTGGTCCGCGCCCAGGACGGCAAGCTCTACGGCTTCAACACTGATACTTCTGGAGTGGTTCGTCCACTCGAGCGCCGCCTGAGCACGTTGCAGGACGCGAAGATCCTCGTGCTCGGTGCGGGAGGAGCAGCCCGTGCCGCGGTCTTCGGCCTCCGGGAACGTGGAGCGGAAGTCTACATCCTGAACCGCAGCCTTCCTCCGGCGCAGAAACTTGCCCGGCGCGCCCACGCGCGTGCGATAAAACGCGCCGACCTCAAGAAGTACGCCTTCGATGTGATCATCAACGCCACACCCGTCGGCATGGGCAACAGCCGCGAGACTCCTTTGCAGGAAAAAGAAATCAACGCCCGCTACGTCTTCGACATGATTTACGATCCCGCCGAAACCCAACTACTGAAACTTGCAAAGCAGCGCGGCGCCCAAATCATTCCCGGCATTGAAATGTTCGTTCACCAGGCTGCCCGCCAGTTCGAGATCTGGACCGGAAAACCCGCGCCCCAAGACGACATGCTCCAGGTGGTGTTGCTCTCGATGCAGGAGCGAGCCGCCCGCGCCGCCGCAGCAGCGTCGGCGAAAAAAAAGTGAGACTCGGATATTGAGCGGCGTCCAATGGCACACCGAGCCTGCCCCATCCTTCGCGGTCTTTGCGAAGTGCCTGCCCTGAGCGAAGTCGAAGGGGTTGGAACCACGAACGTCGAAAGTCAGAATCCCTTATTTGAAAATGGCGCAGACAAACATCAGCGAAAAAAGCGAGTCGGCACTCCCGCCTCTCGCGCTTGATATTCTGATCAGCCTCTGCACGGCCAAACTGCTGTTGCACATCTTCACCAGCGTCCGCCACTACGGCTACTTCCGCGACGAGCTCTATTACCTGGACATGGCCCGTCACCTCGACTGGGGATACGTAGATAGCGCGCCGCTCATCGCCGTCTACGCCAAAATCGCGCTGTGGATGGGCGGTTCGCTCGCAGCGCTGCGCATTCTTCCGGCGATGGCGGGTGCGGCGCTCATCGCCCTCACAATCCTGATCGTGCGCGAACTCGGCGGAGGTCGCTACGCCCAGTTTCTCGCCGGTCTCTGCATGCTGCTCTGTCCCGCCGTGCTGCTCACGGACAGCCTGATGACCATGAACGCTTTGGAGCCGCTCTTCTGGATGGGCTGCATCCTCGTGGTCACCCGGATTCTGCGCACCGGCGACTCGCGGCTCTGGCTATGGTTCGGCGTGCTCGCCGGACTTGGACTGGAGAACAAGCACTCCACGCTCTCTTTCGGATTCGCCGTCACCCTCGCCCTGCTTCTCACGCATCATCGCCGCGAGTTTGCAAAGAAATGGATCTGGATTGCCAGCGCCATTGCTCTCGCGATCTTCCTCCCCAACATCATCTGGCAAATCCGCCATCACTTCCCGACCATCGAAGATCTGGCCAACGTCCGCCGCGAAGGTAAGAATGTCGTTCTGGGCCCGCTTGCATTCGTGAAGGAACAAATCCTCGATCTGCACCCGATCCTGTTTCCGGTCTGGATCGCCGGCCTGATCTGGTTTCTCCGCGACCGCCGCTGGCGCGTGCTCGGCCTGACGTTCGTCGTCTTCTTCGTATCGATGGAAGTCGCGCACGCCAAGAACTATTACGTCTTCCCGATCTATCCCATGCTCTTCGCCGGGGGCGGCGTCGTCATCGAACATTTTTTTGAACGCTGGCTCGCGGACCGCCCGGCTTCGATACGAACGACGGTACGCGTCGCCGTCGTCGTCATCATCTTGCTCGCAGCTCTTCCCGCGATCCCACTGGTGACATGGATGCTGTCGCCCGAGCATCTTCTCGCCTATCAAAACGCGATCGGCTTCACGCCCTCGAAAGCCGAGGTTCACCACGAGGCATTGCTGCCGCAACCTGTCGCCGACCAGTTCGGATGGCCCGAGATGGCCAGTGAAGTCGGCACCATCTACAACTCGCTGCCGCCCGAAGAGCGCGCCCAGACCGGCATCTGGGCCGGCAACTACGGCGAAGCCGGCGCCATCAACCTGTTCGGTCCGCAGTACGGACTGCCGCGCGCCTACTCGCGCCACCAGAACCATTGGTATTGGGGTCCGCCCCCGCAGGTCTACAAGAACCTCATCGTCATCCAGTGGAGCCTCGACGACGTCCGCGACAACTGCACCTCATTCCAACCCTTCGACCACTACCAACGCTTCGGCATGGCCGAAGAAAACCAACCCATATACCTCTGCCGCGGCGTCACCTTCGACATCCAGAAAATCTGGTGGCACTCGCACCACTGGAATTAAGCAACACTCATTGACCGGGTTGGGGGCAATTCTCAATGAGCGCTATGGCCTAGTTAACGCCAACCGGTCTAAAGCCTTACAGACCGCGGGCACGTCTGTGGTGCTCAATTTCATATAAACGAATTCTGTTCTGAAGCCAGTTCGACACAAGAACATCCACAGTAATTAGCGGGAGGACAATAAGGAGGAATATTCCTTTTGACCAGCCATGCTGCACGCCATACCAAACGATGAGCACTAAAGTAGCAATTTCGAACAGGAGGTGAAGAAAAGAAAAAGCAATGGAGCGAAGCGGCCATTCGCCCGTCTGATGCCGATACTTCCTCCAAGCGTCAAGCGTGGCACGAATCCGTCTGAGGGTTGGAAAAATCGAATACCCAGCTTGTGGGTTGTATTTCTTGTCTCCCATGTTCCTGTTGCGGTCTTGGTCATATTTATCGACTTCGCCGCGATCAATTCCACGCCTTGACAGTTCGCATTCGAGCGAGCTTCTGGCTTCCGAGCTCAGTTGCCCTGAGTCCGTCGCTAGATTCAGCACCTCCTCATCCGTCATGGCCTCGTAGTGCTTGCGGAAATCCAGCGTCTCCATAGTGATCACGAATGTTAGGCTACGTCGTGGTGGCAACGCAACCAATGTTCCGGTTCACTCTCTTCCGCAGCGGAGAAGGTGTTACCATCAGTCGGGCAACACCTTCGCCGGAGGCAATGTGTCCTGTCGAAGATGGCTTTTACTTACTATCCATCTCGGTCTACTGTTTCGTTTCTTCCTGACAGCGTCAGTCGCGCAGACCGACGCCATCACTGCTGATCAGGTGTTCTCCAAATATCTGGACGCAATCGGCGCCGACCGATTTCCGACAATCACGACCTTCGTCGAAAGGGGCGACCTTTACGGTAACTTAACAAACTTCTGGCAGGGATCTCGCTCTCCGACACAATCTCGAAACAAAGAGCGCGGAACATTCGAGTTCTATTTCAAGAGTCCCAACCTAAGATTCAGCTCAAGTCTCACGGAAAATCACTCCGTGATTGCATTGCACGGATGTGATGGGAAAATGGCCTGGTACATCGATGCTTATTTGAAACGTAGCGAGTTCAAGCCCAAACCCGGGAGCGAAGACGAATGCGAAGAAGGGTTCAAACCCATGCTGTTTCGTTTGCGCAAAACGAACGTAAGAATGCGACTTATCAAGAAGAAAGAAGTTGAAGGTCGCATGGCGTGGGAAATTAAAGCAGCAGACCTCAAATCGCGATCGTCTGCCGTTTATTACTTTGACGCCGAAACATATCTCCTTCTCCGTTTTGAAAAGGCCGAATCGAGCGTTACCTACTCCGATTATCGTGACGTGGGTGGAATCAAACTCCCGTTCACGACCACTCAGGAGTTTACAAATTCTAGCCTGGTAACTACGGTGCGCGAGCTGAAGATCAATGCTCCCATTGACGACGTCCGGTTTGCCGAGCTCCAGCCAAAGGGTGGAGGCGTGGTGGTAGGAAAACCGGAGACTCCTCCCAAGAAGGATGATGCTGAGGTCTCCAGCACCACCCCGCCAAAGACACCGACGGCACCGAATCCTGCCAGCGTGACCGAAGTGAATTTCCCGAATTTTACCTCATGTGCGATCACGGAACTCCAGCTGGCAGTCCCCGAGCTCAACGGGCTCAAGCCGGCTCCAGATCAGGAGAAATTGGTTGCCTTGCTCGACAAAGTTGGGGCGAAGACCTTCGACATCGCGCGAAACACGCCGAACCTGATTTCGCGGGAGACCGTGACCCAGTCGCAGCGAGGCGTCAGCGAAATACACCGCGATTATGATTACCTGATACTGACTCGTATCCAGGGGAATGCCGTCGGCCTCAACGAATTTCGCCTTGACCTCAAAACTGGCGACAAGTTCCAAGCCGATGACGCTATGAAAGACGAGCCGTCGACGTGGGCCGCTCTGGAACGCGCCAGCCATGAACTGGGAGCGTCGCAATCCGGTAGCCCGCCCGCATCCCAGGGCTTCGCCACTTCATGGGTCCATTTCTATCCTCTCAATCGGCCGCAAGCCACGTTCCGCTACCTGGGAGAGCAGAAGATCGATGGCCACCGTACTCTGGTTCTGGCGTTTGCCCAAAAGCCGCCATCGGTGCTATCGCCTGCAATGTTCCGATATCAAGGCAAGACTGCTCCTATGTTCCTTCAAGGAGTCGCTTGGGTTGACGCCTCCGATTTTCGGATTTGGCGTTTACGGACAGATCTTCTTTCACCCCTCCCCGAAGTTTCTCTGCACAGGTTGACGGCGAACACTCAGTTTGTGCCAACACGAATCAAAGATGTGCCTTCGCTCCTGTCGCTGCCACGCGAGGTAACGGTCACATCAGAGGTGAGCGGATCGACTCTCCGGGAAATTCACAAGTATTCTGAATACCGGCTCTTCCGCACGCGCTCCAGAATTGTGCTGAACCCATGAGCCTTTTCTCCTGACGGGGTCAGCTAAGGATTGGTATAGGGGCAA
>WNFL01276092.1_pt1 | contig 10045 bp, 8 predicted proteins | sample 5400361 | NCBI WGS metagenome assembly WNFL01 (sample SAMN13153351, study PRJNA577476) | soil metagenome | isolation source: 40 cm soil on Douglas fir-dominated hillslope | place: USA:California | collected 2013-09-17
TATCGCCGCGCGTTCGACAAATTCGATCCGGAGAAAGTCGCGCGCTACTCCGAGAAAAAAATCCAGGACCTTGCATCCGATCCGGAAATCATTCGCAACCGGATGAAGATTGAAGCCGCAGTGCGCAACGCACGTGCATTTCTCAAGATCCAGCAAGAGTTCGGGAAGTTTGACTCCTACTGCTGGCGTTTTGTCGGCGCGCGGCCGAAGCTCAACCACTGGAAGGCTGCGCGGCAGATACCGGCGACTTCGCCCGAATCCGAGGCATTCAGCAAGGACCTCAAGCTCCGGGGATTCAGCTTCGTCGGCCCGACAGTCGCTTATGCGTACATGCAGGCGGTTGGAATGGTGAACGATCACGTCGTCGATTGCTTCCGGTATCGGAAGATCCGGCAGGAGCAAGAGAATCCCAAGAAGTAAAATGTTTTGACCCAACGCGCTGCGGCCGTGAAACTTCGCCCCAACGCCCGCATGGACGCGGCTACGCTAGCGGGACTCGTACTGCAGCGCGAGCCAGACGGACCGTGGTGCCCCCGGCGCAAGGAACTGCTCCGGCCTCGCGCCGGCCGGGTCGTACGTATTTCCCGGTCCGGTGAAGAAATTGCTGCCGAGCAAGCCGAAGTTCGAATAGCGCCGGTCGAAGACGTTGTCGACCTTGAGGGAAAGGTCCCAGTCACGTGACGGCCGGTAGCGCGCGAACGCTTGCGCCACCCCGTAGTAAGGGAGCGGTCCGTGCACGTCCAGGTTGTTCTCGTCGCCGCGCGCGTACTGACGGTCGAACCATGCCCACCCCAGCCCGACCGAGGCACGCGGCGCGTATATCCATTCGCCGACGAGCTTCAGCTGGCTGCGCGGAATGCCGGGGATGCGGTTGCCTGGCTCGACTTGGATCTCGCCCGCGGCGTTTCTGGAGGAGTTGTTAGGGCTGAGCGCGCGAAACGGTGTGAGGAACTCGGCGCGCACGTAGCTATACGCGGCGGCGAGCGAGAGCGTGCTCGTCTTGCGCGCGACGGTGACGTCGAAGCCCTGACGAAGCGTTCTGCCGGTGTTCTGGAAGAAGCCCGCATTGACGGCCGCGCCCGAGGTGACGAACTGGATGTCATCGGAGAGCAGCGTGCGATAGGTGCTTACCGAGGCGGCGAGCTCTGGCGACGGCCGGAGGCGCACGCCTCCTTCGACGGTACGGGCGATGACGGGTTTAACGGCAGGATCGGCGAGGAACTGGTTCGGCAGCGAACAGGGCGCTGCCGGATCGGCGCAGGTAAGCTCGACCGGGGAAGGCACGCGCATTCCTTTGCTCACCGCGGCGAACAAGGTCGCCGTCGCGCTCGGGTTCCAGGTCCCACCAAAGGACGGCGTCAGGCGACGAAAGTCGTGGTCGCCATCGAGATCGGGCTGCGCGCCTGAGCGATCGCGCAGGTGCACCGAGGCGACGTTGTAGCGCCCCGCGAGCGTGAAAGTCCATCGCTCGGACGGCCGCACCTGCTCTATCAGGTAGGCGCTGCGGTAGGTGTGCCGCGCGCCGACGTCGACGCGCGGCACGAATGGGCCGGTGCCTACGGTATCCCGATCGTTGTTGAAGACGGCATCTTGGCGGTCCTGGCGGAAATCCACGCTCGCTCCATGCAGCGCCGCGCCGAGGGTCAGCTCGTGCTTTAAATCAGCCAATCGCACCGCGCGAACCGCCTGCAGCGCCAGGCCGGCACTCGTCTGGTCGAGGCGGCTGCGATCGTTGAAGCCCGGCGGCGTCAGATCGCCGCTGACATTGCTCGCGATCGAGGTCTGCTGGAGCGCGCGGACGTAGACGTTTGCCGAGACCAGCGCGTCGTTGTCGAGCGAGCGGCTCGCGCGGAACGTAAGAAACGAGAGCCGGTTCTCCGTCATGTCGGGCCATGTGTAGGCCTGCCGCGGATTGCCGAGCATCGACGCGGGAAGCGCCTGCGTGCCCTGCAGGCTGTTGTCCGCCGCGGCGAACGATACGTCGAAGTCGGTGCGCGCATCCTGCCATCCCGACTTGATGAACGCCTGGCGCAGGCGACTTGGCGAATGCTCGCGCCAGCCGCCGTCGTCATAGGCGCGCACGGCTGCGAAATAATCGGCGCTTTCCCCGTGGCCGCCGGTCTCTCCCTGGAGCGAGCGGCGGCCGAACGACCCGCCGCCCACGGCCCCCGACGTTCCCGGAAAGGCGAAGCCGGACTTGGTCTGGATCGAAAGCAAGCCGCCGAGGGTGTTCAGGCCGAAGACCGGGTTCGTGCCGGAGAGCAGGTGCAGATTGGCGATGGCGTTCGGCGCGATCAGGTCCCAGTTCACCATGTCGCCGAAGGGCTCGTTCACCCGCACGCCGTCGACGAACACCGAGAGGCCCTGCGGCAGCCCGAGAAGCGGCGAGGCGGTGAAGCCGCGATAGGTAAGGCTCTGCTGGAACGGGTTTCCCTCGGAGTCGCCGAGGTGCACGCCGGCGAACGAGCGACCCAGATAATCCGCCACGTCGAGCGGCTGGCTCTGCTCGAGGTCGCGCGCAGTCGCGCTCTGCACGGCGCTCGGGATGTCGCGCGAAGAGGTCCCGAGCCCCGGCACCGGGCGGACGCCGATTACGAGTACGGCCCCTTCCTCAATTGCGGTCGCCGGATTGGCGCCGCTTTGCACCTGCGCCTGCACGCTCGCCGCTGCCACGCACAGCGCGGCCAGCACCACCCTCACTGAGCCTCAACGCACCTGACCGAAGCTCTTGCGTGCCGCCACGCCGAGGGCACTCGCCGATAACGGTTCATGGCTATACGCTAGCGCGCGCACAAGTCGGCCTGCGCAAACGAAGCGTAACGGCCGTCGCTCCAGCCCTTGGCGTACCAGTCACTACCGCAGTCGGCGGTGCTGGCGCAGCCGGAGAGAATGAGCGCGGCCCCGAAAACCAGAAAAGGCCCGCGCCTGAGGAAGGCGACCATGCGCGCTTTAGTGATGATCGCCAGGGGAGGGAAGCAATCCGCCGACAACACTCGATTGAAACCAGGAAGACATGCGTTCACCTCTCTATGCGAAATGCTCCAGTCACAATGCGAGGCCTACTGTGCCGGTGTCACGCGGTCGCCGAAATTAGACTTTGGTGTTAGTCGTACAAACTTTGGTTTTAGTGGACTTCGTCTTGGGTGAGGCTGCGTACCAAACGTTGGCGTTCTCCTAGCCCCGTCGGCTGTCGTTGCCGATGTCCTTACCCAAGCCTCGAAGGAGGAATGCCGAGGGGCTATGACAAAGCTAGGATTCAGGGGGCACACTAGTCGCTTAGGCCCGGCCCCGTGAGGTGCACCGTCCTCACGAGGAAGGTGGCTTGTGGCTACTAACCTTTTGTCTTCTGTGGAGACGACTCGGGGCAACAAATGATAGCTGGGTGCACTTGCTGGAGTGTCGATGACGAGGATCGAGTGCTGCGCTCCTTCATCAAAGACGGGTTCGATCGAGGCGAAAAGTCTGCCTACATCGTGGATCGCGAGAGTCGAGAAGCGCACTTGAAGCAACTCGTCGGGGTCGGAGTAAACGTGCAAAAGGCTATGGACACGGGCCAACTGGAGGTGCTGCCGTGACTGACATGAAACCCGAGGCCACTGAGAGCCTGAGTCGGCTCCATGCTGCGATCGCCGGCCGCGCCGAGGAAGTAGCGGCGGCAATGCCGATGAGCGAGGTGCTCGTCGGCAACTTGCTCGAGGCCTTTCCAATCCTCATGTGGGCTACGACACAGGACGGCGTGCCGTGGTATCTGAACCAGAGGTGTAGCGAGTACACCGGGCGCTCGATGAGCGAGGTCCTGCGTCTTGGCTGGCTAGATCTGATCCATCCAGAAGACCGTGAGGAGACGCTGAGGAGTTGGTCGCACGCGGTCCAGAGCGGAAGCTCCTTTTGCGTCAAGCAGCGACTCCGTCGCGCGGACGGGGAATATCGGTGGTTCCTGACGCACTCGGACCCATTCCGCGACCACGAGGGTCGCGTGATCCACTTTCTGGGCGTCTGCTTGGATATCGACGAAAGCGCTAAGCGCGAGGCCGAGCGCGAGCGAGCGGAACACATAACGAATCAGGTGTTCGAGAGCACGCAAGAGGCCATGGCGGTGCTCGGCAGGGATTACCGTTTTCAGAGGGTCAATCCGGTCTACGAGAGCAACTGGAAGATGCCGGCGCACCAAATCGTCGGCAAGCGCCATGCGGATTTGGTAGGTGAGGAATTCTTCGAGCAGACGGTCAAGCCGAATCTCGACCGCTGCTTTGCCGGGGAGCACGTCCATTTCACGCAGTGGATTACGATTCCGACCGGCCACATTTACGTCTCGGTGTCTCATTCACCACTGAGGGGCGATTCGGGCCGCGTGGAGGCTGCGCTCATGATTGTGCGAAACCTGACAGAGCACATGTTGGCGGCAGAAGCTTTGCGTAAGGCACAGGCGGCGCTAGCGCGCGCCAACCGGGCGACGACTTTGGGGTTGGTCGGCACTTCGATCGCTCATGAGGTGAATCAGCCGCTCGGGGCCATAGCCACGAGTGCCGCTGCCTGCTCGCGGTGGCTCTCGGCGGAGCCGCCCGATCTGGACAAGGCGCAGCGCTCTCTTGAGCGGATCGCCAACGACGCTAGGCGGGCAAGTGCGGTCATCGATCGGCTCCGAGCGCTCGTAAAACGCCAGGTGCGGCGCAAGGAGCGCTGCGACCTTAACGCGGCGATCCGCGAGGTGCTCGTACTCACGGACGACGAGTTGCGCCGCAACAATATTTTGGTGGAGACTTCGCTCGACGTAGATCTGCCGATGGTCGAATGCGACCGCGTCCAGATCCAGCAGATCATCCTCAACCTCATCGTGAATGCGGTCGAAGCCATGAGCGCAGTCAACGATCGCCCCCATCGACTCGCCGTCGGCTCCGCAAGGGAGGATGCAAAAGCGGTCCGGATTGAGGTGCGCGACTCTGGACCGGGCGTCGACCCAAGCCTTGCGGATCAACTCTTCGAGGCGTTCTATACGACCAAGGCCGAAGGCATGGGCATGGGGCTGTCCATCAGCCGTGACATTATCGAGGCCCACGGTGGACGGCTGTGGATGACCCCGAACCTGCCCCAAGGTGCCGCCTTCTCTTTCTCGTTGCCGGTGGACGCGTAAATGGCGATAGAGCGACCGGTCGTCTTTGTCGTCGACGACGACCCGTCGATGCGCCACGCGCTCCAGGATCTCGTCGCCTCCGTCGGCCTCGAGCCCTGCGTATTCGCTACGCCGCGGGAGTTCCTGCAGGCGAGTCGCGCCGATGTCCCAAGCTGCCTCGTGCTCGACGTCAGATTGCCCGGATCGAGCGGACTCGCGTTCCAGGAGGAGTTGGCCAGGGCAGGCGTGCGCGTCCCAGTCATTTTCATTACCGGCCACGGCGACATCCCGATGTCGGTACGCGCGATCAAGGCGGGAGCGGTCGAGTTTCTCAGCAAGCCGTTCCGCGAACAGGAACTGCTCGACGCCATCCATGCAGGCATCGAGCGCGATCGCGCACAACGCCGCGCGGCGGCGGCGGTCGCAGAGTTCGAGCAACGCTTCGCCACGCTCACCGAACGCGAACGCGAAATCATGCCCCTGGTCACCGCCGGGCAGGCGAACAAGCGCATCGCCGCCGAGCTCGGCGTAGCCGAAGCAACCGTCAAGGTCCACCGGGCGCAGATCATGCGCAAGATGCAGGCGAAGTCCCTGCCGGAGCTTGTGCGCATGGGCGACACGCTGGCTAAACCAAAGTCGTAGTCCGAGCTACTCCGGTCCAATAGTTTCGCGCCGTCGGTGGACCTAGGCTGGCGTCCAGCCATGGGGAAACCGAAGCGGCAGTCGAAAAAATCTCTCGTCGTAGTCGTGGACGACGACGAATCGACGCGCGACACGACGAAGGATCTGCTCGCCTCGGCCGGTTTCCGCACGGCGACGTTTGCTTCCGCTGAAGCGTTTCTGAATTCCCCGCATTCCGCGAGCGCTGCTGCCTTAATCGCGGACATGCGCATGCCGGGTACGGACGGACTCGCATTGCACCTTCACCTGGTTACGTCGGGACGCCCCTTTCCCACCATTCTCGTCACGGCCTACCCCGAGGAGGCCGCGCGCAAGCAAGCGCTGGAGGCCGGCGCGCTTTGCTATCTCGCAAAGCCGATCGCCGCAGAAGATCTCCTCGCCTACGTCGGTATCGCAATTAGGGCACGCAGGAAAGCGACTCGTGGCCGGTAAGCGGAACGGGTCTTGGACACTTATTAAGGAGCGCAGCCATGTCAAACCAACGTCGTAACTTCATGGGACTCGCCGCTGGCGCGATCGCGGTCCCCGCTACCAGCGGCCTCGTGCTTGCGCAGGGTGATCCCTCGCGCGGAAAACAGGCGCCAGCACAAGCGAGCGCCGCTGAACGGCGGTCGTCGAAATCAGACCTGACCGGGCTTTCGGCTTTGCTGACACCTGGGGAATGCGTCGTCGTCCTGATCGATCACCAACCGTTCCAGGTCGCGAATCTTCACAGCCACGAGCCGACGATGATCGTGAACAACGTGATCGGGCTCGCCAAGTTCGCCAAGGCCTTCAAGGTGCCGGTCATCCTGACCACGGTCCTCGAAGCTCGCGGAGGAAGAATCATCAAGGGTCTTCAAGACGTATTTCCGGATCAGAAGCCGATCGACCGGAGCTACATCAATGCATGGCAGGACCAACGGGTCGTGGACGCCGTGAAGGCAACCGGGCGCAGGAAGCTGGTCCTGGCCGCCCTTTGGACCGAGATGTGCCTGGCGATGCCCGCGATCCACGCCCTCGGTGAAGGCTACGAAGTGTATGTCGTCACGGACGCTTCAGGCGGCGTATCCGTGGAAGCTCACGACATGGCGGTTCGGCGCATGGTGCAAGCGGGGATCGTTCCCATCACGTGGATCGCTCTGAGCGGCGAATGGCAACGTGATTGGGCGCGCGAGTCCACGCTTGCAGACGTCGCGAAGATCCTCACCGAGCACGGCGGTGCAAGCGGGGTCGCATTCGCCTGGGAAATGCAACTTCTGGGAACTTCCAGCCGGTAACACCCCATGATCACAGGCCTTCTCCAATGATTGAGATGGATAGAACTTCCCACTTTTCATTCACGCGTCTCGCGCGGGCGAGCGTGACCATTGCGTTGCTCTCATCCGCCATGCACACGACAGCAGAGGACGCGGACCTGCAATCGATCGCGCTTCCAGGGGCGAGGGCTTTTCCGGAGAGCATCACTTCGACCCTTGATGGAACATTGTTCATTGGTCGACTTGGCGAAGGCGGTATTGTTCGCGTCAGTCCACAAACCGGCAAGACTGAAGTGTTTGTTCCGTCGGGCTCATCGCAGTCGCGGTCCATTCTGGGCGTGTTTGCGGACGATGCATCCAAGATCCTCTGGGCCTGCTCGAATGACCTTAGCGAATCAGGAGGATCTTCGGGCGGCCACGATCACGTCAGCCTTCTGATTGGCTTCGATCTCAGGACGGGCGCTGCCAGGCGCAGCGTTGCCTTGCCGGGCGCTCATCCCTACTGCAATGACATTGCGATCGACGCCAGCGGCGCGGTCTACGTCACCGACAGTTCTGGACCAAACGTTTTGAGGCTGCGTCCGGGAGCCACGACTTTCGAGACGTTCGCTTCCAGCGACCAATTCTTGCCACCTCCTGGAGGGGGCGCCGGGCTTGATGGCATTGCCTTTGGCGGTGACGGCAATCTCTACGTGACGATGTTCTCGGCGGGCGAGCTCTTTCGCATCGAAATCGAAGAAGGACGACCGGGCCGGGTGACGAAGCTTCACGGCCGGCCTCTCGCCTTTCCGGACGCGCTTCGGCCGTTTGGCGAAAAGAGCTTCCTCCTTGTCGAAGGCGCGGGAACCTTGGATCGGCTGGATATCGAAGGAGACGAATTTAAGACGTCGACGATACGCGGCGGATTCCGAGAGCCGACGTCGGTTACACGCGTCGGCACGACCGCTTGGGTCACTGAGGGGCAGCTTTCGTTCTTCTTCGATCCATCACGCAGGAGTCAATCACCCAGTCTGCCATTTCGGATCTACGCCGTCCCACTCAGCAAAGGAGCAACTCAATGACGTTCAGTCACCATCTATTGGTGCGATTCGTTGGTGCGCTATTTGTCACGTTGCTTGTTGCTCAGCAATTGCACGCGGGTCCTACATCGTACCCGACGGTTACGGATGCCCGGCTCGAGCGCCCGGACGACGGCGATTGGCTCATGTATCGGCGAACGTATGACGGTTGGGGCTTCAGCCCGCTGAAACAAATCACGTCAGCCAACATTCACAAACTATCAGTGGCTTGGTCTTTGAACACTGACCTGCTTGGGGCTCACGAAACGACGGCGATCGTCAACCGTGGGCGCATGTTCATAACGACGCCTCAAAATAACGTCATAGCCCTTGACGCCAAGACTGGCACGCAACTCTGGCGTTACGCAAAGAAGTATCCGGACGGCCTGTTTCAACTCCATCCCACAAACCGCGGAGTCGCTCTGTACGGTGACTACCTCTACATGGCGACCACCGATTGTGCGCTCGTCGCTCTTGACGCGGCTTCCGGCAAAGAGGTCTGGACCGTTCCAATCGATGACTATAAGACGGGTTGTTACTCGACAGTGGCACCGCTTGCGGTGCACGGCAAGATCATCGTCGGTTATTCAGGCGGCGAGTTTGGCGTCAGAGGCTCAGTGATTGCATTCGATGCGCTTACCGGAAAGAGATTTTGGAAAACGTACACAGTACCCGGGCCGGGCGAACCTGGTGGGGACACCTGGAAAGGAGAGTCCTACAAGCGAGGCGGCGGATCGACTTGGATTACGGGGGTCTATGACCTCGCAACGAACACGATTTATTGGGGCACGGGAAATCCAGGGCCCTGGGTCGCGGACGAGCGGCCCGGCGACAACCTCTATACCAACTCGACGCTCGCGCTTGATGCAGATACCGGCAAGATCAAGAGCTATCACCAGTACACGCCGCATGACAGCTGGGACTGGGATGAAGTATCGGCGCCGCTCCTGATCGACACCGAGATCGACGGACGGCCTACAAAGACCGCTACGCACGCGGGTCGCAACGGCTACCTTTGGATATTGGATCGCGATCGTCTCAAGTTCCTTCGCGCTTTCCCGTTTTCCAACAACAACGTTTTCACATCGATCGACCCGAAGACGGGTCGTCCCACGGTCGATGAATCCAAGCGGCCGGGCGCGAGACAGGGTGCCGCGTTCTGCCCGAGCATTGGCGGGGCCAAGAACTGGCCGCCAGAGGCGTGGAGCCCGCAGACAAGACTCCTGTACGTTCCCTCGAACAACAACATCTGCGGGTTTCTCCCGAAGGGCAAGGTCCCCGAACCAGAATCCAACGGGTTCTATGTCGGGTATGAGACCGAAAGCATTTTCGGATCGATCCGTACCGCCGCTGGTGCTTCCGATCATATGGGAGAACTACAGGCCTGGGATCTGAACAGCGGGAAGCGCGTGTGGCAGCACAACTTCAAGACTGTCCTCTATGCCCCCCTTCTGGTTACGGGCGGAGACATTCTCTTCGCTGCTGGAACTCCGGATCGATTGTTCAGAGCGTTTGACGCGCGCAACGGCAAACAACTGTGGAGCTTCCCGCTGCCCTCCGGAGCAATCGGCGTCCCGACGTCATTCGAGGTAGATGGGGAACAGTACGTTGCAGTCACTACCGGCTGGGACCTCGACATACGAGGCCTTCAAGACGGCGTAGACAAGGTCCAAGGGACGAAGATTGATGTGCCTCGAGGAGGCACCATCATGGTGTTCAAGCTTCAGTGACCGAATTACGACTTCCCGATTCATATCGGGTCCTAATGCGTGCGTCTGCTAAGCGCAACAGAAGCTTTTCAGACACGGGTGTGATCCGGCCGACCCCTTTCTTCATTTGGAGAACGATATGAGCGCGAGACTCGAGGGCAAGATCGCGACGCCTGGCGCCGTCCCTATGCGACGCACCGTACTGAAGGCTGCGGCGAGCCTCGGCGCGCTGGGCGGCCTAGGTGCGAT
>WNFL01277562.1_pt1 | contig 10045 bp, 12 predicted proteins | sample 5400361 | NCBI WGS metagenome assembly WNFL01 (sample SAMN13153351, study PRJNA577476) | soil metagenome | isolation source: 40 cm soil on Douglas fir-dominated hillslope | place: USA:California | collected 2013-09-17
TTTGCCACATAAACACGGTTGGTGGTCGCATTAACCGCTACTGCATTCGGGTTTTTACCAACGGGGATGGGGCTGCCTAGCACAATGTTGGTGCTGCCGTCGATCACGCTCACTGTGTTATCTCTGGTGTTTGCCACATAAACGCGGTTAGTAGTCACATTCACGGCTAACCCCTGCGGGTTGTTGCCGACCGGGATGGGGCTGCCCAGCACAGTGTTGGTGTTGCCGTCGATCACGCTCACTGTGTCATCGTCATTGTTCGCCACGTAGATGCGGTTGGAAGCCTCGTTTACTGCTACCATTGTTGGGTCGTTACCGACGGGGATGGGGCCACCCAACACAGTATTGTTGCTCCCGTCGATCACGCTCACCGTACCGCTACCGAAAGTACTCTTGTTGAGCGTGATATTCACCACGTAGACGCGGTTAGTGGTTGAGTTCACTGCTATCCCATTCGGGGAATTTTCCACCGCCTTTGTACCAATGGGGATGGGACTGCCTAGCACTGTGTTGGTGCTGCCGTCGATCACACTCACTGTGTTATCGGCTCTGTTTGCTACGTAGATGCGGTTGGTAATCAGATTCGCGGCTGCGGTACTGGGGCCACCGCCAACCGCCACCGTTGCAATCACACTGTCAGCCCATGCCAGTAGCGGATTGATGACCACGACAGCGGTTAGTATGAGCAGCATCAACACGGCGGTGAAGTGTGGGTGGCGCTGTGTTATGCGCCGATTTATGAGTAGAAAAGACATATCAAAGGTTCCTTTCATCGAAATCGAAAGAGATGGAATTGTGATAGTGAGCACCGATTTATATATCGTCGGCTGAGGGTTATGACGTACTTGCACAATGTTGGTAGAACTAACATTGTTTTGCTGAACGCGATTTTGTAGCCTAAGCGAATCTAAGCAACGTGAATTCGGGATTACTGGTCAAGTAAGAACAAGGGCTTGATACTGAATATCATGCAAAGCCTTTTGGATTGGAGGCATAGCCCAGCAACAAGATTGACCAGGACATTGAGTGATCTGCGATGACCGACATGCTTTGTCTTAGTGATGCTGCGGTTCTAGCGCAGGGGCTACGCCAAGCTGTTGCATCATCATCGGTATGTTCCACAAATGCCACAAGTCAGTCGTCTTTCCGTCCACAACCCGAACAAAGTGCATATGTGGTACCGATACTCTCCGGCCCGTGGCAGGCAGACTACGTCCAGGCACAACGCTAAGCGTGCCCGTGTGGGTGCCTGTCATTGTTGAACGCATGGCGACGATATTGCCTTCAGCGAGCATATCGTGAATTTCAAAATGCAGGTCAGGAAAAGCCGTTCGCAACCCGACCACAACTTGTTTGAGATGGGCGATGAAATCTGTGCCAGCAGGCTCCTGGTGATCCACACCATCGGGCGCGGTGCATTCGTCAATCACTGAGAGGTTCCCTTGATTGAAGGCTTGTTCTATCATTTTTCGGCTAGCGATCTTGTTTTGTTCGGTTATCATAGTTATACTTCTTTCATTATAGTTCAACTACACTAATGAGATATACAGTATAATACAACCATGAACAATGTCAAGCCACCTCTTTCTCACCGTCAGCGGCAAGCGTTGGTAACTCAAGATATCATCTTGGGGGCCGCACGCGAACTGTTTTTAGAGCAAGGTTACGGCAGCACGACCATTGAGGCCATCAGCGCAAGGGCCGGTGTCGCTGTGAGTACGGTCTATGGCATCTATAAGAGTAAGCGCGGCATCCTTAAAGCTATTCGCGAAGCATGGCATCTAGAGTCAGGGCAACGTGAAATCTATGAGCAGGCTTTGCAGGAAATGAATGCGCCTCGACGCATGGAACTCGCTGCCAATGCCACACGCCGTCAGTGGGAAACAAGTGCTGCCATGATGTCCATTTACGCCAGTGCGGCGGCGGTTGATTCAGAAGCGGCGGCTGAACTCAAGGAAGCTTTAGCCGGTAGACGCCAGGGCATGGCGAAATTTATTGAAGCAACCGTACCCATGTTGCGCTCTAACCTTGAGAAGCACCGTGCAAGTGCCATTTATTTGGCACTCACCCGACCCGAAGTTTATCAAGAATTCGTCGGGGTTTTTGGCTGGTCGCCCGATGAATATGAGATGTGGTTAGCCGAAATATTGAAACAGCAGTTGCTTCCCTAAAGTCGAAAGGTACTGAAACCCTATTCTGAAAAGTGGCGGTGTCTCAAGTTATTTCAGCATGTAGTCTCGCCGTACAGCACCGGCCCAGTTCGTAAGCGCAATTGATGGATAGCGCCGACTGGTTTCTGTGGAGTCGAAGGACATTTCGTGTGTATCCATGACAACACCTGCCTGAATCTGACTCGCCATCGCAGGCTTTACCAAGCGCATCAGCACACTCATCAAGCGCATTACAGACAGCGGCACTGAGTTCACCTTGCCGTGCTTGCCTGATATTGTCTCGAAAGTTCGAACTACTTGCCTCATACTAGGATTTTCTGGCCCACCAACCTCCACTGTCACACCCTGCATTGCTGGGTCAGTTACAGCCAGTTCAACAAACCGCGCAATGTCGTAAACGGAAACAAAGTTGATAGGATTATCGCCCTGCCCGAAGATAGTCGTTTTGCCTGTCTTGAGGAGCGGTTCTCCAATTAACGCCGCCCACGTTTCCATATAGGCAGTTGGTCTGATGATCGTCCAGGGAAGCCTGCTGGCCTTCAACTCTTGTTCTGCCAGGTATTTCATCCGAAACAGCTCCAGGGGGTGATCAGATGCCGCGCCTTGAATGGACATTAAGATGAAGCGATCCACATCATTCATTTGGGCCGCCTGGATCAAGTTGCTATTGCCCTGACAGTCTACCGTGCGGGGGTTAGACCCATTAGTGCCAACAAAGCCATGAACCGCCGAGATGATGATTCGTACTCCGGCCACAGCTTGTTCGACAGCGTGCTTATCCCGCACATCTCCCTGCACAACTTCAATGAGATGTCCTTGCAAGTGTGCAGCGCGAGCAGGGTCACGGGTCATCACGCGAACCGGGAATCCACGCGACATTAGCAGTTGAACGATTTGTGTGCCCAGTCGCCCTGTCCCGCCAGCTACCAAGATTGGCTTATCGGTCATTTGATTTACTCCCCACTGTGATCCGGCCTATAGCCGCATCAGAACCACCACCCGTTTCCACGAGTTCGATGTAAAGCCTCGCCCATTTGATGCGCCCCTGCGGCACGCCCTGAACCGTTACTCCGCGCTGAAGGAATGGACTGCCATCCAGTCGCGTCCCACTCCATTCCCACTCAGACCACACGGTATCGCCGTCGGCGGTCCAGCGAATTAAGGTCGTCTGGATATCTGGCACAGCACTGAAAATCTGTGACCAGTTCTTGCGCATTTGAGAACGGCCAGTGAAAGCACGGTCTGGATGCGCCGGGAATTCGCTTTCATAATCAGGTTCAAAACAGTCGGTGAGCGCCTCAAGATCATGTGCATTTGTCGCTTGTTGAACGCGCCGCATACACTCGACCGGGCTTAACGCGTCTCGATTTTCTATCGTCTGGTTATTCGTACCCATATGCCTCCTTGTTTCTAATTCGTATATTTGGTATAATATGCCCATATTCATTATAAGTCAAGTATAGCGAAATATATGACTGACCAGAAGAAACCTCGCCCCTATAATTCACTCCGACGACGAGAGCAAGCCGAGGCCACACGACAGAAAATTATTGAGGCGGCTCATCGCCTGTTCGTAACCCACGGCTATATCACAACAACCCTTCCCGCAATTGCCCACGAGGCAGGTGTAGCCATGCCCACTGTCACGGCGATATTTGGTACTAAATATGCCTTGCTAAATACGCTGATAAAGACCACCGTGCGAGGCGATGATGCACCCACAGCGCTGACCGACAGATCTTGGTGGCAAGCCATGCTTCAGGAACCGAACCCAGTTAAGCAACTAACGCTTTATGGGGCAAATGTCCGCAATATTCATGAGCGGACAACGGACATTTTCGAAATTGTACGTGGCGCTGCCACCGCCGATGCAGAGCTTGCTGCCTTACAGCGCAACCTTACAGAGACTCGCCTGGCAGATGTGCGCATGGTAGCGCTGTCGCTAGCGGAGAAGGATGCTCTCAAAATAGGCATACCAGTTGAACAGGCCACAGATATACTCTGGGCGCTAGGATCTGCAGATATATATCGAATGCTGGTCGTTGATAGGGGCTGGTCGCCTTCACAATACCAGCAGTGGCTAGGCCGAACACTGATGGACTCGCTTCTGGTGCATCCAGGTGCTGATTAACTTTTATCGGGACGATATATGCTTAAGTGAGGTTGTAAGCTAATGCCCTGCGACGCGACAACCCCGCCGAACAAGGCATCGTCGGCGATATTATCCTGGTGCACACCAGCGTCAACCATGTGGATGTCCAGTGTGCCTAAGACGTGGCGAGATCAAATCTCGACGGATTCGCGAACAATGGGATCGATAATCACTTCAAGAAAATGATCAGCAAGTTATACAGCGCCTGCCGCCCTGTCGTCTGGGATCGGCTCCATCTTGCGAATGGCGTAACGCACTTTGCCATCCGGCACTTCGACCTCAACAACATCTCCTAATCGACGGCCAAGCAGCGCTTTGCCCACGGGCGAGTCAATCGCGACTCCTCTGCGGCCATTAATAATTTCTTCCCCGTCCAGCAGGTCAAATTTAAATGTCTTCCGTGCTGAGAAATCCCATACCGTCACGCGGTCCCCAGCATTAGCGCGTGCCGGATCAGGGTCTTCATCAATGACTTCGGCGTCTTCAAGGACGAGTTTTAGATGACCGATGCGCGCATTCAAGTCTTCTCTGGTTGTCTCTACCTCCTCATCCGCTCCCTCTTCGCGAGTCGGATCGGTATTATCAACATCTGCAAGCTCCTCAATCGTCGCGTTGTATTGCGCTTCAAGCATTTGCAGTTCACTTTTCAGCGCTTCATAACCCGCCCGCGTCAAGATAAATTTTTCCTCAGCCATCGCCGTACCTCCGAGTTAAATGATGCCCATTGTAGAGTTTGCCACGGCAAAAACTACATCCAGATCATAACGCTATGCCGCGATACTGGCGATCCGTTCCACTGCCTGAATTATTTCTTTGAGCACTGGCTTATTCTTGAAATAGACGACTTCGCCGGGGACATCACTCAATTTGTCCGCTGCCAGATTGACGCCTTCATAAACGACGAGCAGCAGATCGCGGCGATTAGCAGCCCGCACCTTTTCCACTTTGCGGCGCAAATAGTCAGGATGCCAGAACCCCACCAGCTCGATGAGTACACGTTGACCCGTCTTCTTGTGCGTAACCGCAAAATCCGGGATCATCACCGTGTCGCCAAGCAGCAGGACTTCATCCTCGCGCGAGAGCAGCCATTTGCCACGCCGTCCGCCAAATTTAGTCTCGAACTCGGCAGCGAAATCAGATTCAAGCTGGCTGTCGAAGTGGCCGCTACGCTTAAAATAGCCGCACAGTGAAGTTGTGTCATCCAGCTTGTACAGAACCTCGTTCCCCCCCTGCGGTGGACGCACGTTGGCTGCCATCTGCCACTGGTCGCACAGCAGCAGCGCAGGCAGGAAAGCCGCAAACTGTCTGCCGTAGCGCGTCGTCGTCCTGACAAATGGTGAAATCGGCCCGTCCAATTCCAGGCTGTAGCCGTCGTCAATGGCTTTCGCTTCAAACATCAGCTTGAACAACTTGAGATAACGCCACAGGTCTTTGTAGGTGTCATGGATTTCAAGGTGCAGTTTGCTTGACCAGTACAACACGCCGCGCGAAAGCTCCAGGTTATAGCGACTCAACAGAGCTTCTGGGGTCCAGTCCTGCTCTACCTCGGTCAAAATGTATGCGGCGGGCCGATCCGCGAACAGTGCTGTTTCCAGGCTCTTGCGCGACATCTTCAACTCTTTAGCGGTATCGCTCAAAATCTCATTTCGCGTCTGCGTATGGAATAAATCAATGGTGCCGAAGGCTGGCCCACGCGCAAAGAGCCGCGTCCGCAACACTGCCGGGTCGATCTTAGTGTTGAGCGGTGTGAAGGTTGCCGCGTCCGCCAGCACTTTTGCTAATCCTCGTACAACCACATAATCGACGCGTTCACCCTCGTACCGCTCAACAGCAGATTCCCAGGCTGCCGCCGTTTGCCCGACCTGGGCTTGAAACAGCGCGATCAACTCGAAGGCGGTGCGCAGCCAATGAACGTTGGCAGGATCGATCATATCGACGGTGAGCATATCGCCGCGTACACGCAGCCGAGGCTTGATCAGATCAGCCGTGAGCATTCATCTTCCTCCTGCGGCGCTGTGCCTTGCCTTCTTCCACCGTTCCACGCACGATGACATCGAACAGCACTGCCTGTCGGTTCTCAACCTTGCGCAGCACCCGGCCCAACCGCTGAATGTACTCACGGGCAGCACTCGTCCCACCGAGAATGATCGCTACCTTTGCCTCCGGCACATCAACGCCTTCATTCAGGACACGCGAGGTGACAATCACCTTGTACTCGCGCGCACCAAATGCTTCGAGGATATGTTTGCGTTCAGCCGCACCCGTTTCATGGGTAATCACTGGCACGAGATGGCGGCGCGAAATCTCATACGCGACGGCGTTGTTCTCGGTAAAGACGAGTACCTGCTCGCAGAAGTGCTCCTTAAGCAGTCCTTCCAACACGGCGAATTTTCCTTCTGCCGCTGCCAGAAGTTTTTGCAAACGCTGTCGGGCTAGCAGCGCCCGTCGTGCTGCCGCGTCGAAAGCGCTGAGGCGCATCAGTTCCATTAGCCAGCCCGCGCCATGAGTCTTTTGAAGTTGGCGCGAACGGAAGAAATCGCTGTAAATCCTGTAATCGGTATCATAGCGTTTGCGTTCGGCAGGAGTGAGATCGACACGGATGCGCTCAGTGCGATACTTTGCCAACTGATTGCCGATCAGGTCATCGATCCGCTTCGTGTAGACAATTGGCCCGATCAGGTCGTCGACTCGCCAACGCCCGTCGGTCTGTTCATGCTCTTCGGGATAAGTTGCCGTCAATCCGAGACGCAGCGGGCACGGAGCCATGAGCGCTGTCTCGCCCCAACTTGGCGCGGGCAGATGATGCACTTCATCGAAGATAATCAGCTTGAAAATATTGCCATGTGCCGCAATCAAATCCCCCGCCGAGTGGTAAGTTGTTACCGTCAACGGCAGGATATTCTTCTCGCCGCCATAATAAACGCCGATGTCCGTTCCAAAGGCATTGACCAATCGAGCATACCATTGATGCAACAAATCAATCGTCGGCGCAATGACAACTGCTGAACGACTGACTCGCTTGATCGCCTGAATAGCAACGAAGGTTTTACCCGCACCAGTTGGTAGAACGATGCTGCCGCGCTGTCCGGCGGCGTCCCAGGCGGCTAGCGCTTCAGTCTGATAATCGTGTGGCTGCCGCAGATCGTGCAGATCGAGGGTCAGCTTTTCCCAGCGCGCTACGTTGTCCCGGATGCCCTGATCGCGTATCCAGGGCAGAACCGACCCGTAATGATAAGCCTCACATCGCCAGCGGCCTTTAATCCAGCGGAATGGCAAAGGGGTTGCTGATTGTTCTGGAGTCTCGCGCAGTACCAGTGTGCCGCCCTGAAAGTATAAAGTGTCCCCCACCAACGGTACTCCAACCAGATTCAATTCTTGAGCAAATTTTACCTTGTGTAACGGCGTAATACAAGAAAATTTGTTCTTTATGTTGGTGAGCTAAGAAATCGGTGTATGAATCGTTGTGTTAACAGCCTTGCAAGGAGGGCTTGATCTTTCTCGATACTCTGCTAAAATCCCAGGCGTATCGAGGACGGGGCGTGGCGCAGTTTGGCTAGCGCGCTTGCATGGGGTGCAAGAGGCCCCCGGTTCAAATCCGGGCGCCCCGACTTTTCAACTGTCTTCCGGTTCGCCTTCCTGAACCTTGATCTTAGCCGCCATGAGCGGCTTTTTTGTTACGCTGCCGTTCCCATCAGGAACCTCAATATAACCCTGATCCCGCTCCATGAAACTGTAGAATGACAGGATTTCGTCATTAAAGCGCTTTTCGAGTAAGTCTTTTACTTGAGGGCCATTCGCCAATTTCGTGATAATCACGAAATCAGTGTCATCACGATGACCAACAAAATCATTGGGCGTGCCAACCACTTGCACGACTTCGTAAATCAGGCGACCTGTGAAGGCAATCACTTCTTCACTGGTCATAAACCCATATTGTTCGCGGAAGCCGTCGAAGTTGGCAATGGTCAGATCAACCTTGTACCAGTCAAATTCATCAGCCAGTGCCCGCACCCTCTCTTGCAGGATGCGGCCCGTGGGCAACCCGCTGCGAGGATGTGTTAACCCTTCCCGTTCCTGGCGTTGGATGGCGTTGCGGACACGAAGGCCCAGAATATCCACATCAAAGGGTTTGTTGATAAAGTCATCCGCACCCGCGCCAAGCAGATCATTTTGTCGTTTGGCGTCGGTGTACGTTGCCAAAAACATCACCGGGATATTTGCCGTTCGAGCGCGGCTGCGCAATTCACGGAAAACCTCTTCACCGGGGCGATCTGGCAATGTGGTGCTGAGCAAAATGAGTGACGGCAGTTTTGCCAGTGCCTCGTTCAACCCATCTTCGGCGGTTTTGGCGACGATCAGGTTGTAATTCTGCTGCGCAAAATAAGGTTCAAGCGTCAATGTAACTGCTTGATCGTCATCAATAATTAATATATTTCGGCTAAAACGAGAGGCCGAAGTCGGCATGATTAGCGCCTCCCTATGGTTTATTCTAATACTGCGTCGACGCGGAACTGCCCCTCGATAGCGCTCGGAGCGTTAGCAAGGGCCTGTTCACGTGGCAGACACGGTTGGACCTCATCCTCGCGCATCACATTTTCCAGAGGCAGGACGGTAGCGGTGGGCGGAATGTTATTGGTGTCCAACTGTTCCAGACGCGAGGCGTAATCCAGCACAGCGGAAAGTTGGTCGGCATACTGTTCAATCTCCGCCTCGGTAAGATCGAGCTTGGCAAGATCGGCAATGTCAATAACCTGTTCGCGGCTTAGTTTCACGGTCGCTGGTCCTTAACTCTGACAAACTTCACAGCATTATACCACAAGCACAGGCACTACTGAGGTAAAATTATGTCTTTGAAGTTTAGATTGAGGACCTTATGAATTCAGGTAAGCGGGCCAGGAATGAAAGCCAGTATGATGATGACCTGTTTAGCGCTGCACAGGGCAGTACACGAGGACCGAAAGAACCGCTTGCGGAAAGAATGCGCCCGCGCAGTTTCGATGAATTTGTCGGACAGGAGCACATCGTCGGTGAGGGGCGATTGCTCCGCCGCGCCATTGAAGCCGATCAATTGACCTCTATCCTGCTGTGGGGGCCAGCAGGCACAGGCAAAACAACCATCGCCAACATTATCGCCCACGAGACGAACGCCGAATTCGCTACATTGAACGCTGTTCTGGATGGCGTCAAAGATTTGCGCGATGTCATCGATGCGGCGGAGCGCAGGCCAAAAAATGTCAGAACGGTGCTGTTCATTGATGAAATCCATCGCTGGAATAAGGCACAGCAGGAAGGGTTGCTACCGCATATTGAGGCGGGCACGATCACGCTGGTCGGCGCAACCACGGAAAACCCGTTCTTCTCGCTGGTACAACCGCTGATTAGCCGTTCACGGGTCTTTCGACTTGAACCTCTCAAAAATTCAGACGTCCGCGCGGTATTGGTGCAGGCGCTTGAGGATAAGGAACGCGGTTACGGCGCTGGTCTCAACGGTCATCCTGTCGCCGTAACCGATGACGCGCTCGACCATTGGGTTGATATCGCGGGCGGCGATGCCCGGAGTGCCTTAAACGCGCTGGAACTTGCTGTCCTCACCACGCCGCCAGATGCTGAGGGCGTGATTGCCATTAACCTTGACGTGGCCGCAGAAAGTATCCAGCGCCGCGCTGTGCGATATGACCGCGATCAGGATGAACATTACGATACTATCAGCGCATTTATCAAG
>WNFL01446247.1_pt1 | contig 10045 bp, 17 predicted proteins | sample 5400361 | NCBI WGS metagenome assembly WNFL01 (sample SAMN13153351, study PRJNA577476) | soil metagenome | isolation source: 40 cm soil on Douglas fir-dominated hillslope | place: USA:California | collected 2013-09-17
CGTGACTTTTTTCATGATGGATTCCAGCCGCTGCTTGACCACCGTCGGAATGGGCAAATCGGACGGTGGCGGGGCGGACTGCGCTTTCGCGGCAATCCGCGCGGGCGGGGCGGGTTGCGCGGGGCGTGCTGCGCCTTGCGCGACGGCCGGGCCCGCACTCTGCCCCTGACTGATCGCATCGAGACCTTTGCCGACCAGGCCCCACATCTGCTGAGCGTTGCGCTCGGCCGGGTCGCCTTGCTGGAGCTCCAAACGGGACTCCACCATGCTGTTGATCCGTACGGCCGCTTCGAGCGGATCTTGTTTGTTGCTGTTGGCCTGCATCATCGTGATCATCATGTTGGTCTGCTCTTTGTTGAGCGCCTGAATGGCCACCATGAACTGTTGCTGCTGGGCGATTGCCGCGGCCTGCGCTTATTTCTCTCGTAGACGCTCTCGCTCCGCACGCTCTCGCTCGGCTTGCATCTCCCGCTCGTGCCTCCGGCGTTCCTTCTCCTCCCGCTCGTCTGCTTCCGCCTGTCGCCCTCGGATGGATAGCTCGAGCTCCATCTTTGCGCGGTCTCGTTGGGCCTGGGCTTCCTGCTTGATCATCTCGAGATTATCGCGAAACATGCGCGTTTGCAGGGCGATCGCGCCCTCTGCGCGGGCCTCTTCGTCTTTCAGTGCGTTCGCGCGGCCTTCGAGCTCGGGTCGCGATACGGGGGGACCGGCGATCTTGATGCGCCGTGGCTGTCCGATGGGTCGGCCCTCGCGGTCGAATAGGGTTAGGTCGTAGGCGCCGCCGCCGAAGTGCTCTTTGAGCCAGTCTTCGGTGATGTTGAGCTCTTGGGTGGAGAGCAGAAAGCCGTCGTTCGGAATCGCGCGGGTGATGCCAATGCGGGCTGGGGCTTCGGGGTCTTCGCCGGCGTTTGGGAAGAGCGGAATGACCGGATCAGCGACGGCGCTTTGGGTGAGCACTGTTTGAACGTCGTTCTTGCGGTGCGTGGATCGGGGCATGGTCTTGGGGTTCCTCGTGTTGTTCGTTGATCAGCGCGCAGGCCAGGGCCAGAGCGGCCATGCGGCGCAAGTCGTCGGTGTCGAAGCCGTCTTGCTCGAGCAGTTCGCCAAATTCCTCCTGGACGTCTTGGGCATCGAGCTCGCCAAGCTTGCTAAGTACAATCTCAGGAATCGCCTCTTCGATGTTCGACAGGGCCCAGGCCAAAAAGTCCACCAGGGCCGCCGAGCCCTTGCGGCGCAACGCTTGAAAGAATGCCTTGCCGAGCTCTTCGGGCGAGCGCGCACTGTGGAAGGAACACGGTCCGGCCTCGGTGCACAGCGGGCAAACGGGATTGAATGGCTGAATGGGCTTGTTCATCGTCCAACGTGGTCCATCTCACGGGTTTTGTAGTCCCACGTGGTTCTTTTCACGGGTTTCATAGCTGGGGTTCGGTTGTCCCGTCGATGCGTACGTTTTCTGGGATGGAACCGGGGTCGGTGCCCGTGGTTTTCGCCTGCTCCGTCCAGAGCTTCGCTTGCATCAGCATGGCCCGGAACTCAGTCGTTTCTGGCTCTGCCTTCTGCAGGTTCTCTAGCAGCGTTCGCAAGTACACAACTTCCGTCCGCAAGTCCTCGAGTTCCCCCTCTTGCACGGCCGACGCGTGGTTGGCGCCTTGCACCAGGTGTTGCAAGATCTCGGGATCGGGTCCCATCGCCATGTCGACGTGGCGCCGTGCCATCTCGCGCTGGATGGAACGCGGGTCGAGTCCGCCGTCTTCGGCCCTGGTGCGTTCGAGCACCTCGGCCAGCATGTGGATCATGCCGTTGTAGAACGCGCTTTGGTTGTTCATCAGCACAATCTGAAAGGCGAGCTGAAAGCCGCCGAGGTTTGTGAGCTCTTTTGGCAGACCGATTAGGTTCGCGCTGCGAACGAAGGTATCCATCAGCGTGCGCAGCGTGGCCGTGGCGTCTCGGAATACGTCGATTGTCGAGTCCGCAGGGTTCGTCTCGTGTCCGTTGGGAGGCTGTTCCATGCTCCGTGGGTACCGAGTGCGCGCGAACGGGTCAAGAGACTCGCGTGGTTTGGGCCCATCTGGTACGAGATCAGGATGACAGAGGATCTTTTGATCACGATCTGTTTCCTCACTCTCATGATCACGCTCTGGGCCATTGCTAGAAACAAAGGATGAGCCCCCGAAAGTCCCCTCCCCCCTCGGTGTGCGAAGGGGGCCGGCTGCTGCGCGCGTGGCGCCTGGCGCACGGCGTGTCCCAACGGCGTTTGACCGAACTACTGGACGTCCATCGACGGACCCCGCACGAGTGGGAGTGGGGCGCCAAGATCCCTTCCCTCACGAGCGCGGTACGCATCGATTCGCTCACCGAGGGAAATGTGCCGGTGGAAGCCTGGGGGTATACGGCATCCGACGTGGCGCCCTTGACCGCCTTTGGCCTGCGTCGTGCGCGCTTGTCCGGCGCCTTGCCCTCGACACCGACACCCCCGACGCGAGGCGCCATCATTTTGCGGCCGTAAACCCCGACACGGCGTGTGGCGCCTACATCCGTCTACCGAATTAAGCCATGATGGCTTGACGCCGTCAAGCCATGTTGGCATAATGGGTGTACGCTCAAACAAACGGAGCGTGGAGGGTGTCGGCCATGGCAACGCGGTTTATCGGCTCGGCGGTCATTGCGGTCTTTTACAACGGCACGAGACACGGCAAAGATGAGTATGTAGGGATCGTGTCCCCCGGCAATGGCCCCGGATACGACTGGCACTTCGATTCTCTGTACGCTCCGGAAGCCGGCTTCGGGACTGGCATTGCGTACGACTCTCCCGAAGCGTACGACCGCATGGCCCGCTCGGCCGTGTCGTTCGGAGCGTACTACACGAGCCATAATCGTGGTCACGATGTGCCTTCGTGGGCTCCCTCGGCCGCCGTGGCCGACGCGATTGACCACGCCACGTCCGGGTCCTTTGACGACGAGGGGCGCGAACTTGTCGTGACTCGTCGGGCTCCCGCGCGCGTGCGTTCGTAGCCTGGGGGCCCTGGCACTGGCCGGGGCCCGTGGGATGCCTACGCATCAGGGGAGTGTCGGACCATGAAACCAACCCGCGCCTTAAACCAGAGTCTTGATCTGTTTAGCGCCGCGTGTGCGGACATGAAAGTGAGCGCGCACCGCATTGCGGACGCGTATTTGAAAATGCATGCCGCAATCGTGGAAATGGATCTTGCGTGGCAACGGCTGGCTCATTCCGCCCAACGCGGGCAACTGCGCCGGGACCGTACGCCCCTTCCCCCTTACAAAGGATGAGTCATGACGTTTCGCCCGTTCGTTCCCACCCACAAGATTACACGGGGCGTGTTTTTGGCCCCGGTCTGCGACGAGGTCATGTTGGACGGCAATGCCGTTGGCGATGGTCCGGCGTACACGCACGCGGAGTATGCCGGGTTTAACCCGCCACGGTTCGAAGTGATTGACGGCGCGTGGCACTTCGACCACGTGCGGTGCACGGGGCTGGTGGTCGAGCCCTTGACGGACCAGACCACGCCGGAAACCGTGAGTCGGATTCGTTTGCCCGAGTCTCCGGTTTGGCAAGCGAGCCACGAATATCCCGACACCGCACGGCTGCGCGCTGATGGGTCCGTGGTGGTCCACAGCTTTCTTCTCGGCTCGCGCGGCTACCGGCATCTCAGCCAGTTTTGTCGCGCGTGGCGTACCATGGTATCGTTCGCGGTGACCGCGGCGATGACGCGCGTGCCCGGGATCGCAAGGGTAGCGATGCCTGACGAAATCCTCGTGCGACACACCGGGGAAGCGTACGCGCTGTATCCGGGTGCCGCGGACCGCAAGTTCGCGTCTCTTTTGGCCGCGTGCCAAGTCCTGAGTCTGGACCCGGCTGCTTTGTACCGTGGCACCGTGTGTGCCACTGAAGACCTGGCCAGCTTTCAGCTCCCGGACGGCGCGGCTTTTGAGAGCGCGCACCGACTGCAGGCGGTGATGGCCTTGCGGGGTCTTTCGGACACCGTGGTGCCCACGGATCACGCCCTTCCCGAACACGTGACACCGCCCCGCGGGCGTCTGGACGCGGACAAAATCGGCACGCTTGCGGCGTCGATGCAGACCGAGGGATGGAAGGGATCCCCAGTCCTAGTGGAGCGCCCCCCGCACGGGAGTCTGCTGGCGTGGACGGGACGGCACCGTATTTTGGCCGCACGGCGCGCGGGGTTAACCCATGTACCGTTGGTGATGGTGGACTTGGTGCTGTGGGAACGCGTGCACGGGGCACCCATTCCGCACAGCGCGCTGCATGACACGCGGGATGACTTGCACCGGGCCGTGTCGTTGGCGATGTGCGGCGATCTGGTGGCCGCGAGTCTGATGGCGCACGAACTGTCAAAAGGCGGTGCACGGTGAACGAGATCTCGGTCTCTGCACGCGGAGTGATTCTGGGTGCCCTGCGACGGGTGGGTGATCCTCAATGGCGCGCGAGCGTGCGGGATGCCCTGGAGCAAGCCCGGTCGGTGGGCGGCGCCGCTCGGTACCTTGGCATTCCGCGCCGAACGTTGGATAGATGGTTGCATGAAGAGCCGTCCTTGCGCGAAGGTCTATCCCTGCCCCGGTCCGGTGGCGCCCACGGCACGCACGGTCCCGACTCCGACTAACACCGAAATCGCACGGCTGTGGGCCGCCGGGTTTGCTTGGGATTCCGGGCTCCTGATGGCCCGCGATGTCTACGGCGGCGGCAACTGGTACAGCCTGCCCGATGCCTTGCGCCTGGCAGATCAGGACCATGGCTCGCCTTACCTCGACGGAAGACCTCGGGATTCCGCTGACACTAAAACTTAAATCATTCCGCATGCTTAGATATTGACGCCACGATGGCCTGGTGCTATGCGCCGGGCCGACATGCCCGAAGCCCCTAGCCCCGAAGCCGTCTCGCTCCACCGCATTGCGGAGAGTCTTGCGTCCATCGACAAGACGCTGCAGTCGATCGGAAAGCTTGCGAACTTTGCCGCATCCTTGACGCTTCCCTTTAGAAGCTCTTCCGACCGACTCGCACCCTTCGACAGTGCCATGCTCCGGTGGCGCAAGCGGACCATGGACGCAATCACGAAGCGCTTTCGGTGACGGCCGTGCCCGAGTTGCCCCTGGTTCTACTCGAGCTCTCGCACGGTCGAATGACCGAGACATGGACCTTGCACTACGCGGACAGTGCCCATGCATGTCATGTCACGGTGCATCGATCGTGGCTCCAGGACGACGGCACGCGCAAGCCGTACGACAAGCCCACGCAAACGTTTCCCTATCGCGACCTTCCCCGCGTGGCCGCGGCCCTGCAGAAGGCCGCGCGCTTGATTGCAACGATCCGCTGCGCCGAAGTGCAGGCGGAAACTACCCCAGGAAACAAGACCCCATGACAGACCTCCACGCCGAACGTCTTGAACGAGCCCTCGAAATCTTCCCACCGCATAAGCAGGAAATCGCCATAGCCGTCGCCGATACGGTGCGGTTTGGCTGGATCGTGGCTCAGCGGGTTTTTGGCGATGCCGCGCGCACTGATCACGCGATGCAGATTGCGGAGCTGCTCCTTAACTCCTTCGCACACGCGGAACACAAGTCCATGCCCAACGAGATGCATGTGCTTTTCAAGCAGCTGGTGGACCAAGCCGCGGCGTTCTTGCCTCTGGCCAAGTCTGCTGATCTCCCGACGGATCCCGCCAGCTTTGGCACTAAGCCCCAGTAACTCAAAAGCGCCCGGCCCTGGGTGTCGGTCCAGGGCCGGGCTTCACTTTGTCTCGCGTTGAAGAGAGAACGAAAGCCCATGTCTACTAACACGCCCGGTTTACCCAATCCATTCTGTTTCCGGTGCACCCGTTCCGCCGCGTGCCCCGTGCATGCGGCGATGGACCCGAAGGCACCCCAACCGCACCCACATTGCTACAGCTGCAATGCGGGTGCGGTGTGTTCGTTTCACGCACTGCCCGCCCAGCAGCAAGCCATGGCCCTCGCCCGGGAGGGCAAGCCCATGCGGAGACGCACGAAACCCAAACCCCAAGATGGGTTTACCGACCCGAACAATTCTTCTGACTACAACCCGTTTCACAAAGATGAAGGGGAATTGCTTCGCGAGAAGCAGCTCAAAGAGCTCGCAAAGGAAAAAGAGAAACCATGAACACGCCTTCTCACCCGATCTCCGAAGACCGCCTTATCCTCCTGGCTATGACGAAGATATCGAGAAAGAACTTGTCTACGTCTACCGAGGTGATGGCTGGCTTCTCGAGAACAGCTACCGTAACTTCAAGACGATTCTTAAAAAGAAGCGTTGGTGGGCCGATCCTGCCATTCATCCCGACAGTGAGTATCGTGGCACAACCGGTGGTCGCTTGTGCTTCAACACAGTGACCGGACAGACGTTCATTCTCGTCGAGCAGACTGGCCAGGAAGAGGGTGCGGGTGAGTACGGCGTCGTACGAGCTCGTTACCAGCGAGAAGCTTTTGATGAATCTTGGTTTTCGTTTGTGTGTGACTCGATCAGTGGATATTGGGGTATTGATCCGGACCATACGTATCTACGGTCCGCGATTCTTCACGCGTCGTTCGATCGGCCGTTCCATCCCGTTCAGGAGTACTTGAGCAAGCTGGAATGGGATGGGTTGCCCCGGTTGCACTTCATCGCCTCGGACATTCTTCGCATTCCAAACCCAACGCTCCTACAGCGTCGCATCGTGGCCCTGTGGATGATCTCCGCCGTCGCACGGGTGATGCAGCCTGGGTGCAAGGTCGATACCGTACTAGTGCTTCACGGTCCGCAAGGCTTTTTCAAATCGACATTCTTCCGAATTCTTGGCGGGGAATGGTTCTCGGACAGTGCCATGGACTTGGAGAACAAGGATTGTTACCTCCAGATGGCTCATGCCTGGATCTATGAATGGGGTGAGATTGGTAAGTTGACCCGACGGCGCGACGCGGAAGAGATCAAAGCTTTTATCACGAGCAGTAGCGATCTGTACCGGGCTCCCTACGCCAAGACCGCGGAAGTTCACCCACGGTCCATGGTGTTTGTGGGGTCGACGAATCAGCAGGAGTTTCTAACCGACCCGACCGGGAATCGTCGCTTCTGGGTGCTCCCCATAACCCAGAAGATCAATCTCGAACTCTTGCGGGAGCATCGTGATCAACTCTGGGCGGAAGCCTTGGAGGCGTATTACGAGAACACCCAAGACGGCTGGTGCTTGAACGAGTTCGAAGAACTCGATCTAGAAGCCACGCTCGAACAGTACCACGACCACGACAGCTGGGAGTCGATTCTTGAACGGTACCTGGACCGACGCGGTACCAAGGAAACCGAGCTCACCATGAACGAAGTGCTTTCGATCGCGCTCGAGCTGGACAAGAAAGATTTCAGCGTGGTGGTCCAGCGACGGGTTGGCGACCTGCTGCGCAAGCTCGGCTACGACTCTGTGGCGATTGGCGTCCGGCCCAACCGTTCTCGAGTCTGGAGGAAACGGTAATCGTGTCGATGGGGCGCGCGTACGACCCAAACCCTGGAGTGTTGCCGAGCGTGGCGCTTGGCACGCTTCGTGGTCTTACGCGCGCCCGCCCGCAATGTGCCGAAACTATGCGTGACATGCGTGACATGCGTGATTTGCGGGGTTTTATGCGTGATTTATGCGTGACGCATGCGTGTTCCCGCGTGATTCCCACGGTAAAGAGATAGTACATACGTAGGCAGGGGGGGGTTCTTCTCTTTCCGCCCTAGGTGAGATCTGAAAAACGCGCGCGAGCGCGTGCGCGCGGGAGTAGAGAAGCATGCCAGAGCACACGTTTCCCACCGACGGTTGGTGTCCCTCCCACGGGGGGCTGAATCACGCGTGCTGTGCACTGTGGGCACAGCACCAGGACACGGCGCCCGTGGGCGTGCGGCACGTGCATCAGGCTACGCAGGACACGGAGGCTTGCCGGGCCGCATGCCCGGTGTGCCGGCCCGGGTCGGTGCCCCTGGGGCAGCAGGCCGGGCAGACGACGGCCTCGATCGCCTACGCGGTGTTGCAGGGCGTGGTGGACCGCAAACGGCAGGCGCAGGCCGTCCGTCAGCAGGATTCGTCCGAGCGGGCCGTGAAGGCCGCCGACCGCAAGGACCGACAGGGCAAGCTTCTCTAGCGCCGAGAAGGCCCTTGGCGCCGTTTTAAATCATGGACCACGGGGGCCGGTGTTGTGTTTCGTCAACTCTGTGCCACAAGCGAAACGCTCCCGCTGCATGCGGGCTCGCCCGGCCGGGGGATGGTCGGGTGGTCTCGCGTTCCGCATGCAGCGGGGAGCGTTTCAGAGTGCTTCGGTTTTGCCTGAAGAGAGACGATCCGCGGAACTACGTTGCCGCGGGGTCGGGGGGTCCGTCAAGTCTTGGGTCGCGCACGAGCTTGTCGTACATGCTCTGTAGACAGCAGGCCGCGTCCAGCTTGAGATCTCCCAGCCGCTTGCGGATCTTGAGTTGCCGTTCCCGCAGCCCGGTTAGCCCCAGGTCGGTCACGAGTCTCTGCGGCATGGACAGGATTGAATCCGCGATGATTAAGGTATCCTCGGCCTGCGGCAACGCGTCTCGAATCTCTCGGCTCAGCCTACGGCGATCCTCCAGGATGTGCTCGAATCTGTGCCAAAATTCTCCCCATTCGGTCCAGCCGTCGGGGGGTGTGTCTGCCCTGGCATCGGGTGCCGGTTTGGGGTCGAGGGCTACGGTGGCTTGGCCGTCCTGGATCTGCTGCGCGTCGGCCTGAGTCAGATCGTCGTACCCCACCATGCCCGGCAACTGGAACCCATGCTCCGCGGCGACCTTAACGGCGCGCTCGCTCCATTCGAGGTGCACGTCCTCCCGGGCCATGACCCGTACCGTGGCCAGGTAGGAGGCGCCACGGTACTTTCCCCATACCGCCATGCCTGTTTTGCAATCGCTCTTTCTCACGTATCTCTCCGCTCAGCTAAGATGTCTGCCACTGTTTCCATAACGAGCTCATCCAGCAAATTCTCGACCTCTGACAGTCGCCGCATGACGTCTCGCGTGTAACAGGCCAATGGCACCTTTTGTTGCACCATCTCATCGCACAGGGCGACCCGCATACGTAGGATGTCGATGAGCCTTTGACCGATCCGGCTTGTCTTTTCGGGTGTCACTTGTCGCTCGCTTTGCTTGTCGCTCCGCACGGGCCTGTTCGTCGTCGCGCTTCCGTTGTTCTCGCGCCCGGCGTTTCAATGCGCTTTCTTTCTTATCCTCAAAGTCGGCTTCTGCGTACTGTCGATGAATCTGCTCGTAGCCCGGGTCCCAACCCGGCTCCTTGCACCGCCTGCCGATCTTCGGACACTCCACAAAGAGCTTGGCCACCTGCTCTTTGGCGACCATCACGGCCGCCATCTCCTGCTCGGTTAGGTGGCACTTGAGCCCAACCACGCGCTGGCCCTTGACCACGCACTCGCGGCTTCTTGCTGAGAGCAAGACTCGCTCGGCGTGAAGCAAGAAGTTCTCGATGGACTGCAGGGCCATGTCCGCGGCCAAGGCCGCCATGGCCAGTTCTCGGATTAAGGGTTCTTGCCTTGCTCCCTCCGAACGAAACAGGACCAGCGCACACCCACCCAACAGATTGGCGTCATACCGAACCAAGAGCCTCTCACGAGCGCGCGCGAGGCATTCTTCCCAGAGCTTGCTCCATTCCGGATCGTCTTCTGGCTTCATCACTACCCCGCTAGCTTCGGTGCCATTCGCACAATGCGAGCCACCAGGCTAAACGACAACGGCTTGCCCGTTCTGGAGACTAGACCCCGGGCCTTGGCTTGTGCGGTGAGCCACTGGATTGAGTGCGGCTTGCCCCGCAGCTCGATTCCCTCGTTGCGTAGTTCGAAAAGCGCTCGAGCGGTTTGGCGTTCGCGTTCGTCGGGCACCAGTCGCTTGCTCTCGACACGATAGCCGTAGGGTGGGTGCCCCGCAGGCTCCCCCCTGGCTCGTTTGGCCTGCGCCGCGGCTTTGGTACGCGCACTGATTAAGGCACGTTCGTATTCCGCGAAGACGTCTAACAATTGT
>WNFL01039322.1_pt3 | contig 10043 bp, 12 predicted proteins | sample 5400361 | NCBI WGS metagenome assembly WNFL01 (sample SAMN13153351, study PRJNA577476) | soil metagenome | isolation source: 40 cm soil on Douglas fir-dominated hillslope | place: USA:California | collected 2013-09-17
CCGCGGGGGCGAGAAGATCTCGCCGCGCGAGATCGACGAGGTGCTGGAGGCCCACCCCGCCGTCACGGAAGCGGTCACGTTCGGCGTCCCGCACCCGACGTGGGGGGAGGACGTGGCGGCGGCCGTCGTGCTGGGATCGCCGGTCACGGAGAAGGAGCTGCTCGCCTTCGCGCGCACGAAGTTGGCCGACTACAAGGTGCCGCGCCGGCTGCATATCGTCGAGTCGATCCCCAAGGGTCCGACGGGCAAGGTGCAGCGGCGATTCGTCGCCGAGAAGCTCGGCAGCTCATGAGGATCGCGATCCTGGGCGCCGGCGCGATCGGGGGTTTTCTCGGTGCGCGCCTGGCCAGGCAGGGGGCGGACGTGGTGCTGGTGGCCCGCGGGCCGCACCTGGCGGCCATGCGCGCGGATGGCCTCCGACTGATCGAGCCGAACGGCGAGGCGGTGGTTCGCGTCGAGGCGGCTCAAGGCGCACAGCCTGCCCGCGGTGGCGGAGAAGATCGCCGCCAACCTGGACCCGTCGGCGCTCGTGGTCAGCGCCCAGAACGGGATCCCCTGGTGGTACTTCCAGCGGCATGGGGGCGAGCTCGAGGGCGTGCACCTCGAGACGGTCGATCCGGGCGGTGTGGTCGCGCGAGCCATCGACCCGAAGAACGTCGTGGGTTGCGTCGTGTACGCCGCCACGAGCCTGGAGGGTCCGGGCGTCGTGGTCCACATCGAGGGCGAGAGGTTCTCGCTCGGCGAGCTCGACGGCAGCCGCAGCGAGCGGCTGGTCGCGCTGTCGGACGCATTGGCCGCCGCCGGTCTCAAGGCCCCTGTGCAGACGCGAATCCGGCAGGAGCTGTGGTTCAAGCTGCTCGGCAACGCGGTCTTCAACCCCATCTCCGCGCTCACCAGGGCGACGCTCTCTCAGATGGCGACCTCCCCGCTCGTCGGGCGGTTGGTCAGGGCGGCGATGGAGGAGGTCGAGGCCGTCGCCGGGCGGCTGGGCATCGAATTCGACCTGTCGATCGACAAGCGGATCGCCGGGGCGGCCCGCGTGGGCGGTCACAAGACCTCGATGCTGCAGGACCTCGAGGCGGGACGCCCGACCGAGATCGACCCGATGGTCGGAGCTGTGGTCGAGCTCGGGGACCGCCTGCAGGTCGATGTCTCCCACCTGCGAACGCTCTACTCCTGCGTCAAGCTCCTCGAGGCCTCCACCTCAGCTCGATAGCCAGCGCGGCGTGCGGGCCTGGTGGGTGATCGCCCAGCGCAGCGTCTCCAGCACCTCCTCGAGGTGCTGGCGCATCGCCGTCTCGGCCGCGTCGCCGTCATGGGCCGCGATCGCTGCGTAGATCGCCTCGTGCTCCTGCATCGAACGCTCGGGCCGGCCGGGCCTGAGCATCGTGTGGTACTGGAAACGAATGCTCTGCGACTTGAGGTTCAGGACCAGGCGCGACGCGGTGGCGTTCTGCGCGCAGGCCCAGATCAGCTGGTGGAAGGAGGGGTTGAGCTCGGAGTATCCGATCGCGTCGCCGGCCGCCAGCCGGCGCCTCATCTCGGTGAGGATCTGCTTCAGCTGGCGGACCTCCGCGGCGCCCGCCCTGACCGCGGCCTGGCGGCACAGCAGGCGCTCGAGCGCCGACCTCGCCTCCTCGATCTCGAGCGCCTCGCGGTCGGAGACCAGGCGGACCCGCGCGCCGCGATTGTGCTCGCGGGTGACGAGCCCTTCCTGGTCGAGCCTGGCCAGGGCCGCCCGAATCGCGGTCCGGCCGCCGCCCAGGAGGCGGGTGAGGTTGGCCTCGACGAGCCTCTCGTTGGGCTGGAACTCGCCGCTGGTGATGCCCTCGCGGAGGCGCCGGTAGACCCCGTCGCCCGCCTCGGGGGATGGGATCACCTCTCGCTCAGCCCTCACGGGCGGCACCGATCGGCGCTTGCCACGGCGCTGATTATCGCCAATAATGTCGACAATCCGTCTCGTCATCGAAAGCGAGGAACGATGTTGAAGCAACTGAAGACGTCACGTCGAGGACGCATTGGTCTGGCGGTCCTGAGCCTCCTGCTTACCGCCGCCTGTGGCGGCAGCTCGTCGGCCGCGAGCGGCCTCGGTTCGGGGGCGCTGCTCGTAGGCGTCCTCGCGCCGTTCACCGGCGCCGACGCCAGCTTCGGCCCTCGATACCTGGCCGGCTGCTATGCGGCCGCGCTCTCGATCAACGGGGCCGGCGGAATCGGCGGCCGCCAGGTCAGCTGCCAGCAGTTCGACACGAAGGGCGAGCCTGCGGACGCCGTGCCCGCGGCGAACTCGATGATCGCCGGCAACTCGAACCTCATGGGCGTGGTCGGGTGCACCTCCGACGAGGCCTCGACAGTGGTACCGATCCTCGACCGCTCGCACATACCGATGTTCTGCATGACCGGCCAGTCGGAGTTCAACAAGAGCACCGCCAAGTACTTCCACCGGCTGGTCCCGGCAGACTCGTTCGACGCTTACGCGATGATCGGCAGCGCCCTCTTCGGACCTAACCACGCCCCCTACAAGCGGGTCGCCCTGGTGTTCGGCGACGACATCGGCTCGCAGACCTTCGTGGGTCCGGCTGTCGCCGCGCTGCAGAAGCTGGGCGTGACGATCGCCATCAACCAGGCCATCCACCTGGGCGCCGCTTCCTACCGGACCGAGGTGGCGAAGCTGCTGCAGGCCAGCCCTGATGTGATCCTCACGGAAACCATCGGGTCGGCAGGCACGTCAAGGTGATCCCGTTCATCGGCACCAGCGCCACCATCGACCCGGTCTGGTTCAAGCAGGTCGTCGACGCGATCGGGCTGCCGGACTTTCTCGCCAACTACACGGCGGTCGACCTCAAGCTCTCGCTGCAAGGTGCGGGCTATGACGAGTTCGTCACCGAGCTGACCGCGGCCGACGCGAAGTTCTCAGGCTCGAAAGCGCTCACCTACAAGGGCAAGAGCCCGACGGTCCACCTCTACGACGGGATCATCATGACCGCGCTGGCCATGGTGGCTGCGAACAGCGCGGACCCCACGGTTTACAACCCGAAGATCATCGACATCGCAAACGGGGTCAGCGGCGCGACGGTGGTCAACACCTTCAAGGATGGCGTCGCGGCACTGCAGGCCGGCAAGACGATCCGCTACGTGGGCGCGGCCGGCGAGAACAACTTCAACCAGTACAACAACTCGCAGCAGGGCTACAACCTCGTCACGATGGACAAGGACGGCAACGAGGTCGTCATCGGGACGCTCAGCGAGGTCCAGACCCAGCAGATCATCGACGCGGGCGGCGGCGCATAACCCCACCCATCAGCAGCAGGAGCCAGGCGCCGTGGAACTTTATGTAGCGGCGCTTGGCTTCGGGCTGATCAGCGCTTCCGTAATCGCGATCGCCGCGGTCGGCTTCACGATGCAGTTCGGGATCACCAACATGATCAACCTCGCTTACGGCGAGGTCATGATCGTCTCCGCTTACGTCGCATTCTTTTTGAACCACGCCGGCGTCAACGTCTGGGTCACCATGGTCGCCGCCGCCCTGGCCGGCGCTGGGCTGTCCTTCCTCTTGAATCGATTTCTCTACGCGCCCTTCCAGCGCAAGGGAACCAACCTCATCGGGATGGTGATCATCTCGCTGGCGGCCTCCCTCATGCTCGCCAACGTTTTGCTGGCGATCGTCGGTTACGGCACCGCCTCCTACGAGATGGATCAGGGTGGGCTCCTCCGCTGGCACGGTCTGGTCCTGACAGGCGCCCAGATCGCGATCATCGTGGTGGCCGTCGTGCTGATGCTCGTCATCCACGGCTTGCTCCGGTACACGCGCCTGGGGAAGGCGATGCGCGCCACTGCGGCCAACCCCACCCTGGCCCGCAACTGCGGCATTCCGACCCAGCGGGTGATCGACGTGGTCTGGCTCATCACGGGCGCGCTGTGCGGCGTCGCCGGCGTCGTCGCCGGGATGAACTCAGAGAACTTCTCTGTGGCGAGCGGCGCCGGTTACCTGATCACGATCATCGCTGCAGCGATCCTTGGAGGTGCCGGCCAGCCCTATGGGGCAATGATCGGAGCCCTCATCATCGGTATCGTCACCGAGCTCAGCGCCGCGGCGATCGCGCCTGAGTACAAGGAGGTCGTGGCCTTCGGAATCCTGGTCCTCGTGATGGTGCTGCGGCCGCAGGGCCTGCTCGCGAAGCGCGGCGCGCTGGCGGCCGCCGGATGAACTCTTACTACGCGGGAACGCTCCTGGTCTCCGCGGGCGTCGACATCATCGCCGTCCTCGCGCTCAACCTCCAGTTCGGCCTCTCTGGAATCGTCAACTTCAGCTTCATCGTCTTTCAGTCGGTCGGCGCGTACACCGCCGCTGTCCTCTCGATGCCGCCCGACACCGCTTACGGCGGCTACCAGGTCTACGTCGGCGGGGTTCCCCCTCCCGTGGCTCGGCGGCGCGCTGGCGGGCGGGATTCTCGCGGTCCCCGTCGGGCTGGTGGTGCTCAGGAAGTTGCGCAGTGACTATCAGGCCATCTCGCTGCTCGTCCTCTCGGTGATCGCGAACTCGGTGATCACCAACGTCCGGCCGTTCCTGAACGGCGCGGCCGGGATCGCGCAGGTGCCGGGACCCTTTTCCGACCAGGTCGACCCGATTTCCCAGGGCTACCAGCTGCTGTACGTCGGGTTGACCATCCCCTGCGTGCTGCTGGTCTGGGTGGTCGCTTCGAGGATCGTCAACTCCCCGTTCGGCCGAAGCCTCCGCGCGATGCGCGAGCACGAGCTCGCCGCGACCGCCCTGGGCAAGAACCCAGTTCAGCTGAAGATGACGATCTTCATCGTCGGCGGAATCATCGGCGGGCTGTCCGGGGCGATCCTGGTCGGCTACATCCAGGTGTGGGCGCCGTCAGTGTGGCTGTACCCCGAGACGATCATCCTTTTCGCCGCCGTGATCGTCGGCGGGCGCGGCAACAACGTCGGCGCCGTGCTCGGGGCGATCCTCGTACCCGTCGGCTTTTTCGAGCTGACGCGTAGGATCCCTCCGACCATCGGGGGCTGGACACCTCCGCCCAACCTGATCCCGGCGATGGAGTGGGTGGCGATTGGCCTGCTGATCGTCGGATTCCTGTGGTTCCGGCCCCAGGGCGTGAGACCCGAGACCCGGCGCGTGTTCGAGGGCGCGCCCGCGGAGGCTGAGCTTGCCCACGGCGCGTGACCAGCCGCTGCTCGTCGCAAGCGGGTTGCACCGCCACTTCGAGGGCATGCACGCGGTGGACGGCGTTGACCTCGAGGTCCCGGCGGGACGGATCACCGGCCTGATCGGCCCGAACGGCGCCGGCAAATCGACCTGCCTCGCCGTCCTTGCGGGAACGCTGCCCGCGACCAGCGGCAGGATCACTTTCGACGGCGAGGACATCACGCGGCTGCCGGCGTACCAGCGTGCGCGGCGGGGTTTGGTGCGCACGTTCCAGCTTCCGTCTGAGTTCGCCAGGCTGACCGTGCTCGAGAACCTCCTGGTGGCCGCCCCGCACCATCGAGGCGATTCCCTTGTCGGCGCCCTGCTGGGCAAGCGGTACTGGATCGAGGACGAGCTCCGGCTCGTCGCCGAGGCCAGAGCACTCCTCAAGCGATTCGGCATGACGGCCAAGGAATCGGACTACGCGGGCACGATGAGCGGCGGCCAGAAGCGGTTGATCGAGATCATGCGCGCGCTGATGCTGAAGCCCCGCGTCCTGCTCCTCGACGAGCCCATGTCAGGCGTGCACCCGCGGGTCGTCGAGGAGATCCAGCATTACCTCGAGTCGCTGCGTGCCGACGGCTACACGATCCTGATGGTCGAGCACGAGCTGCACATGGTCGAGCGACTGTGCGACTCGGTCTACGTGATGGCGCAGGGCAAGATCATCGGCAGCGGCACAATGGCGAGCCTGAGGCGGCAGAGGGAGATTGTTGACGCTTACCTCGTCGGCTGACGCTCTCCATCCCGAGCCCTACGTGGGCCGGCCCCAGCCGAGCCTGCGCGCCGAGGCGGTGACCGCCGGGTACGGCGGGGTGCCCGTGATCAGGGAGGTGTCGATCTCCGTGGGACCGGGCGAGATCGTCGCCATCATCGGGCCCAACGGGGCGGGCAAGAGCACGCTGCTCAAGAGCCTCGTCGGGATCCTGCGCCCGATCAGCGGCCGGGTCACGCTCGGTTCCGACGACGTCACCGGCCATGCCCCCGAGGAGCTGGCCCGGCGCGGCGTGGGCTACGTGCCTCAGGTGAACGACATCTTCGAGCCGCTCACCGTGCTCGAAAACCTCGAGATGGGGGGCTACCTGCTGTCCGGCGCCCAGATCAAGGCTCGCCTGGGCGAGGTGGGAGCGGTGTTCCCGCTGCTCCCGCCGATGCTCAAGCGGCGCGCCGACAAGCTGAGCGGCGGCGAACGCAAGATGCTGGCAATCGCGCGGGTCCTCATGCTCGACCCGCAGGTCCTCATCCTCGACGAGCCCACGGCCAACCTTTCGCCGAAGCTCGCCGACGCGCTGCTTCGGGAGCACGTGACCCGGCTCGCCCACCTCGGCAAGTCGGTATTGCTCGTCGAGCAGCGGGCCCGCGCCGCGCTCGAGATCGCCGCGTGGACGAGCGTCCTGGTGTCCGGATCCGTGCGGCTCGAGGGCAGGCCGGCGGACCTGATGAAGCGGCCGGACTTCGAAGAGATCTTCCTGGGGTCGGGCACAGGCCTGGCCCTGTCAACCGATTCTGATTTGGAGGACGCATGAAACTTGTCATGTTCGACCACGACGGCGAGCGGCACCTCGGCGCCCTGCGGCCTGGACACGAAGACCAGATCGTCGAGCTGACGCCCCTCGCGCACGACCTCCTGGCCCTGATCGACGGCGGCGATTCCGCGCTCGACGAGGCCCGACGGCTCGTGTCAGGTGGCGGCCCCAGGACCCGAGCACTCAAGGACGTGAGGCTGCTGCCTCCCCTGGATCCCCCGCGTGGAAACGTGATCGCGATGGGCCGCAACTACCAGAAGCACGCCGAGGAGACAGCCCACGGCGGTGAGGTCAAGCCGCCGACCATCTTCTCGAAGGCGATCACCTCGATCACGGGGCCTTTCGAGGACATCGCGATCGACCCATCGATCAGCGCCGAGATCGACTGGGAGGTCGAGCTCGGGGTGGTGATCGGCACGAGGGGCGCGAACATCTCCCGCCGGGACGCGCTCGCGCACGTGTTCGGCTACACGGCGCTGAACGACGTCTCCGCGCGCGACATCCAGAACGGCTGGGGCGGCCAGTTCTTCAAGGGCAAGAGCCTGGACCGATCCTGCCCCGTCGGCCCATGGGTCGTGACCAGAGACGAGATCCCGAACCCTCAGGCCCTCCACCTGGCGCTGCGTGTGAACGGTGTGGTGAAGCAGGACGGCAACACCCGGGACATGATTTATCCGGTCGACGCCACGATCGAGTGGTGCTCGAAGGGGATGACCCTGCTTCCGGGGAGCCTGATCGCGACCGGCACACCGGACGGCGTGGGCTTCGCCCGCAAGCCGCCCGAGTTCCTCAAGGCCGGCGACGTGATGGAGAGCGAGGTCGAGGGCATCGGAACCCTGCGCAACCGGATGGTCCCGGCCGCGGTGCACGCCAGAACCTAGTGTCCCGCACCAGAAATTCGCGGCAAATCCATCGGCTCCGGCGGCCGGGGGCCTTCGGCCCTGATGCCTGCGTTAGGGGGCCCGGCGCATCTCGTCGTGCGTCTACAGACGCACTCCTCCCTGCGCCACCCCTGCCTTGGCACCGACCGCCGGGGCCGCGCCTTTGCTCACGAACTTCCGGCGCAGGACACTAGAGGATCGCGACTCCGCTCGCGGGGTCGAAGAGGTGCAGGCGGCGGGTGTCCATGCTGAGCCGGATCCGGTCGCCCGGGTCCACCTTCAGCTGAGGATCGACGCGCGCGGTCATCATGTCGCCGCCGACCGTGCCGTACACGAACTGGTCGGCGCCGAGCACCTCGGTGACCTCGACCTGCATGTCGATCTCCGGCGCGCCGTTCGCCGCGGGCTTCTCGCTCATCGCCTCGGGCCTCAACCCGAGCACGCCCTTTTCCAGGCCAGGCGCCGTCGGCAGGTCCACCGCGAATCCGCCGGCCGTTGCCTTCGTGCCCTGAAGATTGACCGGCACGAAGTTCATGGTCGGGCTGCCGATGAACCCCGCGACGTACATGTTGGCGGGCTGGTCGTAGATCTGGCGCGGGGGGCCGCACTGCTGCAGCACGCCGTCGCGCATGACCGCGATCCGGTCGCCCATGGTCATGGCCTCGACCTGGTCGTGCGTCACATAGATGAAGGTCGCGCGCAGCTCGCGGTGCTGCTTCTGGAGCTCGATTCGCGTCTGCACCCGGAGCTTCGCATCGAGGTTTGAGAGCGGCTCGTCGAGCAGGAACGCCTGCGGCTCGCGCACGATGGCCCGGCCGAGCGCGACGCGCTGCCGCTGCCCGCCCGAAAGCTGGCGCGGCTTGCGCTTGAGGAGCGGCCCGAGCTCGAGGATCTCGGCCGCGCGCTGCACCCGCTGCTGAATGCTCGGACCGTCCATTCCGCGCATGCGCAGACCGAACGCCATGTTGTCCTGGACCGTCATGTGCGGGTACAGCGCATACGACTGGAACACCATCGCGATGTCGCGGTCGCGCGGGGGCATCTCGTTGACGACCGTGTCGCCGATGCGGATCTCGCCCTCGCTGATCTCCTCGAGACCGGCGAGCATGCGAAGCGCAGTCGACTTGCCGCAGCCCGATGGGCCGACCAGGACCATGAACTCCTCGTCCTTGACGTCGAGGCTGAAATCGTTCACGGCAAGCGTCCCGCCCGTGAACCGCTTCGTCACATGGTCATAGGTGACCGAGGCCATAGGGGCTGAATCCTAAGCCCGCACCGCGGCTTTGGCCATCCCGGCCTCGACCGCCGCGCGGAGGTTGGATGCGGTGTCCTCGGGCCGGGTGTCGTTCACGAAAGTGCCCATGCCCAGCTCGACGCCCGCGAGGTACTTGAGCCGGTCGCTGCGCCGGTGCGGGGGATAGAACTCGAAGTGCAGGTGCGCCTCCGGCCAGTCCCCGCCGTCGGTCGGCGACTGGTGCACGGCCATCACGTACGGGGTCGAGAAGCCGAAGTGCCGGTCGTAGGCGCCGGCGATCCGGAGCAGCGCCGCGGCCATCGCGTCGCGCTCGGCGGTGCTCAGCTCCGCGATCGATGCGACGTGGCGGCGCGGATAGACATGCACCTCGTACGGCCAGCGAGCCGCGTTGGGCACGAAAGCGAGCGTGCCCTCCTGCGCAAACACAGCACGCGGCCCGGAAGCCTCGCGCTCGATCTCGTCACAGTGCAGGCAGCGGCCGGTCGCGTCGAGGTGCACACGCGCCGCGTCCAGCTCCGCCCCGGCGAAGGGCGGTACGAACGGCATGGCGTAGATCTGGCCGTGCGGGTGGTGGAGGGTGACGCCAACCTCCTCACCCTTGTTCTCGAAGATGTAGACGTAAGACACCTCCGGGCGTGACCCGAGATCGGCGTAGCGGTCCGCCCACACGTCGATGAGCAGGCGCACCCGGTCTTGCGGCAGCTCGGCGAGCGTCAGCTCGTGCTCGGGCGTGTACACGACCACTTCGCACCCGGTCGAGGAGGGGCGAGCGGGCCGGTTGCCCACGCGGTCCGGTCCGAACGCGGGGAATCGGTTCTCGAACACCACGACCTGGAACGTGTCGAGCGGGACCTCCGACGTGCCGCCCGGACCGCTGGGGCACAGGGGGCAGAAGGAGGTGGGGAGGAAGGTGCGGTCGTTGCGCTCGGTCGCGTAGGCGACCCATTCGCGCCGGAGCGGGTCGAAACGCAGGTCAGGCATCGCGCCCTGGTCTCGAGTACACGAGCAGATAGCGGCCGTCCGGCAGCTGCAGGTCGAGCCTTTCGACCTCCGGTGGGGGCGGCTTCACGCGGCGGCCGCTCGACCTCCGGTGGCCGTCAGCCTGCGGCGGCGCGGACTTTTTCACTGTCTCCCACCGGGGCCACCTTGACCTCGACCCCGACCGCGGTGATCGC
>WNFL01305893.1_pt1 | contig 10043 bp, 9 predicted proteins | sample 5400361 | NCBI WGS metagenome assembly WNFL01 (sample SAMN13153351, study PRJNA577476) | soil metagenome | isolation source: 40 cm soil on Douglas fir-dominated hillslope | place: USA:California | collected 2013-09-17
CAGTTGCCAGAACGATCCGCTGTAGGTCACGGCCAGCGTTTTCGCATCGAATGAAAACGGCACCCCCTGCAGCAGATTACCGAACGCCACACCGAAGATCAGCGCCGGCACCGTTCCGCCGATGAACAGACCCCAGTCCCACGCGGCGCGCCAGCGCGGATCCTCGACCTTGCTGCGGTAATCGAATCCGACCGGGCGAAAAAACAGCGCGAACAGCGTCAGGATCAGCGCGGCGTAGAAACCCGAGAACGCGGTCGCATAGACCAGCGGCCAGGCGGCGAAAGTCGCTCCGCCGGCGGTGATGAACCAAGTCTGGTTGCCCTCCCAGGTGGCGCCGATCGAATTGATGATCACGCGCCGTTCGTCATCGTTTCTGCCCAGGAACGGCAACAATGCGCCGATGCCCATGTCGAAGCCGTCGGTGACCGCGAAGCCGATCAGCAACGCACCGACGAATGCCCACCAGATCAGCTTGAGGACGTCGTAGTCGAGCAGCATGACAGTCTCCTTCAGGCGCGGTAGTGCGGTGTGGAGGGCGCGGGATGTCCCGCTCCGCCGGCGAATGCGGGCGCCTCCAGTTCATAGCGGCCGGTGTGCAGACTGCTCGGCCCGAGGCGCGCGTATTTGATCATCAGGTACATCTCGACGATCAGCAATCCGGTAGACATGCGACGCGGGGATGTTCGACACGCTCAGGAACGTCGGCAGCACGCCGCTGATGGTCCACGGCTGGCGGCCGTATTCGGCCACGATCCAGCCCATCTCGATCGCCACCCACGGCAGCGGGATGCTGCAGAACGCCAGCCGCAGCAGCCAGCGCTGCGGCGCCAGATTGCGCCGCGCGAGGAACAGAAACGCCATCGCAAAGATGAACAGGAACAGCATGCCGAGGCCCACCATGACGCGGAACGACCAGAACAGCGGAGCCACTTTGGGGATCGTATCGTCCGCGGCTGCCTGCTTTTGTTCGGGTGTCGCGTCAACCACGTTGGGCGTGTATTTCTTCAGCAGCAGCCCGTAGCCGAGATCCGCCTTGGTGTTGTCGAACAGCTCGCGCGTTTCCTTGCCGGTGTCGCCGTTCCTGAGTCTTTGCAGTTGCGCGTAAGCAGCGATACCGCGGTTGATTTTCTCCAGGTGTTCGCGCTTCAACTCACTGATGCCGACTACCTGCTGGTCGGTCGAACGCGTCGCGATCAGCCCCAGCAGCCAGGGAATGTGGATCGCGTAATCGGTGCGCTGCTCGCGGTCGTTGGGAATGCCGAACGCGGTGAACGGCGCCGGCGGCCGCTGCGTTTCCCACTCCGCCTCGATCGCGGCCAGCTTGACCTTCTGCACCTCGCCGATGGTGTAGCCGGAATCGTCTCCGAGCACGATCACCGACAGCGTCGACGCCAGCCCGAAGCCGGCCGCCACCGCGAACGAGCGGATCGCAAAGCCGACATCGCGCCCCTTGAGCAGATACCACGAACTCAGTCCGAGCACGAACATCGAAGCGGCGACATACCCGGCCGCGACGGTGTGCACGAACTTCACCTGCGCCACCGGATTGAAGATCAGTTCCTTGACGCTGACCAGTTCCATGCGCATGGTTTCGAAGTTGAACTCCGCACCCACCGGATTCTGCATCCAGCCATTGGCGATCAGAATCCACAGCGCCGACAGGTTGGAGCCGAGCGCGACCAGAAAGGTGACTGCCAGATGCTTTACCTTGCTGAGCTTGTCCCAGCCGAAGAAGAACATGCCGACGAAGGTCGATTCGAGGAAGAATGCCATCAGCCCTTCGATCGCCAGCGGCACGCCGAAGACATCGCCGACGTAATGCGAGTAGTAGGCCCAGTTGGTGCCGAACTGGAACTCCAGCGTGATGCCGGTCGTGACGCCCAGGGCGAAGTTGATGCCGAACAGCTTGCCCCAGAAGCGCGTCATGTCCTTCCACACGACCTGGCCGGTCATCACGTAGACGCTCTCCATCACCAGCAGCAACCACGCCATGCCGAGCGTCAGCGGCACGAACAGGAAGTGGTACATCGCGGTCGCGGCGAACTGCAACCGCGACAGGTTCACGAGGGATTCACTGACCATCGGTGGGTCCTCCAGGATCCAACGCCGCGCGCGTGCCGGGCACCCGACCGTTCATTCGGCGCGCACGATCAACACCGGTCCGCTCGCCTGGCCGGCGACTTTCTCGGTGGTGCTGCCGACCAGCGCTCTTGCGGCCCGGTTCATGCCACGACGCCCCAGCACGATCAGGTCGGCGCCGATCTCCCGAGCGCACCGCAGTATCGCCTCTTCGGGCCGGCCATCCACGACCCGCCCGGTGGCATGGGCGCCCGCGGTTGCGATCGCAGCCAGAGCCCGCTCGATGTGGGCGGCCGCCTCGGCATCCGCATCCTGCCGCAGCGCGGCCGAGACCACCCTGAGCGGCAATCCGAAAGCGACGCCGATCGAGGCGGCCAGGTCGGCCGCGCGCCGGGCGTGCGGCGAGCCATCCGTTGCCAGCACGATGCAGTGCGACCATAGATCCGACTCCTGCGGAACGATCAGCACGTCGCAGGGCGCATGACCGGTCGCCGCGCGCACCATCTGGCCGAACAGCAGATTGGCCAGGTAGCTGCGCCTGCCGCGACGCCGCATCACCAGCAGGTCGGCCCCTCGCTCGAGCGCCTCGGCCACGATCTCCCGGGAAAGCTCCGCCCCCGGCCGGACGGCCCCGGTCAGTTCGACCCCCTTGGCGCGCGCCGCTTCCCGAAGCGCATCGAGCCACGATGCGGCCTCGGCCACGGACCGGTCGCCCAGCAAGGGGGCCATGCTCTCGTACTCCGGATTGCTGACGACCGGCAGCACCACGCGCAACCCGATTCCCAGGCGGGCCGCCAGGTCGATCGCGACGCGCTCGGCGCCGGCGTCGAAGGACGTGCCCTGGGTTGCCAGAAGAACGTTGCTGAAGGGTCTGGACACGGCGGTGCGCGGCGGATCTAGGGCGCCGATCCGAACAGGTTGGCCGAAGAGGCCACCAGCACGACGAGAAGCAGCAACGCGATTGCGAACAGCGCGAATTGCCCGCGACGCGCAAAGGCCGGTAGCACGGCCAGACAAGCGGCCGCGGGAGTGCCCGCCAGTACGACGATCCCGACCAGGTTCAGCACGTCACCTTTGCCGATCGAGGCTATCCAGGACCACCCGGTAGGCGCGTGCGTCGCTCTCAGATACTGCGCGAGCGGCAGCGCCCAGTACAGCGGCAGCTGATCGGGCTCCAGCAGCGGCTTGCGAAGACCCAGCACGTAGACCAGGAAACTCAGCACCAGAAGAGCGAAGCCGATGCTGGCCCCGATCCCCAGCACGTGCGCGTATCGACGCTGCTCCGGCGATGCAATCATGCCCGGCCCGCTGGTCAAGGTACGGTCCTCCCGCGCACTCAGAAAGTTCCCAGTCCGTGCACGAGTGCGCGCACGCCGGCGATCAGCAACACGGTCGTCACCAGCCGTCGCAGCGTCGCCGCCGACACGACCCGCAGCAGGCGCACCCCGACCATCGCTCCGAGCATCATCCCGATCACCGACGGCACGACGATGATCGGAATCATCGCACCCTGGTTGATGTAGACCCAGGCGGCAGAGGACGACATCGCCAGTATCAGGCTGCTGGTGCCGGCAGCGACTTTCAGCGGTGCCCCCATCATCAGATTCAGCGCCGGCACGTTCGCCCAGCCGGCTCCCAATCCGAACATGCCAGCCAGCAGGCCGATGAACACGAATGTGACGAACCCGGTCGGGGTGCGGTGCACGGTCCACTCGACGGGTCTTGCGCGCGCGATGTCGTAATACACGCCGTTCAGGCGCAGTGCGGTTGCGATCGCATCGGGCTTTTCCACGGCAGGAAGCTCTGCGGTTTTCGCCTTCCACATCAGCACGACGATCCCGAGGATCGAAAGGCCGAGCATCGTTTGCACGACGGCCGCCGGCAAGGTCAATCCCGCCACGGCGCCGGCGATCTGGCTGATCCCGACCAGCAGCGACAGCGGAAGCGCCAGCCGCAGGCTGGCCAGCCCGATCTGCAGCAGACCGGGGCTGGCAGCCAGAGCGCTGGCCAGCGCGACCATCAGTCCCGCCCCGCGGACGAAATCCAGATGAAACGGAAACAGGCCCCCGACGATCGGAACGAACAGTACGCCGCCTCCGACGCCGGCCGGCACCGCGACGATGCCCAGCACGAAGCAGGCGGCGAACAGCAACGCCGGCCAGGCCCACCAGGGGATCGGGCCTGCGGACCCGTCGGCCGCCAGCGCCGGGCAGCAGGCCAGTGCCGCAACGCCGACCAGCACCGCCGGTGCGCGCAGGGATCCGGGGGAAAAGCTCATGGGCTGGCCGGAAGCGGGCTTGCGCGCGGAGCGTCTACCAGAACGCGAACAGGCGCTCGTTTTCGACCTTGGTTTCGCGTTCGTTCAGCGGCGCGTCGCCCTTGTCGATGCACGCTCCGCTGGCGATGTCGAACACCCAGCCATGCTTGGGGCAGGTCAGCGTCGTGCCCTCCAGCGCCAGGTGCGGGATATTGGTAGCCTCGTGCGGGCAGCGGCTGTCGTAGACGCGGAAAGCGCCCTCCGTGCGGTAGATGAAGACTCCGCGCCCGTCGCAATCCATCCGCATCACGCCGCCGACCGGCAGCTGATCGGTGGCCGTCAGCTCGTGCCAGGTGCCGCCGGCGCCCAGCGCGTGCGGCTGGAATGCGGGCAGATCCATCGCGATGATCAGGTCGATGGCCCACGTGATCTTGGTCAATCCGAGCGCCGGGAACGCCATCAACAGCGCATCGAGCACCTCGTCCGCACTGCAGCCGTCGCGCAGTGCGCGGGCCAGGTACTGGCGAAAGCCCCGTTCCGTCTGGGCGTGGACCTTGGTGACCACCGAAATCAGGTCGCGCGTCTTCACGTCCAGGTGCGATCCGGCCTGCTTCAGGAACTTGAAGTAGTGGCCCATCGCTGCGGGCCTGACCCTGACCAGGTAATTCAATGCATCGCTCATCGTGATGGGATCCCGTCGCCCTGAGCCGAAAGCCGCAACGCTACACCGTCGGCCCGAACCTTGAGTATGCTCGGGGCCTGGACGGTGTGGGCGTTTGAAACAGGCAAGGCGCGACAGCGCGGAAAAGGGCGCAACGATGGGTGCCGCAGAGGAACTGGGCGAACTGGACGCGTCGATCGCCAGGCGCATCGATGAGGTGGTGGCGCGCAAGGTCGAGGAACGGCTCGCGCAACTTGGGCCGAAGGGGCCGCCTTCGATGACGATCATCGCGACCAAGGGAACGCTGGACTGGGCCTATCCCCCGTTCATACTGGCATCGACCGGGGCGGCACTCGGGTGGGACGTGTCGGTCTTCTTCACGTTCTACGGCCTGAACCTGCTGCGGCGCGATCTTTCGACGCTCAAGGTCAGCCCGCTGGGCAATCCCGGCATGCCGATGAAGATGCCGTTCGGGCCGCAGTGGTTGCGCAACATCGACTGGAACATCCCGAACGCGGTGCAGGCGATCGCGCCGGGATTCGAATCCCTGGCCACGGCCCTGATGAGGCGGACCATCAGGGACAAGGGCGTGGCCGACGTTGCCGAACTGCGCGCGGCCTGCATTGAAAACGGGGTAAAACTGATCGCCTGCCAGATGACGGTGGACCTGTTCGGCTTCAGCCAGTCCGACTTCATTGCCGAAGTGTCCGACTTTTGCGGCGCCAGCACGTTTCTGCCGACGGCGCAAAAGGCCGACGTGAGCCTGTTCATCTGAAATCACTCGCGCGGGTTCAGGCGCTCGAGGCTTCCGCCGGCGCGGACAGCTTGCAGCTGTCGGGGTACATCCGCAGCTCCGGCACTTCGCCGCGCAGCAGCTTCTGCTGCATCTGCCGCCAGTACTGCACCGTCATCAGGTCCGAGTTGACCTTCCTGAAATGGCGCCGGGCCAGCTCGTTTTTCAGTTGCAGGCCGTACTCGATCTCTTCGGGCAGGAAGACCACGCCCTCCTCGAAGAACCAGGCCGGAACGTCCTCCTCGCCGGGTTCGCGGTCCAGGTTGGTCCGGATCTTCACGTCGGTGAGCTTTTCGACCGCGTCGTAGTCGAACAGCAGCACGCGGCCGTACCGGCCGACGCCGTAATTGCGCGAGTCCAGATCCTTGTTGAAGATGTTGGTGGCCGCATTGTTCCGGATGCAATTGCCCAGGCTCACGATCACATTTTTGATCTCACTCTCGTCGGCGCGCTCCAGGTACACCGGCAGCGGAACGATCTTCAGCTGGGCGATCAGCGACCGGATGAAGACGCTCTGGCCATCGACGTGAACGTTGCCGCCGGCTTCGCGGCAGATGTCGGCCAGCAGAGCCTCGTCGAACATGTCCCGCTCGAGCGTCAGGTTGTAATACATCACGTTGTCCAGCATGCTGCCGGCCCGGTTGATTTCGTGGACTTCGCGGTACTTGTCCAGCACCGCGGCCACGCCGGGAAACTCGCCCCACTTGTAGGACGTGGTCGGCCGGTCGCGGATCACCTTCAGGTGGTAGGAGCAGGCGTCGAACGTGAAGCCCAGCGCGACCGTGCCCGCGTAGCCGGGCGAGCGTTGGAACTTGTGGCCCGATTGCCGCAGCTGCTCGATGACCTCGTTCAGGATCGCGACCTTGCCGACGTGATTGAAGCCGATCGTCGAATAATGGTGCCCCAGCGGTCGCCTGGGCATCAGGCTGAACAGGAACACGCAGGTCTGGTAGTACAGCCGGCTCGTCACATGAAAGTTCGCCAGCGTGGAGCTGAAAAGGTTGTGCACGTCGGCGATCCGGTGCAGCAAGGCATCCACGGCGATGCCGGATTCGCTGTTCAACAGGGCCACCACGAAGGGAACGAAGCTCGCGTCGCTGAGCGCCCAGCGGCCGACCACGAATGCCGTGCGGTCGCGGAAGAATCCGGCTTCCACCACATCGAGCGCCACCGGCAGCGGCGCCTCCGGCGCGTCGCCGTCGAGCAGGAAGTTGATCCGTTCGACGATCCGCTCCGAGTCTGCGCGCAGATCCCTGAACGGAACCGTAAACCCGGGCACCCGCAGCGCGCTCGCTACCAGTTCGGCGTCGATATGGCCCTGCACCGGAATGCGCCGGAACACCGATGCCATCGACAGGGCCCGGTGCTTGCTGGGCGGCGGGAACGAGTAGGCGACCGGACGCCACAGCTCGTGGCAGATGTTGCGCCGGAGCGAGTGGGCGAAGCTGAATGCGATGTCGGCCTCGTAGCGGTCGGCGATCATCGACGAGAACAGCCGGTCCAGCTGGTCCCACACACTCGGGTTGTCGGCCAGCGCGGCAAACGCCGCGCGGATCTTCGGCCCATGGCGCGCGGTGTACTGGCTGTACAGCCCGAGGCGCTCCTTGCTGATCCGGATCGAAGCCTGAGGATCCATCGTTTCGAACGCACACATGGCCCGGAACGGGTATTCGCACAGCTTGGCGTAGAAGTCGTCGAAGATGGCCAGAACGAGCCGCGCCGCGGCATCGATCCGGCTCCAGTCGTCCACACAGGCCGAAAGGCTGGCATATGCGCGGTCGACGGCGTCCCCATCCTGCGACGGCTCGCTGTCGGCCGGCGCGTTCGCGGCGGCCTCGCTGCCGGCGAAATCCGCAATCAGGGTGGTCAGGCTCACGATGGGAGTGTGCCCGACATTGGCTGTCCCGCGTAACCCTGGCCGACTTCAGAAGGTGGCCGAAAGGCGCACCGTCAGGACACCGCCGGTATGCTGTGATCCGACCGGATAGACGCGACTCGCGCCATCGCTGAAGACGCGACCCACCTGCAGCGTGAACGGCTGAGCCCGGATGTCGATGCCCGCCAGCAGATCGGCGTGCGGATGGCTGCCGGCCCGGTCGGTTGCGCCCGCGAAGGCCTGCAACAGCCCGGCGTGCCCGATCAGCTTGAACCGGTCGGTGAGCCGGTACGACCCGTTCAGCTCTCCATACACCGTGTGGATGCTCTGGCCGAAATAGTTGGGCGAAAAGTGCAAGCGTGCGCTGACGGCCTCGGACGTGACGCCGGCGTGCAGCTCCCAGTAGTCGTAGTCGGCGTCCCCGATAAAGGTCGCGCGCGACAGGCCCGCATCGACGCTCCATCCGCGCTCCAGGCGCCGGGCGTAGCCGGCGTAGCCGATCAGCTCCGTCTCCTGCGGGGAGCCGCGGTAGAACTTGACGTTGGAGCCGAACGCCCCCGCGTACCAGCCACTGTCATGGTCGTACGACACGTCGAGCTGCGCTGCTGGTTTGCCATCGGACAGCGAAACGCCGCGCACACGATTGTCGGACACCAGTGAAGCGGTCGCCGACACCTGGGCGATCGAGCTACTGGCCGCAAGTGCGGTCAGCAGCGCAAGAGCCCATCGCAGCACGGGATGAGCTCAGTGTTGCGAGGTGATCTTGTCGCTGATGGCTGCGTCGCACTTACAAGAGCAGGCCCGGGCCGCGCGTGCGATCGCCGCGCATGCGTCGATTCGTTGAGCGGCGCTTCCGGTGGCGGAGTCGGCGCCGGCCGCGATCCGCAGCAGCGCGCGTGTCTGCTCCAGCCCCAGCGAGGGAGCCAGTTGCTGCAGCAGTGCGACCATTCCCGATACATGGGCGGCGGCAAACGAGGAGCCGTCGACAAATCCCCAGCGGTCCACCGGCAGCGTGGTCGGAACGTCATGGCCAGGAGCGGTCACCGCCGCCGCCGGGTCGCCCATCCCGTTGGCGCCGTCGGCCGACACCGCGATCACGCCGGGGTGCGATGCCGGAAAGCCTCCTCCCGCGGTCAGCGGATCGACCGCGCCCACCACGGTCACCCTGCGCACGACCGCCGCATCCAGCAGCATGTGCAGCAGCTTGTCTTCCGGACCCGTTACGCTCATGTTGATCACGGTGGCCCCGCGGTCCAGAGCGAACTGAAAGGCCTTGGCCAGTGTGAAGCTGTTGCAGTCCGCCGCGGTGCCGACCTCCCAGCAGGCGCGCAGCGCCATCAGCCTGGCCCCGGGTGCGACGCCCGCGATGCCGATCCCGTTGTCAGCCCGCGCCGCGATGATCCCCGCCACTGCGGTTCCATGCATTTCGGCCACATACGGGTGCGCATCCACAAAGTTTTCCACGATCGAAATCTGCCCGGCCAGATCCGGGTGGCTCACTTCAACGCCGCTGTCGAGCTGCGCGACCGACACGCTGCGCCCGGTCGTCACCGCGTGCAGCTCGGCCAGATGCCAGGCGGAGGCCGCCGGCTGCAACGCAAACAGCGGGTCATTATGGGCCAGCGAATGGAATTTGTGCAGCGGCTGCGCCCAGGCCGTCCTGGAATCCTGTGCCAGCTCGTCCAGCAGCGCCGGCAGCGGCCGCTCGTCTGTCACGGTCATCAGAAAGCAGTCGACCCCGAGCGAAACCATCGGCCAGTCGGATTCGAGGACCAGTCCGTGGGCGGACGCGAGGGCGGAGGCGATATGGTGCCGCAGCGCGCGGCCCGACTGCGCGTCGTAGCCACCGCCGTAGCTCGCGTCGGGCCGGAAATGCGCCGGCGGAATCCGCAGCATCACCAGGATCCGCCGTTCCTCGCCACCTGGGGGTGCGCCCGCGGGTGCGGGTGCCTGGGCGCGGCAGATCGCTGCTGCAGCGATCATCAGCCCCAGTACGCAGGCGCGGATCACCGTGCTTTGTCCGTCTCGAGCGGCTCGGCCAGCACCACTGCCGGCTCTTCGTGCAGGCGCGTCAACGCGGCCTGCAGGCTCCCCGGGGAGACCGCCACGATGAAGCCGTTCGACGCCGTCGGTCCGTCGACGATGCGGCCGCCTGCAAGGCGCAGCACCCGCGCGACTTCCCGTTGCGGCGCAGCCGGGTCGAACACGACCACCAGGCTGCCGGCGGCGTGCTGGGGCGCGCTGGCCGAGGCCAGCGTGTGATACGCGAGCGCGGTGCGATCCGGTTGCAGCACCTGCCACCCGAGCGCGAAGATCATTGCGAACTGCACGGCCAGTGCGAATTTGATCCAGGCCGGCATCAGGCCCGCGGACGAGG